>Ga0123356_10004403_pt1 | contig 14559 bp, 12 predicted proteins | sample TergutEmb28metaG_2_FD_92546 | JGI IMG/M metagenome (GOLD analysis project Ga0123356, IMG submission 92546) | Embiratermes neotenicus P3 segment gut microbial communities from Petit-Saut dam, French Guiana - Emb289 P3 | ecosystem: Host-associated > Arthropoda: Insects > Digestive system > Gut ...
TATGACGGTTGTGCTTAACAACTCCGCCCTCAAAATCACAGAGATGGAACTCTACGACCTTACCGGCAGAAAAGTACATCAGCAAACGGTAAACCAATCTTCCGGAACACTCCAATTAAACGAACTTGCTCAAGGAGCCTACATTTTGAAAGTGTATTTAGATCAGGGAGAGGTGGTAACATGGAGGGTAGTGAAGAATTAGATAGCACACAGGCTTCAAAACGCTGACAGGTGTTGATTGGATAATTATCAGAAGATATTTTTTTCTTTTTAGTGGTATTTTGTTATTTTTGCCGCTTAATTATGAATTAGTGTAAGATGATGAGCAAGCCTGTTGAAACCCCTTTAATGAAACAATACAACCAGTTCAAGGCGAAGCATCCTGATGCTATTTTGCTGTTTCGGGTGGGCGATTTTTACGAAACTTTTGGCGAAGATGCCATTAAAACCTCGCAGGTGTTGGGCATTGTGCTGACAAAACGCGCCAACGGATCGGCTCAGTATGTAGATCTTGCCGGATTTCCGTACCATTCCTTAGATGTTTATTTGCCCAAGTTGGTGCGGGCAGGTTTGCGCGTGGCAATCTGTGAACAGTTAGAAGATCCTAAAATGGCAAAAACCATCGTGAAACGCGGCGTTACAGAGTTGGTTACCCCAGGCATCTCTATCAATGATAAAGTACTGGAACAGAAAGAAAATAATTTCTTGGCTTCTATTCATATAACAGAAAAATTATACGGTATCGCTTTCGTTGACATCTCAACAGGTGAGTTTTACGTGGCAGAAGGGAATCAGGAGTATATGGATAAACTGCTCCAAAATTTTAAACCCTCCGAATTGGTGATTCAAAAACATAAAACAGGAACCTTTAAGGAGCTTTTCGGGGATAAGATTTTATTGACTACTTTTGATGATTGGGTCTTTACGCACGATTTTACGTACGAATTGCTTACCAAACATTTTCAAACCAATTCGCTGAAAGGTTTTGGCGTTGAGAATCTACAGCTGGGAATCATAGCTGCCGGCGCTGCGCTGCACTACCTGTACGAAACGCAACATCATAAAATTCAACATCTGAATAAATTAAACCGCATTGAAGAGGAACATTATGTGTGGTTGGACAGATTTACAGTGCGTAATTTAGAATTGATACATTCACCCAACGAAAATGCGGTTACGCTACTGCAAATTTTAGACCAAACGCAAACGCCCATGGGCTCGCGCATGTTGCGCAAATGGCTCGTACTTCCCCTAAAAGAAAAGGTAATGATTGAAGAGCGTTTGGCAATTGTGAAGTATTTTATTGAAAACGAAGAGCTTTCCGGAAACATCAAACATACCTTTAAGTCGGTTGGCGATTTAGAGCGCTTGGTGTCGAAAGTAGCAACAGGGAAAGTCAATCCCAAAGAGGTGCTACAACTTGCGCGATCGCTTCGGGCAGTCGAAAAGTTGAAGGCATTGTGCCAAACTGCACAACAGCCTGCTTTAGCAAAAATTGCCGAACAATTGAACCCCATTGTTTCATTGTGTCAACGTATTGAAAAAGAGATTTATGAAGACGCCCCTGTGGTGATCAGCAAAGGTCGTGTCTTTAACGATGGGGTGGATTCGGAATTGGATGAGTTGAACGCCATTACCAAAAACAGCAAAGCTATTCTTGCTAAAATTCAACAAAACGAAGCACTACGAACCGGTATTCCTTCGCTGAAAATTGGATTCAACAATGTTTTTGGCTATTACCTTGAAGTTACGAATGCACACAAAAACCGCGTACCCCATGAATGGATTCGCAAACAAACGCTGACCAATGCGGAGCGCTACATTACAGAGGAATTAAAAGAGCTGGAAACAAAAATTTTAGGCGCTGAAGATAAAATTATTGAAATTGAAACCCGCCTCTTCAACGATTTGGTCGTAAGCATGCTCGATTATATTTCTACCATTCAGCTTAATGCACGGCTCATCGCGCGTCTGGATGTGTTGCTCTGTTTTGCCGTGGTCTCTATTGAAAACAACTACACCAAACCGATATTTGAGGAAGGTACAGCGCTGAAAATTAAAAACGGCAGGCATCCGGTGATTGAGAAACAGTTGCCGCCCGGGCAATTCTATATTGCCAATGACGTGTATTTAGATAATGACTATCAGCAAATTATCATCATCACGGGACCGAACATGTCGGGAAAATCGGCATTGCTGCGCCAAACGGCATTGATAGTGTTGATGGCGCAGATGGGATGTTTCATTCCGGCAGAAAGCGCCCATTTAAGTATTGTGGACAAAATATTTACCCGCGTTGGTGCATCGGATAATATCTCGACGGGAGAATCTACTTTTATGGTGGAGATGAATGAAACCGCCAGCATTTTGAACAACATCTCCAACCGCAGTCTGATTTTACTGGATGAAATAGGGCGCGGCACCAGCACTTACGACGGTGTGTCTATTGCCTGGTCTATTGCAGAGTTTCTGCACGAGCACAAACAACATCGGGCTAAAGTATTGTTTGCTACGCACTACCACGAGTTGAACAATATGGCAGAGCAGTTCCCCCGTATAAAAAATTTCCATGTTACCGTACAGGAAATCAACAATAAAGTACTGTTTTTAAGAAAATTGGAGACAGGTGGCAGCGAGCATAGTTTTGGGATTCATGTAGCGCGCATGGCGGGTATGCCCTATTCTGTTGTGAAGCGTGCCGAAGAGGTGCTGCACCAGTTAGAGAGCGCTCGCGCCACATCTGATGCAAAACCGAAAATTGAAAAAAAAGAACAAGGCTTCCAACTCAGTTTCATCAATTTGGATGATCCGCTTTTGTTAGATATTAAGGAGCAGATTATGGATACCGACGTTGACCGCCTCACACCGGTAGAAGCGCTGATGAAACTAAACGATATCAAAAATTTGTTGGTGAAGAAGAAAAAATAAATGAGCAGCGCCTTTATTTCTGACAATTCCGTATCATAAAAATACAAATAAAAGTATAAATAATATTCGGCATCCATGCGCCTAAAGCAGGGGAGAAGCCGCCATAAATAGAGAAAACGGTGGATACTTGTTGAAGAAATACAAAAGTGAAGACCAAGGCGATTCCAAAGAAAAGGTGTACCCCCACGCCCCGTCGGGTTTTTCGGAAGGCAATACTCAATCCCAGCAACGTCATGAGAATGGTACCCAGCGAGTTTGCAATTCTTTTATGGGCTTGAATGATGTAGAATTTTGCCATTCCCCCACCCTTCTCCTTGTCATCGCGTATGTATTGTAAAATCTCGCCAAAAGTCATGGTTTCACAAGCCTTTTCATCTTGCGACAAATCTAATGGCGTAATATTAAACACAGTATCCATGGAAATTCCGGTAATGATCTTTTCACCTGAGTGTGTAGTGATTCGTTTTATATAATTATTTAACCTCCACATTTTTAAAGAATCGTCGTAAACAATTTCATTTGCGGTTAGCCGGTAGTTTACAAAAGAGGGTCCCAACTCATCGTAAGAAAACCGATACCCTTTCTTTTCTTTTATATTCCAACGATCTACATAAATATAGCTGTTTGTAGAGTTGCGAATATGAAAATTTGTGGTTGTTCTTGAATATCGGGTCATGTACTGGCTTTTAAAACTTTCAAAACGATAAGTGGCTTTGGGAACAATTACATTCGACATAAAAACAGCAAGCAGAGCAATGCACAAAGCGCCTGCTAAGTAAGGTACCAACAAACGGTAAAAGTTCACCCCGCCGCTTAATATGGCGATGAATTCATTGTTGGAAGAAAGTTTGGAGGTAAACCAAATAGTACTGAGGAAAGTAAAAAGAGGGATAAAAAGATTGAAAAAATGAGGCATCCAATTCAAATAATATTTAAAAATAACATGCACCCACGAAATTTTATAATTCATAAACCAAGAAACATTTTCTGAAAAATCGAAAACCACACATATCGCCATAAAGAGAATAAGCGCATAAAAAAATGTGCTTAGAAATTTTGTAATAATGTAACGATCAATAATTTGCACCTAATGTTTATAAAAATGTTTGCAAAAATAGGATTTTCTATTATCTTCGCGCTTTAATTTTTAAAAAATGGAAGAAAAAAATAGATCATCCAAACATTCAGGGCGCAATGCCAAACCTGTTAAAGTAGCCGTTTTTTGTATTTTGGCTATCCTTATTCTTTATTTAGGATCGAATTTTTTGAAAGGAATAGATTCGTTCAGTAAAAAAGAGTTCTATTATTCTGTGTATGAAAACAGCGGAGGACTCTATTCGGGAGCCATCGTTTATTTGCAAGGCTATCCGGTTGGTAAAGTAACCAAAGTAAAGCTCATTAGTCACGACCCTGTGCAGATTTTGGCAGAGTATGTGCTTAATGAAAGAATTATGTTGCCGAAAGACTCTCGTTTTGATGTTACTTCGCGCGACTTGCTGGGCGGAATTATTGTTCGTTTGGATCTGGGCACCGATATCCAATTCGCAAAACCCGGAGACACGCTCGTATGCGGAATCATCCCGCAACTTACAGACGGAATTGAAGCCATGAAAGACCAAATTATTAATATCTTAGCTTCTGTTGACACTATTGCCGTGTCGTTTAAAGATATTTTAACACACCAAAACGGAGCCGAAAAATTGGCGCTAACGTTGAAGAACATAGAATCTATGACCGCTTCATTAGACCAGATCATAGCAGAAAATAAAACCAACTTTGGAAAAATTGTAACCGAAATCACAACATTTTCTAAAACTCTCGCGAACATCTCTCCGGAATTAAAAAGCGTAGTTACCCATTTTGACCAGATCGCCGACTCGCTCGCCAAAGCCAATGTGGCTGAGGTAATTGTGAACACCAACAACACAATTCTTCAAGTGGAAGAATTGATCAGGAAAATTAATTCCGGCGACGGCGACGTAGCTAAATTGTTGAACGAAGATGAATTGTATGTTAAACTCGGAAAAACACTGCAAAGTCTGGATGAACTCATTGTAGATATTAGAAATAACCCGAAAAAGTATATTAATGTTACTGTTTTTGGGAAAAAGGAAAAGTAAATTTTAAATTTCGACCACTACTCTTAATTGTTTAATGAACGTTTAAAAAAAACGTGTTAATTTGCGCCCTCAATTAAAAATGTTGTATTAAGTAAAAAATAGCCGGATGAAAAACTACAAGTTTGCCATAAATGGTAATAAGTATTCTGTTGATATTGTTGATATTGAAGATCAAATAGCCACAGTAGAAGTAAATGGAGCCCCTTATCAGGTAGAATTGGAAATGGAAGTTCGGAAGCCTGTTTCCGCACATAAAACGGTAGTAAAGGTTGCTTCTCCATCTGCGCCACCTGCTGTGCCGTCTGTTTCCCAAGCTACATCTCCCTTACCTAAAGTACCGCAGGCAGCGGCAGCGCCTTCAGGAGGAAGTGTTATTAAATCGCCTCTGCCGGGTATTATTCTCGATATTTTTGTGAATGTTGGAGACCATGTAAAACAGGGACAACATGTAATTATGCTGGAAGCTATGAAAATGGAAAATAATATTGACGCCGATAAAGAGGGCGTAATTAAAGAAATTCGCGTAAAACACAACGACTCCGTAATGGAAGGCGATGTGTTAATCGTTATCGGATAGTTTCTGCTTGCAAAATTTTGAGGGAAACTTCCACCCATGCGACCCGATAGGTTTTTTCGATACATAATCCTTATTTCGCATCCTAAAAAAATAACATGGAAGAGATACACCCGGTAATTCGCTTTAAAGCATACACCTCAATCGAAAACACTTACGATATTGTATATATTTTTTATGATGTTCAATAGATGCTATAATTCATTAATAATCAACTGGAAAGAAAATCTGTATCTTTTGTCTTTGGGAGCTTTTTTGGTGGCTTTGCCTACATCAATTGCTCTAATAAGTATCACATCCGTTTCACTGTTTATCGTTTGGTTTCTTACCGGAGATTATAAAACGAAATGGAACAGATTGATACACAATAAAAGCGCACTTTTGTTGATGAGTATTCCTTTCATTTATTTGATTGGGCTTTGTTTTACCCATAACTTTTCTTTAGGAATACAGGAATTTAACAAAAGTTTATACTGGTTTATCTTCGCTTTTGTGCTGGGGTCATCATCTCCCATCTCTTATAAAAATACATGCAGGCTAATGGGTATCTATATTATTGCTGTAACCATTGCCGCAGGTGTCGCTTTGTTGAAATTAGTGCTTGTTGACGCAGTTCATTTCTCTGATTTCAGGAAGGTTACATGGATAGACCATATCCCGTTTTCATATCAAATTGCTTTTGTTATTTGGCTCATTTTTTATTTTATTTTTTATGAAAATTTTTCATGGCTTAAAAAATCATTACTGCTTCTTCTTATCTTGTTTTTAATCACCACTTTATTTTCTCTGAAATCATTCAACGGGTATCTTTATTTTGGTGTAATGTCGTTTACTGCGCTACTGATATTAATATGGAAAACGAAACAGAAGGCGCTAAAATTTGTTTTGCTGGGAGGTGTCATTCTTATAACACTCCTGCCGATTTGCTATGTATATCATTGTGTTCAAAAATTTTACGACACTACCGAATATCAGCCGGATGAAATAGAGAAATATACGGCAAAAGGGAATCCGTACAAACATAGTTTTAAGGATAAAGCCAAAGAAAATGGAAATTATTTAAGCTTATTTATGTGTGAAGAAGAATTGGTTCCTTTGTGGAATGCCCACAGTTGTAAATCATTTCATAGCAAAACTACGAATGGTTATCCATTTCGTTGCGTAATAGTAAGATATATGACAAGCAAAGGATTGACCAAAGACGCAGAGGGTTTTGCTCAACTTTCGCAGAAAGATATTGAAAATATTGAAAATGAAATTCCTAACTATATTTATGCAGAGAGCAAGTTAAGTATTTATCCTCGCATTTATGAAACGATATGGGAAATTGATCAATATAAAATTGATAACGATCCTAATGGGAAATCTTTTGCAAAACGCATAGAGTTAGCTCTTTTAGCCTTACATATTATTAAAAAACATACTTGGGTGGGTATTGGTCTTGGAAATAATGCACTTGCATATAACGATATTATCCCTGAATCAAAGTCAAATTTAGCGAATCAAAGAACAGGATCTTCTCATAACCAATATCTTAATTACCTCATACGATTTGGTATATTAGGCGCTTTATATATTTTGAGCGTGCTTGTATGGGTGTTTTTTAAAGAGAGAAAGAACAATCCATTATTACTCACAATATTCTTTGTGAGTATGTTAGCAGCCAACTTCGGCGAAGCCAATTGGGAGACTTTTATCGGGTTGAACTACTTTGCCTTTTTTATCTGTTTTTTGATGTGGATTATACCGAGTGAATATACTGAATAAGCTCCAACACTTTGTGCGAGTATCCCATTTCATTGTCGTACCAGGAAACTACCTTTACAAAGTTAGGATTTAGCATGATCCCTGCACCGGCATCGAAAATGGAGGCTCTTGGATCGCCGATAAAGTCGGAAGAAACTACAGCATCTTCGGTGTAGCCCAAAATCCCTTTGAGTTCGTTTTCGGAGGCGTGTTTCATAGCGGCTTTAATTTCGTTGTAAGTAGTTTCTTTTTCAAGGCGGCAAGTTAAATCCACTACGGAAACATTAAGTGTAGGCACGCGGAAAGACATGCCGGTGAGTTTTCCTTTCAATGCGGGGATCACTTTGGTTACAGCTTTGGCTGCGCCGGTAGAAGAGGGAATAATATTGCCTGCCGCTGCGCGACCGCCTCTCCAATCTTTGGCAGAGGGACCATCCACAGTTTTTTGCGTGGCTGTGGTAGCATGCACTGTAGTCATCAATCCCTCAAGCAAGCCGAAATTGTCGTGCAATACTTTGGTGATGGGTGCCAAGCAGTTAGTAGTACAGGAGGCGTTTGATACTATACTTTCACCGTTGTAAGTTTTATGGTTCACACCCATTACAAACATGGGCGTATCATCTTTCGACGGGGCAGACATGACCACCAAGCGGGCGCCGGCATCTATGTGTTTTTGAGCAGTTTCTTTTGTTAAGAACAAGCCTGTAGATTCTACAACATACTCGGCATCTACTTCATTCCACTTTAAATTTGCAGGGTCTTTCTCCGCTGTAACACGAATTTCCTGTCCATTTACAATTAACTTTCCGTCTTTCACGGAAACATCGCCTTGAAACTGTCCGTGCACGGTGTCATATTTCAGCATATAAGCCATATAGTTAACGTCTAACAAATCGTTAATTCCAACAATTTGCACATCATCTCTTTGCATGGAGGCACGGAACACCAAACGTCCGATTCTTCCAAAACCGTTAATACCAATCTTAATTTTTTTCATAATGTATTGATTTTGATAATAATAATTTTTTTGAAAATTTTGGCAAAGATAAGATTTTTTTCTGTGTGCCACGTCGTGCTCACAAGGATTTAATATTCCATGAAGAACCAATTTGTTTGAAAGATAGTAAAAACACTATTTTTGCCGCGTTATACAAAAAACAGTTTCTGTAGTTATTATAATGCTTACTTATTTCGCCAACATTCTCCTTCCATTGCCTCTGCCCGCCACTTTCACCTATCGCGTGCCGCACGAATATAATGAGCAGATAAAAGCCGGCACACGGGTGGTGGTTCCTTTTGGGAAAAATAAGCTCTATTCGGGGTTGGTGATGGATGTTCATACCCATGCGCCGGCGTTTCCAAATGTTAAATATATCATTGATATTATTGATGTAGCGCCTGTTGTTACGGAAAAACAAATTGAACTTTGGAAATGGATCGCACGCTATTATTTGTGCCATAACGGAGAAGTAATGGCAGCTGCAATGCCATCCGGACTGAAATTAGCGGGTGAAACGCTCATCATGCTGCATCCTGACTTTGATGGTGATATTTCAACCCTCACCGAACGGGAATTGAAAATTGCAGAAGCATTGACTTACAGACCGCATCTTACCGTTGCCGAAGTGCAAAAAGTTGTAGAGATTCATAAGATTTTCCCTGTAATCAAATCGTTGGTAGAAAGAAACATAATTCTTACAACCGAAGAGATAAAAAATCCATATCGTGTGAAAAAAGAGTCTTACATTTTTTTACATGATAATTATTTGAATAATGAGCCTGCACTTTTTGAATTGCTGGACAGATTAAGTGCATCAAAGAAAACAGAAAAACAATCGCAACTTTTATTGGCATTTTTAATGCTGAAACGAAACGAAGATCGGGTGAAAAGAACTGAACTGTTGAAGAAATCGGAATGTTCGCCCTCTTCGCTGCAATCGTTAATCAATAATAATGTGTTGGTTCAAAAAGAAATACAAAGCAGTCGCTTGCCGGTGGTTTCTTCAATACATGATATTAACGACTTTCTTTTGTCGGAAGCACAACAAAAATGTTTTTTACAGATTAAAGAACTTTTCAAGCAACTTTCTGTGGTTTTGCTGCACGGAATTACCGGCAGCGGAAAAACCGAAATCTATATGAAGATGATTGATGAGGTGTTGGCACAAGGCAAACAGGTGCTCTATCTGTTGCCTGAAATTGCACTGACTTCTCAGATTGTAAACCGTTTACAAAAATATTTCGGGAACAGGGTTGGAGTGTATCATTCGCGGTTTAGTGAGTTTGAACGGGTGGAGATTTGGAATAGGGTGTTGCAACATGTTGACGGTTTGGATGCAAAATACTCGTTGATTCTTGGTGCACGTTCTGCCCTCCTTTTACCTTATCAAAACTTGGGGCTCATCATTGTGGATGAGGAACACGACGCTTCGTACAAGCAGCAGGATCCGGCGCCGCGTTACCACGCCCGCGATGCCGCCATAGTACTGGGTAAATTGCACAATGCCCCAGTACTGCTTGGAACAGCAACTCCTTCGTTGGAAAGCTATTACAATGTAAAACAAGGAAAATATGGTTTGGTAGAACTGTTTCAACGTTTCGCCCAAAGCCAACTGCCCGAAATTTGGATTGAAAACATCTTGGAAGCGCGAAAGCAAAAAAAAATGGAGGGGCATCTCTCCCACTTTTTAATAGAAAACATGGCAGCTGCTCTCGAACGAAAAGAACAAATTATTCTGTTTCAAAATCGTAGAGGCTATGCGGTACGCCTCTATTGCAATGTTTGCCAAGCTATGCCTACTTGCATTCACTGTGATGTTACGCTGACTTATCATAAAAAATCTAACTTGTTGAAATGCCACTATTGCGGCTATGCTATTGCTGTGCCTGTACGCTGCCCGCACTGTCAAAGCACAGATATTGAAATGAAAGGATTTGGCACTGAAAAGATTGAAGAGACTTTGGCACAACTTTTCCCCGACGCTAAAGTGGCGCGCATGGATTTGGATACTACCCGATCTAAAACAGCATACCAAAAAATTATTTCCGATTTTGAAAAACAACGCACCGATATTTTGGTAGGTACGCAAATGGTAACTAAGGGGTTGGATTTTGACCGCGTAAGTGTGGTAGGTATTTTGGAAGCGGACAATATGCTTACTTTTCCCGACTTTAGGGCGTTTGAGCGGGCATTTCAAGTGATGGCGCAAGTGAGCGGACGTGCGGGCAGAAAAGAGCTTCCGGGAAAAGTGATCATACAAAGCTACCAACCGTGGCATCCTGCTTTAAAGTATGTGATTGGCAATGACTTTCAAGCAATGTATGCTAATCAAATAGAGGAACGAAAAAAATTTCGTTACCCGCCGGTGTATCGTTTAATAAAAATCACACTGAAACATAATAATTTAGAATTGGTAAATCAGGCGGCGGCAGAGATTGCATTGGAATTACAAAAACAATTCCCTAAACAAGTGCTGGGACCGGAGTTTCCACTGATTGCACGTTTACAAAATCAATATTTAAAAGATATTTGGATCAAATTTGCAAAAGACCTTTCATTGGAAAAGAAAAAAGTCCTTTTGCAAAGTGTTATTACACAATTCCAAACCCACTCAAAATATAAACAGGTTCGGGTGGTGGTGAATGTGGATTGTTGAGGCTTTCATTCTCAAAACGGACAGTTACAAACTATCAATAATTCTTCTTTGCTCTGAAAAGTACTCAATTCTTCTTTTTTCATTTACTTCAGAAATTTGAATTGAGGTTCTTTTCTTTAAGTTCATCCAGGTTATGAACTTTCCAACCATAGCGGTATCATACGAATTAATGTCATACTTGCCAAAAGCGTTGATACGGCACATTTTTATTTTGTCAGTAAAAAAATAGCTGTAGTTTGTGTCAATGGTAATCTGAGAGATATATATATTGACTCTATTCTGCGTTTCAGGGTAGCACCCCTTATCTGCAATAACTAACATGTAATCTAATAATTCATACAGTTCCTTCTTAAGGAGTTCTTTTTCTTCGTCGGTAATAGCGAGAATAGAGTGAAAATATTTAATGCTGTGCACGTAAGCTTCAAAAACCATTTCATCTAAAATAAAGTTAGTAGTTTTTACATGAGCAAGGAGTATCTTGTAGCGTTCAAATTCTGTTAAAATATTATTAGCGATAATAACTTTGGAGAACTGTTTTTGAGATTCATTATTATAATACTGATAAGCCCAATAAAAAATCAAAAACCGGTATAAAGTCGGGAATCCGATATTTAGCGGCCTTGGAAATCTGCTGCACACTTCCATGTATTCAGAATTGGGAGTGGTTTGAAGATGTTCATAGTCTCTGACTCTTTTTTGCAAATTAGCAATCTCTTTAGGAGAAGGATTCAGATAGTTGAACGGCACCATTTGGAAAGGTACCTTTCCTGAGTTGACGCCAATAATATCATCTAAAGAGATATTCCACGTGGTTGCAATTTTTGCAATTTCGTTGACTGTAAATGAAACATCTTTTCTTAGCCTTCTGTACGTCGCTTCACGTTCAAGGCATAACAAATTCATTACTTCGTTTGTTAATTGCGCATTTTTAGCAAACTTCTCATGAAGAAGTTCAATAAAAGCGTCATACCATACATTTTCCTCCATTATCTTAAAATTTATGTTATTGTTTTTTTTATTGGGATTCTTATAAACTTTCTGCCAGTCTTCTTTGGATTGTAAAAAACTCAATTCTACTTTTAGCATCTACTTCCGAAATTTGGATGGCTGTTTTCTTCTTCAGTTGCATCCATGCCATAAAATTAGCCGACATCTCGGAATGGAAAGAATAGATTTCCAACTTCTCAAATACATGAATATAGCAAATATTTACTTCGGGAGTATAGGTATAACTATAGCCGGTAGGTATCTTTAGTTGAGAAATATAGAGATTTACCTTATTATGTGTTTCAGGGTAACAACCAAAGTCTGCTATTTCCTGCAAATAATCCAACAAACTGAGCAAATCTTTTTTTATAAGTTCTTTTTCTTCATCAGTAATCAGATAAATTGAACAGAAATACCGAATATCTTTAATCAGATAATAAAATATATTAAAGTCGAATATAAAATTAGTATTGGGTACTTGTTTAATAGCCTTAAAGTATTCTTTGGTAATATTTGCCTTAGTTTCTGAAATAGAGATTTTTGAAAATGGGAGCGACTCTTTTTCAAGTCCATATTGATATGCCCATTTAAAGAGATAGAACTTATTCAAATACTCATATCCGGCAAGAAGTTGACGTGGCAATTTGTTACAGATATCCATAAATTCCGTTGTAGGAAAATATTTCAGATAATCAATAGATTGAATCACAAATTGTAGAAAATTAGTCTCTTCTTCCGACGGGTCAAGATAGTTCATCATTCTCATTTGGAATGAGATCTTACCGACGTTAATGCCCATTATTTCATCTAAAGAGATATTCCATGCGGAAGCAAGGATTGCCGTTTCCTGTGCAGTAAAATTAACTTCTTTGCGCAATCTTCTATATACGGCTTCCCGCTCAAGAGAAAGCAACTCCATTAACTCTTTTACTAATTGTGTCCTTTTTGGATACTTCTTAAGAACGAGGTCCATGAAAGTATCATACCATAAATTATGTTCCATAACATCTATTTAAGTCCAACATATATAATTATTGTTAAAAGCCATAACATTTTTTCAAATATTATGGCAAATAACGCAATTTTTTGTTAAATAATATAAATTGTGATTTTTTTTCCAAAAAAAGACAGAATACGTACACAAAAAGAGTATGAATTTTTATTTATTTACGATTTTCGAGGAATCAAAACTATCTACTCAACGAATTGTGCTTAGTGGCATAGTGCATATCTTTTTCTAATTACAAAGAAAAAATATACGAATTTTGTTTAAAAAATCATAGCATATTTGATTTCAGCTCAGTATCTCATTAGGGAATCAACAAATTAATAAGTCAGACGGGTTGAGTGTGAGGTGTGTGATGAATTATTAACCAGATTTGAAATTAGTGCGAAGTTTCAAATGAAGGGGACTGTCTCAAAAGCAGAGGCAGTCCTTTTTTTTATAATTTCGCGGCAAATATAAAATGAACAATAATCAAAAACTATGTGGACAAACTGGGAAGAACAAATGGATCCAAATTCAAAAATCCCCCCTCATCTTTTATGGGATATGGATTTGAACAATTTTGATTGGGAGAAAGGGAAAAATATTGTGGTAGAGCGTGTAATTGAACGGGGAAGAGAGGAGGATTACTATACTATTTTTCGCATGTATGGTGGTGTTGAAGGTGTGCGGGAAATTGCAAAAAACATCAAACACTTTCGTTGGCCACAGGATGCTGCTTTTACCAGTATGGCTTTTGATATAGAAAAGGAGGAAATGGCATGTTACAAACATCAACGGTTGAGAGAAGCACTCTTGAACTCTTAAAAAATTTGATGCGCGATGAAAAACTTTCCGACTTTTATCTGGCGGGGGGTACTAATCTTGCATTGCAAATAGGACACCGTAAAAGTGTTGATTTAGACTTGTTTACCTATAAACAATTTGAAACGGAAGAACTTGTTGATCATTTAATAAAGCAGTACAATATCCAAATAGAAATGAAAAAAGAAAAAAACACAATTATTGGACGTATTGCCGGTGTTAAGGTTGATATGGTAGCACATATTTATCCGCTATTGCAAAGCCAAATTGTTGATGAAGAAGTTCGTATGTATTCTCTTATAGACGTAGCTTGTATGAAATTGGTTGCCATTTGTGATAATGGCACACGATTGAAAGATTTTATTGACATTGCATATTTATCTACAAAAATCTCTCTTTCCCAAATGTTAAAAGGATATGCTTTGAAATATACAAATACAAGTCCTATACATGCTGTAAAGGGTCTCTCTTTTTTTAGCGACATTATATTTGATACACAAATTGACCTCTGTTGCGATAGACCATTTCATTGGAAAAAAATTGAACAACGCATTAGAGAGATGATTAAATTTGAAAATAAGATTTTTGAAACAGCGCCAATATAAGGCTAACTTAATTGGAGTAAATTTATTTGCCGTTTTTTATAATTTCGCGACAAATATAAAATGAACAATAATCAAAAACTATGTGGACAAACTGGGAAGAACAAATGGATCCAAATTCAAAAATCCCCCCTCA
>Ga0123356_10004404_pt1 | contig 14553 bp, 14 predicted proteins | sample TergutEmb28metaG_2_FD_92546 | JGI IMG/M metagenome (GOLD analysis project Ga0123356, IMG submission 92546) | Embiratermes neotenicus P3 segment gut microbial communities from Petit-Saut dam, French Guiana - Emb289 P3 | ecosystem: Host-associated > Arthropoda: Insects > Digestive system > Gut ...
CAGGCAGTCGGCGTCGGTGCGGAACCAGGCGTGGAACTCGCTTAGCGAGCGCGGGTAGTGCTTTTCGGCTTGAGGACTAGCGATCCGGCCATTCTACTCCGGTTAGATGGATACCCCACTAAACAAAAAACGCAACGGACGGTGCTCGACCGGCAGCGGCAAGCAAAATGAGGACCCCCCCGCTCCTCTGCTCGGCGAGCCGCTCGTCCCCGCCCACCCGTCCCGGCCCGCCGGCCCGCCCGGCCCGCCCGGCCCGCCGGCCCGCCGGCCCGGCCGGGCGCTACCGACCCGAGAAGCTCGCCGGGCGCTTCTGGAGGAACGCGGTCACGCCCTCGACGAAATCGGCGCTGCCGGCCATCTCCTCCTGGATGCGCGCCTCGAGGTCGAGCTGCTCGGCCATGCGCCCGTACACCCAGCTGTTGAGCTGGCGCTTGATGCCGGCGTAGGCGCGCGTGGGCCCCGCGGCCAGGCGGCCCAGCAGCTCCTGCGCGACCTCCTCGAGGCGCTCGTCGGGCGCCACGCGGTTGATCAGCCCCCACTCGAGCGCGCGCGCGGCGGGGATCCGCTCGCCCAGCATCGCCATCTCGGTGGCGCGCGCGAAACCGGCGCGGCTGGGCAACAGCAGCGAGGAGCCGCCGTCGGGGACCAGCCCGATGTTGACGAACGCCAGCAGCAGGTAGGCGCTCTCGGCGGCGACGATCAGATCGCAGCACAGCGCCAGCGAGCAGCCGATGCCCACCGCGGGACCATTGACCACGGCCACCACCGGCTTGGGCAGCTCGCGGATGAGCTGCATGATCGGGTGGTAGCGCTCGGTCAGCACGCCGTACACGCCGGTCGAGGCCTCCGCGTCGGCGTCGGCCTCGGGGGCGCTCATGTCCTTCAGGTCGGCTCCCGAGGAGAACGCGCGTCCCGCGCCGGTGATCGCGATCGCCCTGACCGAGTCGTCCTCGGCGGCCGCGCGCAGCGCGGCGAGCACCTCGGCGGACAGCTGGTGGTTCCAGGCGTTCAGCACCTGGGGGCGGTTCAGCTCGATCCGCGCCACCCCCTCGCCGGAGAGCGAGAAGTTGACGGTCTCGAAGTCGCTGTGTGTGGTGGGGGTGCTCATTGGCGAACTCCTCTCGTGGGGGCGGCGGGCGCCGTGGCCGCTGGGATTCGTGGGTGCCGGCGTGGGCGAGCGCCGGCGTGCGGCGAGTGCCGGCCCGTTAGATCCTAAGGTTTGAGACATGCGACGGCCAACGATCGGTATGTGCACCGCGCTCGAGCACGCCACCTGGAGCGCCTGGCAGCAGGACGCGATGCTGCTGGCGCGCAGCTACGTGGACGCGGTGCAGCTCGCCGGGGGGCTGGCGGTGCTGCTGCCGCCCGACCCGGTCGCGCTGGAGCAGCCGGAGCAGATGCTGGACCTGATCGACGGGCTGGTGCTGGCGGGCGGCGCCGACATCGACCCCGACGGCTACGGCGCGGAGCGCCACCCCGAAACCCTCGACACCGTGCCCGAGCGCGATCGCTTCGAGATCGCGCTGGTGCGCGCGGCGATCGAGCGCGACATGCCGGTGCTCGGCATCTGCCGCGGCATGCAGCTGATCAACGTGGCGCTCGGCGGCACGCTGCTCCAGCACCTCCCGGAGGTGTTCGGCCACCACGAGCACCTGCGCGTGGCGGGCACCTTCGAGGACTCCGATCACGATGTCGAGCTGCGCGACGGCACGCTCGCCGCGCGGGTCACCGGCGAGCGACACCACGTGACCAAGTCCCACCACCACCAGGGCGTGCAGCGCGCGGGGCGCGGGCTGTTGGTCAGCGGCGTCTGCCGCGAGGACGGGCTGGCGGAGGCGATCGAGCTGCCCGACCGGCGCTTCGTGCTGGGCGTGCAGTGGCACCCGGAGGCCGACCCCGGCAGCCCGGTGGTCGCCGCGTTCGTCGCCGAAGCCGCCCGCTGCGCGCTCGAGCGCGCCGGCGAGGACGAGCCGGAGGGCGAGCCGGCCGGCGCCGCCTGAGCGAGGCCGCCTGGAGCGGCCATATACTGCTCGCTCCGTGGGGCGGGCCAGGAGCGCGATCAGAGCAAGCGCCTGGGTGCTGGTGGCGGTTGGCGTGGCCGCCCCGCTCGTGCGCCGGCGCGTGCGCGCGCCGGCGCTGGCGATCCAGCTGGCCGCGTTCGGCGCGCCGCTCGGGCTCAGTGTGGCGCTGCGGCGCTCGCGCACACGGGATGTGGCGGTGTGCGCGCTGCACATGTGGGCGTACGTGCTGGCCTACAAGTCGCCCCACGACGACGAGCAGGCGCAGGCCGAACGGGTGCACGTCGACTACCCGATCGCGCTCGACCGCGCGCTGGGTCTGGGAGAGCTGCCCACGGTGCGTCTCCAGCGCGCGCTGGCGTCCTCCGGCGAGTGGCGCGCGTTGGACCGCGTGCTGGTGTGGACCCACTGGTCGTGGATGCTGGCGCCCAACGCGGCGCTGGCCTACATCCTCTGGCGCAACCCGCGGCGCTTCCCGCGCGCGGCGGCGCTGACCTACGCGGTGTTCGACCTCGGCGCGTGCGTGTACTGGCTGGCGCCCACCGCGCCGCCCTGGTACGCGGCCGAGCTCAGCGCGCGCGAGCCGCGCGGCGAGCCGCGAGGCGGCGAACAGGGCGAGCTCCTCGGCGAGCCGCGGGGCGAGCGGGGGGGCGGCGAGCTGGTGGTGCGGCGCATGATGGCCGAGTATGGCGAGTTCTTCTGGCAGGACGGATGGACGCGCCTCTACAGTGTCTTTGGAGGCAACCCCCTGGCCGCGATGCCGTCGCTGCATTTCGCCACATCGCTCATGTCGGCCCATCTGCTCGCCGAGCACGGGCGGCTGGAGGGCGCGCTGGCGCTGCTCTACACGCTCACCCTGGGCTTCGCGCTGGTGTACCTGGGGGAGCACTACGTGGTCGACCTGCTGGCCGGCGTGGCGCTCGTGGAGGCGGTGCGCCACGGCGCGCCCCGCGCGGGGCCCCCGATCGGGCGACTCGGGCGCGCGGTGGGGACACTCGAGGCGATCGCACACGAAAGCGGCTGAGCGCGTGAGCGGGGCATGAGCGACGGGGCGCCAGCTCGCGGGTCGCGAATCGCTGCCCCCGAAGGAGCCACTCACGAGCGGGGCGCCGATGGGAGCTCACCTCCGGAGACCGACCCCACCGAGACCGACCCCACCGAGGCCAAGCCCACCGAGGCCAAGCCCACCGAGGCGCACGCGGAGGAGATGCCGCGTGTGGTGCTCACGCGCCGCAGGGCGATCTCCTTCGCGATCTTCGTGCTGTCGGCGATCGCGTTTCTCTACTACGGCCTGCCGAAGGTCACGGGCCTCGGCACCACGATCCACCGCATCCAGCGGGGAGATCCGTGGTGGATCGCGCTGGGGGTGGTGTTCGAGCTGCTGTCGTTCGCCGGCTATGTAGCCGTGTTCCGCGCGGTGTTCGCGCGGGGCAGCGCGCGCATAGGGCTGCGCGAGAGCTACCTGATCACGCTGGCGGGGGTGCTGGCCACCCGGCTCTTCGCCGCCGCCGGCGCCGGGGGGATCGCGATCACGGCGTGGGCGCTGCGCCGCTCGGGAATGGAGGCGCGGGTGGTGGCCACCCGTATGGTGGCCTTCCTGGTGCTCCTCTACTCGGTGTACGCGGGCTCGCTGGTGCTCAACGGTGTGGGACTCGGCGTGGGCCTCTTCCCGGGGGGCGGCTCGTTCGCGATCACGATCGTGCCGGCGATCATTGGCGCGTTCCTGATCGGAGTGGCCGTGGTGGCGGCGATGCTGCCGGCCGACATCGAGCCGCGCCTGGCGGGGTCGTCGTCCGGGCGCGGCCGCCCCCGCCCGTGGCAGCGCGCGGTGGCGCGTCTTGGCACCGTGCCGGCGATGGCGCGGAGCGGAACACGCCAGGCGATCGAGATCGTGCGCACCCGCGATCCGGCACTGCTGGGCGCGGTGGCGTGGTGGGGCTTTGACATGGGTGTGCTGTGGGCGTGCTTCCACGCGTTCGGCGTGGCGCCGCCGTTCACCGTGATCTGGATGGCCTACTTCGTGGGCATGTTTGGCAACCTCCTGCCGCTGCCCGGCGGTCTCGGCGGCGTGGAGGGCGGCATGATCGGGGCGCTGGCGGCGTTCGGGGTCGACATCAACCTCGCGGTGCTGGCGGTGCTGTCGTACCGCGCGATCTCCTTCTGGCTGCCGACGATCCCGGGGGCGATCGCCTATCTGCAGCTGCGCCGCACGGTGTCGCACTGGCGCGCGGAGGACCTCGGCGTGGCCGGCCCGGCGCGGGGCGCGCGCGTGGGGGTGGATGCGGTGCGGGCGTAGCGGCGCCCGCGCGTGGGGCAGTCCCGAGGCTCCGGCGCTGCGGGCTGTCCCGAGGTCCCGTGCCCCGCGATGCCGGTCGAGCGCCCGTCGAGCTCCGGCCGTTGCGTGTTTTGTTTTTTGGATTGGTTCCGCGCGGAATGAATCCTCTTTTTGAATCCCCCAACGGCGCCTCCGACAGGTGTGTTCGAGGCGACGCGCCGGCCGGCAGCACCGTGTCCGCTCCCGCGCGCGCTATACTTTACAAAGTGAAGTAGGTAGGAGGGCATCGGAGCGGGAAGGCGCGTAGCATCGCCGGCGCGGCGCGGTCATCGGCTCGCCCACTCACCGACAGGAGCGCGGATGGCATCCAAGGACATCGAGAGCACGATCATCGTGGGCAGCGGCCCGGCGGGGTACACCGCGGCGCTGTACACCGCGCGCGCCAACCTGCGCCCGCTGGTGATCGAGGGCTTCGCGTGGGGTGGCCTGTTGCAGCAGACGACCCACGTGGAGAACTATCCCGGCTTCCCCGACGGCATCATGGGGCCCGAGCTGATGCCGCTCTTCCGCGAGCAGGCGCAGCGCTTCGGCGCGCGCCTGATCACCGATCAGGCCGAGCGCGTGGAGCTGGCGAGCGAGGCGGGCGGCGTGCACTCGGTGTGGGCGGCCGGCGAGCAGCACCGCGCGCGCACCGTGATCCTGGCGATGGGCGCGGAGCACAAGAAGCTCGGCATCCCCGGCGAGGAGGAGCTCGGCGGGCGGGGCGTGAGCTACTGCGCGACCTGCGACGCGGCGTTCTTCCGCGACAGGCCCACGATGGTCGTGGGCGGCGGCGACTCGGCCATGGAGGAGGCGATCTTCCTCTCGAAGTTCGCCAGCGGGGTCGTGCTGGTGCATCGCCGCGACGAGTTCAGGGCGTCGAAGATCATGCTCGAGCGCGCGCGCGAGCAGCAGAACATCGAGTTCCTCACCCCGTTCACCGTCAAGGAGCTCAGGGCGGGCGAGGGCGGCGCGCTCACCGCGGCCACACTGGTGGACCAGCGCTCCGGGGAGGAGCGCGAGCTCCAGATCGGGGGCGCGTTCGTGGCGATCGGCCACCAGCCGCAGTCGCAGCTCGTGGCGGGCCAGGTGGAGCTGGACGACAACGGATACGTGGTGGTGCGCGGCCACTCCACGGCAACCAACCGCCCCGGCGTGTTCGCGGCGGGCGATCTCGTCGACCACACCTACCGCCAGGCGATCACCGCCGCCGGCTCCGGCTGCCAGGCGGCGCTGGACGCGGAGTGGTACCTGCGCGACACTCCCGAGGTGCCGATCCCCGCGGGCATGCACCTCGGCGACCCGGCCGAGGCCCAGTGGGCCCCAGCGGCCGACCCCGCCTGAGCCTTCGCGGCGCGCTCACCCGCGCCGGGTGATTTGGGATCACCCAGCCGTGCGGCAGCTTTGATGTTGTCGCGTGCGCGTGCTGCTGAACATCATCTGGTTCCTGTTGGCGGGCCTGTGGCTGGCGCTGGCCTACGCGCTGGCGGCGTTGATCTGTTTCATCCTGATCATCACCATCCCGTTCGGGATTGCGTCGCTGCGGATCGGGATGTTCGCGCTGTGGCCGTTTGGGCGAACGGTTGTGCGGCGCGCGGACGCCGGCGCGGCGTCGACGATCGGCAACGTGCTGTGGCTCCTGCTGTGCGGGTGGTGGCTGGCGCTCGGGCACCTCATCAGCGGGGTGTTGCTGTGTCTGACGATCATCGGCATCCCGCTGGCGCTGGCGGACTTCAAGCTGATCCCCGTGTCGCTGCTGCCGTTCGGCCGCGAGATCGTGTCGGTCGAGCAGGCGCGCGCGATGGGTCTCACCCCGAGCGTCGAGGTGCCGCGCTAGGCGGCTGGGCGGCTGGGCGGCTGGGCGGCGCGGTGGTGGCGCTGCGCCGCTACGCCACCGCGCCGGAGCCGGGCGCGTACTGAAAGAAGCCGGCGTCGGTGGCGCGCCCGAGGCGGCCGGCCAGCACCATGCGGCGCAGCGCGGGCGCGGGGCGGTAGCGCTCCTCGCGGTACTCGCGCTGGAGCGCCTCCACCAGCGCCAGCACATTGTCGAGCCCGATCTCATCGCCCCACGCGAGCGGTCCGCGCGGGTGTTTGAGGCCCAGGACCATGCCGGTGTCGATGTCGCGCGCGCTGCCGACCCCTTCGCCGAGCGCGAAGGCGCACTCGTTGATCAGCTGGCCCACGATGCGGCCCAGCACCAGGCCGGGCGCGTCGCCGACCCAGAGGACACGCTTGCCGAGCGTGGCGAAGAACCGCTCGGCGCGCTCGGCGGCGGCGGGCGAGGAGGAGTCGGCGGCGGTCAGCTCGACCAGGCGCGCGGCGGACAGCGGGGGCAGCACGTGGAAGCCCACCGCGCTGCCGCCGGGATCGAGCGAGGCGAGCGAGCCGGACTGGCAGAGGATCACACGGGGCGCGCCCGCGGCGTGGGGGGGCTCATCGTGGGGCGGCTCCTCGCATTCGAGCACCAGCGCGGGGAGCTCGGCCTCCAGTGGATCGGAGGGCGAGCGCACCTCGTAGCCGGCCTCGGAGGCGGTGTGGCGCAGCTGACTCGCGAGCGGCGTGCGGCCGCCGATCACCACCACCGCCTCGCCGTGCGCGGGCCGCCGCGCCGGCTCGGGAGCGTCGGGGTCGGCCGGGCGGTGCGGCCGCGCGCCGCTGTAGTCGTAGTAGCCGCGCCCCGCCTTGCGCCCGTGCAGGCCGGCGGCCACGAGGCGCGCCTGGATCGGTGAGGGGCGCCAGCGGGGCTCGCCGAAGGAGAGCTCATAGAAGGAGCGCGCGACATCGAAACCGGTGTCCACGCCGACGAGATCGCTCAGCTCGAACGGCCCCATCGGGAAGCCGCCCTCCAGGCGGCAGATCTCATCGATCGCGCTCACCTCGGCGATGCGCTCCGCCAGCAGGCGCAGTGCCTCCAGGCCGAACGGGCGGTTGCAGCGGTTGACCAGGAAGCCGGGCCCGTCGGAGGCGCGGATCACGGTCTTGCCCATCGCCTCGCCGGTGGCGGTGGCGAGGGACAGCGCGCGCTCGCCGGAGCGCTCGCCGGCGATAACCTCGACCAGGCGCATCACGGGCGCGGGGTTGAAGAAGTGCATGCCCACCACGCGCTCGGGATGGGAGGCGCCGGCGGCGACCGCGGTGACCGGCAGCGAGGAGGTGTTGGTGGCGAGCACGCACTCCCCACCGACGACCTCGCACAGCTGGCGATAGAGCTCGTGCTTGAGCTGCAGGCGCTCGGGGGCGGCCTCGATCACCAGATCGCACTGCGCCAGCGCGGCCAGCTCGCCCGCGGCCTCCAGCCGATCGCCGGCGGCGGCGGCGTCGTGTGAGGAGATGCGGCCCCGCTGCGCTTCGCGCGCGAGCCCTTCGCGCGCGCGCGCCGCCCCGCGCTCGAGCGCGTCGGCGAGCGGGTCGTAGAGGAGCGCGCGCTCGGCGATGCGGCAGGCGAGCTGCGCGATGCCCGCGCCCATCGTGCCGGCGCCCAGCACGCCGATGATCCGCGCCGCGGGGGCGTCCATCGTGTCAGCTCGGCACGAGCGCGTTGACGCCGGTCATCGCGCGGCCGATGATCAGCTGCTGGATCTGCGAGGTGCCCTCGTACAGGGTGGTGACGCGCACGTCGCGGAAGTAGCGCTCGACGGGGTGGTCGTCGACGTAGCCGGCGCCGCCGTGCACCTGGATCGCGGTGTTGGAGCACCACACCGCGGCCTCGGTGGCGTGGAGCTTGGCGATCGAGGTCTCCACCGTGTTGGGGCGCCCGCGATCCTTCAGAAAGCCGGCGCGCCACACGAGCATGCGCGAGGCGTCGGTCTTCAGCACCATGTCGGCGATCATCGCCTGCACGAGCTGGAAGCTGGCGATCGGGCGGTCGAACTGCTCGCGCTCGGTGGCGTAGGCGACCGACTCCTCGACGCACCCCTGGCAGATGCCCACGCAGCCGGCGGCCACCGAGTAGCGCCCCGAGTCGAGCGAGGACATGGCCACCTTGAAGCCGTCGCCGATCTCGCCCAGCAGATCGTTCTCGCCGACCTCCACGTCTTCCAGCGCGATCGAGGCGGTGTCGGAGGCGTGCAGGCCCATCTTGTGCTCGATCGGGCTGGGCTGGAAGCCGGGCTGGTCGGTGTCGACCAGAAAGCAGCCCAGCCCGCGGTGGCCGAGCTCGGGATCGGTCTGGGCGAAGATCAGCGCCACCCTGGCGTAGTCGCCCATCGAGATCCACATCTTGGCGCCGTTGATCACCCAGCCGGAATCGGTGCGGCGCGCGCGCGTGCGCTGTTTGGCGGCGTCGGAGCCGGAGTCGGGCTCGGTGAGCCCGAAGCACCCGAGCCACTCGCCGGAGCAGAGCCGCGGCAGGTAGCGGTGCTTCTGCTCCTCGGTGCCCCACCGGAGGATCGCCGAGCAGACGAGCGAGGTCTGCACCGAGATGACCGTGCGCACCGATGAGCAGCCGCGCCCGATCTCCTCCACCACCAGGCCGTAGCTCAGATAGTCGAGGCCCGCGCCGCCGTACTCGCGGGGCACGATCGCGCCGAGGTAGCCCTGCTGGGCGAGCATGGCCACCAGCTCGAGGTCGAAGTGGTGGTTGCGCGCGTTCTGCTTGGCGCGCTCCACGATCTCCTTTTCGGTGAACTCGCGCGCGGTGCTGCGGATCAGCTGCTGCTCGTCGGTCAGGTCGAAATCCATGTGTCTCCTCTGAGGGGGAAAATAGCGTTGAGGCGGCGGGCCGGTGGGCGGGCAGCGAGGACAGCGACGGGAATCCGGCGCGGCGGCCGCGAACGCACCTGCCGCAGGCGCCGTTGGGGGATTTGTTTTGAGGATTCGTTCCGCGCGGAACGAATCCAAAAAACAAAACACGCAACGGCCGGAGCTCGGCCGCCACCGCCACCGCTACCGGCACCGCCACCGGCACCGCCGCCGCTGGGGCTGGCTCCGGCGCATTTTGCAGAAATCTGCGGCCGTTGTCCTCTCAGAGGCACACGCCTCCTCGACGCGGCGGTGGGCGGCACGCTAGCTCTCCCCGCCCAGCTTGGGGCTGCGCCACTCGCGCGCCACGCGCGCGGCGAGCTCGGAGGGGAGTCCCTCGATCGGCAACCGCTCCTGCACGAGCGTGTCGCGGTCGCGCACCGTCACGGTGCGGTCGTCGAGGCTCTGGTGGTCGATGGTCACGCAGTAGGGCGTGCCGATCTCGTCCTGGCGGCGGTAGCGGCGCCCGATCGCGCCCCCGTCGTCGTACTCGGCCTGTACCAGCGCGCGCAGCGCGCGCCACACCTCCCGGGCCAGCTCGGGCTGTGCGTCCCGGTTGACCAGCGGCAGCACGGCCACCTTGACCGGCGCGAGACGGGGGTGCAGGCGCAGCACGGTGCGCCGCTCGCCCTCGCCGGCGCCCTCGCGCGCGACCACTTCCTCGTCGTAGGCGTCGACCAGGAAGGCCAGCGTCGCGCGATCGGCCCCCGCGGCGGGCTCGATCACATGTGGCACGTACCGCTCGCCGCTGCCCTGGTCGAAGTAGTCGAGCTTCTCGCCCGAGTGGCGCGCGTGCTGGGTGAGGTCGAAGTCGCCGCGGTTGGCGATGCCCTCGAGCTCCGACCAGCGGGCTCCGCCGACGGAGTCGGTGGACGGGAAGAGGTACTCCACGTCGCTGGTGGCGGAGGAGTAGTGGGAGAGCTCCTCGGGATCGTGCGCGCGCAGGCGCAGGTGGTCGGGGCGGATGCCGAGCTCCACGTACCAGCGCATGCGCTCGGCCAGCCAGTACTCGAACCACCGCTCCGCGTCGTGGGGGGGCACGAAGAACTCCATCTCCATCTGCTCGAACTCGCGTGTGCGAAAGATGAAGTTGCCGGGCGTGATCTCGTTGCGAAACGACTTGCCCACCTGGGCGATGCCGAAGGGCGGCTTCTTGCGCGAGAACTGGAGCACGTTCTTGAAGTTGATGAAGATGCCCTGCGCGGTCTCCGGGCGCAGGTAGGCCGTGGCGCCGGACTCCTTGACCGGCCCGATCGTGGTCTCGAACATGAGGTTGAAGTCGCGCGCGTCGGTGAGCGAGCATTCCTCGTATTCGCCGGGGTGCTTGGAGGGCTTGCGCCCGCACTGCAGCTCTCCAAGCTGATCGGCGCGAAAGCGCCGGCCGCAGGTGCGGCAGTCGACCATGGGGTCGGTGAAACCGGTGAGGTGGCCGGAGGCCTCCCACACGCGCGGGTGCTGGAGGATCGCGGAGTCGAGCGCCACGATGTCGTCGCGCTCGGAGAGCATCGCGCGCCACCATTCGCCCCTGACGTTGCCCTTGAGCAGCACGCCGTAGTGACCGAAGTCGTAGGTGGAGCCCACGCCGCCGTATATCTCCGAGGAGGGAAAGATGAAGCCGCGGCGCTTGGACAGCGCGACGATCTTCTCCATGGTCACCGGCTCCGCGGGCGACGGTGCAGGGGGGCTGGGCGGCGGTGTGTCGCTCACGGGAGGGGGATCGTATTGGGTGGGGCTCCCCTGGACGGACACAGCTCAGCCCTGGCTGGGTCGGCGACGCCGGTCGCGAGCAGCGGCCGTGTCGTTTTTTGTTTTGAGGATTGGTTCCGCGCGGAACGAATCCTCTTTTCGAATCCCCCAACGCCGCCTCCGACAGATGTGTTCGAGGCCCCGCGCCAGATTCCCGCAAAATGTGCATTTTCGCATTTTCGCGCCCAGAGCTCTGTCGCAGGAGACGGGCCCCCGGCGCCGCGCGGGCGTGCCCCTAACATGGCGGCGCCGATGGCGAGAGTGCTGATCGTTGGGGGCGGGTGCAGGGGCGTGGAGCTGGCGCGGGTGGCGTGCGCGGAGGGTCACGCGGTGCGCGTCGTCACGCGGCGCGGGGCGCGCGCGGGGGAGATCGAGCGAGTGGGCGCGGAGTGCGTGGTGGGCGACCCGGATCGCCTGGGCACGTTGCGCGGCGCGCTGGAGGGTGTGACGATCGCATGCTGGCTCCTCGGCACCGCGCGCGGCGAGGAGTGCCAGGTGCGCGCGTTGCACGGCGCGCGGCTGCGCGCGTTTCTGGCGCACACGATCGACACGACCGTGCGGGGCCTGGCGTATGAGGCGGCGGGCACCGTCGCGCCCGAGCTGCTCGCCGGCGGGTGGCGTGCGGTGGAGGAGGCGAGCGCGCGCCACGCGATCCCCGCGCGCGCGATCCGCGCGGACCCGGCCGAGCGCGGGCGTTGGCTGGCGGATGCGCGCGCGCAGCTCGACTCGCTGCTCAGTGGAGAGTGGCGCTATCCTCAATGACAATCACCTGAAAGTCGATCGGAATTCCCAAAACCCAGAGGAGGGCGGCGCGTTGTCCGAGTATGCAAAGGAGGTCCTCGTCGAGCCGGGGTGGCTCGAGGAGCACCTCCACGACGACAGCATCCGGATCGTGGAGGTCGACGAGAACCCCGCGCTCTACGGGGAGGCGCACGTGCCGGGCGCGATCGGATTCGACTGGAAGGCCGACCTGCAGGACCCCGTGCGCCGTGACTTCCTCGGGCCGGAGGAGTTTGGCGCGCTGTTCGGCTCGCGCGGCATCTCCGACGACCACACGATCGTGCTGTACGGCGATCGCAACAACTGGTTCGCCGCCTACACCTACTGGTACCTGAAGTACTACGGCCACGAAAAGGTGCTCCTGCTGAACGGCCCGCGCGAAAAGTGGATCGCCGACGGGCGGCCGACCTCGACGGAGGCGCCCGGCCACGAGCCGGAGGGGTTCACCGCGAAGCCCGCGGACGAGGCGATCAGGGCGCGCCGCGACGAGGTGCTGGGCGCGGTGCTGAGCGACACCAAGCTGGTCGACGTGCGCTCGCCGGCGGAGTTTGCGGGCGAGATCATCTCGCCGCCGGGCTACGAGCAGGAGGGAGCGCAGCGCGGGGGCCACATCCCCGGCGCGGCCTCGATCCCGTGGGCGCAGCGGTGCACGAGGACGGCACGGTCAAGTCGGCGGAGGAGCTGCGGGAGCTGTACGGCTCCAAGGGCGTGTTGGACGGCCAGGAGATCATCGCCTACTGCCGCATCGGCGAGCGCTCGGCGCACACCTGGTTCGTGCTCCACGAGCTGCTGGGCAAGAGCGACGTCAAGAACTACGACGGCTCGTGGACGGAGTGGGGCAGCCTCGTGGGGGTGCCGGTCGCGACCGGTCCGTGAGCGGCGCCACGCGCGCGAGCAGCTCGTCGATGATGCGCGCGGTGGCGCCCCAGACGAGGTTGCCTCCCACCAGGAACCCGTCGGTCTCGAAGGTGAAGCCGTGGCGTGTGATCGCCTGGCGGGTGCGCCCGGATGCGATGTCGTCCAGCGCGAGCTCCAGCACCGCGTCGACCTCTCCGGGCGACACCGTCCAGGCGGCGCGTGGGGATATGAGCCCGACGAAGGGCTGGATCGCGTAGTTGGTCACGAACGTGGATGTGCGCGGGAGCGCGCCCACCAGTGCGACCTCGCGGGCGGGCAGCCCGATCTCCTCCTCGGCCTCGCGCAGCGCGGTGTCGATCAGCGAGGCGTCGGCGGGATCGCGCCGTCCCCCCGGGAACGCGATCTCGCCGGCGTGGCGGCGCAGGTCGGCGCGCCGGCGCGTGAGCACCGCGTACAGGCGGCGGTGGCGCTCGAAGAGCGCCACCAGCACTGCGGCGGGCGCCTGGCCGTCCATCGGGGCCAGCTCGGCGGCGGCGCGGGCATCCAGCAGTGCTCCGCGCAGCTCGGCGGCCAAGCGGCCGCCCGGGCCGTCGGCCAGGTGGGCGGGGCCGTCGGCCGGCCGCGCGGAGCCGTCGGCGTGCGCGGTGACGGGGTCTCCTCAGGCGGTCAGCTGCACGCGCTCGACGCGTTCGCGGAACATGACCTCGCCGTCGAGCGCGCGGTGCACGGGGCACTTGGCGGCGATCACGCAGAGGCGCTCGGCCTGCTCGTCGGAGAGCTCGGCGGGCAGGCGCAGCACGAGATCGAAGCGGGTGGGCGTGCCGCGCTCGGCGGGCGTGTACTGGACGTCCACCTCCACGTGGCCGACCCCCCAGCCCTTGCGCGCGGCGTACATCTCGAGCGTGATCGCGGTGCAGGAGGCGAGGCTGGCGGCCAGCAGCTCCTGAGGATCGGGCCCGGTGTCGGTGCCGCCGGCCTCCAGGGTCTCGTCCACGGTGATCAGATGCCCGCGCACGCGCACGGTGTGTCGGAACCCCGAGTTGGCGCGCTCGGCGGTGGCCTGCATGCTTCTGGACCCTTGGTTGCTCACTGTGGATGCACCTCCATGGTATCTGGGTGGGGCCCTCCTCCAGGGGGTTCGGCGAGCGCTCGACCGTGGTGGTTGCGCCGACCATTTTGGCTGCCCATACGCGACCCCTATGTCAGCGGGTTGAACAGCAGGCCGGTGAGCAGCTTGGGGAAGAAGTAGGTGGACTTGGGCGGCATGTTCTCGCCCGCGTCGGCCAGCTCCCTCACCTGCGCGACCGGGGGCGGGCGCACCAGAAACGCGGCGTCGCAGCTGCCGGAGCGCACCAGCGAGAGCGCCTCCTCGGTGGAGCGCGCGTAGAAGAGGCCGTTGAGCTCGGCGATGTCGTGCCGGCTCATGCCCAGCGCGCCCTCCAGCAGCAGCGCCTCGAGCACGCCGGTGTCGAGGAGCCGGTAGGCGGGCGAGCGATCGCGCAGCGCGCGCTCGGCGATCGCCTGGTCGCGCAGGGTCAGACGGCGCGGCTGGCGGGTGCGTGTGTCGATGTAGCCGAGCTGCAGCGGCCCCGACCCCGGCGGGGGCGCGATCTCGCCGGGCGCGACCGCCTCGCTGAGGAAGCTCCGCTCGATCGCGGCGTCGAGCGCGGCCCACCGCGGGGCGTCCATCTTGGAGATCAGCCGATGTGTGGGAAACACCGTCAGGCCGGGATCCTCGAGCGCGACGAGGCACATGAGCACGTAGCGGTGCTCGCCCTCGCCGCCGATTTCCTCGGCGTAGAGGCGTGCGGTCTCATAGCGGTGATGGCCGTCGGCGATCAGCAGCTCGGCGCCCGCTGTGACCGCCTGCACAGCGGCGATCGCCTCACGGTCGTTCACGCGCCATACCCGGTGGACGGTGCGGTCGCCGTCGCTCACCTCCCCCCAGGGCGCGTGCTCGCCGGCACCGGCGGCGGCCAGCGCCTGCCACCCCACCTCGTCGGGGTCGGAGTAGAGCGAGAAGATCGGGGAGAGGTTGGCGCGCGTGGCGCGCGTGAGCCGCAGCCGATCCTCCTTGGGCCCCGAATGGGTGCGCTC
>Ga0123356_10004405_pt1 | contig 14551 bp, 6 predicted proteins | sample TergutEmb28metaG_2_FD_92546 | JGI IMG/M metagenome (GOLD analysis project Ga0123356, IMG submission 92546) | Embiratermes neotenicus P3 segment gut microbial communities from Petit-Saut dam, French Guiana - Emb289 P3 | ecosystem: Host-associated > Arthropoda: Insects > Digestive system > Gut ...
CGTCTGTGTCTGCGGAGTCATGCGCAGCGACTTGCGGTCCTCCTGATAGTAAGTATTCAAATAGCCGCTGGGTTCCTGAACCGCAACCACTTCGGCGATGACCTTCTCGGCCATCTCTCGCAGCGCCGGCCGATCGCCCGACTGCAGGACAAAGCCCACCGCCTCGGTCCACTTGTAAACATCGGAGTCGGAGAACACCGGTCCGTTCTGCGCCGCCTGGCTCTGGCCCGCCAGACGGCGGAAGTTGTTCATCCGGCCGTTGGCTTCGAGCAAATCGTGCATCGTCGGAATGCTCTTGCTGACGTTGATCTCACGGCGCGGTCCCCAGAATCCGCCGGTAATGGTGACGGCGTGAACCGGAATGTCTCGCAGCTTGGCGTGTGGCGATTTGGCAAGATTCTCCACACCTTGATCCTTCCAGGGAGGCGAATCTGTCAACTTGACCCCGGTCTGGGAGCTTGCTCTTTCATTGGCGACGGCTTCGCCAAAAACCCGGCCACCACCGAAAGAAGACGCTGCCGCGGCCGAGATGGCTGAGGCGACAAACTGCCTCCGCGAAACATTCCCTTTTTCACCCATTTTGCACCTCTATCGAAGCGCCCACTGGATCACCGTGTAGGAACGAGCTGGCACTTCAAACTTGGTTTTTCCCCCACCAGCCGCCGGTGCCGTGAAAGCCTGGGGAGCCACCTTGTTCGGCTCCTCGAAACTGTTGGAGGCCTTCAGATCGTTGCCGGTAAGCACCGACCCAGTCATCACTGTGGCGGGAACCGCGTCTTCCCAGTCGATTTCAACCGTGTGCGGCTGCGACAGATCGCGGTTCAGAATAAACAGGGAGAGTTTGCCGTCGCTCGGATCCAAAGTCCCGGACACATCCACGTACCCGACCTGGTCGAGCCCTGGAACCTCGTAGGTCGGTGACTCTACCAGAAGGTTGAGCACCGCACCCCGCGCAAATTGCAAGGCCCAACTATAGGGATAATAGATGGTCTGCTGGTAAAACCCGGTGGCATTGGTCATGATGGGAGCGATCACGTTGACGAGTTGTGCCAGGCAGGCGATCTTCACCCGGTCCGCATTGCGCAGCAAGGAATTGACCAGTCCTCCGACCAGGAGCGCGTCTTCCAGGTTGTAGATTTCCTCGAGCAGGTGCGGAGCCTGCTTGCGGTGCCCGTTGACGTTATCTCCTGTGGTCGTGCGGTACCAGACATTCCATTCGTCGAAGGAAAGCCAGAGTTTCTTGGGGGAGCGTCTCTGCCCGCGCACGAGATCACAAACCGCGACAGTTTCCGCGATCTGTTTTTCCATGCGCAGGTTAAGGGCGAGATATTTCGCGGTATCGCCCCCGCTGTCGCGTTCGTTGTTGCCAAAATAGCGATGCAGAGACAGGCCATCGACATAGTCGTAGCACCGCTCAAGCACTTCGCGGTCCCACTGGAGATAGGTGGGCATGAAGGGTCCACTCGACCCGCAGGCGATGAGTTTCAGCGACGGATCCACGGAGCGCATCTGGCGCGCGGCATCCGCCGCCTTCATGCCATAGTCGGTGGCCGACATGTGCCCGATCTGCCAGGGACCATCCATCTCGTTTCCCAGACACCAGTGTTCGACCTTCCAGGGCTCGGCAACTCCATGCTGCCGCCGCAGATCGCTCCAATAGGTCCCCTGGTCGACGTTGCAATATTCGACCAGCGCAGCCGCCTGTTCCGGCGTACCGGTTCCGAAGTTGAGCCCCATGAGCGGGCGCGTGCCCGCGGCTTTCGCCCAGGCGAGAAATTCATTGGTCCCGAACTGATTGGATTCGATCGTATTCCATGCCCTGTCGAGCTGCAGCACCCGCTTCTGCTTCGGTCCGACACCGTCGAGCCAGTTGTACCCCGAAACGAAATTGCCTCCGGGATAACGGATGATCGGAACCCCCATTTGCCGAATCTGGTGGAGCACGTCCTGGCGGAATCCATTCGCGTCGGAAAGTTTGTTTCCCGGATCATAGATGCCCTCATAGATGGCACGCCCCAGGTGCTCCAGGAACGAACCGAACAGGTTCTGGTCCAGGGGAGCGATCGTGCGCTTGGTGTCGACGTAAACACGCGTTGCTCGGTTTCCCGCCGCCGGAGACGTCTGCACGGCACGGTTGCCGACAAGTGCTAGTCGCCACTTCGGGAAACCGGCGGAAGTTGAGACCGCGGCTCCGGCCATCCAGGCTTGCTTTAGAAATTCCCGTCGTGAGGCCGAAAAACGATTCATGGCATCCTTGGCGAATAGGTGGTTTTCCATCACGGGTTAACAATCTACCCGTTCGTGCAAAAAATAACGAGCCGAAGTGTATACTCCGGCTCGCGTTCCCCGCCGCTCAATCATCCTTAGAACGAAATCCGCAGGCCCAACTCAATCTTGCGCGCATCGTAAGGATTGAGTGTGCTCGTCACTTTGCCGAAAGTCCCGTCCCCCATGTTGGGATCGACACTCCCCAAATTTCCGTGATTAAAAAGGTTCAGAAAGTCAAAACGAAATTGCAGGTTACCCTGTTCTCCGAGCCAAGGCAGATGATTGTTCTTGAAAAGGCTCGCGTCCGCCTGGAACATGCCCGGGTTACGGTAGATATTCCGCGGTTCTGTGCCCTGCGTTCCCTGCGTTGGCTGCCCGAAATCGGCCGCCGTAAACAGCCCGTTTATGTAAGCGGAGCGGCTGTGCCCGCCGGTGAAGTTTTGGGTGGCGGCGAGGGGAATATCGAAGTTGACGCCGTCAAGGTTGTAGTCGCCACTGTCGGGAGCGATGATGTTGGGTGTAATGACCGGACTCCCCGGGGTAGCGCTCGAGCACGGGGTTGCTGCCCCACCCTGGTTGCACATGACATCCGGAGGTCGGTTATCAATCACCCAGTAGGGCGTACCGGTCTGAACGGCAACGATCGAAGAGACTTCCCAGCCATCCGTCAGAACCCGGCCGATGCCGGTCTTCATGCCAGGGATAGAGTACAGTCCGGAAAACGAGAAGCGGTGGCGCACGTCATAGTTCGCATCCCCGTAGTAGCTGAAGTAGGCGTTCTGGTCGGGGATGTTTGCGGGAGTCGGGCTGCCGGTTTGGCCGTCCTGATCAAATCGCGTATTGGCCTCGGGGAAGTTCTTGGCATGGGACAAAGTGTAGGAAGCTTGGAAATTCCCGCGGCGTCCGGCCTTGCCCCGGAGAGACAAGATCATGGCATTGTAGACCGCCCGGTTGGCACTTTGGACGTAGATGATCTGTCCGAAACTCGAATTGGGACGATTGATCGTCTCCACCACCCCGCATCCCGGACAAGTTGGGCTATTCGAACCGGCCGATCCTGAGAAGATGGCGTCACCCGACACACGGTTCACGTCCGCGCCGGTCAGGCCGTTGAAGCTGCGCGAGCCGGTATAGCTGGCGCCCGCCACCAGGTTGGCCGGCAACTGATGCTCCGCCCCTATGACGTAGTTGACCGCCAGTGGTGCCTTTATGTTTCGATCGAGCGAGTCGACATTGGTAGGAATTCCTGTGATGCCACCCTGCGCATTCAGTGAGCCTGCCGGGATGGACGGCAGCACGAATCCCCAGGGGTAGGTCTCAGACGGCGCAAGGGAGAAGTAGTTTCCGAGCGGTTGGCCACTGGGCGCAACCGTGGTGAAGGTCTCGCTCAACACCCCCGGAGGATTGTTGCGGGTCTGGTCAATGGTCTGGCCCATCGCAATCCAATCGTGATAAACACCGACGCCGCCGCGAATCGCCCACCTGCCAGTTTTCGACGGATCCCACGCAAAACCGATGCGGGGGCTGAAGATGTCGTCCATATCGTGCGCGAAAACCCCTGGAACCACACCCACACTCGCGTATTTCACCTGATCCTCAAAGTTGCCCGCACTGGCCAGATTGAGGGCGCTGAATTGGAAGCCGCTGTTTCCCCAGGGAGTGTGGTTGGTGAAGTTGTCATAGCGGAAAGAAAGCGTCAACGACAGATTTGATTTCACCTTCCAATCGTCTTGCACGAAAAAGCCGAACGGGTTTTCCTGCCCGCCATACCGAACCGTTCCCGCCAAACCAGTCAGCGGATTGTAGGCACCTACAGATTCCTGGAATACGTTGTCCTGGACCAGTGCCAGAAGATTATTGAATGTGAAACCTGGACGAACGTTGACGGGGGTAAAGTCACCATGCTCGATTCCCCTGGCGCCATCGTACCCGAACTTCAAGGTGTGTTTGCGGTGCACCCAGTTCAACACCGACCGCCAGTTGTACATCGGGCCTCGGTATTCTCCGGGCCCCCATCCGCCCCCTACCGGCCACCCCGTCAGATTGCCGAGAACGGTCACGTTGGGTACAGCCAAGTTGGCATCCTGACCGTTGGCACCGCCGACGCTGGCGAAGGCGAAGCTCGACTCCCACATCAGGCTGGAATTGAAGGTGTGGGTAAAGTCGATCTGCGCGTAGCGGTTTCTCATAATATCGAGGGCACCGAGCCTCGGTCTGGGCGACTTCTGCTGCTGGTCGAACGAGTCGTTGTAGTAGCTGATGTAGAGCCGATCCCGGTCGGTAAAGTACTGGTCGAGGCGGAAGTTGTACTGCAGTGCGTTGTAATACTGGGACGCGTTGAAGCTGCCGCTGTCCACCATTGGCAGGCTGCAGGCGGGAGCCCCGGTCGTGCCGCACAGGCCAGAGGGAAGTGCGGTCGCCGCGGTTTGCACGACTTTACCTCCGAACAGATTGCTGGCCGGCCAGCCGCTCAGAATCTGCGTCCCCACGCTGTTCGGATAGTTCTGCTGTGCCCACTCCACAAACTGCGGATCTTCAAAAAGTTGTTGCCCGGTCGCGCCCGGAACCGTCGACCAGAGTTTTTCGAAATCCGCAAAAAAGAAAGTCTTGCCCTTGCGGATCGGTCCCCCGAGGGCACCCACTAAATCCTTTCGGGCATAAGGTTCCACCGGCCCGCTCACGAAGTCCGGCCTGGCCTGCAGGTCCTGGTTGGCGAAAAACAGGCTGCCCGTGCCGTGAAACTGGTTGGTGCCCGACTTCGTGGTCACTTGAATCAGAACCGAACTGCCGAGATTGTTTTCCGCCCCGAAAGAATTGGCTTGAAGGGATGCTTCCTGAACTGCATCGGGGATGGGCGCGAGAATGATGTTGCCGTTCTGCACCGGACTGGTGACGTTCATGCCGTCGACCATCACGACGTTGCCCGTATAGCTGCGTCCGTTGGCGCTGATTTGCGGAGTCTGCGTCCCAAAGTTGTCCGGCAGGCCGCCGGGCGCTTCCCCGGCAAGACGGGTGCCAACGCCGACGACTCCGGGCGTCACGGCAAGTATGTCCCAGAGATTGCGGTTCGCCGAAGGCAGGTCGCGCACTGTATCGGAATTCAGGGTCGCCTGTACGCGGCTGTCATCGGTATCTACGATGGGGGCATGCACCTCTACCGTAATGGATTGCTGCGAGCTGGCGACCGGCAGGGTCAGGTTGATGCCCTTGGTTTCGGAGGTGTCGAGCGCAAAGTTCGCTTGCGTCTTTCGAAAACCGTTGGCCTCCGCCGTCACCACGTAGCTGCCTGGAGGAAGGCTGCTGAAGCGGTAGTTGCCGGAATCGGTGGTACGCACGACTGCGGTGACCCCGTTTTCAGTGTTTTGCAACTGGATCGTGGCCCCGTTGATGGCCGCGCCGGCGGGGTCAGACACAACTCCCTGAACGTTGCTGTTGTACTGGGCAAAAGCAGGAATGCTGACAAGAAGCAGAAGCAACCGACAGCACCAACGTGTGTTCCCCATGGCATTCCTCCACGGTGAGGTACCAATGGCCGTAGTAAACGATTTCCCAGAAGTGCCATTGCTTATAGCTCTCGCAATCTGCAGATGTCAAGACCTTTTGGGACCCGTTGGGCCCGAACTCAATACCTAGACCGGCGCACTCGCGAATGCACCCCTTTCGTTGAGTCCGTTTCGACCCAACTGCCTATGGAACGTTCGGCGTCTGGAATTCTTATCTCGCGAGGTTGCTTTCGCGGCGGATGGTGTCGCGATGGTCTTGCCTGCAGTCGTCACCTTCGGCTTGAAGCCGCCTGCTGTGCAAAAAACGGCAGGATTTCGTCCGGAAATCTGTGGGTACGAACGCGACCCGCCCGAGCGAAAACGAGACCCTGCCCTGCGCAGCACCAACATCACGGTGTCAGCCTGTATTCACCGGTGTCCGCCGGGCTTCTTACCGGTACGATGACCCGGCGAGCGCGTCGCCCATCTCGCCGCCGAAGATTGGCGTCGCAATCTGTCCAACGGTCACGAGCCGCGGCTGGCGCGCAATTTGCTTCTGGTGAGCGCTGGCGCGAGATCCCCCGGGGTCACGGACGCAGTCAAGGAGAAGTGGCGGTGGAATGGGACGTTGCATTCTCGGCGGTCACAGGAACAATGACTGGGCTTCCGCAGGGCGGGGCCTGCACTCGGGGTTATCGGAACGGCAGGATTTCGCCTCACGTCAAGCGAGAGGATGCAAATTGCCGAAGCCCCGCGCGATTCTCCCGCCTATTCGCGCCCTGGAGTCGCAGGGCTGGACGCAAGCTTCTGGAAAGCGGTTGACAAACGCAAGTGGCGGGGCCGAAGCTGATGGCAGAAAACGTTTTCTAATTCAGGAGATCCACATGGCCGATTTGTTCAGCCGCAGAGCCTTCCTCAAGACCTCGAGCGCTGCCGCCGCTGCTGCTTACGGCGCTCGCGCACTCCCGCTTCGGGCCGTTGCCGATCGAGGCGCCACGGCCATCAGTACCCCGCTCGCCACCTTCGCCTACTCCGAAGTCGAACTGCTCGACAGCCCTTTGCGGCGTCAGTTTGACGAAAACCACACCCGCTTTTTGAACCTTGAGGACGACCGCTTGCTCAAGGTCTTTCGCCAGAACGCCGGCTTGCCCGCACCTGGCGAAGAGATGGGAGGCTGGTACGACGGTTCCGGTTTTAGCCTTGAACACAATGACTTTCACTCCTTCATTCCCGGCCATAGCTTTGGGCAATATCTTTCCGGCATGGCCCGCTGCTATGCCGCCACCGGATCCGAGCCTACCCGAGCCAAGGTCAATCGTCTCGTGAAGGGGTACGCCGAAACCCTCGATCCCCAGGCCAGGTTCTTCGTCGACTATCGTCTGCCCGCCTACACCTACGACAAGCTTTCCTGCGGATTGAGCGATGCGCACCAGTTCGCGCACGATCCCATCGCCATGCAGGTTCACGAAAAACTCACACGCGCGATCGTCGCCTACCTGCCGGAGAAGGCTCTCTCGCGCCAGGAGCAGCGGGCCCGCCGCCATAAAGACACGTCGTATACGTGGGACGAGACATACACCCTGCCGGAAAACCTCTTTCTCGCCTACCAGCGCAGCGGAAAAACCTTCTATCGCGATATGGCGAAGCAGTACCTCGAGGATGACACCTATTTCAATCCGCTTGCCGAAGGCAACAACGTCCTGCCCTTCGAGCACGCCTACAGCCACGTGAACGCCTTCAGTTCCGCCATGCAGGCTTACATCACTCTGGGGAGTGAAAAACATCTTCGAGCCGCGAAGAATGGCTTTGAAATGCTGGCAAAGACGCAGAGCTTCGCAACCGGCGGTTGGGGACCAGACGAAGCCTTCGGCGAGCCCGGCCGAGGGCAACTGGGCGACAGTCTGTCCTCCACTCACGCCAGCTTTGAAACGCCTTGCGGGGCCTACGGTCATTTCAAGATTACGCGCTACCTGCTCAGCGTCACCCGGGACTCCCAATACGGCGACAGCATGGAGCGCGTGCTCTACAACACGATCCTGGGGGCGTGGCCGATCCAGGCCGATGGCACTTCCTTCTACTATTCCGACTATGGGACGACCGGAAACAAGGTTTGGTATGGCCAAAAATGGCCGTGCTGCTCGGGAACATTCCCGCAATTGGCTGCCGACTACCACATCAGCGCTTATCTGCGGGCAGCCGACGGCGTTTACGTGAATCTCTTCACTCCATCAAGACTGACATGGAGTGAACAGGGCGTACGACGCGGCCTGAAGCAAGAAACAAAATACCCGTTCGACAACAAAATTCAGATCCAGGTGTCGGGGTCTCAACCCCAGGACTACACGATCTATGTGCGCATTCCCGGCTGGGCCCGCCCGAACCCGCTGGTTTCGGTGAACGGCAATCGTGTGTCCGATGTGCAGCCGGGGGCGTTCGCCAGCTTGCGCCGAACCTGGAAAGATGGCGACCGCATCGAACTCGAACTTCCCATGCCAATACGCCTCGAGACCGTTGACGCCAATCATCCCAACCTGGTTGCCCTGATCGAGGGCCCGCTGGTGCTTTTCGCCGTCGTCAATTCCCAGCCCAGCTTCGAGCGCAATCGACTGTTACAGGCGAAGCCGTCTGGCAACCCGAGCGGAGACTGGCTGGCAAATTCGGCAGATGGCAGTCCCGTGACCATGCGCCCCTTTATGAGTATCGACAAGGAAAGCTACAGCACTTACGTTTTGCTGAAGAGCTGAGCCGAACGCTCGACTCCGACACCCGCTCCAAGCGACTACCGGGACGGAGCATCTTGATCCACGAGCCTGTATTGGTAGCGCTCGCTCTGCTCCCGCGCCGCTTGACTGCGAAGCACAGCTAAACGCTTGAGCAGAGCGGGAATCTCGCGCTGGTCGCCCGTTTTCCGCAGTCCCTGGATCAAATGATAGAGGGCGGTCTGATTGCTGGGATCGCTTTCGAGCGCTTTCCTCGACTGCTCGATGGCTTCCCGGTTCTGTCCGGCGTCGAGGTAAAGCGTTGCCAGTATGCTTCGCGCCGCTGCCAGCGTCGGCTCGAGGGCCACCGCCCGGCTGGCCGAGCGCATCGCGGCCTTGAATTCGGGAGTGCCCGGCTCGGCGCCTCTTTCCGCCAGAATCTCGGCCTCGAGATAGAGCAGAATGGCGTCGTTCGGTTTTCGAGCTAGGCTGGTTCGGACCTTGGCCAGCGCGCGATCGAGATCGTTCTGCTGCGCCGCCGCTAACCCCTGGGCTGCGGAACTGAGAGACTGGCTAGGGTCCAACTCGTATGCCTTCTCAAAATCATTTTCCCCCTTCTCATACTCGGCGAGCTGGACATACAAAACGCCGCGGACAAAATACAGCGCAGCGGCCCTGGGCTCGAGGTTGATGCCGTCGGAGACCACGTCGATTCCCACTTGAAACGAGTCGTGCGCAAAAGCGAGATTGGCAAAATCCAGATAAAGATTGACGTTCTTCGGGTCAAGCAGAATCGCCTGCCGCAGGGTACTCACCGCTTGAGGGGTGTTTTTGTTCTCTTCGTAGGCGGTCGCCGCCAACTCCAGGGTTTCTGCCGGGTTTTCACTGCCCAGGTTTTCGACGAGCGGCCCGAGCGTAGCCAGAGCCTCGGTCGGCTGCCGGGCGAGAAGCTCGACCGAAGCAAGTAACCGGCGCTCGCGCGCATCCTCGGGATGGAGAGCCAGTGCTCGCCCCAGAACCTGCGCCGCCTTTGCCGGTTGTCGCAACCGCATGAGGCAAATCGCGTAGGCGTGCAATGCGGTGGGCTGTGAATCAAACAGGGTCCCGACTTTTTCGAATTCAGCGACCGCGGCAGCGCAATTTCCCTCCTGATATTCGAGCACGGCCAGCATCCCGTGACTTATCGCGTCGGTCGGCCGCAAGCGCAGCATCCTCTGGAGCAGCGGAATGGCGTCCTTGCTGCCCGCTTCGTATTCGATTTGGATCGCCCCTTCCAGCGCCGGAAGATAGTTGGGTGAAATCTTCAGAGATCTTTGAAACGATCGGAGTGCCGCTTTGTTGTCTCCCTCGCCGGCGTAGGCGGTGCCCTGCATCGCCCATAGCTCGGAGCTGTCGGGTGAAACTTCCAGGGCGGGGCGGAGCAACTCGAGGGCGCGGGGGAATTGCTTTTCTCCTAAGGCCGATCGAATCCGATCGAGTGCGGAGTTCTGCCCCATGGTTTCAGCCACAAACGAGGAGAGAGCCAGCAGGAGAGCCAGCCCACCTCTGCCGATCGCTGGTTGTGCCATCATGCGCGGATCGCTCATGAAACTTTATACGGTATTCGCCGTCATTCCGTTGCCGATGGCGGTCCAGGCAAAACCTTCTGCTCGCAGCGAGAAGTGATGGGAGATCGTCTCCACCCAGCATTCGGAAACCTCCATCCGGATCGGCAATCCGGATCAGCCGCATAAACAGTGCGCCGGTCCACTTCGGTGGGAAGCGGACCGGCTGCTGTGTTCACGTCGTGCTCGGTGATCAGAACGAGAGTTTTCCTCCTATCTGCCAGAAGCGTGGCTCGTGCGATGCCGTCGCCTGGCCGAAGTTTCCATCCGGCAAGTTCAGGTCAATACCTCCCGTAGCGATCGTTCCAAAGCTGGTGAAGTCGACGTAGTTTGGTCGGTTGAAGAGGTTGAAAATCTCAAACCGGAACTGGAAGTTAACCCGCTCGGTGATGCGCGTGTCTTTGTAAAAGTTGACGTCGGTTTCGAAGAAATTCGGCCCGCGGAACTGCATCGCCTTCTCATTGCCCTCTTGCCCGAAGGCGGGAGTAGCGAAATCACCCCGGGGAATCGCCCCGGTGAGCCAGGATTTATTGCTGGTTAGCTGGCTGTAGCTGACCGCATCCGGATACGCGAGATTGTCCCCGTCACCGTTATAGTCACCACTTCCAGCCTGGAAAGCTACCGCCGGGTCCGAGGACGAGCAACCGGTAACGTTACTCAGATTCCCGGAAGCACAAACCGCGAGAAACCCATTGGTATTGGCAACCGTCAGCGGATAACCGGACTGGAAGACCGTGGTTCCGCTCGCTCCCCATCCGCGGGTCATGTAGCCCACCGGCCCGCGCCCTTCATTCAGCCCCTTCCATTGATAGTTCCAGCTGAGGGACACACGGTTCGGCACGTCAAAGATCGAAGGTGCGTAGTACTGCTGAGGGTTTAGCCCGGCAGAATTAGGGTAGTAGAGGGCGTTATCATAGGAGCGCGATCGCGTGTACGACAGATCCAGATATCCACGTGAGAAACGTCCTCGCAGGTCAAGGATCAGCGCGTCGTAATTGCCATACCGGTCGTTGTCCGCATAGGCGATGGCGCCAAAGCTGTGATTCAGCCGGGTGGGACTTGGAATCACCGGGGTCGCACTAGTATTCATCACATTGATCAGATCGCCCGGGAACGAGTTGATGTCCACACCGTAGGACACATTGCCGATCGAGTTCCCGTTGCCGACCATATTGTAGGAATGTGATCCGTTGTAGCCGACGCTCCCCGCCAGCCTCTGGGTAATCTTCCGCTGCACGCTCGCCGACCAGACATATGCCTTGGGTGACTCCAGCAGCGGATTCACCCCACCAATGCTGAAACTGGCGCCAACCACTCCTCCTTGGGCATTCAGCCCGCCTCCCGATTGGGGCGTCGGCCCAGTCCCCGGCCCGAAAGTCGGGAAGACAAAACCGAAGGGAGGCTTGTTGCTGTTTCCCAGGACAAAAATTGGTGCCTGCGCGCTGGCTGTCCCCCCCGCCACGAACGTCGGATCCACTTCTCCTGGCGGGCTGCCGCGGAATTCTTCCTGCACGTTCGCTTGCGTCAGCCAGTTGTTGTAGATGCCGAAACCGCCGCGCACCACCCAATCCCCTCTTCCGTTGGGATCCCACGCCAGACCGATTCGCGGGCTGAACAGATTGTTCACGGAATGAAGCAGAGCGTTGTGCGTGGCTTTGGCATACCCGTTGGCCACCTGCTCCTGCTCGGTATTGCCGGTTCCCAGATAGAAATTGCCGAACACGGTGGAGGGGCTCTTCGACCACGGGTTGCCACTGTCGTCGTAGCGCAAGCCCACCGTTACCGTCAGGTTTCTCCGCGCCTTCCACGTGTCTTCCACAAAGAGCCCGAATGTTCGGGAAGCCGCATCCCAGCTCCACAACTGCTCGGTACCAGTTTGCGGATTGTAGTAAATGCCGTTCTCGACCGAGGGAGCGTCCTCGGCCAGAGTCAACAGATTGCTAAATGTGAATTTGGGTTGTGACCACGGGCCCTGGAAGGGCTCGACGTCGTCGCCGTACCATCCTTCATAACCGAATTTCAATGTGTGCGCCCCGTGTACGTGGGTCAGGACGTCGCGCCAGTGGTAGTTGTGCTGAATGAAATCGCCTTGCGCAAAGCCCACTCCAAAGGCTTGACCCCCATCCACATTGATCCCGTTCACAGAGATGGACGGAACCGTATAGTCCTTTGCCCCGCTGCCTCCAACTCCTTCCACCCGGCTCAAACCGGCGGTAAATTCATTCAGCGTATTGGGCGAGAAGGTGTGCGTCCACGACACTTGGCCGGCGACTTGCCATGTGTTGTTCAAGGCTGAAAACTGCGCCATAGGGGATGCTGCCCCGGTGAGCAACAGGGTCCGGAACAGGCTGGCGTAAATTCGATCGTTCTTGAAGTCTTTGTCCAGGCGCGCAAAATACTGGGTTCCGTTGCGGACTTGCGTTGCGCCAAACGCTCCGGAATCGATCATCGGCGTTGAGCACGGGATGTTCTCCACCGCGGGTGTTCCACAAATCGGATTGCCGTTCGCATCCTTTCCAAAAACATCGCTGGCGGTTTGCGAGACCGTGGCTCCCGACACGCCAACCGGTACATACTTCGTAAGGATTCCCGTTCCTACGGTATTGGGGTTGTTCGCCTGAGCGAAGCTGATGAACTCCGGTGCCGGGAAAGTGACCTGGCCACCTGCGCTTGCCGACGAACGCAGGGGTTCGACCGCGAAGTAAAAGAAGAATTGCTTATGCGGAATCACCGGCCCGCCCACCGAAAAATCCATGTTGTTGGAGTGGAAGGCCTGGTATGGATATGCCACAAAGTGCTGCGCCGCGAACATACCCTGATAGTTGAACCAATTCGAGACCGAACCGTGGAACTGATCGGTGCCGGATTTGGTGGTAAACATGGTTTGCAGTCCGGCAGCACGACTGTATTGGCTCGTAAAGGTGTTGACCTGAACGGAAGTCTCCTGGATCGCGTCGGGTTGTGGCGTCAGGTTCAATACGCCTTGCCGGATTCCGCTGGTTACGTCCAGGCCGTCCACAACATACTGATTGTTGTTTTGCCCCTGCCCGTTAGCGCTGGCATCCACCTGCTCTTCGGTGGAGAAATTGTCTACCCCGGATGCGGGGCTGCCTGCAGCACTGGTTCCCAGTCCGGAAGCGCCGGGCGCCATCGTCACCAGAGTCACCAGGTTGCGACCTACGATTGGCAACTCCGCCACTGCTTGATTCTGCAGCGTCAACTCCCTTCGGCTGTCGGCCGTGTCCACCACCGGAGCCTCCGTGGTCACCGATATTGCCTCCGACACGCTCCCCACTCTCAAGGTGACCGGAACACTCAGGTTCTGCGCCGTCAGCAGCGTGATGTCAACCTGAGCTTTGGCGAAACCGCTCGCCTCAACGGTAACTTTGTAGGAGCCTGGGGCCAGGCTCACAAATTCAAAGTTGCCAGACCCGTCTGTGGTCGCTGACTGGGTCGCTTGCGTGTTGTTGTTGATCAGATGAACCGTCGCCTTTGATACACCAGCGCCGGATGGGTCTTGCACAACCCCTTGCACACTACTGGTGAATTGAGCGAGGGCGGCAGTGCTGAAAAGAAGGGCGAACATCAGGCCGAAGCAACGGGGCCTCAAAGGTGCTTGCATGGCGTCCCCCCGGCGTCGCGCATCGACAGAGTGCGGACGAGAAAACGTTTGCTCAGGTGGGATACTGTATACCCATGGAGATTCTGTTTGTCAAGAAGATTTGTCCCGCTAGGTGGAACCTGCTCCTTGGCCGCAATTGGGAATGTTCAGCTGCGCGACCAACCCCGGTTGGCGACGATGCCTGCCCCCTCGCGCAACGTGACCAGGCGATTTGCGGCAAGATCTCGGTATCGTTCATGCAGGCCGTTGGGCCAATAAACGTCGAGGTCGACCGATCTGAACTCGCCCAGTCCAAAGTGCAGGCGCGAGTCGCTCGAGGAGTAGAAACTCGACTGGCTCACCACCGCCTGGGCTTGTACTTTTCCCCCATAGTGCGCGAGAACACGCGCCCCAATTGCACTGCGGTTCGACTTCACCCCTTCGAGCTTTACCTTGATCCAGTTCGGCTTGTCGGCGACATCGTTGCGCAACAGAGAGGGGGGCTCGTTCAGATTTACGATCAGGATGTCGATGTCTCCGTCGTTGTCAAAATCGCCGAAAGCGCAACCCCGGCTGCAATGCGCCTCGGTAATTCCAGGACCGCCCTCCTTCAACAGTTCTTCGAAGGTGCGATTTCCCAGATTGCGAAAAATCGCGCGCGGAGTCTTGTTGGCATATTGCGGCAGCTTGCGCTCCACCTCCGGGTAAACGTTGCCTGTGGTCATGAACAAATCGGGATAGCCGTCATTGTCGAGATCGACGATGCCCGCGCCCCAGCAGATGTACCTGGTATCGACCGCTACCCGTGCGGATCGGGTCAAATCATCGAAATTGCCCTTGCCATCGTTGCGGTAGATGCCGTTGGCGTCGTCGGCAAAATGAGTCTTGAACAGGTCC
>Ga0123356_10004406_pt1 | contig 14549 bp, 16 predicted proteins | sample TergutEmb28metaG_2_FD_92546 | JGI IMG/M metagenome (GOLD analysis project Ga0123356, IMG submission 92546) | Embiratermes neotenicus P3 segment gut microbial communities from Petit-Saut dam, French Guiana - Emb289 P3 | ecosystem: Host-associated > Arthropoda: Insects > Digestive system > Gut ...
TTAAAATCTTCATTACTTAATTCTAAGGCTTTTTCATACCGATCCAAACTACCAAACACAGATTAAATCCTCTTTAAGCAAAACAAGCACAACCCAACTATTTATAAATACCGAGGAGGTCTAATACAAACAAACCTTCAACAAGAAGTCTAGCAACCAAAAGCAAAAAGCACCGCCCATTGTTTGTTAGAAGAACCCGCTACTGTCTCAGCGACATACAGGCCGCTGGCGAAAAAAGTTAAAAGTCCAAGAACCTATGTTTAAGTGAGTTTTAAGAGGATTTTTTGTAGGAGGATTTTAATTGGTAAACAAGTTGCCAGTAGAGAAATTAAGAAACACCTGTAACATTAAAGATATGCAGTGTACATCCACCGGAGATCTAACACCGCTCACAGAAATCATTGGGCAGGATCGCGCGGTCCGGGCCCTCAAATTTGGGTTAGCCATCAAAAACCACGGCTTTAACATGTATGTGGCGGGTTATTCGGGAACGGGCAGAAAAACTGCGGTGAAGAGTTTTGTGGAGGCCCAAGCCAAAGTACAACCGGTGCCCTCAGATTGGCTCTATGTCAACAACTTTAGTAATCAATATGAACCTAAAGCCATTGAACTGCCAAGGGGCAGAGGCAGAGAATTCCGCGATGATATGAAAAATTTTATCGAAAACATTAAAAACGCCCTTCCTAAAGCCTTTGAAAGCGAAGATTATGTAGCCAAACGGGAAACCACCCTGCGTGGAATCGAGAACAAACGCAAACAGCTAATCGACCAGTTAACCACCAAAGCCCAAAGTGAAGGCTTTGTAATTCAAACCACCCCAATGGGTCTGCTTCTTATTCCAGTTCTTGATGGCAAACCACTTAGCGAAGAAGAGATGCTGGCATTGTCCCAAGATATCAAAACAAAGCTTGCAGAGAAACGGGAAAAACTTGAAAAAGAACTCAGCTATACCATGCGGCAACTCATCGATATGGAACGCCAAATCCAAGATGCACTAAAAAAACTCAACAAAGAAGTGGCACTCTACGCCATAGGTAATCAGTTACAGAGCATCCTTGAGAAATATAAGGTAGCACCGGAAGCGGCAAACTATCTCAAAGCAGCTGAAAACGATATTTTAGATAACCTCCAACAGTTTGCCCGAAGAAGCAACACCGCCCAGCAACAACTGCCAATTCCGATGCCATGGATACACGAGGATCCCTATAAGAAATATGAGGTTAACCTGGTTATTGATAACTCAGAAACCAAAGGAGCACCCGTTGTCATGGAAACCAATCCTACCTACCACAACTTGTTGGGTAGAACCGAAAAAGAAGCACAGTTCGGTGCTCTGACCACAGATTTTAGCATGATACGTGGTGGAAGTATCCACAAAGCCAACGGCGGTTACCTCATCATCTCTGTTGAAGAACTGCTTCGCAACCCATTTAGTTACGATGGCTTAAAACGTAATCTCAAAGACGGGCATATAATCATCGAGGAACCCGAAGAGCGCTATGGTTTTTTGAGTGTAAAGACCATCAAACCTCAACCCATCCCTCTCACGACCAAAATCATCCTCATCGGTGACCCAAATATCTATCAGATAATGTTTAGCTACGATCCTGATTTTCGAGAACTCTTTAAAATCAAAGCCGAATTTGACACAACGATGCCCCGTACCGACGAGAAGGTCAAAGCATACTCGGCCTTTGTTTGTGCTCTCTGTGACCGAGAACATCTAAAGCATCTTGACAACGGTGGTTTAGCCAAAATTGTTGAGTATAGTTCTCGCGTTGTTGAAGATCAGCAAAAGCTCTCCACGCAATTTTCTGTTATAGCAGATGCCATCCGTGAATCCAACTTTTATGCCGCGGAGGATAATTCAGAGTTTATAACTGCGCAACATGTTAAAAGAGCCATTGAAGAAAAAATCTTTCGTAACAAGCTTATGCAAGAGAAGATTCAGGAGATGATTTCTCGGGGCTTCTTTCTCATCGACACAACTAAACAAACGGTGGGACAGGTTAATGGCTTATCGGTGATGAGTTTAGGTGACTTCGCTTTTGGCATACCCTCTCGGGTTACCGCTAGTATTGGTTTGGGCCGTGAAGGTGTTGTAGACATCGAGCGGGAAGCCAAGATGGGTGGACCCATCCATACCAAAGGGGTTTTGATTTTAAGCGGTTACCTCAACGATAAATATGCTCGAGATAAACCCCTCGGCCTTAGTGCTCGATTGGTGTTTGAGCAGAGTTATTCAGGTGTAGAAGGAGACAGCGCCTCGAGCACTGAACTCTACAGTCTTCTATCGGCGCTAAGCGGCATTCCAATTAAGCAAAGCATAGCCGTCACGGGTTCGGTAAATCAGAAGGGTGAAGTGCAAGCTATTGGCGGTGTTAATGAGAAAATCGAGGGGTTCTATGAAATCTGCAAGGCCAAAGGTTTGACGGGTGATCAGGCGGTGATGATTCCGGAGAGTAATGTACAGAATTTGATGCTAAAAGAGGAAGTTGTGGATGCTGTAAACGAGGGTAAATTTAGCATTTATTCAGTTAAAAACATTGATGAGGGCATTGAGGTTCTAACTGGTAAAAAAGCAGGGCAACAACAGCCAAATGGCGCCTATGAGAAAGACACAATAAACTATCTGGTGGATAAAACGCTACAGGAGATGGCAGATAAACTCAGAGAATATCCCACTGCCAGTGGGACTATGCCTCGAAGAATAGAAGCATAGGGCGTTAAAGGTAATAATCATGATGTCGCTTGGTCGGTAGATGTGCTGTTATTTTCTTTTTGGGATTCATCCATATCTTGCATTGCTTGTCTTTCTTCCTCGGCTTCTTTTTGTGTGCGTTCAAGTGCATCTTCTTTGATGGCGGTGCCAAATATTTTTTTTAGATCGCGTTTCATTGCTGTCATGTCCTGTGTTAATCCAAAGTAATCAGCAAAGTAGTCGGTTGTTTTAAGTGCCAATGAACGGCCGCTTCGCTCCGTTGTAATCAAACCCATATCCTTTAGTAGCTTGATGTGGCCATATGCGTGCTGTCCTCGGACTTGGATTACTCTTTTTTGGGTTATGGGTTGACGGTAGGCTATGTAGGACAGGGTTTTGAGGGGGCCTGATGAGAGCAACGGACGGTTGACTAACCTTTTGATTAGGGGCGTGAATTCTGCCTTGACTTGTAACACATATCGTTCATCTTTGAGTGCTAATATCTCTAGGGGGCTGTTGCGGGTTTTGTACTGTTCCATGAGGATTTGTGCATAGTTGATAACGCGTTTTTTGCTTCGGGTACCCACGGCTTGGCACAGCTCGTTTATGTCTAAGGGGCGACCAGCTACGTAGAGAGCCGCTTCGAGCAGGTTTAGAGCCTGTATGCGGCGTTGTTCAGTGTCTATGGCGGGTTCGGTGTTTTCAGCTAGGCTAGTTTGTGTTGTCTCTGTGGTTTGGGTGGTCTTGGGTGTGAGAGGTTCTTGGAGTTCTGTTGCTGTTGGATTGGTTTGGTTTTCTTTAATGGGTTGATCGTTAGGGTTTTCCAATGTTTAGTTTCCCCACTGCTATGTAGAGTTCTTCGGTTTCTTCGTTTTGCCACAGACTGACTAGGCCGTCTTGGGCAAGGAAGAGAAGATAGATAAACATTCTGAGGGCTTCAATACGGGTTGCGCCTTTGGAGAGGGTGGTAAAGTCGATGATACCCTGTCCGCCGGTACGTTCCACAAGTATGGCGTAGAGTTGGTCTACTTGCATTTCGAGTTCGGCGATGAATTTGTCGAATTTTGGTAACAGATCAGTGACAGCGGGTAGAACGGGGTGTTGTTCGATTGCTGGGCGGATGGCTAGTAGTTTTTCTCCTTTTAAGACGTCGTCTAGAACTTCGAGGAGATTTTGGATTGTGGTGGAGGTGAGTTCGTGTCGTAGAGGTAAGAATAGGGGTGGGGGTACAAAGTCTGTGGGTATTTTTTGGGGGGTTGGCGGGGGTTCTTGCAGTGTTAGGAGGAGTTTGGATTTCATGAGATATATCAGGGCTGAGGAGTCCAAGGCGACGCCTGAGGCTCGGAAGTCTACTTGTTCGGGTCCGGTTTTTTCCATCTCGAGTAAAAATGTGCGCAGTAAGTAGGCTATGTTAACATTCCAAGGGGTGAGTTTTTCGAGTTTGCTTATTTCAAAGAGTATATTCCAAGGTGGGCGTAGGTAGAAGGGGCGTCGGGATATTGTTGGGGTGGTTGAGGCCATTACTGGGTTGACGCCTCCGCTGGGAATTTTGCTGTTACTACATTTGAGATGCCGTTGCGTTCATAGACGCCGTATACTTTTTGGGCTTTGTTGACCATTTCAGGGCGCAGGCTGATAACTATGAACTGGGTTTTGCCTGCTTCTTCGAGCAGGGTTTCGGCGAGTTTGGTTGTGTGGAAAGCGTCTAGGTGGGCATCTACTTCGTCTAGAACGTAGAATGATGCGGGGGAGAATTCTTTTAGAGAGAATATGAAGGCAACTGCTGATATGGAGCGTTCTCCACCGCTGGCTCCGCTGACGACAATGGAGGGTTTGTTGGGGAATTGGACGACCATGTCGATGCCGCCGGTGAAGGGTTCTTCGGGGTTTTCTAGTTTGAGGGTGGCTTCGCCGCCTCCAGTCATTTTACTGAAGTAAACAGTTAAACTGGCGTTTATTTTCTCAAACGCTGTCATAAAAACGCGGCGTTTTTTTGCTTCGATTTCATCCATAAACGCGACTATGGCTTGTTTTTCTCGTTCGAGCTCGTTTAGGCGGACTGATAGTTCGCGGTAACGACTGATTTGGTCGGCGTAGTGTTGGGCGGCAAGTTGGTTGACTGCGCCAATACGGTCCATCTCAAATTGCATCATTCGAATGGTTGTTTCGGCGTTTTGTAGTTGGCGTTCGTTGACCTCTAGGGGTTGTTCATAGCCGTATTGTTTGAGTTGGGCTTGGAGCTGTTGGAGGCGTAGCTGGGTGGTTTCCATGCCGAGTTGGAGTTGATTTCGTAATCGGTCTGCTTGTTCGTACTCTACATCGAGCAGGCGTAGCTCTGCGTCTATGGAGTCGATTTGGGAGGTGAATTTTTGGGCTTCTTCTCGTGCTGAGAGGAGGGCGTTTGAGAGTTGGATTCGGTTTTTTTCGAGTTCATCGATTTCTTTTTTGGCTATGTCGCGTTCTGTTATGGCATCATTGACTTCTTTTTGTAGTTTTTCTTGTTGTTGATCCATTTTGGTTAGTTGGATTTTGGTGTTTTTGTAGCTGATACGCAGGACGTGGTCGAATTGGGATTGGTTTGTGTTGATCTCGGTTTGTAGGGAGCCTATGCGTTGGCGCAGGGTGTTGGCTTCTTCGCCGAATTTTTCACGCTGGACCTCTAGTTCTTTTATGTGTTCTACATCGGTTTTTAGGCGGAGAGTTGAGATTTCGGTGTGGATACGTTTGAGGTTGGTTTGGATGTTGTTGCGTTCGTTTCGGTAAACTGTCATGCGGCCTTTGAAGGCGGCGGCTTCGCGTTCGAGTTTACCGCCGTATTTGTCGATGTAGCGGATGTTAAATTGTGTGCGTTTGACGCCTCGGCGGATGCGGATGATTTCGCGTTCTAGGGTTGCGATGCCTTCGGTGAGGCGGATCATGTCTGTTTTTGCGTGTTCGAGTTCTTCTTCGATACTTATGATATCGGTGCTTCTCTGGGTGAGATGTGTTTGGAGTGCTCTAACGGCTTCGTCGAGGCTTTTTAGTGCGTTTTCGCTTGGGATTATGGTGGAGAAGTCTATGGGAGCTCGGTAGTAGCCGCTTTCAAATGCGCCGGGTTCGTAGAGGTCGCCGTTTATGGTGACTGCGCGGTAGCCTTCGTTTGAGAGGGCAAATGCGGCTTTGTCGTTGGCGGCAACTAGGGTATCGCCGAACACATAGTTTATGGCAAACGCGATGTTGTCGGTGTATTTTATAAAGTTGCTCAAGGGGCCTAGGATGCCATCGCGTTTGGGTGTGGGTTTGTTTTGGGGGTTGATGGCCCCGTGTAGGGGGATGAGTTTGATTCTGCCCAGTTTCATGCGGCGGAGGGTTTCGGTGCATGTGAATGCGGTATCGATGTCTTTGACGATGAGGGCTTCCATCCAGCCTGTGGCGGCGGCGTCGATGGCTTTTTTGTAGGTTTTATCTATTTTGATGAGTTCTCGGAGTCTGCCATGTATGCCGCTGATGGCGCCTACTTTGCCCATTTCTTCGATGCTACGCAGGGCTTTTTCTTCGGCGGCGAGGGTTGCGGCGAGGTTTCGCTGGGTGGCGAATTCGATGACTGCGTCTTTGGCGGAGCTGGCGATTTTTTCTGCGTCAAGAATTTCTTTTGATACTGTGTCTCTTTGGAGGTTTTTTCGTGCGATGGTGTTTTCGAGGTTTTTGAGTTGGTTTTTTTGGTCTTTTTGTACTTGTTCGAGTTCGGCTAGGGATTTTTCGATTTCGGTTTGGCTTTGGATGAATTTTTCTTTTCGGATGGTTAGGTTTTTGATTCTGCCTCTGCAGAGCCGCAGTGCGGCTTTGTCTTGTTTGTATTCTGAGCGTAGAAAGGCTAGGCGTTTTACGTGGCCTTCGATTTCGCCGTTGAGTTTGTGGATTTGTTGGTTGTTGTCATCTAGGCCTCCCCAGAGTTGGGCTGTTTCTTTGGCTATGGTTTCGTGTTGGGTTTGTTTTTCGGTGAGTTGGGTTTTTAGTTTTTCGAGTTCGTTGCGGAATTGTCGGATTTTTAGGCGGTTTTCGTGGATTTCTTTTTGGAGGGTTTCATGTTGGGTTAGGTTGTTTTCTTTTACCCGTTTGAAGCTGTCAAGACTTGCTTGACCGGAGTTGATTTTTGAGTTAAGTTCGGTGAGTTTGGATTTTAATTCGCCGATGGTTATTTGGACTCGCAGTACTTCGCTGCCGCCCTGTTCTAGGCCTTCGCCGCTGAGTTTGCGCCATTCGCCTTCGATTTCGTGGCGTTTGTTTCGTCGTAGGTCGCGTTGTTCTTTTAGTTTGTCGACTCGTTCTTGGACTTTTTGTGCTTGGGTTGTGTTTTCGGTGGCTTTTTGGTTTTGTTGGTTTATGTCGCTTGAGACTTTTACGGCTTGGAATTTGCGGGTTTCGGTTTGGATGAAGCTGTAGCGTAGCAGTTGGTTGCGTTCGCGTTCGAGGTCGTCGAGGCGTTTTTGTACCTCATCTATTCGGCCCATAGCGGTACGGATGGAGATGTCGGCGGCTCGGAGTTTTTCTTCGGCTTCGGTTTTTTCTGCATCGTATTGGGCGATGCCTATTAGGTCTTCGATGATTTTACGCCGTTCAGGGGCGGTGAGATCGGTTAGGCGGGTGATGGTGCCTTGGGGGATGATGTTTTGGCTCATACTTGAGATGGCTGCTACTGAGAGGGTTTCGGTTATGTGTGTGCGGCTCATGCGTCGTCCGTTTAGACGATATACGCTTTGACCGTTGCGGTACACCTCTCGTGAGATGGTGACAGTTGTGGTTTCTACTGGCATTACACCATCGGTGTTGTCGAATTGAACCACAACTTTTGCCATTTTGGCTTTTTCTAGGCCGCCTCTTTCTGAGCCGTGAAAAATTAGTTTTGCGCTATTTTCTGCGCGGAGCCGTTTGGTGCTAAGTTCGCCCAAAGAGAAGAGAAGGGCATCCATGATGTTTGTTTTGCCGCTTCCGTTTGGCCCTGTTATGGCTGTGAATCCTTTGTCAAGGTTAACCTTGACTGTTTGGGGCCCAAAAGACTTAAAGCCTTTTAACTCGATTTTTTTGATGTACGGCACTTGTCCCTTTCCCCTCCTGACGCTTACTCTTTTTAAACATTCATCAACATACGTATAAAAGCTTATGTTATCATCTATAGATTTAGATGTTTGTTTAAATCTCTTAAAACTTGGTTGAATTAGTTGCTGAAACTTGGCTCATATGTATGTGTTTTTCTGATAGAGCGCCATTAATCAAAAATAGAATCAATCTGTAGCGCCACTCATCTTTAAATACAGTTTTAGTATCGGTTTTTGAGAGTTCACAGCACAAGTATTCTGCTCTTGGTTTGCAGGTTGAATTGTTATCGATAGGATGTTAGAGAACAGAAAATTAATATGCCCGGCTGTGACCTCAAAGGAGGTGATTGAGTGAGTTTTGGGAATCTCAAAGGCTTCAGCGTAATCCAGGAATTTCTAATTTTAGTTCTGATGCTTGTGAATATTGTGGTGCTTATCTATGTGGATATGGACTTTATCTACAAAGTAGGCATTGTTGTTTTTTCAGTCTTGATTATTTTCCTGTCAAGCTTGGCAACATCGATACTTAAACTGCAAAAGGACCTTCGGGAAAGGCAACTTAAACAGGCTTAGTTTCACTTTTAATGACCCCTCCCCTCTTTGGCAGGGTCGTTTCAGTGATGTTTTAAAAAGGGTCCTCTGCTGAATTGTATTTCTGTGACAATGGAGACTAAAAGATGCTGCAAAACGTAATAATTAAATCCCAAGTGGCCCAGCAGAAACTGTCGTTTAACACACCAGAAGTCGATGAGCTATTTCCAGGGTTTACACTAGGCGAATTTGCTCTTATTCATGGTTCCGCCTCAGTTACTACCATAACATCCATGCTCTGTATCAGAGTCCAGCTTCCAGCTCAGCTTGGTGGATTGGGAAGCAACGTCGTGTATATTGACTGCGCAAACACGTTTACACAAGACAGCATCAGCCGATTAGCCCAAATAAACCATCTAAACCCCATCACTGCCCGTAAACACATCCTTAACTTTGCAGCATTCACAGCCTACCAGCTGACTTCGCTTATAATGGATAAACTGGAAGAAAAGGTGAAAAGCTTCAACGCAAAACTCGTAGTTATCTCTGACATAGCAGGCTTATTTTTGGACAGTGCAATCCCAAAAGAAGAAGCCCAGAGGGGTTACAGACAAATCATAGATTACCTGGTCAGCTTTGCTAAGAAAAATCAAATTATAATCATTGCAACATATCCCAGTCATGAAAACAACATAAGAAACACAACACTCAAAGAGATAACACAAAACAAAACAAACACCATATTATCCTACTACAAAACACCCTACTCTGCAGAATTAAACTTAGAGAAGCACCCAACATACTTACTGGGCACTGCTGAACCACCATCGGAGAACATGACCTTGGCAAGTTTCTGCTAAGCTATTTTGGCAAAACTGAAATAGACAGACAAGTCACAAACAGAATAGTTAAGCTCACTATCAGAGTTGGCATGTTATCAACTCAATTGGGTAACGAAAAACCTGAATATGGAGTCCACATTAAGAAGGGGGATGATGAATCCATGAAAAAGCTATCCCTAAAGGAAGTTGTAGAAGAGCTTAAAATGATGACTCCGGAAACACACCTATTTTACAATAAAGAAACAGGCGAATTCGACCATTATAACGAATTTTTTTCTGAGAATACAAATATTGAAAAATTTAAAGATAAAGTTTGGGTAGCAACACCAACGGCATCTGAGATAAACGAATATGAAATCATGGCAGACTTTGCCAATCAAATCTCTGATCCACACCTACAACATCGTCTATTGGTAGCCTTAAGCGGCAAGGGAGCATTTAGACGCTTTAGAGATATTTGCCTCAATACCGGATTAAACGAAGAATGGAACAAGTTTAAACAAAAGGAGTATATAGCGATTGCAAAAGAATGGTGTAACAACACAGGGTTAGCTTATGAAATATAGATAATCAAAAAACAAGAACGATGAAAATAAAGAAAAATTAGTAGAAGCTGCGAGCTTCTTTACGTTTTTCAGCTTCTTCGTAGAAGCGGAGCACTTCGTCGATGATTTCGACGTTTGAGAGCAACATGCGTCGGCAACAGTAGCGTTTTAGTCCGAGGCTGTCAAGGACCTCGATTACATTTTCGCCGGCTTTGGTTCTGCGTGTGAATTCGTCCCATCGGTCTCCAACCAACTTGCCGCAGGTGAAGCATCTTACTGGGATAATCACGTTGCTTTTTCTCCTTATCGGTAGCTTTTCTGTTCTTTGGAACGTGCACCTGCGCCGCCGAACTTTTTGGTTTCTTTACTACGACTGTCTCCTGCAATCATGGTGCGGTCGTATTCACTAAATACGGTGCGTAGGTGTGTACTCTTGGTCCATTTGAGTAGGCCGTTGGCTATGGCCATGCGAGCGGCTTCTGCCTGTCCCATGTAACCGCCGCCGCTTGTTTTAACGTCCATATCGACCTGTTGCCAGACTTCGCCGCCTGCCTGCAGGAGGGGCTCCATGATTTTGGCTTTGGCGATGTCGGGTGCGTAAATTTCAACGGGGGTTAGGTTTATGCGGACTTTGCCGACGCCGGGTTTTATGATGGCGCGGGCGACTGCGGTTTTTCGTTTTCCACTTACTACGAGGACTTTTTTAGGTGTGGGCATAATTATTCCATCCTGTTTTTCCATCCGATTTCAGTTGCGAATTCGCCAAGGGTGAACCGAGGACCTTTCAAATCGCTTGATTGAGCATCAGGAAATGACACCATCGTTTTATCTCGGTACTCTGCGGGGACACCCATAAAGACTTTGAGGCGTTTGTAGGCGGTTTGGCCTTTAGGTTGTTTGAAGGGTAACATGCCGCGGACGGTTTTGCGCAGGTAACGGTCGGGTCTGCGGTAGTGAAAGGGCCCGCGTGCTGGGGCACCGACTTCTAGGAAGAGGTGTCCTTCTGCGACTTTACTTTTCTTCTTACCGCTGAAAATTGCTTTTTCAGCGTTGAGAATGATGACTTCTTCGCCGTTTATGAGCAGTTTGGCGATTTTGCTACCCATGCGGCCTATGATTTGGCCTTCAGCGTTCACGTATATGACTTTGGGTGATTTTACGCGTTTAACTGTTGTTTGGGACATTTCTTGTTCACCGGATGATTTTTACTTTTGAGCCTTTGGGGTTTTTTTCCAAAAGTTCCTGGATTGTTATGTATGTGGATTTTGAGGGTTCCAATTTGGTTTTTGCGGCGGTGGAAGCTTCAAAGGAGGCAACGGTTATTTGGTGGTTAAGGGTTCCTGAGGCAAGAATTTTACCGGGGACAACCACTACGTCTGCTTTTTCTGTGTGTCTGTTGATGTTGCTTAGGTTTACGGTAATGCGGTTGCTTCGTGTTTTAGCCAAGTAGTCTGCTACGTCAAGCCAGATTGGAGCGTTTTGTTCTCTGCTTGTTTTGCGCAGTACTTTGATAAGTTCGATTAATTGGGGGTTGGTGGTTTTGGTTTCTCTCATTGTTGTTCAGCCTTGATTTGTTCTTCAAACTCGGTTAGTTGTTTAGCTAAAAGTTTTGTTGCTTCCTGTAATACACGTTCGGGGGAAAGTGCACCGGTGGATTCGATGTTCATGATGAATTGGTTTTTTTCCCACTCAATTTTTATTGGAGCGGGTTTTTGTGGGCAAGTTTCAACACAATCCATGCACATTGTGCAACTTAGGAGGTCTTTGATTTCAACTTTTTCATCTTTGAATGTAAAGACTCGTTTGGGGCAGATGTCGACGCATTTTTGGCATCCGGAGCATTTTTCTGTTGGTAGGGTGATTTTGGGGTAGTATTTGTAGCTACACATAGATACGGGTTGCCATTTAGCGTGTGTTTTGCCTCTGCCTAGGCGTGCATATGCTTCGAGTTTGAGTTTCTGGTTTTTAGCCAGTTTTACGATTGGGACTTTATCGGATACTGGGAGAATTTCGGGGTTCTCCGAAACGACCTCGCCGCTGTAAACGGTTCGTGTGGCGTCTTTGGCTTCTGCGTCTAGGGTTAGGGTGACGCGGCATCTTTGGCATCCGAATTCGCTTTGACATTCGCATTCTTCTGGTGTGTTGTAGGTGTCAAGGTTTGTTCGGAGAGGTGTTAGGCCTAGACGGTGGGCGATGATTTCATCTTGGAGAATTGAGCTGTTTTCTATCATGACAACTTCTTCGATTGCCATGCATGGAACCTCAGCGAGTGCTAAGCGGCGCAGAGCGTTCATTAGGGGAACGTCGGCTTCCTTTACGACTATACGGAGATCAGTATCGTTTTTCTCCAAGATTTCTATTTTCACTTGCTTAACACTCCAACAAGGTTATCATAATTTTTGCGGTTAGTAGGGTATGGCGGTGCATTATTTGTGTTTTTCCCTTAAACATAGGAAGAGGAGGTTAAACTCTTCGACCTCTTCTGCCGCCGGGTCGGCGTGTTCCATCGTGGGGGATTGGGGTAACTTCTTCGATGCGTTCAATACGGAACCCAAACCTTGCTAAGGCACGGATGGCTGCTTGTGCGCCGGGTCCGGGGGTTCGTGGGCCGCTTCCGCCTGGAGCACGGACCTTGATATGAATTGCTGTGACACCTTTGTCGCGTGCGATTTCTGCGGCGCCAGTTGCAGCGCGCATAGCGGCATATGGTGAGGATTCCATGCGGTCAGCTTTGACAAACATACCGCCTGTGGTACGTGCGATGGTTTCTGCGCCTGATATGTCGGTTATGTGGATTAAGGTATTATTGTATGAGCTAAAGATGTGGACGATGGCCCATTTTTCGTTTCGTTTATTGTTTGCTATGTTACTCAAAATCTGCCGCCTCCGCGTCCGCCTCTGCGTCCTCTCATAGGTTGTCGGATCTCTGGCTGTTTAGCAACTACTGAGAGTCCGAGACGCAAGGGGTGTTCCTGATTTGCAACCGCACTTTCAGGGGAATATACTATTGTTGCTTCTTCCGCCTTGGGCACGATATAGCCGGGGATGGTTACTCGGCGGTTATCAATAGTTACGTGTCCATGAGTGATGAGTTGACGTGCTTGGAAGATAGTACGAGCAAGACCCTTGCGGAAAACTATGGTTTGCAGTCTGCGTTCCAAGATGTCCTCGATAGTTAAGTCGAGCACATTATCAAGCACTGCGGTTTCCTGCAAGATACCCTTCTTTTTAAGCTGAGCTAAGAGTTCGCTTTCCATCTTTGCACGTGCTTCAGTGGATTCGCTGATAAGTGAGCGAGCAATACCTCTGGTTTTAGATAGAGAAGTTTTGTGTCTCCAGAGTTCATGCTTGTTACGTAAACCATACTGCCCCAAGAGTTTAAGTTCCTCTTGGAGGACATCTTTACGCCATCGAAAACGAGGCGTATCGAACTTCTTACGCTGCTTCTTTGGATCGCCCATGCTTATTTACCTCCATCAGAAGAGCCTGATTTTTGCATCATAGTCTTCTTCTTTACACCCAATGCTTTACCTGCTCTACCAGTGGTCTTGGTTCTTTGGCCTCTGACCTTCAGGCTATAAGCATGGCGGTATCCACGCCAAGACCTGATTTCTTTGGCACCATCAATATCATTTTTAATTTTGAATGCTAAGTCTGCTCCTAAAACATGCATATCTTTTCCGGTATCGCTGTCTTTTCGACGGTTATACATCCAACCAGGTATACTGTATTTGGCTGGATCCCGGATAACATCCTCTATTTTACCAATATCGGAGTCTGCGATTAAGCCGACTCGAAGATCAGGATTTACACCTGCTTCCTTGAGGATTGCATTTGAAAGGCTGGAACTGACGCCTTTGACATGTGCAACTGCATAAGATACTTTAACTGTACCCTGCACGTCTGTGCCCATGATACGAACAATGTAACGGTATTCCTGTGACATGCTGAATTTTCATCCGTTTTTTAGCTTGAAGCATATACGAAATGAGCCAGTGTTTATTTAAACCTTCCCCATGCACAGAGGAACAGGCCTTAGGCAGGCAATCTAATTCACAAATAAACAGACTACAATTTGAGAAGTCTACTGAGAGCAACAATTAGAACTTTTTAACAATATCGATAACACTTAAGCTTGATTGAATCCAGTGCAGATATGCATTTAGGGTGGCACGAAGCGCAACAGTATCTTCAGCGCTAATCACTAAAGTAAGGCAGGTATCTTCTTTTTTGAGGTTTACTGTTGAACGTTGTGTGGGAGGCCCTTCTGCCTCAGGTTTCAAGGCAGCCAACAAAATGTCGAGCTGCTTTTCTGAATTAAAACTTAAACAGATAGAAGCGTCAGCGCCGTTTGACATATAGGATCACTACCAACAAAATAATAATAATACAAAAAAATAAATTAAAAAGGAGAAAGAAGGTTTACTCGACGGTTTCGGATTCGTCTTCTTCGATTGCCGGCTCGACTGAATCAGTCTCGGTAACGACAATCCCTTTGTGGACTTCTTCAACTTGTGTACCTTTGGCCGCACGCCTTGCAATGGTTCCGAGTTTTGTTGCAGGCATGTATGCGCCACCTGCGAAGGTGTACTCACATTTTTTGCAACTCCATATACCAACGCTTACGCGTTTAACACGGACAAACCCACATTGTGGACATCTATGTGGTTTTTTGAGGTCTTTTATGACTTTGACGTAACGTTTTCGGACTGTGGAGCCGTACCGAGGACCTAAACCTCGGGTTGGACCTACTTTCTTTGTCTTAGGCAACTTTTTCACCAGTTGAGTTTTTTGCGCAGTTCTGCGGCTTTGTCCAGAGCAATCTTTGATGCTTCTAAAATCTGTTGCGGTGTAA
>Ga0123356_10004407_pt1 | contig 14546 bp, 9 predicted proteins | sample TergutEmb28metaG_2_FD_92546 | JGI IMG/M metagenome (GOLD analysis project Ga0123356, IMG submission 92546) | Embiratermes neotenicus P3 segment gut microbial communities from Petit-Saut dam, French Guiana - Emb289 P3 | ecosystem: Host-associated > Arthropoda: Insects > Digestive system > Gut ...
CCGGCGTTCAGCCCCGACGATTTTGTCGCGCAGGACAGGCACTTAGACGGCGACACTTATGGCGACCCCGCGTATGTATCCAACTTCCGTGAAATATTAAAAGCCTGCAAAAACAATTACCCCATAACGATTGCGTACGAAAGCGAACGCGCGGGGATGAGGCGCTCCTCCCGCGCCTATCACCCTTACAAGTTGGTTTATTCCGAATATAACGACAAATTCAGGCTTTTGTGCGCGGCGTTTCACGCCCCGACGCAAGAGCTCAAAAAGGTGGTGCTTAACTTGGGGCGCGTGATTTCGGCTGGCCCCTCGGATTTGCCGTACCGCGTTACGCGGGAGGAATTGGACGCATTATTTTCCGAACCGAATATAAACCCGCCGATTGTCGTTGAAATCTCTAAAGAGCGTAACGCCTTAGAGCGTTTTTTACTGCAGTTTGCGTCCTTTGACCGAAAAACCGAGTACGACCCGGAGCGCGACATTTACACCTGCCAAATCTCGTACGATGTATCCGATGAAACTGAACTCTTAATCCGGATTTTGAGTTTCGGCGCGTCCGTCCGCGTGATAGGGCCGCCGGGCTTTTTAAAGCAAGTCAAGGAGCGGATAGGGAGGCAGATGGAGTTGTTTGCCGTTACAACGAATAGTGAATAGCTATGGATAAGTGTTTGTAAGTTCAAACTATTCTTTCTTTTGTACCAAGCGTTTTTTAATGGTATCCGTTCACCAAATCCATCCGACGCTCTTCGTTCCTCGTTCTTCGCTCTTCGCCCTTCGCTTTTCTCGCTTTTCTTAGCCGGCAACAGTAGCGCTTAAACGATTGACAAAATCCTTGTTCTATTATATGATACACACACAACCCAAGGAGGAACTCACCCATGCAAGCATTGTTTACCGTTTTGTTTTTGGCGGGTCTTGTCGGCTGCATCGCCGTCATTGCCCTCGCGTACACCAAAAGCAAGAAAGCCGGCGGGAAAAGCCTGTCGCAGCAAAAGCCAAAATTAGTCGTTTCGGGTGCGTTGGCGGCCGTATTTATGGTGCTGCTGATTTTTATCCCGGCGGGCTTCCATACCGTGCGCACCGGCGAGGTCGCCGTCGTACGGGTGTGGGGCGAGGCGAAGCAGGTCAAGCAGCCCGGGCTGTTTTTCATCAACATCGTCAGCTCCGACGTTATTACATACGATTTAAAAACGCAGCAGATGAACATCGACAACGAGGTCTATACCAAAGACGCGCAGCTGATGAGCATTCAGATGACCGTTCAATTTAAGGTGATGGGAGAAAAGGTGCTGAACATCGCGCGCGACTTCGGGTCGCTCGAGACGCTGGCCACGCGGATTGAAAGGGTCGCCATCGAAAAAGCCAAGGTCGTGCTTTCCGCCAAAACCGCCATGGAGCTCATCGAGACGCGCGGCGTGCTTTCAGCCGACATGTTTGCGTCCATCAAAGATATTGAGTCGCAGTATTACATCAGCATCGAGAACGTCATGCTGGTGGATATGGCGTTTTCCGCCGCGTTTGAAAACGCCGTCGAGCAAAAAATGGTCGCCCAGCAGGACGTAATCCGCGCCGAGGCGGAAAAAGAGAAGGCGATAATAAAGGCGCAGCAGGATTTAGAGGTTGCGCGCTTAGACGCCCAAAAAGCGTTGGCGGCGGCGACCGGTCGGGCGGACGCCGAGCGCGCCGTGGCAAAGGGCGCGGCGGACGCGATTAAGGCCAAGACGATTGAGGTGGCGCGTATGCTCGGGTGTACCATCGTCGAAACTAAGGGCACCGAATGGCGCCAGGTGTACGTGATGGAGTGGGTGGAGAATGAGGACGAGGATGCCGAAGAGGACGGCGAATGGGTCGCCGTCACGGAGCCCGTTTACGATCCCGTAACGGGTAAGGTGGAGATGCAGCCAAAAACGGTGTGGGAGGAGGTGGAGTGCTTAACGGTAACCATCGACACATCCACCGCCGGCGACCCCATCCGCGTCAACGAACTGATTAAAGAATACCTGCAGGTCATAGCCTATTTAGAAAAATGGGACGGCGTATTGCCCCTGTACGTCGGCGGCGACGGCATGAATATATTCGTGCCCGCCCCGTGAGAGTAGGCGGACTTCCCATTAAGCGCAAATAATTGGCGACCGTCCTCATTAAAGATGTTGTTTTGTTGATTGGCAATAATTGTTCACATTTGCCATAACTTACATAAAAATATTTTCAAAAACGTGTAAGATTTTTGCTCTCTCAATCGTTTTATATGTAAGAGGCGTCAAAACTCATAAAATGCTTTGATTTTGGTGAAAAAACTCAAACATTTTACGTTTATACAAGTTGACAATCAAATCGAGACCCCAAAAGGAGTAAAAGCAACATGAAAAAAACAATTAAACTTGTTACCATCATGGTAATGCTGCTTATGGCGTTCTCATTGTTTGCGTGTACGCTCCCCATCAATACGCTAGACAATCATGGTGAAAGCTGCGAATGTGCAACGTGCAGGCCGTCCGGCAATGCGCACGAAACGGATTGTATGTGTACGGACTGCGAATTGCAAAGTCATGCAAATTGTTGCGAGTGCGCGGACTGCAAGCCCGAAAATGCCGAGATTGCAAATCTTCCCGATTCTGACCCGTACGGAGCAGGCGGAGGCAATATCGCGATTTTTGGAGCAACAAGAATAGGGGTTGACTTTTGGAGAGCAGAAGGGCTAGATGATATTGATAACCTAAAAATTTGGCATCAGCTATCCGATAGAGGCAACTGGATTGAATATTCTATCATTTGGATGAGTGAGCGCTCTGCATTGGTGGAGTTTGCTAACAGAGTAAATAGCCCGGCATTCTTGGGAGTGCTTGGGGCATGGGGGGATACGGCTGTTGAAGAAATGCTGGAGGCTTATTCGGAATTTTTCTTTGCAAATTGTAATTTAGTTTTAGTGTCAATGACGGAAGGCGTCTTGACAACCGGCATTAGTAAAACAGGCATTTGTGAGAGTGGAGCGGTAGATATTACAAGAACTATTTTTGACGATGATGAAGCAATATCGCTGGGCATATCTTTGACAATAGGTTTCCCTGTACCAAAAAGCTTTACTCCGACCCATATGTCTATCAACGCGACTACAAACGTTATTAGCAGAGCGGATACGCCTCCGACAAGTGCAAACAAATTTGTAAATTTTGGGTCGGAGTGCACTTGTGATGACTGGGCAAGCAGACCGATACAGGTTTGGGTTGTTTTGGATACGCACTTACATCTTTGGGTGCCGTTCGCTAATTCGCAGGACAGAATAACTGATATGCTCGTTCATAGAGAAAATTCACAAAGATTTCACACAACAATCAACACTACTTTTCTAAATGAAATAGGACTTGACTTTGATTCTGATAAATACTCAATCACGATGAGTTATTTTTCGCCGTTCAACATTGTAACTTTTTATACGGTAGAAGCATTTAACGACTTTATTGAACTGATGCAGACAGTAACCAAGTCTAGCGTGGCTCAGGGCGTAAGCGTAGCGAGGGCTTGCAACAACCCTGAAAAGTGGAGAGATGAAGGCAGTGCAGATGGCGGCGGGGATAGAAAATAGTCATGAAGAAAAAGCTTTAGTCGATTTATTGGCAAAAAACCTGTGTCTATCGTTTTAAGTGTTCAATGCTCAATGTCGGAATTTTCCATCATTGAGCATTACGCATTGACATTGTGCATTGAAACCCGCTCCTTTCACCCTATCCGCCTTTTTTCGCGCCGTTTTACCCCCTTAAAAGGCGTTAAAACGCGATAGTTTAAAAACATAGAAAAAATATTTTTGCATTAAGTCCTTAAAACGCTTTGTTTTTGGGGCTTTTTGTGATACAATTGTAGTGCAATAGTTCAGTAGTGCAGTAGTGTAGCAGTGATGGATATTTTTTAAAAAATGTTCGTAACTGCGTGCGCTGTGTTGCACTGCGGTGCTGTCGCATTTTTAACCATAACTACTGCACTATTGCGCTACTGCACTACTGCACTAAAGGGAGCATTTATGGCAAAAAAGAACGTATCCGACGAGCTTCATTACGAGGCAGTAGACATTCAGGTGTTGGAGGGCTTAGACCCCGTACGCAAACGTCCCGGTATGTACATCGGCTCGACGGACGAGCGGGGCTTACATCACCTCGTCGTCGAGATTGTGGACAACAGCGTGGACGAAGCGCTGGCGGGCTACTGCGACGAGATTGAGGTCGTGATTCAAAAGGACGGCTCGTGCGCGGTGACCGACAACGGCCGCGGTATCCCCGTCGACATCCACCCAAAAGCCGGCGTTTCGGCGGTTGAGTTGGTTTTAACCAAACTGCACGCGGGTGGAAAGTTCGGCGGCGGCGGGTACAAGGTGTCGGGCGGGCTGCACGGGGTCGGCCTTTCGGTGGTTAACGCGCTCTCCGAGTGGCTCGAGGTCGAGGTGTACAAGGACGGTAAAACGTACCGTCAAAAGTACGCCCGCGGCGTGCCGATGCGCGCGCTCGCCGAGGCCGGAAAATCCAAGGTGACGGGCACCAAGATTACCTTCTGTCCGGATTCCCAGATTTTTGAAACCACCGATTTTTCCTACGATTTTTTGCGCACGCGCCTCCGCGAGGTCGCGTATTTAAACAAGAGCCTTAAAATTAAGCTTGTAGATAAGCGCAAGGGCCAAGAAAAAGAGGAGACGTTTAAATTCGACGGCGGCATTTTGGATTTTGTGGATTATCTAAACCGTTCGCGCGAGACGCTTTTCCCGACGGGCGTGTATTTTTGGCAAAAGTACAAGGACGCCGAGGTCGAGGTGGCGATGCAATACAACGACAGCTATAATGAGATCATCTACGCCTACGCCAACAATATCAACACCGAGGAGGGCGGAACGCATTTAATCGGCTTTAGGAACGGCTTAACCAAGGTCATCAACGATTACGCGCACCGCCAAAACATTATAAAGGAAGACGAGAAATTGTCGGGTGAGGACGTGCGCGAGGGCTTAACCGCCATCGTCAGCGTCAAGCTCATGAACCCGCAATTTGAGGGTCAAACCAAAACGAAACTCGGTAATTCTGAAATGCGCGGCTATGTGGAAAAAGCGATGCAAGAGGGCTTGGGCACGTATTTAGAGGAAAACCCGTCTAAGACCAAGGAGCTTGTTTTAAAGGCGATTATGGCGCAGCGGGCGAGGGACGCCGCCCGCAATGCCCGCGAGCTGACGCGCCGCAAGGGCTTTTTGGAATCCACTACGCTACCGGGCAAACTGGCGGACTGCACTGACCGCGACCCCTCGCACTGCGAAATTTACATCGTAGAGGGGGATTCGGCGGGCGGCACGGCAAAGCAAGGGAGGGATCGGCGCTTTCAGGCGATTCTGCCGCTGCGCGGTAAAATCCTCAACGTCGAAAAGGCGCGGTTGGCCAAGGTCTTAGAGAACGCCGAAATTAAGGCGATGATTACGGCTTTAGGCTGCGGCATCGGAGAGGATTTTGACGAGAACAAATTACGCTACCACAAAATCATCTGCATGACCGACGCCGACGTGGACGGCAGCCATATCCGCATTTTGCTGCTGACGTTTTTCTTCCGTTACATGCGTCCGATTGTGGAGGCGGGCCGCGTGTACATCGCCCAGCCCCCGCTGTATAAAATTTCTAAGTCCAAGCAAGACCACTACTGCTATACGGACAAGGAAATGAACGACATTTTAAATAAGCTCGGCCGCAAGGGCTGCGACGTGCAGCGCTACAAGGGCTTAGGAGAAATGAACGAGGAGCAGCTTTGGTCCACCACGATGGACCCCGCGCACCGCACCCTTTTGCAGGTCACGATGGACGACGCCTTTGAGGCGGACGAAACCTTCACCATTTTAATGGGCGACATGCCGGAACTAAGGCGCAAGTTTATCGAGGAAAATGCGAAGCTGGTGGCGGACCTAGACATTTAATGCAGTAATGCAATAATGCAATAATGCAATAATGACGGAGTGAAGGATAAAAATTGGGACAACATCTGAATGGCGACAAAAAAACAAGTGAATAAGCCTCCGCTTTTAAGCAAAGCGATGGATGCGAACCCCGGCGCGGGCGGCTTTTTTGACCGCGTGGCTTCGGTAATCGCGGACGCACGCAAGTTTGTCGGCAGGACTGCGGATTTATCGATGTGCGTAACCTATTTTGAAATCGGGCGCATGATTGTCGAAAAGGAGCAGGAAGGGAAAGCGCGCGCGGAGTACGGGAAAGAGTTAATTGCCGAGCTTTCAAAATATCTGACGGATAAGTTTAATAGAGGCTTTTCCGAAACGAATCTACGCAATGCGCGGTTTTTCTATAATGCCTATTCCGAACGGCTGCAAAAAGAGACAGGCGCTGCGCGTTCGGCAATCGGGCAGTTGTCAACTGAGCGATTCGCAATTCAGCAGATGTCATCTGCTGAATTTAACAGCACGGCAGTGACCCCAATTCAGCAGTTATCAACTGCTGAATTCAGAAGTCATGAATCAATACAGCAAGCCGCAAAATTTTTCACGCTCGGTTGGACGCACTACACCGTGCTTATGCGGATAGAAAACGCGGACGAACGCCGCTTTTACGAAATCGAATCGGAGCGCGGCGGGTGGACGGTCGAGCAACTAAAGCGGCAGTACCACAGCAGCCTGTGCGAGAGACTCGCACTATCCCGCGATAAAAACGAGGTGATGCGGCTTGCTAACGAGGGGCAAACGGTAGAAAAACCCCGCGACATGCTGAAAAACCCGTTGGTGCTTGAGTTTTTAGGTATGGCCGAGCGCGCGGCATTCTCGGAAACGGAATTAGAAACCGCCATCATCACAAAGCTGCAAGACTTTTTGCTAGAACTCGGCAAAGGCTTTTTGTTTGAAGCAAGACAAAAACGCTTTTCATTTGAAGAACAGTCGTTTTTTGTTGACCTTGTGCTCTATAACCGCTTGCTTCAATGCTACGTTTTGATTGACCTAAAAACCGAGGAGTTGAAGCACCAAGACTTAGGCCAAATGCAAATGTACGTCAATTACTTTGACCGCTACGTAAAACAGGATTTTGAAAAACCGTCGGTCGGCATCCTGCTTTGTAAGAAAAAAGCCGACGGAATCGTAAAACTCACGTTGCCCGAAAACAGTAAAATATATGCTTCAGAATACCGCTTATATTTACCCGATAAGACGCTGCTTCAAGCCAAATTAGCGGAATGGATTCAAGAGTTTGAGGATGGGCGCGGACTATAAGGTTAAAGAATTGTTAAGGAGAGCCATTTTTGGGACAATCAGCCCTCAACCAAAAATTTGCAACCCCGGTATTCACCAAAGCCGACATAATCGTTTTGAGCGCGGTGGTTTTTGTGAGCGCCGTACTGTGGCTCATACAACACAATATTCACGACCCCGCATTCGTCGCGTCGCTCGTTTTCGGTTTTTCCGGCCTGTCGTTCACCGTCTATAAGGCCGTGCGGCTGAATATACAGCTATGGGGCAAAAAACGCGGCAAATTAATTTTGCTTGTCAACGTCTTTTCGCTGCTTGCGTTTATGTTGTACTCGCTGTATTTGTTGTACGCATTGCTGGATTGTCTGCCCGGCTTGCTTGGGTTAGACTACAGGCCCCAATGGGCTAAATGGTATTATTTGCCCTCGCCTTTTCCTGTCGTTGTTCGCACTGCTTTCGACCTTTGTCCGCTTATGTTTTATATTTTTTACCCTGTAACCCTCGTATTCGTGCTTCGCAGGGACTCCGAGAAGAAGAAAACGGCCGGCAAAGACGCGGCGGGCATCGCCGCCGTCAAGGCAAACCGGATTGAAAGGCGGTTTGCGCGGGGTTTGCGTAAAGCCTTGCATACAACCTTTCATAAGCCCGACCTCATTTTTTTATCCGTGATTTTGGCCGTCGCCCATTGCCTGCTTCCGCTTGGTTTCTTATTCCCCGGGTCCAGCGAAAGCCCTTGGTGGGAACTTTCGACGATTATCTTCCTCTCCGCCTTATCTTTCTCCCTCGGCTTTGCGGTGTACGGCGGCTTTAAGACGGCGCGCACCAAGCTGCATCCGGCCGTCAAAACGACCCTCACTATTTCTTACTTTGTGTTTTGCGCCGCTTTTTGGGTTTTCGGCTTCGGCGCCCGGCAAATCTTCCCGACATGGCTTGGTTATCGGGTCGAAGCCGTTTTTTTCTTCCTCTGCCCGGTTATTATTCTCATTTTCTACGTCATATTTTTTACCGCCCTAATCACGGTTCTTGTCAAAAAACGCCGATCAACCGAAGCAGCTACGATTGAACCGGAAATAAAATAGTACAAATCAATTCTCATCCATAATTACTGCATTATTGCATTGTTGCATTACTGCATTCCCTAAAAGGAGTATCCCATGGCATCTAAAAGAAAAATTAGCGACGAAGAGTTCAAAAAAATCGGCGGCGACAACACAAAGTTCATTAAGCGCCCGCTGAAAGAAGAAATGCAAAAATCGTTCATCGCGTACGCGATGGCGGTCAACGTTTCGCGCGCCATCCCCGATGTGCGCGACGGCCTAAAGCCCGTGCACCGGCGCATTTTATACGCGATGCACGACATGGGGCTGCATAACGACAAGCCGCACAAAAAGTGCGCGCGTATCGTCGGCGACGTGCTGGGCAAATACCACCCGCACGGCGACAGCTCCGTATACATGGCGCTTGTCCGCATGGCGCAGAAGTTTTCGATCCGCTGCCCGCTGATTGACGGGCAAGGGAACTTCGGCTCGGTGGATAACGACCCGCCGGCGGCCATGCGTTACACCGAGGCGCGCCTATCTAAGATCGCGGGCGAGATGCTGCGCGACATCGACAAGGAGACGGTGGATTGGTATCCTAATTTTGACGATACGTTAGAGCAGCCGACGATTTTACCCTCGCGCTTCCCGAACTTGCTGGTCAACGGCTCCGACGGAATCGCGGTCGGCATGGCGACCAATATCCCGCCGCATAATTTGGGGGAGGTGATTGAGGCGGTGGACGCTTTAATCGACAACCCCGACATCACGGTGGACGAACTGTGCAAGTTCGTGCCCGCGCCGGATTACCCCACGGGCGGCGTGATTATGGGCCGTATGAACATCCGCCACGCCTACCGCACGGGCCGGGGCGGCGTGATTATCCGCGCTAAAGCTGCCATCGAGGAATACCAGCCGCGCGGCGAGGGCGGCGAGACGCGCAGCCGCATCGTCGTTACGGAGCTACCGTATCAGGTCAATAAGGCCGAACTCATTGAAACCATTGCGAATTTGGTTAAAGACAAGCGCATCGAGGGCATTAGCGACGTCAAAGAGGAATCCGACCGCGAGGGGATGCGCGTCGTCATCGAGGTTAAAAGGGACGCCCAAGCCCAGGTCGTATTAAATACGCTATATAAGCACACCAATTTGCAGATTTCCAACGGCATCATTTTCCTTTCTTTAGTGAACGGCGAGCCCAAAATCCTAAACCTAAAAGAGATGCTGTACTATTACCTAGAGCACCAAAAGGAAATCGTGGTGCGCCGCACGAAATACGATTTAGAGAAGGCGGAGGAGCGCTGCCATATTGTCGAGGGGCTCGTTAAAGCGCTTGCCAACATCGACAAGGTCATTAAAATCATAAAAGGCTCGCGCGACAAGTTCGAGGCGTCCGAGCGGCTGCAAAGCGAGTTCGTCCTCACCGACAAGCAGGCAAACGCGATACTCGAAATGCGGCTGCAGCGGCTGACTTCGTTAGAGGTTGAAGCGTTAAAGCAGGAGCTCGAGGAGCTAAAAGCGCTGATCGGGGAGCTTAAGGGCATTTTGGCGAGCCCGGAAAAAATCTTAAACATCGTAAAAACCGAATTAAACGAGATAAAGGAAAAATACCACACGCCGCGCCGCACCGAGCTTTGCATCGACTATGACGAAATCGACATCGGCGATTTAATCGAGCGCGAGGACGTGGTAATCTCTATGACGCACTACGGGTACGTAAAACGCCTGCCGACCACCGAATACAAGGCCCAACGTCGCGGCGGCAGGGGAGTCACCGCACACCGGCCGAAAGAAGAGGATTTCGTCGAGAAAATGTTTGTCACCAACACGCACGACGATTTGATGTTCTTTACCAACATGGGCAGGGTGTATGCGGTCAAAGCGTACGAGGTGCCGGAGTTTGAGCGCACCGCGCGCGGCCGGGCGATTGTCAACCTCTTACAACTGAAAGAAAACGAGAAGGTGACGGCGGTCATCCCGATTAAAGAGGACGGCTACGAGCGCGGCAATTTGATGATGGCGACGCGGCAGGGGCTGATTAAAAAGACGGCTTTATCCGAATTTGCGTCAATCCGCAAGGTAGGCAAAATCGCGATCACATTATTAGATGGCGACGAATTAATCTCCGTCCAATACACCTGTGGCCGCGACGAGATACTACTAGCCAGCCGCAAGGGCAAGTGCATCCGATTCAGCGAAGAAAACGTGCGTAAAACGGGCCGCGGCAGCCAAGGCGTAAGGTCTATGAACGTAAAAGGCGGCAAGAATGAACCCGACGATTACGTGGTGGACATGACGGTGGTGCAGGACGGCTTTGAGGTGCTGACGATCTCGGAGCACGGGTACGGCAAACGCAGCGATTTAGAGGATTACAGGCTTCAAAGCCGCGCCGGCAAGGGCGTCAAGGCCGGCCACTTTAACGATAAAACAGGGGATTTGGTCAACTTAAAGCTCATCGACCCCGAAAACGACATCATGATTATCGCCGACAACGGCATCATCATCCGCCTAAAGGCAAAAGAGGTTTCTAAAATCTCCCGCGACACGCAAGGGGTGCGCATGATGCGCCTAAAAGACCAGGGCAAGGTAGTCTGCGTCGCGGTAACGCCGCCGGAAGCGGAGGAGATTAGCGCGGAAGGCGAATCGGATTCGGAGTGAAAAGAGAAAAATGAAAAGCCGGAGAAGATTCAAGGATGAAGGGAGGTAAAGAGTACGTTGATAGGTGCGTTAATCGGCGGTGCTATTGGAACCGTAGTCGGATTGATTATTGCTATCGTCGCGGTTACAAGTAAGCGGAACAGTAAGTGAGCGATTATCGCGATAGAGGCGATAATGCATAAGGAACATTATGAAAAAAATTAAGTCGGTTGTATTACTAACCCTTGCCGCCGTAATTTGTCTCTGTTTTGCGGCGTGCGGGGAGTTTAAGGGCTATGACGACGATGACGCTATCGCAAAGTCAAGCTCATTTTCGTCGACTTATTCCGTCGAGAGCAAGCTCCTCTCATCCTATTCGCTGTCGGCAAATAAGGCGAACGGCGTAAAGCGCATTAAAGACATTAAGATTCCAAAAGACCCGGAGTTTGATTTAACGCTAACCTTAGAGGGCGGGCGCTGCAAAATCGTGCTCGTCAAAGACAAAAAGGTTTATAAGGTGTGCGAGGGTTTTACGGCCGGCCCCGTCACGTTGACGCTGGAAGCGGGCACGTACAGCTTGCGCTTGGTCGCCGAATCCGCCGCAAAAGTAAAGTTTACGTTCAAATACGACGGCTACGGCGGGTAGAATCAGCGTTTTTAGTGCGCAATTTTTTTGAGGCATATTCCATGATTTCATCAACCGTTGGGATGGCGCCTTTACGCGGCACCTTATTGGCCTCGGGGTTTGGATTTTCATAAGCCGCTTCGATTGCAGTTCGTATATCCCTTTTTAGATCGTCGGAGCTTACGCCGTATTTTTTTGCGACAGCTTCAAAAATTCTTTCGTCCATGATAGGAGGCACCTCTCTGCTTTTAATGATACAGCGGAAAATCCGCTAAGTCAACATTTTTAGCGCGGTTTCCGCTAAAAATATAGGCGTGAAACAGGGAATAGCAAAAGTAATTTTAAGATTACGTCTTGACAACAGGTTGAGTCAAAAACAGCTTGGAGAAAAATTAGGTTATTCTCAAAGAGCTATCAGCGATTGGGAGAACGGAAATACAGAGCCCAACATAGAAGCGATTCGGAAAATGGCGGTTCTGTTTGACGTTTCTTATGAGGAGTTATTAGACAGTTAATTGTGGTTTTTGCACTCAAAAAAACACTGATGTAAAATTATCCAAACAATTTACATACATTACATAAAAATATTTTTAAAAACGTGTAAGATTTTTGCCCTCTCAATCGTTTTATAGGTAGAAACATTAAAACGAGGTTTTTATATGAAAAAAGTTAAAAATGTTCTGCTTTACGCGCTGATTCTCACCTTTGCCGCGTGTTTTTTTGCGTCCTGTGCAAGCATGCCGGGCGGAAAAACCGAAAATCCGGCACTTGGGGAGAATACCCGCACCTTCGGCTCAGACGGCTGGTACAATTCCTCCGTAAGGGCGGACGGCTATCAAAGCACCGCGCCCGGTCCAAAGGGGTCGGGCGGGACGGCAGATAAGGATTCGTCTGCGGTGAGTTCTCTTGACCGTGAGGTTTTGGAAGAGCATCATTCCATGCTAGAGGAGCTGTTAGACGCCCTTTCCGACTACGACGAATCCGGCCCGCCGATGCCCACTATGCCGGGGGAATCCGACATGGTAGCGCCGGACAGCGAATACGTCACGGAAATCTTCGGCCCGTCCGGTTTTGCGGGCGGCGAAGGTTCCGTTTCGGAGCCGGTTGCGCCCGTGCCCCCGGCTCCTCCCGCAAAACCGGTAAAAAAGCCCGGGCAATTGACGGCGGGCGAGTGGAACGATCTACGCAACCACGATTTTTGGAAAACGCTGTTTGAACTCGACGAGCAAGCCAAGACCCAAAGCGTGTTTTACGGATTGCCCGAAAAATGGGGCCTTGAGACGCGCAACATGATTCCCGTCAACATTGTCTCAAAGGGTAGGCCGGTGCAGGGCGCAAAAGTTCAGCTATTCGCAGACGATGGCACGCTGCTTTATTCCGCCGTGTCCGACGCCGCCGGAAACGCGTATCTTTTTCCGGCGACCGAGCCGCAAAACTTCCGCGTCGTCGCCGAAAGCGCCGGTTACCGGAGCGCCGCCAACATCATTTTTGACCCGGATTTTGTATCGACGGCAGCAAATCTCCCCGGCAACGGCAATACCGCAGGGGCGGTTGATATTCCGCCCGCATCTAACGGCCTTGTAAACACCATCACCATGGAATTAGAGGACTTCACCGCAAAAAAGGCGGCCATCGAGCTCATGTTCGTCATCGACACCACGGGTTCGATGGGGGATGAGATCGCCTACCTAAAAGCCGAAATGGTTGACGTGATTGAGCGGGCGGTCGAGGCTACGGGCGCGGTAATTAGGCTTGCGCTGCTGCTTTACAAGGACATAGGCGACGTATACGTGACACGGTACTACGATTTTACTACCGATTTAGCGGCGCAGCAGGCGGTAATCAACACCGTGACCGCGAGCGGCGGCGGGGATTTTCCGGAGGCGGTGGACATTGCTTTAAGTGAGATGGTCTCAAAAAACTGGTCGGACGGCAATACCACTAAGCTTGTGTTCCATGTACTCGACGCGCCGCCGCACGACAGACCCGAGAATATCGCGTTATTTCGCGAGAGTATTTTAAAGGCGGCGGAGTTAGGGATTCGCCTAATTCCGGTTGCATCATCCGGCATTGATAAGGAAACGGAGTTTTTATTGCGCAGCGAGGCGATGCTGACGGGTGGCACATACACCTTTTTGACGGCCGATTCCGGCATCGGCGGCGCAAAAATCAAGCCGACCACCGGCGCATATGTGGTAGAGTATTTAAACGAGCAGATGCTGCGGCTCATAAAGGAGTTTTACACGGGTGTGTCGGAGGAACCGGTGCCGTGGCAGGGGAAGTAGGGGCGGATGGCATCCGCCCGAATGAAGTAGGGGCGGATGGCATCCGCCCGAATTAGGAATTAGGAATTAGGAATTGCGGATGAGCGCGCAAGCATAGCTTGCGCGGTGAAAAGTGAAAAGTGGTGGATGAGAATGGTTGCCGATTCCCCGTAGGGGTCGATGCCCACATCGACCCGAGGAACCGACATCGTTCATACAGTGCGGGTCGCAGAGGACTGCGACGCTGGCGGGTTATCGGCAGAGTTTTGTTACGGCTCTGCCGGGGACGGGTTTACGGTGACACGAGCGCACAGCGCGAAGTGCCCGTAGGGTTGCCCTCACAGGGCAATCAACGTCCCCGTCCCCCCGACACCTCTCCCCGGGAATGATAAGGTGGGGGTCCTTCGGCTCCGCTGCGCTTCGCTCAGGATGACGGAGCGTCCTGCCCGACACCTCCCCCCGGTAGTTTTTGTTCATTCCGGGCGATTTTGGGCGAGGCACGCCTCGCCCCTACGGGAAAGAACGTAACCCATTCCGAACCCCGAATCCCGAATCCCGAACCCCGAACCCCGAAAAAATATTTTTCATTTCCGGTGAAAATTTTTATCACTTTTTACGTCTATATGTTATGATAGGGTAAGATAAGACAATCACTCATCCGTTTATCCCTCCCTTCCCCCCCCCCCCCCCCCCCCCCCCCCTTCCCCCCCCCCTCCTTCCCCCCTTTCCTCCCCCCCCACCTCCCCCCCCCCCCCCCTTTTGGGGGGCCAAGAAAA
>Ga0123356_10004408_pt1 | contig 14546 bp, 11 predicted proteins | sample TergutEmb28metaG_2_FD_92546 | JGI IMG/M metagenome (GOLD analysis project Ga0123356, IMG submission 92546) | Embiratermes neotenicus P3 segment gut microbial communities from Petit-Saut dam, French Guiana - Emb289 P3 | ecosystem: Host-associated > Arthropoda: Insects > Digestive system > Gut ...
TAAAAATGATGCCGATATCCTTTATCAGGATGAAATCAATGGTCCGCTTATTAGTATTGCCGATCGTATAATAGACACTATCTATACAAAGTATTTTAAGGGGCTGATCCGATATGAAGGAATCCAGCGAATAGACAAATTTCCCATGCCACGCGAGGTTTTGCGCGAAGCTGTACTAAATGCGGTTATACACAAAGATTATAATACTGGAAATCCAATTCATATAAAAATTTATGATGATAAGGTTATCATTTACAATGATATGCAGCTTCCGCCAAATACCACACCAGAAAAAATTCTTAAAGGTTCAGGCTCAAGACCACAAAATCCCTTGATTGCAAATGCTTTTTTCCGCTCAGGGCAAATTGAGGCATGGGGTCGCGGAATTGAAAAAATGAAAAATGGTTGTATAACCGACAATCTGCCCGAACCCGAATTTGATATTACGCCGAGTTTATTTAATATTTGTTTTCATATCAGAAATAATAACCAAATGCCCGAAGATATTGGTGGTGTAAATGGTGGTGTAAATGGTGGTGTAAATAAGGTAAGAAAACAAATAATGGATTTGATGTTAAAAAATCCAGAAATTTCTGCTGAGCAAATTGCAAATTCCATTAAAACTACCAAACGCCGCATTGAGTATAATATTTTCAAATTAAAAGAAGCAGGGTTGATAGAGCGTATTGGAGCAGACAAGAACGGTTATTGGGTTGTGAAGCTTGGGGAATTAGGTAAAGGGTAAAGTCTATGACAAAAAATGAAGCAAAGAAAATATTTGATAGATACAACACTATTACCGATGTAGTTAGCTGTCCTAAAGGAAAAACAAAAGTACGGGATTTGCTCGATCTGTATGCTATAGCAGCAGCGAACCTTTATGGAATTATTCGTCGTGATGAATTTGTAGAAATATTCAATGCTCATAATAAAGAACAGACAACTTCTGATGAAGTTTATAAAATTCTCTTGCCAAAAGTTCTAAAAGATAAATGGTATGGTTTTTATAAGGACTATATCGTACATTACCTTGCTCTGGATAATTTTGATTTGGTTGAATATCTGGAACGGGAACAATCGGGCAAACCCCGATATATTCCGCAAAAAGAAGATTTTTTACAATATGAAAATGAAGAGTATGAAGATACCGATCATTGGAATAATGCATTTGACTACATGTGCGAAGCTTTTGGGGATAGTGATAATACTTTTGACTGCCTGGAAGAAATAAAAGAATATCTTACATTTGATTTTGGTATAAATAAAATTGGAGCGATATTAGAAAAGTTCAATATTGTTTTGGAAGATCAAAAGCAAGCGCAGGAGTTCTTTAATAAATTATTGGATGCTGCAAATAATACCCGTAAATGGCATAATAAAGGTTTTACACCGGAAGAAATGATGAAGATAAATGCCAAAGCTCGTCCAAAAAGTCCGGTTTTTATTAATCAATCAAAACAAACCTGGCCAAATGAAAAATGCCCCTGCGGCAGCGGAAAGAAGTACAAAAAATGCTGCGGAACAGATGAATATAGCGTATCTGCACATTTAAATAATAACGAGTGTGAGCTTTTTTATAACACATGGTATAAACTTCTATTGCTTGTAAATAAAAAACTTTCGATTGTTGAGTCAAAAAACATGTCTGTTGAATCTTTTATTAATGACGATGCGCAGTTATTTAAAATTAGTCAAAAATTATGGGAAAATCCAAATATCATTTCTGAAATTGTAAGTGAAGGCAACATGCTTTCCAGTAAAGAAATCCAGCTTTTTCAGTCGTGGGAGAAATATCATATTAAAGGGCAATTTACCCTTGTAAAGTACGAACCAGAATACACTGTTTTGATGCATGCAATAGATGAAGGAGTTACCAAACTGTACGCAGTTAAAGGATTAAAAACTTCTATTGCACAAATAATGCAAAACAAGTTTCCAGTCATGCTGGAAACAGTACTTCTCCCATTTGAAGATAAAATCATTTATGACAGTTTTATATCTTCATATCCCGTCTCCTTGGGCGAAGGAATTATGGAAATTATTGAGAAAGATTATAACAAAGCAATGGAAGCGTCTGGGGTTGTGACGAGGTTGGGTTGAAAGTAAAATGTATTAAAGATTTTAAAAAACCAGACTATAAGCCAAAAGAATTTGAAATATATTTTGGTGATCTTGAATATGGAAAAATATATGAAGTTATCTCGATAGAAAAGGAATGGTATCGAGTCATTGATAGATCAGACGAGGCTTATTTATACCCGCCAGAGTTATTTGAAATTGTGATGGAGTAAGGATTTCTCCGGGTACACCCTGCCAACTAAGTTTTACCTGTTCCTGCGTATGCTGCGATGATCATTGTTTGGCTCCTTTTATACCAATGCAGAATAATACGGAAATGTTGATTCCTTGGAAATAACAATCTCCCTCATTTTTTGCTTATTCTTAAAATTTCGTGATAAATTCATGTAAGTATCATTGTAGTTATCATAACCATCCTTGTCTTTATAATAAAAGATTTTTATTGATTTGCAGTTTTCATGTTCAAAAATTGTATTTAGCAGAGTTCTGTCTGATAGACCACAGGAATGGCCCACAATAAAAACTTGAAAAGCACCAGAATCAATATATCTTAGCATGTTTCTGTAGTTATTGTTTTGAGAATAGTTTATTGATTTTATATTCTTTAAAAAATCATTTTTTTCTTTTTCGATATCCTTATATTTTTCATCTATCTCATCTCCATAGCCAAAAATAATAGGGTTATCCTCACTGTTTAATATACCATGTATATTAATTATCCTAGTTGGAATATCTTCTTTAATATACATATTTAGTGTAGGTGTATAGTTAAAATTTAAATATAGAATATTCTTCAAACCGTCAGTTTCATTTACATCAATAATAAAATCATCTTGTGATAATAATGAATAAAAAATATATTCAGCATATGAATATTTTATTATTTCTCTTTTGACCTCTTTATTCAGATAATCTTCTAATGCTTTTTTGATAGCTTCGAATTCATTGTTCAATTTTTTTATTTTTTCTATAGGATAAACTAAACATTCAAGTAACGAACTATAATATTCTTCTTCAATATCTACCCAATTTATTAATTGTTTTTTTGATATTTTTTCCAAAAATGAGTTTTTAATTTTAATATTACTTCCTAGGTGTGAGGCTAATGTGCATAGTTTATTATAACCAATTAGATTTTGATCAAATCTATCAAGATCAAAATGAAAATTATCTAATGGGATTTCAAAGATAAAATCACTATCTTCATACTTATAACCAGAAGATGTTCGAATGAAATTATTGGAAAACTCTTTCAAGCCGCTATTCTTATATGATTTTATAAAAATAGCATTTTTTTGCTCCCAGAAATTATCAATGAAATCTTTATAACTTGTTTTTAAGTCATGTGATAAATCAAAGCCATTCCCAATAAGTATTATTCTATTTATATCGGTTTTATCCATACTTAAGGATTATTATATATCATTTTTTGGATTTTTTCTAGCGAAAAACCCATTTTTCTCTATGTGAAACCAATTAGAAATATGCTAAAATAACCCATGACCCAATCGCAGATAAAGACCAAACAACGAGTAGCCGACTATGGCGAAGTGTACACCTCGCCCAGAGAAGTCAATGCCATGCTCGATCTCGTTAAACAGGAAACTGATCGCATAGAATCTCGCTTTTTGGAACCAGCTTGCGGTAATGGCAACTTTCTAATTGAAGTCCTTAATCGCAAACTATCCCGTATTTCCTCTCGCTATGGTAAAAGCCAATCGGAATATGAACGCTATGCCGTATCTGCGGTTTCCAGCCTTTATGGCATAGATATACTCGAGGATAATGTCCACCAGTGCCGTCAACGCCTATTTGCGTATTTTCATGAACAATATATAAGCCATTTTGGTCAATTTATAAATGATGATTTACCAAGTACCGTAAAATATATTCTGGATCGTAATATTGTATGGGGTGATGCCCTCACTCTGCAAACCGTAAGTCCGGAAACACCGGAAGAAACTCCCTCAAAACCTATAACATTTTCTGAATGGTCATTAATCCAAAACGGGTTGATTAAACGCCGAGACTTTACTTTCTCTGAGCTTCTTTTTCAATCTGAAAATAATGCATTTCCTTTGTTTTCAGATGCAGGAGAAGATGTGTTTATTCCAGAGCCAGAAAAAGAGTTCCCGCCAGTTCACTACTTAAAAATATGGGAAAGGGAGGAAGCTGTCGCATGACAAACAGTCGTTCTTTGCAGCGCCGTTCTTTCAACCCCGATGTTCTCTCCTGTCTTGCCAATCTTAGCAATGATGAAGTATTTACTCCGCCAAAATTGGCTAACGAAATCCTTGATTTATTGCCTTCCAAAATTTGGAAAAATAAGAATGCAAAATTTCTTGATCCTTGTTCAAAGACAGGTGTATTTCTTCGAGAATTTGCCAAACGATTATTAAATGGTCTGGAAGATGAAATTCCAAATCTTAACAAGCGGATAAACCATATCTTTAAAAACCAAATATATGGAATAGCAATAACCGAGTTAACCGCTCACATTACCCGCCGTTCTGTGTATTGTTCAAAGCAAGCAATGAGCAAATACTCAGTTTGTAATGTTTTTGATGACGATTCTGGTAATATTCGTTATGATAGAATAGAGCATTCCTGGAAGGATGGTAAATGTGCTTTTTGCGGAGCAAATCAGGAAAACTATGATCGGGGAGAGGAGCTTGAAACCCATGCTTATCAGTTTATACACACAGAAAAACCAGAGGAGCTTTTTAATATGAAGTTTGATGTTATCGTGGGGAATCCGCCGTATCAGTTGAGTGATGGAGGAGCAGGTGTTAGTGCAAAACCTATATATCATTTATTTGTTGAGCAGGCAAAGAAAATGTCTCCGCGTTATTTATCTATGATTATTCCTTCTCGTTGGTTTACTGGAGGAAAAGGTTTAGATGATTTTAGAGAAGTAATGTTAAAAGATACCAGAATAAGGAACCTAGTAGATTTTTTTGATCCTAACGAATGTTTTCCAGGTATTGATTTATCTGGCGGAGTTTGTTATTTCCTCTGGGATAGAGATAATAAGGGAAAATGTGAGGTAGAAACTGTAAGAAGCGGTCAGCGCTCTAAAATGCAAAGACCTCTTATTGAAGAAGGGAATGATACATTTATTAGGTTTAATGAAGCAATAAATATTGTTCAAAAAATTAAAAAACAGAAAGAAAAAACTTTTGATGAAATTGTAAGTTCAAGAAAACCATTCGGTCTTCCTACTAATATTCTAGTGAAAAACAAAGTATTTAAAGATTCAGTAAATATTTACGCATATCCTACCAATGGTTTTATTCGTAAATCTGAATTGCTCAGAAATGTCGATTGGGTTGAAAAATATAAAGTACTAATAGCAAAATCTTATGGCGAAAGAGGTAGTTTCCCATATCTTGTTTTAGGAAAACCTTTTGTTGGTGAGCCTGGTACTTGCTGTTCTGAGACTTATTTAGTTATTGGACCGTTTAAAATAAAAAAAGAAACAACCAATGTTATTAGTTATATGAATACTAGGTTTTTTCGTTTTCTTGTGCTTTTAATTAAAAATACACAAGATTCACCAAAACGTGTTTATTCATTTGTTCCAATGCAGGATTTTTCTGAATCTTGGACAGATGAAAAACTTTACAAGAAATACAAGCTAACTAAAGATGAAATAGCGTTTATTGAATCTATGGTTAGACCTATGGAGATAGGGGAGGGAGATACTAGATGAGTGGTAATGATACATTCTCCAAAGGTTCTGAATGGAGAAAATGGGATTTACATATACATACACCGTCATCTATTATTCAACAATATGGCGGTGAAGCCAAATGGGAAGAATTTATCTCTGCATTAGAACACCTGCCTTCAGACGTTAAGGTAATAGGGATTAATGATTACTATTTTATTGATGGTTACGAAAAAGTAATGCAATATAGGAAGCAGGGAAGATTAGCAAATATTGAAAAGATATTTCCTATTTTAGAATTTCGTATTGATACATTTGGTAGTGGAAGTGAAAATACTCTTCAGAAAATAAATTTGCATATTGTGTTTAATATTAATGAAGCGGATTTAGACAATGAGATTAAAAAGATTCGAAATGAATTTATTGAACAAATAGCTATAACAAAACTAGAAAAACATGAAACAAAACGTCTTTCAATTGAAAATTTAATCAAAGAAGGAAATAATAATTTACAAGACGGTTTTAGTAACTTTATTCCATCTACAGATAAGGTATTTGAATTAATTCATAGTACTACATGGAATAAAAAAACTTTTCTTCTTTTAGGTTATAAAGAATGGTCAAACTTAGAAAAAAACAATCAACTTAAACCATTAAAAGAAGATTTGTATAATAAGGTAAATGCGTTTTTTACATCAAATTATGAAACATATCAAAAAAGCATGTCTTGGTTAAGCGAATTTGGAGATAAGCCTCTATTGCATTCATGCGATATACACGGGTTTGATATATTAGATACATATCAACAAGATGAAAATGGAAACGTTATTGAACCAAAAAATTATAATTGTAATACATGGATAAAAGCAGACCCAACATTTGAAGGTTTGAAACAAATAATATATGAACCTAATAATCGTGTTCATATACGAGACGAAAATCCAGATAAGTATAGAGATAATTGCATTAATTCTATTTCAGTTGATAAAGAATGGTTTCCGCAAAAAGAATTACCTCTTAATAAAGGTTTGATTACTATTATTGGTGCAAGAGGGTCAGGAAAAACCGCTTTATTGGATTTTATTGCTCTTAGTGCGAAAGTTTATTGTAAAAACAAAGCAAACTTTCTATTTAAAGCAAAGGATAAAGTAAAACCTTTAATTACTGCAATAAACTTTAATGGAAAGGATATTACTCAGAACTTTAATCCCGATGAAGAATTCTCTGAACCTCTTGTACAATATCTTTCACAACAATTTGTTGAAAATCTTTGTTCAGAGGATGGTTCAACAAAGCTCTTGCAAGCAGAAATTGAAAGATTTATTTTTGAAAATGTAGATGATATAGAACGAATGGGGACTCATAATTTTACCGAGCTAAAAGATTATTTATGCAAACCAATGGAAGATACTATAAAAGATTGTAAAAATAAAATTTATAATTTAAATATTAAAATATCTCAAATACATCGTATGCAAACAATAGATTTACCCGCTAAAGAAAAAGAAAAGAATAATTTAAAAAATGATTTAAACAACTTGCAGGCAAAATTGCCAAAACTTGATAAAGTAATACAAAGTGGTTCTTTACAAGACTATGAAGCAAAAAATATAGAAAGAATTAAATTAGAAAATGAATTGAAAATAGAATATGCTCAAATTAAAAGAATCGAGCAAATACTTTCTGAAATTGATGTTGCTAATAAAACTTTATTTCAGAATAACCAAATATTTAGAAATGAATTATTAAATCTTGGCTTTGAAGAGAATTTATTATTAGGTTTAAATATCAATTATAATTCTGTAATGACAAATATTTCAACCTTATTGAATTCGAAAAGAAGTGTATATAATGTAAAAGTTGGAAGTGAAATATCTCCTGGAGAGGGCTCATACAAGTTTTTATTACAGAAAATTAGCGAAATTCAAAAAAAAGTTAACGAATATACTGAAAATGAAAAATGTTATCTGAGTATATCTAATAAAATTGAGCAAACAAAAACAATGCTTATAGATATTGAAAATCAGATAATTAATATAAAAAATCTTAATATAGCTGATTTACAAAAAGAACGTTTGTCGTTATATAAACAAATATTTATAGAAATTAAAAAGAAAAAAGAATTATTAGAATCATTATACTTACCGCTAATGAAACAATTAGAAAAAAATAATCAAGAAAAACAACTAGGTTTTTTTGTCAAAGTTAATGTAGATATTCAATCATGGGTTCTTAAAGGAGAAGGACTAATTGATCTTAGAAGGGCAAAAGATTTTCGAGATAATGAAAGTATATTTAATCGTGCTAAGGAAAAGTTATATGATGCTTGGATTAATTGTGATTCTGATTGTATAGAGGATATAATAGAAAGTTTTGTTAATAAGGAAGGAAAACTATTACGTAATTATTTATTAAAACCAGAGTTAATTGTCAGCTTAGCCGATTGGCTTTTTTCAACAGATCATATTTCAATATCTTACGAGATGACATTTAATGAGGTGCCATTAAAATTATTATCACCAGGAACAAAAGGAATCTTATTAATGCTGTTATATCTTGGTGTTGATAAAAAGGATACTCGACCATTACTTATAGATCAACCAGAAGATAACTTAGATCCAGAATCGGTCTGTAGTGTTTTAGTTCCATATTTTATTGAGGCAAAAAAACGTCGACAAATTATCATGGTGACTCATAATCCTAATCTAGTTGTAGCAACTGATTCTGACCAGGTAATAGTTGCTACTTGTCACCCAAAAGGTGTAAATGAATTGCCTGTATTTAATTATTTGGGCGGAGGTTTAGAAAATCCAGAAATTGTCAATAGAATATGCTCTGTTCTGGAGGGTGGAGAAACTGCTTTCCGAAAAAGAGAAGAACGTTATGCTTCAATATTTAAAGAAAACAATCTATAATTATAAAGATAGGAGATGATTTATGATACTAAAAAGTTTTGAATATTATGAATTTTTAAATGATGAGAAATATTGGGCAATAAAGCCATTTGAGCTTGGAAGAATTAATCTTTTTACTGCTAAGAATGCTACAGGAAAAACGCGGACAATTAAGGCAATAAATTGGCTAAGTATTATTATTAAGAATAATTATTTTAATGATGACGTAAATTATAATGTAATATTTTCAGATAAAAATGAAATTTATCAATATCTATTAAATAATGATGATAAAAAAGTTATATCTGAAAAAATAATAGGAAATAATACAACTCTTTTGTTGCGTGATTCTAAAGGAATAGGAGAATTGTTTACTGCACAATTAGATAGAAATTTAGAATTCCAAGTTCAGACAAACAAATTGGCAATATCGCGCAGAGATTTGTTACAGTACCCTTATTTAGAAAAATTTCATATATGGGCAGAAAGTGTGCAATACTATCCATTTGGCTCATCAATGAATCAAGAATATGGAAAAACAGTAGGCAAAGCAGGTATTATTATTTCTGGTAAATCCGATAATTCTGTTGAAGTATTTGTTGTAGGAGAGCTTGAGTTTAATAAAGAATTCAAAAAGAATGTTTTGGATTCAATGAATACGATAGGATATAATTTAGATGATATTGATGTCAGACACGGTTTATATTCAAATTTAAATGTTAGATTAGATGACCATACACTTTATGCATCTGAAAAAGATAGAAACGCTATTGTTACTCAAAATTCTATGTCTCAAGGAATGTTTCGTGCATTATCAATAATAATTCATTTAACATATCATGCAATGATGGGAGAGCCAACAACAGTATTAATAGATGACATTGGAGAAGGACTTGATTTTGAGCGTTCAACAAAACTCATTAAATTACTTATTGATATCGCAGAAAAAAATGAAAACATACAGCTTATAATGTCTACAAACGATCGCTATGTTATGAATAATGTTCCGCTTAAATATTGGCATATTATCCAAAGATCGGGTGGTGAATGTAATGTTTTTAATTACAAGACAAGTAAAGATAAATTTGAAGAATTTAAATTCACTGGACTTAATAACTTTGATTTCTTGGCAACCGATTTTATCAATACTAAATTGGAAAAAAAATGAAAAAGATAGCATTGTTTGTAGAAGGTCAAACAGAACAGATATTCATAGAGAAACTCATAAGGGAGATTATAGGTAGGCATGGGTTTTCAATAGAAAATTATAAATTTATTAATGAAAATAAACTGGAAAGTATTCCGTTGTGGTTTTCTGCAAAAAATAACAATGGACATTCTGAATATTGTTTCATTATATATGATTGTTGCGGTGATGATAGCGTACAATCATTTATTAGGGAAAGGCTTGATTCTTTGCAAAGTGAGGCGTTTTCTATGGTAATTGGTATAAGAGATGTATTCCCTGAAACAAATATTGAAAAAATTAAACAACATTTATATTTTGGTATACCTGAAAACCAGAAACATTTAACAAATATAATACTCGCAATTAATGAGACAGAAGCATGGTTTATTGCAGATGAAAATCACTATCCAAAGATTTCTAATAAAATATCATATGAAACCGCTAATGAAATAACTGGTATTGATGTTAGAAAAGATAGTACCGAGGTTATTCCCCACCCATCGGAAGCTCTTAAGCAGATTTATATGAAAGGAAAAACAACATATGATAAATCACAGAAAAAGGTGCAGAGAACTGTGAATGAACTTGATTATGAAAATTTATATATAAATGTCCGTAATCGTAACAATAGTCTGAACGAACTCTTAACCTGTTTGGATGGGATAATGCAATGATGAAGGTTAGAAATGTCTAAAGAATTCTTCCCCCTTCGCCCAGAAATAACTCCTCTAATTTATGCATACGAAGAAATAAGTAATCCAGAACTTAAAGGCTATCTTAAAATAGGCTACACAGAAAATGATGTAAAAAAACGAGTTGCTCAACAGTTCCCAACTGCCAGACCTGGCAAACTTCCCTATAAAATTGTACTTGAAGAATCTGCAATGAAAAATGACGGTTCTTCTTTTACCGATCGTGATATACATAAATTACTGAGAAAACGCGGTTTCGAAAATCCAAGAACCATTACCAGCCGTAAGAAAACTGAATGGTTCAAATGTTCGGTAAAAGATGTAAAATCTGCTATCTTAAATCTACGCAATAATACTGAATATGAATCATTACGTGATTTAGATTTTAAAATGAGACCTGAACAACAGGCAGCTGTTGATAAAACTGCCGCTTATTTTATATCGTTCCATAATGAAAACAAAAAATTAGGAAAAACAAAAGGTAAACAACGAACTCCGCATTTTCTCTGGAATGCAAAAATGCGTTTTGGTAAAACATTTACCGCTTATCAGCTTGCTTTGAAGATGGGTTGGAAAAAAGTATTAGTATTAACATTCAAACCTGCTGTTCAAAGTGCTTGGGAAGATGATATAAAACGACACATTGACTTTGAAGGCTGGCAATTTGTTTCCAGAGGCGGGCTTAGTTATGAAAAATGTAATAAGAAAAAACCTTTTATTTGTTTTGGTTCGTTTCAGGATTTTCTTGGAAAGAATCCATTGGGCGGTATTAAATATAAAAATGAATGGGTTCACACAACCAATTGGGATTGCGTTATTCTTGATGAATATCATTATGGAGCATGGCGGGATAACGCGAAAGAACTCTTTGAATCCGAAGATGACGAAAAAGAAAAGAAAATTGTTGAGGGAGAAGGACAAGATTATTTTGATGAAGATCAAATGCCCATTACTACAAACGCTTATTTATATCTTTCTGGTACTCCTTTTCGTGCTTTAGCTACAGGTGAATTTATTGAAGAGCAGATTTTCAACTGGACTTATTCTGATGAACAATATGCAAAAGAAAATTGGAACAAAGCTAAAGGTTCCAAAATTACCAATAATCCTTATGCTGCTTTGCCTCGTATAGTAATGTTGACTTACCAATTACCAGATACAATAAGAGATATCGCAAGAAAAGGTGAATACGACGAGTTTGATCTTAATGTATTTTTCTATGCTGAAGGAATTGGAAAAAAAGCTTGCTTTAAATATGAAGACTATGTTCAAAAATGGCTCGATCTTATCAGAGGAGCGTTTCAGGAAACTACCGTAGATAACCTCAAACTCGGAGCAGAAAAACCGCCTCTGCCTTTCACCGATGCTCGGCTTCTTCATAATCTAACACACACATTTTGGTTTCTTCCTTCGGTTGCAGCTTGTGATGCAATGTATAATTTAATAAAAAAGCGTAACAATACTTTTTATCAGGATTATCAAATAATTGTAGCCGCAGGAAGTAAAGCAGGAATAGGTGTTGATGCCCTGTCTCCTGTTCGAGAGGCAATGGGTGATCCAATAAAAACAAAAACTATAACCCTCTCTTGCGGTAAACTTACTACAGGCGTATCTGTAAAACCATGGACAGGAATATTCATGCTTCGGAATTTATCCAGCCCCGAGACTTATTTTCAGGCAGCTTTCCGTGTGCAAACTCCATGGACAATAATAAATCCAGACGAAATGTCTCCAAATAAAGAAATGATTCTAAAAGAGGAATGTTATATATTTGATTTTGCCCCAGATCGTGCTCTGCGCCAAATCTCAGATTATGCCTGCCAATTAAATGTTGAAGAAACCAATCCCGAAAAGAAAGTAGGTGAATTTATCAAATTTCTTCCAATTCTTTCATATGACGGCTTCTCTATGAAGCAAATTGATGCAACTGGAATTCTCGAAATAGCAATGACGGGTACTGCCGCAACGCTTCTTGCTAAGCGTTGGGAAAGTTCTTTATTGGTAAATGTTGATAACGATACCCTGGCTCGTCTTATGGCTAATGAAAGAGCCATGAAAATTCTTATGTCTATAGAAGGGTTTAGAAATTTAAATCAAGATATAGAAACGATAATTAATAATTCAAACTTATTAAAAAAAGCAAAGCAGGAAGCAAACGAAAAAGATTTCTCTGTTAAAGATAAAAAAGAGCTGTCAGATGCAGAAAAAGAATATAAGAACAAACGAAAAGCAATACAGGAAAAGCTAATCAAATTTGCAACTCGGATACCTATCTTTATGTACCTTACTGATTATCGAGAAATGACGCTTACCGATGTTATTACTAAACTTGAACCTGAACTGTTTAAAAAAGTTACAGGACTTTATGTTAAAGACTTTGAATTATTAGTAAGTCTTGGAGTCTTCAATTCTGCTCACATGAATAGTGCTGTGTATAATTTCAAGCGTTATGAAGATGCAAGTCTTGTATATACTGGTGTTGATAAACATGAAGACGAAGATGTTGGTTTGTATGACACTAAACTTAAGAAAGCCGAATATCAGGCTACGTTTAAAAATATGAAACGATTTTAAAATAAGGACTATTAAAATGAATGAAAAGTTAATATCAATATCAACTTCAGTCATAAAAGCTGGTGTTGCTATTATTCCATGGGCTGGCGGACCAATAAGTTGTATAATTGGAGATATTTCACAAGAAAGATACAATAAAAGATTTAGTGAATTTATTGAAAAATTAAATCTTGATTTATCATGTAAAATTAATCAAATTAATAAGGATAAAGTTTCTAGTGATGATTTTAAGGATATATTTGTCAATACATTAAATGATGTATTAAAAAATAGATGTAAAGAAAAAAGAACCGCATTAGCTAATGTATTAATTAATTCAATTTTAGATATTAGTTTCACTTTTGACGAAGCAGAATATATGTCAAAATTGATTAATGATTTAACTATTAAACATTTTGTTGTTTTAAATTTAATAAAAGATTTTTCTATTGAAGAACAAAAGGAAGAAGAAACGGCAGTTAATATTATATCAGAAATTAAAAATAAATACTCAATAAACGAATCTGAAGCTATAGAACTAATAAATGATTTAGAAAATGAATATCTAGTTATTGGTTTATCTATTAATTATCATCCCCCAAATGAATTTCCTAAAGGAGGACTGTTATATACAGGATTTGAAACATATATTACTGACAAAGGAAAACGTTTATTAGAAGTTGTTAAAATGTTCTAATATACAGCGAGAATGTGTAAAGGTAAAATATTATAGCTAAAATCAATTACGAACAAATTAAGGAGACCATCAATGAACCAAACCAATAACTTCATGCCATTTCTAACATTCCACGGAAATGCAGAAGAAGCGATGAAATTTTATGCTGCAACTTTACCAGGCGCAATGATCGAATCAATCATCTATTTTGGAGATGGAGATCGCGGCGATGTTGGAAAAGTGATGAATGGCAAATTATCATTTATGGGGCAGACAATTATGTTCATGGATATGAATGCCGAATATGATTGCCCGACTTTTAGCTGGGTAACATCATTTTATCTAAACTGTAAAGATGAATCGGAGTTTGATAGTATTTTTGACGGCTTGGCAAAAGACGGTGTTGTAATGATGAAGGAAGAGCCGTTTATGCAATTCCGTAAAGTTGCATGGGTTACAGATAAATTTGGAGTAACCTGGCAGCCTATTTTGGAATAGGGGTTATCATGTATAATATATAACAAGAAGAAAATAAATGGCTAGCAAAAATCATATACGTACCATAGGCGAAGTATTAGCTTCAGAATTTCTTGTTCCTATGAATATAAGCCAAAACTCTTTGGCAAAAGCGCTTGGAATTCCGCAGAACCGTTTAAGTGATATTATTAATGGGAAAAGAGGTGTTTCGGCGGATACAGATTTGCGTCTTTGTAAATATTTTGGTTTGACAGATGGTTATTTTCTTGGTATGCAAATGGATTTCGAGCGAATAGCTGCTAAACGAAAATTACAA
>Ga0123356_10004409_pt1 | contig 14544 bp, 12 predicted proteins | sample TergutEmb28metaG_2_FD_92546 | JGI IMG/M metagenome (GOLD analysis project Ga0123356, IMG submission 92546) | Embiratermes neotenicus P3 segment gut microbial communities from Petit-Saut dam, French Guiana - Emb289 P3 | ecosystem: Host-associated > Arthropoda: Insects > Digestive system > Gut ...
ACCACCATACGAAATCGGCGCTTCACTGCTCGCTCGCAGTAGATCATGCACCGACACCCCGGCTGGCCCACGCGCGGACCCACGCCCAACCCCCGCATCAAACCCAATCACGACCGCAGGCTTTCCAAACTGATCCACCAAATGCGATGCCACAATTCCCACAACCCCGGGATGCCAAGACTCCCTCGCAACAACCAACGCCGACGATTCCTCCCAATGGTTTTTCGCAATGTCATCCAACGCTTCGCCCAGTATTAGTTCCTGTATCCGACGCCTCTCCGCGCGCGCTGCCTCCACCTTCGCCGCACACCCTCGCGCAACCACTGGATCCGTCGCCAACATCAAATCCAACGCATCCTCGGGACTACCGAGCCTCCCCGGCGCATTGATCCTGGGCGCAATGTCAAACGAAATCGTCTCCGACGACACACTCGCCATTGACACACGCGCCAGCTCCGCCAAAGCCCTCAACCCCACACGCTCCCGTCGCTCCATCACACGCATTCCCGCCCGAACAAGCGCGCGATTGTCACCATTGAGCGGAACCAAATCCGCGACAGTCCCAATCGCAACCAAATCCAACCACCGACGCATATCCAATGCCGGCGACATTAACGCGCGCAACCCCGCTGCCAAACTCAGCGCCAACCCGCACGACGCTAAATGCTTATACGGAAACCCACAATCAGGTCTCTGCGGATTCAAAAACGCCACCACTGGCAGGGATTCCATCGGCACCAAATGGTGATCAATCACCACCACATCAACCCCCTGCCCACGCAACCGCGACACCCTCTCATGATCACTCGATCCACAATCACAAGTGATCACGAGCGACGGCTTGGTTGCCAAAATCCGGTCAACAGCAGGATCACTCAAGCCATATCCCCCCTGAAACCTACTCGCAACCATCGGCACCACCGTACCACCAAGCACACGAATGACTTCGGTCAATATGGTTACCGACGTAATCCCGTCACAATCATAATCACCAAATAATACAATACCCTCTTTATTTCGAATCCCGAACGCAATCCTATCTATTGCCACGCCACGATCCGCCATATTCACTGGCGACGTCAAATCGGCGAGCTTCGGATCCAGGAACGAACGAGTGCGCTCGTCATCGGAGAAACCACGACGTTCCAATAGTTCCGCGAATGTGTTGGTAATGCGCAGCGCGGCGGCTAAACGATGCACAGGGTATGAAGATTCAGAACACAACACGAAAACCGTCAGACCACAGCAGTCTCGCGTTTGCGAACAGGCTGCTTCTGCCCTGATGACTTAGATGCCCCAAACACCCGACTATCAAAAAACATAGTCACTGGTGCCGCCACAAATATCGTGGAATACGGTGCTACCGCAATTCCGATGATAAAGGATAACGCAAACCGCCGAATATCCCCGGTGCTCCAAATCAAAAACGGCACCAACACCAAACCAGTTGAAAACATGGTCAGTATTGTACGGGACAACGTCTCCGACACACTCAAATTCACCAAATCTGACAGGGTTTGGCCTCTATGCTTTCCAAGATTCTCTCGAATCCGGTCGTACACAACCACCGTGTCATTGAGCGAATACCCAATAAGCGTCAACAACGAAGCCACGCCGATAAGGGTAAACTCAATTTGGAAAAGCACGTAAATCCCCAAAACAACGATTGCATTGTGGGCAAGGGACACTACTGACCCTGGCGCAAACCTCAAGTCAAACCTGATGGCGACATACGCCATAATCAATACCAAGGATATCCCGATACTCATGAACGCGGAATCCCGCAACAGCTTGCCCGCCTTCGGCCCAATCCACTCCACACGCAACGGCTCCACACCAGGATCCAACTCTTTCAAACCATCGATCAACTGATCCCCCTTCGATTTCAACTGAATCTCAACCTTCTGATCGCGCACACTCACCACCTGGACGCTATTGCGACCATCCCGAAGCTCAACGCCCTCTATCGCCTTCTCCGAACTCCCTTCTGGCGGAACCAACGCCAAGAATATGTGTTCAAGATCAGGAGCGTGATCAAACCGCAAAGTAATTTTATCTCCACCAGGAGACACCTTCAGCTCAGTCGGCTGCTTATCCTTCGGACAACGCCCCTCGGGGAGATCTCCTTCAGTCGCCGACACGAAACACAACGCATCCTGAATTTTCACCAACAACGGTTCATCGATCGCTGTAACCTCCTGAACCCGAATCATGAACCGATGGGGCTTCTCACTATCCGCGACGTGGATAATGTTGGGTTCGCTAAACCCTCGAACCCTTGCTTTCTCGTTGATATCGCTTCCGGAAACAGGAACCTTAAAGGCAACCTCAATTTCGGTCCCACCACGAAAGTCTGTACCGAAATTCAAACCAACAAGCCAAAAACCGGCAAGCGACACCAAACAAACAACAGCACTAACGATGAGCCAGATATTTTTCTGACCCATAAAATTGTAATAACTACCTGGCTTGAATACTTCCATGATCCACCTCCATCATCCCAACCGCAACGCCTTAATCTTCTTGAATCGAACAAAGTAGTCAAACACAAGCCTGGTCGCAAACACACCTGTAAACAAGTTGGTCACCATGCCAATCATAAGCGTAATAGCAAAACCCTTGATCGGCCCGGTTCCATACTGCGACAAGACCAACGCTGCCAACAGTGTAGTCAAGTTGCTGTCGACAATCGCAGACAACGCCTTTTCATATCCCGCCTCAATCGCAGCACGCGGACTCTTGCCTCCCCTCACCTCCTCCCTTATTCGCTCATTAATCAACACATTCGCATCCACCGACATACCTATCGTCAAAGCCAAACCTGCAATTCCCGGCAAGGTCATCGAGGCCCCGAAACTTGCCAATATCGCAAGCTGCAAGAACAAGTTGCCAATAACAGCACAATTCGCAATCAACCCCGCCCGCGAATAATACATAAACATAAATCCCAACACCAACGCTGCACCAACCGCAGTCGCCATCATCCCCTGATCTATCGCATCATTTCCTAGGGACGGCCCTATTCGCTGCTCGTTCGACGGTGTTATTGGTGCTGGGAGCGCTCCTGACCTAAGGACCAACTCCAACTGACGCGATTCCTCCAACTGAGTCTGCGGATCCGAGGCCCCCATCGTTATCTGCGCATGACCGCCAGCAATGCGCGCCTGAATCACCGGCGCACTCTGCACCTTATTATCAAGAATAATCGCAAACCTACGCTTGATATTTGCGCCGGTTATCTCCTCAAACCTATCACCACCCATGTCGGTAAAAGTCAACGACACATACCAATTGCCCATCCCTGTCGACTGATCGGGAGTTGCCGACGCATCCCGAATCTGATCACCAGTAATGTCAGCCCGCGAATGAAGATAGTACGTCCTCCACCCCTTTTCCCTAGAACGATAAGTCTCCTCATCCATCTCCGTCACAGCGCCAAACCCCAACTCACGATCATTCGGCATATCGAACGTCTCCAAATACCCCTTAAGACGTCCCAAGGCATCAGTCATCGTCTCATTCTCACCCTTCAATATCGTTGCATAATGCACAGGATTGCTCTTACCAACCCCAACAGGCGCATTCTCCTGATTATCCAACGATACCCCATCCGGCATCGGCACATCACTCGGCTTCCCCCTCACATGCTTGCCGATATAATCGTAATCATCATCCAAAATCTTGAACTCAAGACGGGCCGTCCTGCCGATAATATCCCTTATCTCCTGAAACCCCTTCTCATCCTCGCCAGGAACCTCAATTATCACATCCTCCCCGCGCACCACCACCGACGCTTCCCTCAAACCCAACTCGTCAACGCGACGGTTTATTGTCTCCTTGGCTTGCGTGACCGCGCGCTCCCTAATCGACGATTCCACGTCCGTCTTAATCCTAAACGCAACAGTCCCATCCGCGGGATTTCGAATGTGCTGCGTATCGCCCTGAAAGCGCTTTACGAATTCTTCATCGATCTTCGATGTATCCGCGGGATCCTTGAACTTGATGACAATCGCACTCGCGTCGTTCCGAGGCTTCGTCATTTCCACTTTGGCAGTGAGTTTCTCCAAGGCCTCGCGAGTAGGGAGTCTTTCGCCCTGATGAAAACCATATCGCGTCGCCAATAAACCACGCATCTCATCGTAGTAACGATCCCGACGGTCCCGAATGGCCTCACTCACATCGACGGTGTAGGTCAAGCGCAGACCCCCGCGAAGGTCCAACCCCGCGACCAACCGAAACGATACGTTGTCCTTGATGTATTCCGGGCACGGAACCCTCCACGGACTCTTGTCCCCCCACATCTTCGGCAAATCACGCTCCGCCAGCGTCGGCCACAACGCTAGCCCACCAAACAAGAACGCGACCAGGACAATGCCTGTTTTGAACCTCCACGGAAAATCCAAAATCGGCAGCGCCGCAATCCCCGCCCAAAGCATGATCATCACAAACGTGATCATCGCCCAAAAGGATTGATTGTACGCCGATAAACCAGCCAACCCCGCCGCTACCGCCGCCACCCAAAGCGGCGTCCGACGAGGTTTACTCAAGTACCCGCCGACGGCACTAATGAGGCCTAACGCGGGAAATCCAAATTGCAGGATGTTTTGTAGCATGGCGAGGAAGCCAGTCCCCTGGCGATCACTTCTTGTTCTTGTCCAACTTGTCCAATTAGGCCTTGTCCGCCGACTTGTCCGCCGACTTGTCCGCCGACTTATCCGATTTGTCGGAAACACTCTTCGGTGCCACCGGCGCAACGTCACCCGTGTCCAACCCCTGAACCGAACTCTTCAAAAGCTCAATCTTCACACCCGACGAAACCTCAAGCTTCACGTACTTCGACTCAGGAGATACCTCCACCAACCGACCAATCATCCCCCCAGCCGTCACCACACGATCCCCCTTCTTCAACTTCGCCTCAAACTCACGCTGCTTCTTCCCCTGCGAACGATTCATCCACAAAAATAGCAAGATCATGGGCGCAAATATGATCAACATCGTCCCAATACCCATGCCACCGCCACCAGCAAAACCTTCCCCGGAATGCCCCTCTGCAGGCACCGACCCATCTGCCAACTGCCCCGTCTGGCCCATCACCGGCGCAGCAACAGGTGCCTCACCCCTGCCAGGCGCTGGCGGAACATCTTGTATCTCCATCGCTAATAGCTTCACAGTACCTCCGACTTTCCCCGCCTATAGCCGCTTCCCCAGCAATACGCAACAACACCGATCGCACATCACTATCCTCACAGTCTGTTGCCACAAACCCTAAACTCCAAAAAACTCCAGAACACAGCATTCCAGAGCACCGGAGCCGAAAACACCATGAGCCACCAAACACACTCCGACAGCGACGTACTCGAAAAGGACAGTACCTGCACCCGCGCCCCTCGACGCTTCAACGTCATCCTGCACAACGACGACTACACCGTCATGGACTTCGTCCAACAGATCCTCGTCGCCATCTTCCACCACCCACCAGCAGCCGCCGCACAACTCATGCTGCAAGTCCACACCAACGGCCACGCGATCGCCGGAACATACACGAAAGACATCGCCGAAACCAAAGCACACGAAGCCATCGCCCTCGCACGTGAACACGGCTTTCCCATGCGATGCTCCGTCGAACCCGCCGACTGACCCACGAAACAGGTTCCTGCAAGTGTTCCCTACGGAACCAACAACACCGGCATCGGAAACGCCTGCCCCACAGCCAGGTAAAAAGAATACGGCGACACCCCGACCGGCAACCCATGTTCCGCCAACGGAAACCCCACGTCCGCGCGCATCACCACCCGGTCAATCTGCGGCAACAATGCCCGCACACCAAACCCCACCGAGCTATGCACATCAAACGCACCACCCCGATCCCACACAACCCCAGTGTCATAGAACACAGCTCCCCCAAGCTGCAGTGTCAACAGATCCAACGGCTTGCTGCGGTACTCAAGATTGCTGGTAACCACATCCTCCCCCGCAAAAAAATTACTGGGATACCCACGCAACCTCGTGTTGCCACCCAACCACGTCACCGACGTCATATAGTTGCGATACCGATACAACACGTCGGTATCCACCAACACCCGTCCGAACCCCAACCGAGGACTCACAACACGAGCATTCACGCGCACCGCCCCGTCAGCTACCTTCTCCCACTCAACCTCAGTCGTGTTCTCCACCCCAACCCTCGCCAGCCCATCCCCCAGCGGAACAGTGTAATGAACTCCCACAAACACCCCAAACAAACTCCGCGTCGAACCAAATCCTGAAACCGCCGGATACACCTTCACCGCCACCGAATGCCCCAGCTGATAGTCCTCCTGCAGCCCCAATGTCTCCATATCCAACACACGCATGTAGTCAGTCGAATACCCATCAAACTGCAGAAAAGGACTCAACCGCGTGGTGTCAGTCGGAACCCGCAAATCCCTAAACTCACGCAACGCCTCCTCGGCAACACCATCCACCCACATCCCAGCGTAAACCCGATAGTCATACTCAACCCCCACAGAAAAATCATTCTTCACCGCCCACCCATACGAACGCGTCACCGCCGACCGATGCAACACCTCACGCCCCCGATACTCATACGGTATCCCATCATCCACATCAGTCACCGCAGCATCATACAACGCCAACCGCGCGTCCACAAACCGACGGGTCACATCATGCTTCCACACCGTCGACGAATACCACGACCACTCAGTCCTACTCGTCAACAACGGCCTCCCCACCGAATACCCACCCCACGACCCCTCCGTCTTCCCAGTATCCCGGTTCACAATCACATTCACACTCCCACTCACCCTCAACAAATATCCAGTCACCCGAGGAACTATGTACTGAGCCCCCGTAGCCCACGACGCAGGATCCAACCTGAACAACACCGCCCCAGTGTGATGCGTCCCAAACACATTCAACTCAGCCGGCTGCAACGTCAACGACTCCAACCCCCCACGCGAATACCTAACATCCGAATTCAACCGCAAACTCCAGATATCCTTCGTTATCACCACCAACCCAACACGATCGTCCGAAGTCCCACGCACCGGCACACACAACACAACAGAAAACTGAATCAACGAACGCAGATTACGCGCCGTCTCATCCACCAACACCGCACGATACCGATCCCCCACACGAACCAACAGCTCCCGCTCCACCGTCTTCCGCTTGGACACCACGTGAAACACATTCACAAACCCAGGCAACGGATCCCGCGCCTCCGACACAGGCAACGTCACTATCTCCACCCTCTCAATCAACTTCCCCTCAGGATCCAACTCAACCTCAAACCCATACTCAACCAACACCAAATCTATCGCCTCCTGCTCATACGGCGAATACTCAGTCAGCGACGACGCCGGCTCAGCCCCATCACCACCATCAGCCCACACTCGCTCCGACACCAAAAAACACACCAGCAAAAGCAGCGCAAACACACCAACGCGAAACGCCATTCCAACGAATCGCGTCCGAAACAGCGTCCGATACAACGCCCCCGAAAAACAACCCAAACCTATAGCCCACCCGCCTGCACTGCCGACATCAACTGTTCATGCACAAAAGCCGTCGCAAGCATCCGCGTCGACGCCCCATCTGCCTTCGAACCATAATCAGACGCCAACCTATCATGCCGAACCATCAACTCCGACAACCGCGTCTGCTCAGGATTCGAACACAACACCGCCAACCACGACAACACCAAACACACATCCAACTGCTTACGATCCAACACATGACGGCGCATCAACACCACCGCCGCCCCATGCTCTATCGCCGACTCCACCTCACCACGATGCACCGGCGGCAACGCCAACCGAGCCACCAACTGCGAGACACGACGCGCCACATCGTCGTCATCAGACAACACATACCTAACCGCATCCACAACAGCAGCCCACAACACCCTACTCGAATCAACAACCTCCCTCGACTGCCTACGAACCAACTCAGTCTCCTCACCCGTCAACTTCAGCTTCCCACACAACGCAACCGCACACTCATCCTCCAACGCATCCAACCCCTCACGAAACACCGCCAACCAAACCCCACTCGCCACCAACCTCGCCACCTTCGGATCAATCTCTGGCGGCACATCCAACCCATCCAACGACAACGGAGACTCCTGACACAACACCGACGCATCCTCGTCGGGCAACCCCAACGACGACACAACACACCTACGCATCAATTGGTCTTCGTCACCTAATGAACCACCGGCACCAAGCACCGCAGTCAACGCACGCACCGAAAAAGAACCAATCGCACGCGCTCGATCCACTGCCTTCTTGCTCGGCTTCGACGTAAACAGCGACCGAACCCCCCTCGCCCCAGCTTCCAACGTCAACGAATCAATTAGCTCATGCATCGGCAACCACACCGGCGACGACACCGGTGCCAACGCCACACACAAACTCACCACCCACCTATCCCAATCAGCACCATCTGGCTGCTCGCCCTGAACCACGGTCGCGTAGTGTGACGCTCGACGAGTCACCATCTCGTTGAGCACATCCCGATCAACCTTGCTGGTTGAGCAGAGCAAAAACACAGCATCGTCACAAACCGAACGTAAATAATTGCCCAGGTACGGCCTTTGCGTCGCTGACATAAGCAACCTCCTAAATCGCTAAACCCTGCGCCGAACGCACAATCGACTGTACCTCCAGCGCGGCAAAATACGTGTCAGTCTTAGAAAACCTACCCTGCCGACGCGTCCCCAACTTCGGCAGTATCGCCGCAATCCTACAGACCCCATCCGCCACCCTACGCGGCACCGCTATCCTGTGAAAAACCGGATCTGCATACGCAAACGCCACCGACATCCGATCCACACTCCCGTCCAAAGCCTCCAACAACGGCTCCAACAACAAAATGGTCAACAACACAACATCACAAAGAGGCTCCCCACCCCGCTTCACTCGCTCGTCAAGCTCAGACAACACCCGCCAAAACCTGTCAGCCCCACCGCGACGATCTACACAAGCATTCTCGTGAGCATGCCCATGATCATCGCCACGATCATCGCCAGTTTCACCGGCAGGATCATCCAGGTAATCATCCGCGTGTTCACCCGATACAGCGTCAGATACGGAATCAAATTCGTCAGACGATCCATCAGATCCATCAATCGATCCACCATATGAACCGTCGGATCCGTCATCAAGCAACGCTGCCACTTCGGGAAGGACAACCTGCAACAACCCAGTCTCCCACATGAGCCAGAAGGCCCGATGCGACGCCCCGCATCGCAGCACCTTCAACAACTCATCAAACAACCTGGGCTTCGATACCGCCGCCAATGCATCCCTTGCGAGAACAATCCCATCGTAAACCTCCGGGAGCATCCCCAAATCAAGACGAGCACAGAACTTAATCACCCGCAGCATCCGAACCGGATCCTCAAAGAAACGCGTACTCGCATCCCCAATCGTCCGTATCAAACGATGACGAATGTCCAGCATTCCCCCCACAAAATCTAACACCTCCCGCGATTGAACATCATACAACAAGGCGTTGATGGTCAGGTCTCTACGCAACGCATCCTCGTGCGCCTCACCATACACATTGTCACTACGGATCAACGCAACCCGATCCCCCACCTCAGCCTTCACCACATCCTCGCCCCGACGAAAAGTCGCAACCTCAATCACCTTCGACGGTCCAAACAACACATGCACCAACCGAAATCTACGCCCAATAATCCGTGAGTTCCTGAACAGCCGACGCACCTGTTCGGGACGCGCGCTCGTCGCCACATCGAAATCCTTGGGCCGAACCCCCAACAACAAATCCCGAACACCACCACCCACAAAATACGTCTCAAAACCATGACGAACCAACCGTCGAACAACCCTCAACGCATCAGGATCCATCAACGATTCATCAAAAGATACCCGAACCCGCCGAGCTTCAACCATGCGAGCCCGAACAACATCATCCGCCCCCACCTCATCACGAGAATCCACATCACCCGTCGCCACGGAATCCTCCGAGACAACCCCACGCCGCGGATTCCCAAAACGCCGACCTGTCCTAGATCGGGAACCACTTGTCGAAACAGCCATTAACCCAAAACACCAAATATCTGTAATCACCCAACAAACAAACTCGACAAACCATAACCGAGCTCAGTCATCGTTCATCAAATACACACTAATCAATTCCCACCACCACATACCCCACCACACACCAACAACACAACACGAACAACCCCACACACTCACACAACAACACCCAACTCAAAACCACCCACCACTACGGAAAAAGAAACAACGCCGCCCCACGCACAAACTCATCAAAAGACTCCTTCGACACCCCACGAACATCACGAATCCCCGCACTACACCAAAACGCATACAACTCCGACGAACCCACCGACGAACCCACCGCAGCCACCGATGGACCACCAGGCACCCGCGCAGTCGCAAAACCAAAACAAGACTCCGGCCTCGGATCATGCAACATCGCAACACCCACAAACGGAACACTCTCCCGACGCGCTCCAACCACACCAAACAAACCCCTCAACACCTCCGCCTGACCAACCTCACTGCCACCCAACATAGAAGACGTCGTCGCAGCAACACGATGCAACACCACCGGCTTCCCAACACTCGCAACAACCGCATCAACAGCCCCACCAACCTCCGCCACAGCAGCGCTCACAGTCTGCGCACTCCCATGCTCGTCCATCCCATGATGAACCAACATCACCACATCCGACAGCCCCACCAACTCACTCCGCCCACCACCCTCCAGGCCATCAGACCACAACCTCGCCGACCTAGCAGACCACGTCAAACCAACACCGGTCTTCTCCGAACGACCATCATGCTCGCGCGCATACTCCAACCCATCAACCAAATACTCCACAACCCCAGAACCCACCGAACTCCCCTCCAAATACAAATCAACCTCCATCCCCAAACTCAAATAAGTCACATCCGACCCAAGCCTCTCAAACACACGATCAATCAACCCACGCAACAACTCAACTGACCTCACAGTCATCCAACCAGTCCCACGAACCACCTGCGGACGACGATCCGAATACGCATCCACAACAGGAATCGAAAGCAACAACTGCTTACGCTCCCGCCCCAAATACGACGCCAACCCTTCCAACCAAACCCACGTCTTATCCTCCAACAAATCCCCCCAATCCACCTCAACAACCAACCCACGCGCCCCAGCCGCAAACGACATCAACACCGCCTCAGCCTCCGCAACATCACCACTCACCCCACCAACCAAAGCCGGCGTCGCAACAACCCCAACCACCACCGCCGACACACCACCACCACTCCCGCCCACCGCATCACCCCCCTCATCCTGATCAACCAACGCATCCCCCACACCTCCGCCACCCACACCAACATCATACAAATCCGCATCCCCACGAGATCTATCACCCGACCGCACCTCGGAATCCGAAACACACCCGCCGCCCGCAATCAATACGCCCAAACAAACAGCAACAAGTGAGATGGTTCGTCGATTCACTTCACGCGATACCTATCACGTATCGACGCCACAACCATGCACTGTTTGCTAGGGAGTTCATCCGCGGCCCAAATCGACAGGGCAATCAACGGCGATCAATGGCAGGCAACAGAGCCAATTGAGAACCCTCGCCAGGAACAAATAGCACTCGCCTGCTGGAGCCGACGGCAGATCAGGCGCACTCTGTGTACCAATACTTGGTTTTGCATAGTGCCGCATGTATTTTGGATCAAATCGATTTTAATCGATTTTAATCGATTTATATCGATTCATATCGATTTTAGGCGATTTTAGGCGATTTTAGGCGATTTTAGGCGATCTTAATCGACATAATTTGCACTGTTCGAATCAAACCTACCCCAAAGAACCGGCACATATTCAGGGCGCACACAAGCCCCCGCAATTGGATTTGGCTATGCGAAACCCCAGGCCTTTCATGACCATAATCTAGTGAAACTATCAGCAGCTCTAGCGCACAAAAAAACGAGTGGATCTATCAGGTGTTGCACCACTCTGGATCGTTCAATTGTGTTCATTTCGGTGCCAGATATCTTCGTACAATTCCGCATTTCAGAGATTTTTCCCAAAAATTCATTTGCTCCCTTGGGCATCCCGCTAGGAATGCCACGCTCGGTAGAAAATGCCGCACCATTCATGGAGCATTCCGTAGGAATGCATCCAGCCGGGCATATGCGCAAATTCCTCCCATCCCGTTAGGGATGCATCGGTCGGTAGAAATTCAGTCCCCATTTTCATATAAGACCGGGCAAAGCTGAATAGGATTCGTGGGCGCACCATAGTGAACCCTCCCCTGATCCATCCAATACGTATACCGCGCTTCGGGCTTGTTGTCCAAATACACAGTAAACTCAACAGGTTGAAGCGCCGAATAGCTGAACACTATTCTGTCAACGCTAGTTCCTGTCTGTACGCTTGTAGTCATCCGACCATCATAGTCCGACTCATGCGTCCAACTCGCGCCCATTTTCGACACATATTCCAGCCAGCCACCAGTACCTTTCGGCTTCAAGTACACCCGAAACTGACAAACATACCCACTAGTGTCGGTATCACAAGCAGTAGATACCGTCCAAAACCCAAGCTCCTCCGACTGACTATACTCAATAAACACCCCAATACCATCACCTCCCGCCTTTTGCATAACCCCATCCACTTCAATATCCGCAACCACCGGCTTGGCGTCAAGTGTGTTGGACGGCGGATTGGGACTCACCGGCGGATCATAGCAACCATCATAGCGACAGTCATAGCAATCATAGGCACAGTCATTCCACTTGGAATCACACCCTACCAACATCATCCCCACGCAAGCTACCCCACACACACCACCCACCAGCGCACCAACCTGTGAAAAATCACGTAATCTACCCATAACAGCTCCTTTCATTACAACCACAACAACCCACTATCGCCTTTTTCCGCGAGAACCACCACTACCCTTGCCCTTGCCTCCAGTCGATCCATCACCGCCACTCCCCGACTGCGAACCAGCAGTCACACCCTGCGAACCACCTCCAGAACCACCTGACCCACCAACAGAAGGACGCCGCCCCGAATCCCCACCAGGACGCGACGAACCCGAAGAACCCGAAGAACCCCCCGCACCATCAACAGAAGGACGCACACGACCAGGACCACCAGGACCACCACGATCAAAACGATGATTCGAATGACGATTCGGCGGACGCCTCACTGGAACCCGCACCCGACGATCCCCCCGCGATTCCCCAACCTGTCCACCATGCCGACCTCCAGAACGTCCACCATCCTCACCAGCAGATGCACCCGAAGAACCAGCAGCACCCGATCCACCAGACCCCGAACCAACACCACCGGATCCATCCGCACCCAACCCATCCGCGCTATGCCCGCCACGACGCCCAGAACCTCGACCATGGGGATCCCTCGGACGACGATAACCATGTCCACCACCACGATGCCGTCGAGACTCCCCATGCCGATCAGGTGCCGCTTCGTCTGACCCAGTCGCAACCACCTCCCCACTCGCCTCCGCCGACTGCGGCGGACTTTCCACCTTTCCCGGCGTGTTCACAGTACACGCCACCCACGAAACCGATAGCAACACTGATAATATCGCCACACTAAAGCGACGAACCCTCGAAAACCCATGCATATCGGCACTAACTACCCGTTCTCGCGCGTTGTTCATCGTTAATCCTGCCCAATAATTCCAAGCCATTATCACAGAACCATTATCCCAAAACCATTATCCCAGCAATAACAATAGTACGCAACTATCGTCTGCGACCACCAGCTCCGCCTCGAACTGAACCGCCCCTTCCTGAACCAGCTTTCGCTGGACTAGCCTGCCCAGAACCAGGTTTCACAGCACTGGGCTTTCCAGCCGTGCCAGACGGCCGACGACTGGAACTATGCACTGCCGACGTTCCAGTGCCATAGCCCGAACCCGACGACGACCGCACAACAGAAGAACCACGTGTACCACCGTACGATCCACCCGATGTGCTGCCGCCTGGTGAATACGTTGAATGTGTTGAATGCGCAGAACCCCGCGGCATGGAACGCCCCGAAGACGGCGACTGATAACCACTCGGAACACCGCGTGACGGCCGCGCCGACGGATTCGCCGAGGTAGACGGATTCGCCGAGGTAGACGGTCCCGAAAAGCGAGATTGCCCGGGCCGATCCGACCACGGCACTGTCGATCGATCGGCAGGATTCGCCGTTGTTTGACGTGGCATCGACGAACCCCGCGGGCCCATGGAATGACTTGGGGTCATTGCTGGTGCTGATCCTCTGGATTCGGACCCACCAATCGGTGGATTTCCCGGGGAATCGAACCGCGATTGCGTCCTTACGGTCCCTGTTGCAGCCGATGCACCCAACGATAACGGCGCAGCACGCATATTCGACGGAATCGATGCGGTTGGCGCGCCTCGATACGAAGGTTGCCCCACTTTCGACGCAACCGCTGCTGATCGTTGCATTTTTTGGGCGTCAGCTACCACCTTCGGATGCGGTTTCGCGGGAGTTCGC
>Ga0123356_10004410_pt1 | contig 14543 bp, 11 predicted proteins | sample TergutEmb28metaG_2_FD_92546 | JGI IMG/M metagenome (GOLD analysis project Ga0123356, IMG submission 92546) | Embiratermes neotenicus P3 segment gut microbial communities from Petit-Saut dam, French Guiana - Emb289 P3 | ecosystem: Host-associated > Arthropoda: Insects > Digestive system > Gut ...
CTTCCACAGTGCGTCGTAGTCCGCCAGCGCGACCCCCCGCTCGGCCTCGAACCAGTTCATCAGCCGGCCGATCTCGGTCGTCTCGCGCCAGTCGGCGGGCGGCGTCCAGAGGATGTCGCCGATCACGGCGCGACCACGACCTCGATCAGCACCGGCTGCGTCCGCTCGGCGAGCCCCGTGAGCTCCTCGTCAAAGGTCTGGAGCAGCTGCTCGTGGGTCTCGACCCGGGTCGCCGGGCAGCCGAGCGCCCGCGCGATCCCGGCGATGTCGACCCCGCCGAACTGCGGCCACGGCGCCTGCCCGTCACGCGCGGCGGCCTGCTCGTCCATCACCCCGTAGGAGCCGTTGGCGAGCACGATCAGCACGACGCCGGCGCCGTAGTGGGCGGCGCTCCACAACCCCTGGATCCCGAACATCGTCGCGCCGTCCCCGAGGATCGCGACGACGCCGCGGCCGGGCACGCCCATCCGCACGCCGATCGCCCCGGACAGCGCGAACCCGAGCGCCCCGTTCGGAACGCTGAGGAACCCGCCCGGGGCTCGCGTCGGGAGGCGGTGGAGCAAATAGGACCGAGCCGAGGGGGCCTCCTCGAGCACGACCGCGTCGGGCGGCAGCCGGGCGGCCAGCGCATCGATCACGTGGGTGCTTCGCAGCGGCTCGCCGGGGGCGGGGGGCGCGGGCCGCGGCGGCGAGGCGAGCCGTATCGGCGTCGCCCCGTCGCGCTGGAGGAGCCGGGAGGCGAGCGCCGCGCAGACCTCGGCGACCGGACCCACGACCGCGACCTCCGCTGGGCTCCGGTGCGCCTCCTCGGCGTACGCGCTGACGACCGCGACCCGGGTTCCCTCGACGACCGGCGGCTCCAGCTCGTCGAGCACGTACAGGTGAAAGGCGCTCGTCCCCAGCACCAGCACGACGTCGTTCGGCGTCAGCATCGCCCGCATCCCCCGCCGCTGCCAGTGCAGGTGCCCGGCGAACCGCGGGTGGTCCTGGGGAAAGCCGGCGCGCCCGCAGAACGGCTCCTGCCACACCGGACATTGCAGCCGCTCGGCCAGTTCGCCCGCGGCATGCCAGCCCGCCGGGGTGTCGGTCCCGGCGCCGACGACGATCGCCGGCGCGTGCGCCTCTTCGAGCAGCTCGACTAGCGGGTCGAGCTGCTCGACCGACACGCCCCCGGGGCGGACGACCACCGCCGGGGACGCCGCCGCCAGCCGATCGGCGGGCTCCTCCCAGTCGCCCATCGGGACCACGACGACGGCGGGGCCGCCGCCGGCCCTGGCCTCGTGGTAGGCGCGCGCGATCGCCCCGGGTACGTCCTGGGGGCGGACCGGGAGGTCGGCCCAGACGGGGTAGTCGCCGGCGAGGCGCTCGAGCGCCCGCCCGGCGAGGAACGGGGCCAGGGTCAGCTGCCGGCGGTCCTGCTGGCCGACGACGACGACCAGCGGCGCCCGGAAGTCGCGGGCGTTCGCGATCGCGTTGATCGCGTTGCCCAGCCCCGGGGCGGTGTGCAGGTTGACGAACGAAGGCTCGCCGCGCGCCAGCGCGTAGCCGGTCGCGATCGACACCAGCGCGCCCTCGTGCAGCGCCATCACGAACTCGAAGTCCGCCGGAAGGTCGACCAGGAACGGGATCTCGGTCGAGCCGGGGTTGCCGAAGATCCGGGTCAGGCCGTGGCGGCGCATCACCTCGAAGGCCGCGTCGCGGACACTCCTGGCTGTGGTTACCCCCGCGTCGCCGGCGACCCTCATCTGGCGGCGACACTACCGGGGTTCGGCCGTTGGAGTTCGCCGACCCGCGGGTTGTCTGTTGACAACGTTGTCAGGAAGCAGTAGAACCCCGATGACAACGTAATCATTTTGCCAGCGGGGTCTCTCGTCAGCGTGCTCAGGTGTCATTGAGCGGCGCGAGGAGGCTCGTCAGCGGTCCAGCTTGAGGAGAGAGGGGACGCGGTGAAAGGCAAGCTTTCAAGCCGATTCGGTCCGGTCTTGGCGTTGCTGGTGATGGCGGGAGCATGTGCTCTCGGGCTGGTGGCGATACCGGCGCTCGCGTCGTCGACCCACACGTCGACGACGCGGAGCGTCACGACCTCCGCGCCCCTGACCACCACGCCGGCCATCAGCGGGCGAACCGATGGACAGGTGGGGCACTTCACCTGTGCGAACACCCTCACCGGACGTCCATCCGGCTGCGCCAAGCCGGTGCCCCTCTCGCAGGAGCCCGCCGCGGCGCGCGACCACAGCATCGTCGCGAGCGCACCCGGAGTCGGCCACCTGGCGAGCCTCGTCGACACCCGCACCTGGACCTCCGGCGGCGGCAACACCTTCCCCGGGGCCGACGTGCCGTTCGGGATGGTGCAGTGGAGCCCCGACACGATGCCGGCCTTCAACGCCGGCGGCGGCTACGACATCTCCGACAACACGCTGCGCGGCTACAGCCTGACCCACCTCTCCGGCCCCGGCTGCGGCGCCGCGGCCGACATACCGATGGTGCCGACGACCGGACCGCTCCCCGCGGGCGATCCGAACAACATCATGACCCCGTTCAGCCACACCGGCGAGGTCGCGCAGGCCGGCTACTACTCGGCGCAGAGCAACGCGCCGAGCACGATCACCTCGGAGTTCACGGCCACCCCGCACAGCTCGATGGCGCGGTTCACCTACCCGGCGACGAGTCAGGCCGACTTCGTGATCAAGCTGATGTCCAGCCAGCAGGGGGACAGTGCCACCAGCGCCACGGTCGTCGGCAATAACGAGATCCAGGGATCCGACACCACCGGCGGCTTCTGTGGCACCGAGGGTTACGACGGTATGCCCGGGCAGTACACGGTCCACTTCGACATCGTCTTCGACCACCCGTTCACCGCCTCGCAGGTGGTCACCAACCCGGGTCAGAGCGACCCCGCCGGGGTGGAGCTGACCTTTGACACGACCACGGACCAGACGATCCAGGCGAAGGTTGGCATCTCCTACGTGAGCGCGGCCAACGCGAAGCAGAACTGGCAGACCGAGAATCCCGGCTGGAACTTCGACGCGGTCCGCCAGCAGGCCCAGAGCTCGTGGGACTCGCTGCTCGGCAAGATCCAGGTTTCGGGCGGTAACGTCGCCCAGACCCAGGAGTTCTACAGCCTGCTGTACAAGGACTTCCTGCAGCCCAACATCACCAGCGACGTGAACGGTCAGTTCATGGGCGCGGACAACCAGGTCCACACCCTGGCCGCCGGGCAGCAGGACCAGTACGGCGTCTACTCCGGCTGGGACATCTACCACTCGCTGTCGCAGCTGCAGGCGATGCTCGACCCGGCGCCCGCGAGCGACATGGTGACCTCGCAGCTCAACTACTACAACGAGGACGGGCAGCTGCAGCAGTGGGGCTACCTGAACCTCAACAACTTCGTGATGGTCGGTGACCCGATGCAGTCGATCATCGCCGACTACTACACGTTCGGGGCGCGCAATTTCGACACCAAGCAGGCGCTCGCCGACATGCTCGCGGAGGCCACGACGGTCAACGACGTGCGGCCGGGCGAGGCGCTCGAGCAGCAGCTCGGCTACCTGCCCGAAGATGGCACCTACGGTTGCTGTAACCCGCATGGGTTCATGTCGACGCTGCTCGAGTACGACAGCGAGGACCTGGCGCTGGCGCAGTTCGCCAGCGACATGGGCGACACGTCCGACGCCGCGATGCTGACGGCCCGGGCCAACAACTGGGAGAACCTGTTTGACCCGAACAACAACCTGCTGACCTCGCGGCTCGCGAACGGCCAGTTCGAGCCGGGAGTGACCCCGACCTTCACCGGAACCTTCCCGACCGACGGAGAGCCGTACGTCGAGGGGACTCCGGAGGAGTACCTGTGGAACGTCCCCAACGACTACCCGGCGCTGTTCTCGCTGCTCGGCGGCAAGGCCAAGGTCATACCGATGCTCGAGCAGTACCTGTCGCAGCCGAACGGCGGCGGGATGTCCGCCCTGCTCACCAACGAGTTCGACGAGGGCGAGCAGTTCGCGCTCGACTACGCCGGCGACCCGGCAGGCACGCAGAAGGCCGTCAACAACATCGAAAACACCATGTACCTGCCCGGCCCGGACGGCCTGGCCAACAACGACGACCTCGGCGCCGAGAGCTCCCAGTTCATCTGGGAGATGCTCGGCATGTACCCGGAGAACTCGGGCCGCGGGACGCTCGTGTTCGGGAGCCCCGGCTTCCCGCACGCAATCGTCCACCTCGCCAACGGGAACACGATCAACATCAAGGCACCCGGTGCGTCGCCGAGCACGTACTACGTGAACTCGCTGAAGCTCAACGGCCAGCCGTACAGCAAGCTGTCGGTCGACTACAGCACACTGCAGGCCGGCGCCACGCTGGACTGGAGCCTGGGCACGACCCCGACCTCGTGGGGCACGGCGGCGGCGGATGCGCCGCCCTCGTACAGCGCCGGCCTGAAGCCGGTGGTGGGCTTCGCGTCCCAGCAGAGCATCACGGTCGCGCCGGGCTCGAGCACCACCATCCAGGTTGGGGCGCAGAACGCAACTGCGAATGACCAGAGCGTCCAGGTCGATGCCTCCGCCTCGGCGGGAAGCGGCGTGTCCGCCTCTTCGAGCGGAACGCTCTCGGTTCCGGCCAACGGGCGTGCCACGCTGCCCGTCAGCATCAGCGCGAGTTCGTCTGCGCCGCTCGGCTTCAACTCGGTAACCGCCACTGTCGCGATGGCCGGTGGCACAACCCAGACCATCCACGTGCAGGTCCTGGTGGCCTTCCCCGGCAGCCTGCTGGCCAACTTCAACAACGCCGGGATCACCGACGACAGCAACGTCACACCGGGCGGCTTCGACGGTGGCGGCGCCAGCTACTCGGCCGAGGCGCTGGCCGGGCAGGGCTGGACGCCGGGCGTGACGAAGTCGGTCAACGGCGTCAACTTCACCTGGCCGCAGTCGACTACGGGCTTCCCGGACAACGTCATGACCCAGGGGCAGAACATCACCGTGAATGCCCCGGCCGGGACCCAGACGCTCGCGTTCCTGGGTGCGGCGACCAACGGCCCGAGTCAGGGCGAGCTCACCGAGCACTACTCGGACGGCTCTACCGCGCAGTACTGGCTCGGCCTCAGCGACTGGACGCTGGGCGCCGGCAGTGAACAGCCGTCCTACGGCAACCAGACCGTGATCACGACGAGCTACCGCAACTGCTCGTACTGCTCACCGATGCAGCAGACGGTCGGGACCAACGTGTTCTACACCGCGGTTCCGGTCGACCCGACCAAGACGCTGACCAGCGTGACGCTGCCCGACGGTGCCACTCAGGGCGAGCTGCACGTGTTCTCGATCGGCACCTCGACGTCGGCGATCACCGGACCGGTCGCGACCTCGACGACGCCGAGCAGCGCCACCGGCGGCCAGCAGGTGACGATCAACGGCTCCGGCTTCGGCGCCACCCAGGGCTCTAGCTACGTCGAGTTCAGCGACAACGGCAACAGCTGGGGTGGACCCGGAGAGAACGCGCTGACAATCGATAGCTGGAGCGACACCGCGGTCACGTTCACGGTGCCGTCGTCGGTCAGCGTGGGCACGCCCGCGATGGCCACCGTGGTCACCGGCAGCGGAGCGATGTCGGATACGGCGGCGCTCGAGATCACCCCGACCGCGAACCCGAGCGACTACTACGACAGCACCGGCACCTCGCCGGACACCAACCAGGCCTGCGCCAACTTTGACGGCGTCGGCTTCAGCTACTCGGCCAATGCGCTGGCAGCCGACGGGTTCACGCCCGGTGCCACGGTCACGGCCGATGGGCTGACGTTCAAGTGGACGAGCGGGCAGCCGTGCTCGCCGGACAACATCCTGGCGGCGGGGCAGACGATGCTCCTCAGCGGTCCGGCGGGGTCGAACACCCTCGGCCTGCTGGAGAACTCGACCGACGGAGGCACGACGGGAACGATCACGATCAACTACACCGACGGCACATCGTCGACGGCCACGATCACCTCCAGCGACTGGGCCAACGGCCCCAGCACGACGGAAACCGCCGCCGCGACGATGCCGTATCGCAACAGCATCGGCGGCAGCTCACAGCAGCTGACCGTCTACGTGTATGCGACGACGGTGCCGGTTGACCCCAGCAAGACGGTCGAGTCGATCACCTTCCCGAGCGTCAGCAACACGACGAACGGGGGGACGACCGCGATGCACATCTGGGCGGTGAGCCTCGGAACAACGTAGCCGCTCCAGATCCTCTCCTGCATCGATAGGGCCGCGAGGGCCGGGGAAACCCGGCCCTCGCTGCATTCCGCTGCGAGGTTAGACCGCGAAGAAAACGGTCTCGCCCGCGCCCTGGACGCGGATGTCGAACCGGTATCCGCGGTCGCTCGGTTGCGCCAGGAGCGTGTGGCGGCGTTCAGGGCTGACGCTGCCCAGCACCTGGTCCTCGGCGTTGGCGGCCGGCTCGTCGGCGAAGTAGATCCGCGTCACGACCCGGTTCAGCATCCCCCGAGCCATCACGGTGACGTCGATGTGCGGGGCCTGGAGGTGGCCATCGCGGCCGGGCACGCGGCCGGGTTTGACGGTCAGGATCTCCCAGTTGCCCGGGCCATCCTCCTCGGCGTGGCGGCCAAAGCCGCGAAAGCCAGGCAGTTGCGAGGGCTCGCCGTGGCCGTGCAGGTCGGCGAAGCGGCCGTCGGGGTCGGGCTGCCAGGTCTCGATCATGTGGTCGGGCAGCGGCTCTGAGGCGCCGTCGTAGATCGTCCCGTGGATCCGGAAGCTGCCGGGGGTGCCCTCCGGGACGACCAGTTCCTGGCCGTCGAACGGCAGGCAGATCGCGAAGTACGGCCCGAGCGTCTGCGATGGGGTCGGCGCGAAGACCATCAGTGCGCCCGTTCGAACGGCGTCTCGCCGGGGCCGCGCAGGTAGATGTCGAAGTGGTAGGCGGCGGCCCAGTTCGGGACCGTGTCGTGGATCGAGAACGTCGAGATCATCCGCCTGCGCGCCTGCGGGTCGCGGACCGAGTTGAAGATCGGGTCATACGGGAAGAACGGGTCGCCCGGGAAGTACATCTGGGTCACCAGCCGTTGTGCGAACGCGCGGCCCAGCAGCGAGAAGTGGATGTGCGCCGGACGCCAGGCGTTGTAGTGGTTGCCCCACGGGTACGGCCCCGGCTTGATCGTGATGAACCGGTAGCGGCCCTCGGCGTCGGTCACGCACCGTCCGGCGCCCTTGAAGTTCGGGTCCAGTGGCGCGTCCCAGCGGTCCCAGCGGTGGTTGTAGCGGCCGGCGGCGTTCGCCTGCCAGACCTCGACGAGGGTGTCCCTGAGCGGCTTGCCCTCGGCGTCGAACACCCGCCCGCTGACGGTGATCCGCTCCCCGATCGGCTCCCCCGAACCCTGCACAGTCAGATCGTTGTCGGTCTCCCGCAGCTGCAGCGCCGCCGCCAGCTGCGGGCCGGTGATCTCGGTGATCGTCTGCGGCAGGTACACCAGCGGCTGCTTCGGGTGCCGCAGCCGCGTCGACTTGTACGGCGGGTAGTCCAGCGGCGGGTGGGCGCCGTCGGGGTCGCCGGCGTATGCGGCCGGGGTGTCGGCGACGGGGTCGTAGATCTGCCCGGTCTGCGGTTCCTCGGTCGTGCTCACGGCTGCCCTATCTGCCCAGCAGCTCCCGCAGCGCGCTCAGCTCGGTCTCGGTCGGCGGCTCGGTGCTGCCCAGGTCGCCGGCGACCCGCAGCTCCCAGCCGGTCGCCGCCCGCGCCCGCTCGGCGGTGACGCCGTCGTGGACATGGGTCAACACCAGCTCCTTGGTGGCCGGGTCGGGCTCGAGCACCCCGAGGTCGGTGATCACCGCCGTCGGCCCCCGGCCGCGGAACCCGAGCCGCTCGCGGGCGCCCGCCCCGTCGCCGAAGCCGACCGTCGTCACGAAGTCGAGCCGCTCGACCAGCGTGCGCTTGTCGTGCTGGGCAACCACGATCACCTCGTCGCAGCCCCCCGCGATCTCCGGGGCCCCGCCGGCCCCCGGCAGCCGCGTCCGCGGGTGGTCGTAGTCACCGATCACGGTCGAGTTCAGGTTTGCGTGGCGGTCGACCTGGGCGGCGCCGAGGAACGCCACCTGCACCCGCCCCGCTCCGATCCAGTAGTTGAACATCTCCGGGACCGATACCACGAAGTCGGCGGTCTCCGCCAGTTCTCCGTCGCCGATCGACAAGGGAATGTGGAACGGCTTGGCGCCGATCGTCCCCGATTCGTACACCAGCACCAGCTCGGGGTTGTACAGCTGCCGGGCGAGGATCGCCGCCGTGCTCGGCCTGCCGACGCCGATGAACACGCTGCGCGCCTCACGCAGCCAGCGCGCCGCGACGACCGTCTGCACCTCGCCGGAGGTCGCCTGCTGGATCGTGCTCACCGGCCGGCGACTCCCGCCTCGTCCAGCACGTTGTCCTGCATCCAGCTCAAGAACGCGTCGCGGTCGCGGCTGAGGCCGTCCCAGAACCGGTAGAAGTCGTTGTCGCGCTGGGTGATCCCGAGGCTGTAGGAGGGCCGTGACCCGCCCGGCGCCTCCGCGACGACGTCGATCTGCCAGCCCGGGATCAGCACGCCGCCCGGCCGTGGTTCGATTTCGTCGACGATCCGCTCGACCGTTACCAGCGACCTCGCGGCGGCCAGCGCCGCCTCCTTCTGCACCCCCGGGATCCCCCAGATCTGAACGTTGCCGTGTCTGTCGGCCTCCTGCGCGTGGACGATCGCGACGTCGGGGCTGAGGGCCGGCACCGCGACCAGCTCCTCGCCGGTGAACGGGCAGGTGATCGACTTCACGCGCGTGTGCGCGACAAGGTCGGTGCCGACATACCCGCGCATCACCGCGAACGGCAGCCGCGCCGCGCCCGCCGCGTAGCGATTCGCCATCCCGGCGTGGCTGTGCTCCTCGAGCTCGATCGGGCGCGGCCAGTCGTGCTCGATCGCGTCCCGGAATCGGTGCAGCGACCCTACCCCAGGGTTGCCGCCGTAGGAGAACACGAGCTTGCGGGCCGCGCCCATCCCGATCATCTGGTCGTACAGGATGTCCGGCGTCATCCGGATCAGCTCCAGGTCACGGCGGCCCTGGCGCAGCAGCTCGTGCCCGGCGGCGAACGGGATCAGATGCGTGAATCCCTCGAGCGCGACCGAGTCGCCGTCGCTGACGACCGCGGCGACCCCGTCATGCAACGACAGCAGCTCAGCCATCAGCCAATCATCGCGAAAGACGTTCTAGATCGGATACTGGCGTGGGAGGTCCTGGACGGTGATCCAGCGCAACTCGGTGAACTCCTCGAGCGCGGCGCGGCCGCCGAAGCGGCCGAAGCCGCTCGCCTTGACCCCGCCGAACGGCATCTGCGCCTCGTCCTGGACGGTCGTGTCGTTGATGTGGCAGATCCCGCTCTCGATCCGCTGCGCCAGCTCGAGTGCCGCCGGCACGTTCTCGCTGAAGATCGCCGCCGACAGCCCGTACTCGGTGTCGTTGGCGACCGCGACCGCCTCGTCCGGGCCGTCGACCTCGATCACCGACGCGAGCGGGCCGAACGACTCCTCGCCGTAGACCCGCATCTCCGAGGTCACGCCCTTGAGCACGGTCGGCGGGAACACCGGCCCGTCTGGCTCGCCGCCGCTCAGCGCGGTGGCGCCCTTCGCCAGCGCATCGTCGACGAGCTCGGACACCCGCCGGACCGCCGCGTCGCTGATCATCGGCCCGATCTGCGTCTCGGCGCTGCGCGGGTCGCCGAGCGCCAGCGCTCGTGCTCGGGCCGCGAGCCTGTCGCTGAACGCATCGGACACCGAGCGATCGATCACGATCCGCTCGGTCGACATGCAGATCTGCCCCTGATGGAAGAAGGCACCGAACGACGCGGCCGCCGCCGCCCGCTCCAGATCGGCGTCCTTCAGCACGATCAGCGGCGCCTTGCCGCCGAGCTCGAGCAGCACCCGCTTGAGGTGCCTGCCCGCCTTCTCGGCGACGATCGCACCGACGCGAGTGGAGCCGGTGAAGTTGATCCGGCGGGTCGCCGGGTGGGCGATCAGCTCATCGACGACGTCGGCGGCATCCTCGGGCGCGTTGGTGATGAAGTTGAGGACGCCCTCGGGGAGCCCGGCGTCGACGACCGCCCTGACGACCTGAGCATGGGTACGGGGGCACAGCTCCGAGCCCCTGAAGACCACGGTGTTGGCGTAGGCGAGCGGCGTCGCCAGCGCCCGGGTCCCGAGGATCACCGGCGCATTCCACGGGGCCATCCCGACCACGACGCCGGCGGGGGCGCGGACGCCCATCGCGAGCTTGCCGGGTACGTCGGAGGGAATCACCTCGCCGATCAGACCGTAGGCCTGCGCCGCCGCCTCGCGCAGCATCCCGGCCGCGAGGTCGCAGTTGAACATGCCCCATCCGAACACGCCGCCGGTCTCCTCGGTGACGATGCCCGCGATCTCAGGTGCGCGCTCGAGCAGCAACTCGCTCGCCTTCAGCAGGATCTTCCGGCGCAGCCCCGGCGAGCTCTGCGACCACTCCTCGAACGCCGCGGCCGCCGCGTCGACCGCTTTGCGTGCGTCCGCTCGGCTCGCGGCGGCGGCGGTGCCGACGGGTTCGCCGGTGTATGGAAAGTGCTGCTCGTAGGTCCTGCCGTCGCCGGCGTCGATCCAGCTGCCGCCGACCAGCAGTTGTTGAGTGCTCGTCATGGGGCGATCCTAACCGCCGTCGGCGGTTAGGATCCGCTCCGTGTCCACCCGCCCGGCCGACGGCCTGTTTGCGCCCCCGCGCCCGGTGGACGTGGTCGCCGACCTGTTCGCGAACGTCTGGCAGCTCGGCTACGTGACGACCGATCTCGACCGGGCGGTGGATCAGCTCGGCGAGCGCCACGGTCTCGACCACGTCGTCCGCCTGCCGGGAGCCGGCGCGGAGTTCTTCGAGGGCGATCAGCGGGTCCCGTTCGACGCGAAGTTCGCGATGGCGGCTCGCGGCGGCCTGATCATCGAGTTGATCGAGCCCGTCTCCGGGGAGGTCGGCTTCTACCGCGACTCGCTGCCGTCCGACGGCTCGTTCGCCGTCAGCCTGCACCACCTGGCGATGTTCATCCCGACCGGTGAGGAGGAGTGGGAGCGGCTGCTCGGGGTCCTCGCAGGCGCCGGGCTGCGGGTCGATTACACCTTCCTGATCCCCGGGCGGGTTCGCGCCGGCTACATCGACACCCGCGCCGAGCTCGGGCACTTCATCGAGGTCTGCCAGCTCGAGCGCAGCGACCTCGACTTCTTCAACGGTCTGGCGGCGGACAGCGCCTGAGCCGCAGCGCACGCAGGTCGCGATCGTCGGCGCCGGCCCGGCCGGCCTGCTGCTCGGCCGGCTGCTCGAGCGCCACGGGATCGAGACGGTGATCCTCGAGGCTCGCAGCCGCGAGTACTGCGAGGCGCGGGTGCGGGCGGGGGTGCTCGAGCAGGGCACCCGCGACGTCCTGATCGAGGCCGGGGTCGGCGACCGGCTGCAGGCCGAGGGCCTCGTCCACGGCGGCATCCATCTGCGCTTCGCCGGCGAGGACCACCGGATCGCGCTCGGCGAGCTCACCGGCGGCCGGACCGTGACCGTGTACGGGCAGACCGAGGTCGTCAAGGACCTGATCGCCGCGCGGGCCGACTCGGGCGCGCCGCTGCTGTTCGAGGCCGAGGACGTCGAGCTCGCCGGAGTCGACGGTGACCGGCCGGTCGTCTCCTACCGGCACGCCGGCGCTGCGCACGAGCTGCGAGCCGATCTGGTGGCGGGCTGCGACGGCTTCCACGGCGTCTGCCGCCGCTCGATCCCGGCAGGGATCCTGAGCACCTGGGAGCGTGGCTACCCGTTCGCGTGGCTGGGGGTCCTGGCGCACGTGGCGCCGTCGACCGACGAGCTGATCTACGCCCGCCACGACCGCGGGTTCGCGCTCCACAGCATGCGCTCGACCGAGGTCAGTCGCCTGTACCTGCAGGTCGCGCCCGACGAGGAGCTCGACTCCTGGCCCGACGAGCGCGTTTGGGCGGAGCTGCGGTCGCGGCTCGCCTACGACGGCTGGACGCTGCAGGAGGGCGCGGTGTCGGAGAAGTCGATCACGCCGATGCGAAGCTTCGTCGCGGCGCCGATGCGTCACGGCAGGCTGTTCCTGGCGGGCGACGCTGCCCACATCGTCCCGCCGACGGGGGCGAAGGGGCTGAACCTGGCCGTCGCCGACGTGACGGCGCTGGCCGAGGCGATCGAGGATTGGTACGCGACCGGCTCGGCCGCCGGACTCGACGGCTACTCGGAGCGTTGCCAGCGGCGCGTCTGGCGCGCCCAGCAGTTCTCGTGGTGGATGACCCAGATGCTCCACGTCGACCCCGGCGACGACGAGTACGGTCACCAGCTGGCGCTGTCACAGCTGCGGTACCTCACCAGTTCGACCGCTGCCGCGACGACGCTCGCCGAGAACTACGTGGGACTGACAGTCAGCCGAGTTTCAGCAACCTGACTGCGTTCTCCTTTAACACCAGCGGTCTCACCTCGTCCTTGATCGGCAGCTTCTCGAAATCGGAGAGCCAGCGGTCGGGGGTGATCAACGGGTAATCGGAGCCGAACAGCATCTTGCGCGAAAGCCGGGTGTTGATGTACTGCACGAGGATCTCCGGGAAGTACTTGGGTGACCAACCTGACAGGTCGATGTACACGTTCGGCTTGTGCACCGAGATCGCCAGCGCCTCCTCCTGCCACGGGAACGAGGGGTGGGCGAGGATGATGTCCAGTCCGGGGAAGTCGGCGGCGACGTCGTCGACCGCCATCGGGTTCGAGTACTTGAGCCTGACGCCGCCGCCACCGGGCATGCCGGCGCCGATGCCGGTCGTGCCCGAGTGGAACAGGGCGACCAGCCCGGCCTCGGCGATCACCTCATACAGCGGATAGAACGCCCGGTCGTTGGGCCAGAAGGCCTGGGTGTTGGGGTGAAACTTGAACCCCCTCGCGCCCTGCTCGATGAGCTCCCGGGCCTCCCTGACGGCGAGCTTGCCCTTGTGCGGATCGACGCTCGCGAACGGGATCAGCACGTCGGGATTTGCGCGCGCCACCCCCAGGACCTCGTGGCTGCCGAGCCGGCGGCGACCCATCCCCGCCTCGTCGTCGACGTTGAAGATCACCGCCAGCATCCTGCGCTCGCGGTAGTAGTCGGCCACCTCCTGGGCGCTGGGCTGCGGCGGGTGGCCGCCGAAGTACCGCGCGGCCGACTCGAGGATCTCGGTCGTGACCGGATCCGGGGGCTCCTCGTGGTTGCGCTCGGCGTGGACGTGGACGTCGATCGCGGTGATCGCGTCGAGGTCGAGCGTCACGCGCTGGGCTCCGTGTTGTCGAGTTCGAGCGGCGGCAGCTCGGGGCGGAAGCGCTGCTGACGACGCAGCGGCGCGAACTCGTCACTCCACGCCTCGGCGATCTGGGCGGCGTTCCAGCCGCCTTCGCGATAGATGACCTCGGCCTCGGAGGGGTGCGTGTGGAGAGTGAGCTTGTCCCCACCGATCCCGATCGCCTGGCCGGTCACGTCAGCGGCCGCGTCGGAGGCGAGGAACACGATCAGCGGCGCGCAATCGTCCGGCGGCCCGAGCGCGTGCTCCCGGCGCACCTGCCGTGGGAACGGCTCGCCGGCCGCGACGCGGTCGACCAGGGGCGCGTAGGCGGGGATCGTCGCCGTCATCTCCGTCCAGGCGGTCGGGACGATGGCGTTGACGGTGATCCTGCTTTTCGCCAGTTCGAGCGCCCACGTCCGCACCATCCCGACGATCCCGGCCTTGGCGGCCGCGTAGTTGGTCTGGCCGAAGTTGCCGAATTGGCCGGTGGTCGAACCGACCGTGATGATCCGGCCGCCCTCGCCCTGCTCGCGCATCCGGATCGCAGCCGCCCGGACGCAGGTGAAGGTGCCGCGCAGATGGGTCCTGATCACCAGGTCGAAGTCCTCGTCGCTCATGTTCCACAGCACTCGGTCGCGGAGGACGCCGGCGTTGGTGACCATCGCGTCGAGGCGGCCGAACTCGGCGACCGCGCGGTCGACCAGCTGCTGTGCGGCGGCGCTGTCGCCGACGGCGACGACCTCCGCGACGGCCGTGCCGCCGGCGTCGAGGATCAGCCGGGTCGTCTCGGCGGCCGACTCGCCGTCGACGTCGTTGACGACGACGGCGGCGCCGGCCGCGGCCAGCGCCTCCGCGTAGGCCCGCCCGAGCCCGCGGCCGCTGCCGGTCACGACCGCGACCTTGCCATCTACCCGAACGGTGCTCACGTCAGGTACCTGAACAGGCACTCGGCCGCGACGGACGGTCGGTCGGCGCCCTTGACCTCGATCGTTGCGGCCACCTTCACCTGGACGCCGTCCTTGACCTCTGTCACCTCGATGATCTCGGCGCTCCCTCGCCACTCGGCGCCGACCGGTAGCGGCGCCGGGAAGCGAACCCTGTCGAGGCCGTAGTTGATCCTCGTCGCCGCATCCGTGACGTCCATCAGCTTGGTCACCTGTACGAGCAGGGCGAGGCTGAAGAAGCCGTGGGCGATCGTTCCGCCGAACCGCGTCCGGGC
>Ga0123356_10004411_pt1 | contig 14543 bp, 12 predicted proteins | sample TergutEmb28metaG_2_FD_92546 | JGI IMG/M metagenome (GOLD analysis project Ga0123356, IMG submission 92546) | Embiratermes neotenicus P3 segment gut microbial communities from Petit-Saut dam, French Guiana - Emb289 P3 | ecosystem: Host-associated > Arthropoda: Insects > Digestive system > Gut ...
AACGGCGCGGACGGATGGTCAGAGCGGAGCGCCGTGCGGAGTTGCGGGGCAGGCCAGGCGGGCGGCACCGACGGCTGGGGGCCAGAAGGATGTCCTGGCCAGAGCTCCACTTGGGGCTGTTCTTGCCAGCGCTCCCCCCGGGGCTGTGTTTGCCAGGGCTCCTCCCGCGGCTGTTCTTGCCATTGCCGCTCCGGGGGCTGTTCTTGCCATTGCCCCTCGCGGGACGGGGCCGACCGGACGGACGCCCGTCCTGCGGGTGGTCGGCCTGGTTGCCCCGGATACCGGCCGCCTGGAGGGGTGCTCTCCGGATAGCGTGCCGGGTTGGCCATAGTGGTCCCTTCCGGTCAGGCCAGGACGGAAATGAGCCGACTTGTGCGCCCAGGCCGGTGCGGTCACTACTTGCGTACGACTCTTTGATACGCACCCGGAGCCGGGCCGTGTGCGTCCCCCCGAGAGTACGTAACCTTTCGATAAGAAGTGGCCGCAACGTCCGAGATGGGACGGTTCGCGCCGCCCGGGTGGCGACGACCCGCCCCATTTCGCCTGGCCGGGGGATTGGTCTACGATGTGGGTTGCGAAGGGGAGTAGTTCCATCGCCGGGACGCCGACAATCGCGGTTCGGTGGCCACGCGAAGCGCGGCCAGCTGGATCCGGTGCCCGGGGGCCGTACGTGGCCTGAGCGAGACCTTCGGCCGACAGCCATGTCCGGAGTTTCTGGGCGTGTCACGCTGCCGAGCCGGAGGCCGCGGACCACGCCCGCGAGACGCCGGCGCGGCCCGACCGACGGAGCCACCCACAATGAGCCTGACCGCAGCCGTCGCGACATTCCTCGCCGTGCTGCCTGCGGAATTGCCAGACAAGACGATTCTGGCGACGCTGATCCTCTCCAGCCGCTACCGGCCGGGTTTCGTGTTCAGCGGTGCCGCCGCGGCTTTCCTGGCGCAGGTGGTCCTTGGCGTCACCGTGGGCGGCGCGCTCAGCCTGTTGCCGCACCACCTCATCGAGGGACTGGCCGCCATCGCGTTCGCCGCGGGGGCCGTGCTGCTGTGGCTGCAAAAGCAAGAGGATGAGGAGGACGACGACGAAGACACCGGGCGCGACGGCGAGCGAACCGGCTTCTGGCCAGTCTTCGGTACCTCATTCGGCGTGGTCTTCCTCGCCGAGTTCGGTGACCTTACCCAGTTCATGACGGTCAGCCTTGCCGCCCGGTTCCACGACCCCGTCGCCGTCGGCATCGGCGCGACCCTCGCGCTGTGGGTGGCGGCCGCCGCGGCCGTAACTCTCGGCTGGCGCGTCCTTAAGCTCATCCCCATGCGCTGGCTCACCAGGGGCGCGGCCGTGGTGATGCTGGCCCTTGCCGGTACCAGCGCCTATGCGGCACTGAGTTAGCTGTCGCCGGGGTTAGCGGCAGCTGCTGCGGAATTCGTGGTTTAGCGGCACCCAATGTGTGAGCATAAGATTTATTGATGCTTGATATCCGCAGGCTCCGTATGCTGCACGAGTTCGCCGCCCGCGGCTCTATCGCGCGGACCGCGGAGGCACTCGGCTATACGCCGAGCGCGGTTTCCCAGCAGCTCGCTGTGCTGGAGAAGGAGGCCGGGGCCCCGCTCCTGGACCGGACAGCGCGCAGCGCCGGCCTGACCGACGCCGGCCGCCGGCTCGCGGTGCACGCCGAGCGCATCCTGGCAATGGTGGAGGCCGCCGAAGCGGACCTGTCCGCGCATGCCGCCCAGCCGAGCGGCCGCGTCGTCGTCACCGCCTTCCCGTCGGCTGCGGTCGCGTTTGCCCCCGCCCTGGCCCGGTCGCTGCGCGAGCACCCGCAGCTGTCGCTGCTGCTGCGGGAGGCGGCACCGGAAGAAGGCCTGCAGCTCGTCCGCTCCGGCGAGGTCGAGGTGGCGATCGTGGACGACTGGACCGGCCGGATGTCAGCGGACCTGGAGACCGCGGACCTGGGCCATGGCATGCTCAGCTACTACCACCTGGTCCGCGACCCGCTCGTGCTCGTGGTGGCCCGTGACCACGCGGCCGCCGACCCGGACCGGCCGGTAGACCTGCGGGCGCTGCGCAACGAACCGTGGCTCGCCGCGCCGGGCGGCGAGCCGTCCCGGGAGGCGGCGGACCGGCTGCTCGCCGCGGTCGGCCTGACCCCGCCCGTCCCGTCGGAGTTCGAGGGCCTGGGCACGGTCGCGAACCTGGTCGCCCGGGGCCTGGGCATCGCGATCATGCCGCGGCTCGCGGTCGGCGCCTACGAGCGGCGGGTGGTGGTCCGCGAGCTCCCGGCCGGCCTCGACCTGTCCAGGGACGTGTTCGCCGTGGCCCGGACGCCCAGCGTCGTCCGTCCTTCGGTCGCGGTGATCGTCTCCGCGCTGCGCGGCGCGGCCCGCGCGATGGCCCGTCAGGCAGCGGCCGAGGTGCCGGAAGCCTCGTAGCCAGCACCGCTGTAGGTTGTCCCCGTGACCCACGACCTTGACCTGCACGCCGACGCCCCCGCCTTGACCGCCGTGCTGACCGACATCGCCTCGGTCAGCGGCGAGGAGGGCCCGCTCGCCGACGCCATCGAGCGTGCGCTGGCCCGCTTGCCGCACCTGGCGGTCAGCAGGCACGGCAACACGCTGGTCGCGCGGACCGCACTCGGCAAGAACGAGCGCGTGGTGCTGGCTGGTCATATCGACACCGTGCCGCACGCCGCCAACTTTCCGTCCCGCTGGAATACCGAACGAACCGTGCTAACCGGGGTCGGCACCAGCGACATGAAATCCGGGGTCGCCGTCCAGTTGCGGCTCGCGGCCACCATCGACGCGCCGAACCGCGACGTGACGTACGTGTTCTACGACTGCGAGGAGGTCGCCGCCGAGGACAACGGCCTCTACAAACTGTCGCGGTCGGAGCCGGCCGTGCTGGCCGGAGATTTCGCGGTGCTGCTCGAGCCCAGCGGCGGCGTCATCGAGGGCGGCTGCCAGGGCACGCTGCGGGCGGCGATCACCGCCACCGGCGCCCGGGCGCACACCGCCAGATCCTGGATGGGAACGAACGCGATCCACGTGGCGGGCGAGATACTCGAGATCCTGCGCGCGTGGACAGCGCGAAGGCCGGTGGTCGACGGACTGGAATACCACGAGGGCCTGAACGCGGTCGCCATTTCTGGCGGCGTCGCCGGCAACGTGGTGCCCGACGAGTGCGTGGTCACGGTGAACTACCGGTTCGCCCCCGACCGCTCGGAACAGGACGCGGAGCGGTACGTCAGGGAGCTCTTCGCCGCCTGGCCGGTGGAGATCCTCGACTCCGCGCCGGGGGCTCGCCCGGGCCTCACCGCCCCCGCCGCCGCGTCGTTCGCGGCGGTTGTCGGTGGCACCCCGCGGGCGAAGCTCGGCTGGACGGACGTGGCCCGGTTCGCCGAACTCGGGATCCCCGCGGTCAACTACGGGCCGGGCATCTCCGAGATCGCCCACACGGCGGGCGAATACGTCCAGGCGCAGGCCATCACAGCAGCCGAGCGGAGCCTTAGGACGTGGCTCACGTCCTAAGGCTCCGCTCGGTAAGTTCTGGGGCTCGATAAGCTCTGGCCCGCGGCTGGCTCTACCGGGCCCACCCGGACAGGGTGGCGGTGGTGGTGTGGCTGTGGCCGGACTGGTCCACGTAGTTGATGGCCAGCTTGTCACCGGAGTGGGAGTTCTCGATCAGCTTGGTCAGGTCGTTGGCTCCGCTGACCGAGGTGCCGTTGATCGAAGTGATCACGTCACCGCCGTTGAGGCCCGCCGCAGTGGCCGGGGTGTTGGGCTGGGTGCCGCAGATCAGCGCGCCGGTCTTCACCGCGGGGGTGTAGCCGTACGGTTCGCCGCTGTTCGTCTCGCACCCGGACGGGTTGCTGGCGTCGCCGACGGTGACGCCGAGGAATCCGCCGAGCCCGATGTGCACGGTGGCTGAGGCGTGGCCGGCGCCGATCTGGTTGGCGATCGAGGTCGCCGAGTTGATCGGGATCGCGAATCCGGTGGTGGCGGCCGAGTCCTGCCCCTGGAACCCGCTGCCGGTGTTGGCCGCGGTGTCCATGCCGACGACCGCGCCGCTCGAGTTGACGAGCGGGCCGCCAGAGTCACCTTCCTGGATCGGCGCGTTGGTCTCGATCATGCCGTGCAGCTGCTCGGTCGTGCCCGCGCCCTGGTCACTGGCCTGGATCGACTGGTTGAGCGCCTGGACGGTGCCCTGGGCAGTGGACGGGAGCCCGCCGCGGCCGCCAGCGTTGCCCAGTGCGAGGACCGGATCGCCGACCTTGACCGCGGAGGAGTTGGCAAGGGTGACGGTCTTCAGCCCGGATGCGCCGACGAGCTGCAGCAGCGCCACGTCGTCGGTGGAGTCGTAGCCGACCACCTTCGCGGTGTACTGCTTGCCGGAGACCACGAGGGTCGCCGTAATGCTCGTCGCCTCGTCGATCACGTGGTTGTTGGTCAGCACCAGGCCGCTGGACGAGATGACCATACCGGTGCCCTCGGCGGTCGCGCCGCTGTAGCCGAGGTTGGAGATGACGTCCACGATCCCGGGGTCGACCTTCGTCGCGAGCGCCGTGGCGTTCAGCGACCCCGTGCCGCCGTTGGTTCCGCCGCCGGTGTTTCCGTTCCCGAAGCTGGGGACCCCGTTCCCGAAGGGGTTGCCGCCACCGTAGGGGTTGAGCGTCCCGCCTCCGGCGTTGCCTGAGCCGTTGCTCGGCCCCGACAGCGCCGAGTTGGTGCTGCCCACGTGGTTCAGTGCGACCGCGGTGCCAGCTCCAGCGCCCGCGGCGATAACGGCCACGGCGAGGTAAGCGAGTGCCCGGCCGAACCCGGACCGCGACGGCGGAGGCGGCGTTCCGTAACCTGGCCACGGGTACTGGCCGTAGCCGGGAGGGGGATAGCCATAGCCCGGCTGTGGACCGTACCCGGGCTGTCCGTAACCGGGCTGCCCGTACCCGCCCTGGCCGTAGCCGGGCTGCGGGCCGTAGCCGGGAGGTGGCGGGTAACCCGCGCCGCCCGCGCCGTAACCGGGACCAGCGGCGAAGGCCGCCGTGTCATTGCTGTCCTGGTCATCGTCGCCCGAAGCCGACGCCGGGATCCACGGGCTCACGTACTCCGGTGGCTGCCAGCCGCCCTGCTGCCCGCTGCCGTTCTCGTCGTCCTGCATCTATCTCGCCTTCACCAAGACACGCTCATCCAGCCGCTGCCTCTAGTAAGCCTGCCGAACCTGAACACACGCTGAACCCGCGCTTAGGGCCGCACCTGTATTGGAAACGGCCGGCCGACGGCGGATATGCCCGAACCCGACGATAACGCGCAGATAACACCGCTGGGGCGGGATCGAGCCGGATCCGCGTCGTCTTCGTGACGCCCGACGTGCTCATCCAGGTGACAGCGACCACCGTACCCGGGCGGCAACTGTCCACGATCGCGGTCAGCGCGTCCGGCGATGACACGGGCCGTCCGTTCGCGAACGTGATCACGTCGCCGGCCGCTATCCCGGCTGTTGCGGCGGCGCTCCCGCACAGCACCCCGTCCACGAGCGCTCCTGACTGCGCGGGGGCGACCTTGGCCGGGACGCTGCCGCCGGTCTCGGTGGGCAGACAGCCGGCCCACGCTTTCGAGTAGGGGGCGGTATGCAGGCTCCTTTCTCGTGCTGCCTGCGCCCGCGGGCTCGCCGCGGTGCTGGACGGGACGACCACTCCGAGGAATCCCTGGGTCCCGAGGGCGATCCCCGGGCCGGACCGTCCGGCGGCGATCTGCTGTGCGGCCGCGAGCACCGTGTTGACCGGGATCGCGTAGCCGGGCGCGGCGCCGTCGGTCCCGGCCGCCGTGTCCATGCCGATCACGACCCCGGAAGAATCAGCGAGCGGGCCGCCGGAATCGCCCGGCTCGATGCGGGCGGTCGTCGCGAGCATGTTGTGCAGCGTCTCGGAGAACCCGGAGGAACCGTCGGCCGCCTCGATGGTGCGGCCGGTGCCGCTGATGATGCCTGGCGCGAGGGATGGCGAGCCGTTCTCGCCTGCCTGGTTGCCGATGGCGATGACCGTCGTCCCCGCGCCGATGGCGCTGGAGTCGCCGAGCGGGGCGCCCGCGAGGCCCGGCTGTGACCCGATTTCGAGCACCGCGACGTCGGTGGTCACGTCGGCGCCGACGATCCGCGCGGGGACGGTGCGGCCGGTGCCCGGGACCGTCACCGTCACCGAGGTCGCGTCCCTGATCACGTGGTTGTTGGTGACCACGTACCCGGCGCTCGGATTGATGACGAACCCGGTGCCTGAGGCTGTCTCATCGTCATAGCGGAGCGTCGCGGTGACGTCGACGACGCTCGGCTCTACCCGCGCGTAGATGGCCCGGTTGGACAGCGGCGTGGCAGAACCCCCGCCCGGCGTCGCGATCGCCGATGCTGCCCCCGCTAGCCGGACCGGGCTCTGGCTGTCGAAGGGGTGCATCATCGCGATGCCGCCGGCGCCGAGTGCAATGCCGAGCACAGCGATGAGCAGCGGGATCAGTCTTGTATACGGATGGTGCTCGCGTGACCACACTCCGTGATTTTTCCCGCGACAGGCCGGGTCACTCCAAACGCCCCGAGTGAGGCGTTAAGGGTCAGCCGCGAGGGTCAGGCGCTGAGGTCGGGCAGCGCCGCGGTGGAGCCGGTGGACGTCTTCGCCGCGTTCCAGATGGCGTCGATCCTTGCCTTCTCCGCGTTCAGCGTGGTGAGGTCCTTGGCGACCGCGGCCTTCGCGGTGGCCTGGGCGGCGGGTGTGCTCGCCTTGAGCGCCGCGTCCATGTCGGTCTCGTACTGCACGCCATCGAACGCCCAGGTGATGATGTCGTTGTCGGCCGTGTCCAGGTTGAGCGACGACAGCGACTCGGTCACCTGGTAGTTGGCGAAGTCGCTCAGCGGCTGGTTGCCCATCACCGTGCAGTTCGTCTCGCCGTACACCTCGATCGCCTCGGCGGTCTTGCGGTTGCCGGAATCGCCGCCGAGGACCGCGTCGTAGGCGGTCACCGACTGGCGCACGGAGGCCGCGCACGACCCGATGCCGCCCTGCGCGTCGCTGAAGTAGCCGGTCAGGTCGCTGGCCCGCTGCGACTGTGACGGCTTGTGCGACAGCGAGACGAGGACCCCTCCGATGACCAGCACGGCGATCACGGCGAAGACCCACCATGGGGTGCGCCTGGTGGCCCAGCCCTTGTGCTGTAGCGGCACGAACGGCGGCTCCGTCTGCGTGGGAGTTGTCATGCCCTGATCAAACCTTTCGGGAGGCTGTGCTGGTTCAGTGTGGTGCTGGTGGGAGTAGTGCTGGCGGGTGTGGTCATGAGGCCGAGTTCATCAGGGCCACGCCCTTATCGAGGCTGGTCGTAGTCAGCGCCCCGAGCACATGGTCGACGATCTGGTGCTTGGCGTTGAGGAAGAACGTCTGCGGGAGCGCGATGACACCGTACGCGGGGGCCACGGTCACGTTCGGGTCGAATCCGAGCGGGTAAGTGACGCCCTTGGCGTGCGCGAACTTGAGGGCGCCGGACGAGCTGTCATTCTCGTCCAGCCCGAGCAGGACGACCTTGCCGTGCTGCTGCTTGTACCAGCTGGCGAGCAGCGGCGTCTCCTGCTGGCAGGGAGGGCACCACGAAGCCCAGAAGTTAACGATGACTGGCTTTCCCGCGTACTGGCTCAGCGATACGTGCTGGCCGGCTACGCCAAGGGCGGGCAGCGAGAACCCGGCGGCGGCCGGGTAGGTCTTCGGCGCACTTGGGCCGGTCGTGACGAGGCTGACCGCGATCGCGGCGACCACGAGCACCCCCACGACCCCGCTGATGATCTTGTGCCTGGCGACGATCCGTCCCGCGCGCCGCACCACGCCACGGGCCTGCCCCGGCTGTGCTGACTCCGGCTGGGGGGCTGACTCCGGCTGGGGGGCTGACTCCGCCTGGGGGGCCGACGCCGCCTGGGGGGCCGACGCCGCCTGGGGGGCCGACGCCGGCTGCTGGGCAGACCCCGGCTGCGGAACCGGCTCCGGCTGGCGGGCCGGCTCCCGGGCGCCTCCATTGGCCGCCCCCTCGTTGGCAGCTCCCCCACTCGCCGGGGCCGCGCTATCGACGCTCATCGCGTGGCACTCCCTTGTTCATGCTCGCTCACCTGGCGCGAATCGTTGTGCACCAGCGTGACACCCGACGCCGCGGGCAGCGCGGGCCGGCCGCCGTGCGGCGCCGGCAGGGTCAGCTCGAACTCGCTGCCCTCGCCTGGCTCACTGCGGACGGTCACGTTGCCGCCATGGGCACGGGCTACCGCCCGTACCAGCGGGAGCCCCAGGCCGGTTCCGCGCGACTGCTGCCCGTCCCGGCCGGTTCGGAACCGGTCGAAGATGAGCGGCAGCTGGTCCGCGGGGATGCCGGTGCCGCTATCCGCGACGATCACCCGGGCTGGCATCCCCGGGTAGTCCCGGATGACTGACAACTGTATGACATCGTCGCTGGCGGTATGCCGGATCGCGTTCTCCAGCAGCGCGTCGAGCGCCAGGCCGAGCCGTTCCTTGTCGGCGGGGACGATCACCGGGTCGAGCTGCCCGATCCGCCAGTGCCGGTCGCAGGTTGGCCGCCAGCGGCGGACCAGCTCGGCGATCAGCCGGTCCAGCTCCACCGGCTCGGCGTGCAGGAACGCGGGGTCGCCCGCGGCGGCGATGATCAGCAGCCGATCGGAGATCCGCCGCAGCCGGTTGAGCTCGCCGATGACGACATCGATATCCTCGCCCTCCTGCTGCCCCCCGATCGAGTCGGCGAGCAGCTCGGCGTGGCCGAGGGCGATCGTGATCGGGGTCCGGAGCTGGTGCGCGGCGTCCTGCAGAAACTGCCGCTGGTCATCCAGGAGCCTGGCGTTGTGCTCGCTGATCAGCCGGTAGGAGCGCTCGGCGGCCAGCTTGCGGTGGGCGTGCCACGCCATCGCGACGAACATCAGCGCGAGCAGCGGGTCCTCGGTGAGCTCGGCGACCGGCTCGGAGCCGCCGGCCACGTCGACCGCGATGCCGACGCAGGTCATCAGCATCACGCCGCTGAGCACCCAGACGGTCGGCCCGAGCTTCCAGGCGCGGAACCCGTAGACGAGCGTCAGGCTCGCCCAGATGAGGTGGAACGGGATGGTCTCCCAGCCCGGGAACATGAAGATGAAATCGAGGTTGATCAGGGCGAAGATCGTCCACGCCGTGTCGATCACGGCCGGCTTGCGCAGCCACCGTAGCTCGGCCAGCCGCCTCGTCAGGCTTACCGGCAGACCCGCCAGCCGCGTCACGGAACCCGCCACCGGCGCTGAGCCCTGCCCCGATCCCCGGAGCGCGCTGGGCTCAGCGGGCGACAAGCTGATAGCCCTCACCCCGGACGGTCTTGATCAGGTCGAAGCCTAGCTTAGAGCGCAGCCGCCTGACGCAGACGTCGACAACGTTGGACCCGGGGTCGAAGTCGTAGCCCCAGACGGAGGCGAGCAGCTTGCCCTTGGACACCGACTGCCCCGCGTGCTCCGCGAGCTCGCGCAGCAGCAGGAACTCGAGCCGGGTGAGCGGCACCGGACCCGCGCCGATGTCCGCGACCAGGCGGGCCACGTCGAGCGTGACGTTCCCCGCCCGGATGACTTCGCCGGCCGTGTAGCCGACGGGCTGCGGCGGGGCGAGCGGCGGTTCGAGCGGAGAAGGGCCCGCCTCAGACGTGGTCATGTGGCCTGTTGTATCCACCGCGTCTGTAGCGGGCGTTGGCTCGGTGCGGAGCCGGACCCGGACTCGCGCAAGCAGTTCGGCGAGCGAGAACGGCTTGGTGAGGTAGTCCTGGGCGCCGCGCTCGAGGAGGTCCACCTTGGCGGCTACGTCGGCCACGCACGACAGCACGATCACCGCCTGGTCGGGGCGGGCGGCGAGCAGCTTCCGCAGCACCTGGCGGCCGTCGAGGTCGGGCATCACGAGGTCAAGGATCACCAGGTCATAACGGCTCTCCAGGGCGGTGCGCACGCCGTCGGTGCCGCTACCCGAGAAGTCTGTGCTGTACCCGGCGGCGGCCAGTGCGCGCCCGATGAACGAGCCGATCTTGGGCTCGTCATCGACGACGAGGATGCGTCCCTGCGAAGCCACGCTCACCTCCGCTCTGCCCGGATCTCCTCTTGCTGGATCTCCTCTTGATGGTCTGTGTGGACTTTTCCCATGGTCAACCTGCGGACCGCAGCGCGGGGTGTTCGTTACGGGAACGTCACGCAAACGATTGTAGATGTATGTGGACGATCGTTGTCCTATCCGGACAAATCGTGCGCTACCTGTTATGAGGGGCTTACGAGCTGGCGAAACGGCAGATTGTGACATAGATAACACTGAATGTCATGGCCAACGCCGACCCAAGCCGCAGGTCCGGCCGCATGACAATTTTGTCATTCAGGGGTCCGAGTGTTGCACCTGTGTCAACGGAACCGCAACTATCGGGGGCGTAAGTGGGCAACCTGCCTGCGAGTTCGGCATGTGGCGGGGGCGGCCGCTGGGACGCCGGACAACCAAGGGAGACCCACGGCTTGACACAAGTTGGGCGCGGCCGCATGGTGCGGGCCGCGCAGGAACGAGGTGGTTTCCGGTGTCTCTACCGGCTCGGGTGGCAACCCTTGTGGTCGCCTTCCTGGCGGTTGTCGCGGGCGGAATATACGTCGCGTTCGCTTTCATCGGCCAGAAGCCTGCCGTTGAGGACTTCAGGTCGTACGCGAAGGGCGGGTCTGTGGACGTCACCCTGATGACAGCCGCGCAGACGACCGTGACGAATAAGCCAGACTGGGTTACGTACTTCATTCAGAACCCGTCTACTAAGCAGTTTGATCACACGACCTACTTCGAGGTCCCGCCGAACACCACGGTGAACGTTACGGTCCTCGGCTACGACGGCTGCACGCCGCTTCGCAACCCGCTGTGGGGACAGGTCGCCGGCGTGACGGGCAATGTCGAGAACGTGTCGTTCTTCAACGGCAAGACGATGTCGGCGTCACAGCCGCTGTCGACGTTCGACTCGTGGGCGAACTGCTCGGTGCAGCACACGTTCGCCATCCCCGGCCTTGGCATCAACGTGCCGATCGCGTCCGTGACCACGCTGAACGAGAACAACAACCTGTGCGGGAACTCGCCTTGCGTAGCCGCGGCGGACGCCGCCTCGCCGCACACCGTGATCCACTTCAGCTTCAAGACGCCGAGCACCACTGGCACCTACCGCTGGCAGTGCTTCGTCCCGTGCGGCCTTGGCTACCTGGACGGTAACGGCGGGCCGATGGCCACGCCGGGTTACATGATGGGCCAGATGGAGGTGTACTCCTGATGGCGGCCGACGCTCCCACCGCAACTGCTGCGCCGGTCCCCGTCCGCGACCGGCGCGACGCCCTGTGGCTCCTTGTCAGCTGGATCGTGCTCAGCATCATCGCCTGCCTGCTCGTGGCGCTGGTCTGGGGGCCGCACCTGCCCCCAGGACAAGGGTCGAGCTCAGCGGCTAGCCAGCAACGGGACTACACGGTCCTGTCCACGATGGCCGCTCCGGTCGTCGTCGGCGTGCTGCTCTACTTCGGCTGGGCGGCCACCTTCTGGCGGAAGCCGAAGGGTGACGACACCGACGCCGAGCCGCTGCACGGCAACACCAAGGTCCAGGCCACCTGGATCATCGGCACCGCCGCGATCGTGCTCAGCCTCGCGGTCTACGGCACCGTGGAGCTGATCTCCCCGGCCGGCGCGGGCGCCGGCGAGGGCCCGCAGCCGATCTGGAAGCCGGCCGGCACCACCACCTCGTCGCTCACCTCCTGGTCGCCAGGCACGAGCAACATCCTCCAGGTGCAGGTGATCGGCCAGCAGTGGGCGTGGACCTTCCGCTACCCGCAGTTCGGCGGCTTCGAGACCACGCAGCTCGTGCTGCCGGTCAACGAGCCGGTGCAGTTCAACGTCACCTCCCTGGACGTGATCCACAGCTTCTGGGCCTACCAGCTGGGTGTGAAGGCGGACGCGAACCCGGGCCTGGTCAACGTCGCCTACACCACGCCGAAGTCGATCGGCAGCTTCACGGTTCGCTGCGCCGAGCTGTGCGGCATCTGGCACGGCTCGATGTTCACCTCGGGCCAGGTCATGAGCGACAGCGACTTCATGACGTGGACCAAGACCGAAGGCACCCAGCTCGCGTCGATCACGAAGCTGCTGCCGCCGTACGCCGCGACCTATGACCCGACGGTGGTCGCCAGCATGGGCAAGGTCAACGCCGCCCTCGGCCTGACCGGCGGTGGCGGCGGTTACTACAGCCCGGGCGACCCGGTACAGCCGTAGGAAGAGGAGCGAGGTAATCCATATGGCTATCGAAACTCAGCCGGAGAGCGCCCACGCTCCCGGCGGAGGGAGCCCGGGCGACGCACACAAGGAGCGCAATTTCTGGCTCCGCCCGGGTTTCCACACCGCGATCATCGGCGCGGTCATCGGTTACATCTTCGGCCACTGGCTCGGCAACTTCGTCGGCAGCCAGTACCAGCAGGTCGGCACGTCCGACGACAACGACTTCGCGATCGTGCTCGGCTACTGCTTCCTGGTGGTCGGCTGGCTGATCGGTCTCGGTGTCTTCAACGACGTGTTCCGGCAGATGCTCGGCAAGCCGGTCAACGGCAACGGGCACAACGGCAACGGCGGCATGGGCAAGTACTTCAGGTACACCCTCGACCACAAGGTCGTGGGCCTGCAGTACCTGATCGGCATGCTGGTGTACTTCTTCACCGCCGGCCTGCTCGCGATCGCGATCCGGACCGAGCTGCTCTCGCCGACCTACCACGTGCTGTCGCCCACCGCCTACATCGAGGTGGTCGGCGAGCACGGCACGATGATGATGATGATGATGACCTCGGTCGTCCTCGGGCCGTTCGGCAACTACCTGGTGCCGCTCATGATCGGCTCGAAGAAGGTCGCGTTCCCGCGCCTGGAGGCGTTGTCCTTCTGGCTCACCCCGTGCGCCTACCTGATCCTGCTGTCGAGCTTCCTGCTCGGCGGCTTCCCGACCGGGTGGACCGGCTACGCGCCGCTGTCGACCCAGGCCGGCGAGGGCATGGACTCGTACGCGTTCGCGTTCGGCCTGATGGGCATCTCGATCATCCTGGCCGGCTTCAACATCGTCGTGACGATCATCTGCTACCGCGCGCCGGGCATGCGCTGGTCGCGGCTCCCGATGTTCGTCTGGGCCATGCTCACCACCGGCTTCCTGCTGGTGCTGGCCGCCCCGGTGCTCGTCGGCGGCATGTACATGATCCTCTCCGACCGCACCGCGCAGACGGCGTTCTTCACCCAGCAACTGGGCGGTTCGGCCTACCTGTACGAGGACCTGTTCTGGTTCTTCGGGCACCCCGAGGTCTACATCCTGGCGCTGCCAGGGTTCGGCATCGTGTCCGAGATCATCCCGGTCTTCACCAGGAAGCCGCTGTTCGGCTACAAGGTGGGCGCGGCCGGCATGTTCGGCGTCGCGATCCTGTCGTTCTTCGTCTGGCAGCACCACCTGTTCGACTCCGGTATGGACCCGGACATGCGGCCGCTGTTCATGCTGACGACGGAGCTGATCTCGATCCCGACCGGCTTCATCTACCTGGTCGCGATGGGCACCTTCTGGAAGGCGAAGATCCGGTTCACGGTCCCGATGCTGTTCGCGACCGCACTGTTCATCAACTTCCTGTTCGGCGGCATCTCCGGCGTGTTCCTGTCGGACGTGCCTGCCGACACCACCGCGCACGGCTCGTTCTTCGTGATGGCGCACTTCCACTACACGATCATGGGCGGACTGATCTTCGCGTTCTTCGGCGCCATTTACTACTGGCTGCCGAAGGTCATGGGGATCTCCATGAACGAGAAGCTAGGCAAGATCCACTTCTGGACCATGTTCATAGCGTTCAACTCGACGTTCATGCCGCTGTTCGCGGTCGGCCTGGCTGGCCAGCCGCGACGGGTGTGGGAGTACCAGGCGAACCTGCAGACGCTGAACGACTGGGTGTCGATCTCGGCGTTCTGCCTCGGCGGGTCGCTGTGCATCTTCATCTTCAACTTCTGCATGTCCACGATCGTGTGGCGGAAGAAGGCCCCGCAGAACCCGTGGAACTCCCGCGGTCTGGAGTGGCAGGTCCCCTCGCCGCCCCCGGCCGACAACTTTGAGCACATCCCGGTGGTCCTGGCAGGCCCGTACGAGTACGGCGACCCGGACGCCTTGCCGGTAGCGGATCTGCATCCGCCGGCCGGCGTGATCAGCGGTGCGCTGGCATCCACCGGATCGGAGGCCTGAACAAATGGCGGAAACCACCGCCCCGGGTAGCAGCGAGGCTGCTACCCGGGCCACGGAGGAGGCGGCCTTCTATCACGAGGCCGCGCTCAACGCGACCTGGACGAGTGCCAGGCTGCTCATCGGCTCGCTGTCGTTCCTGTTCGGAGCGTTCGCGTTCGCCTACTTCTACCTGCAGTCATCCGACGGCCACTCACTCTGGTTGCCCCCGTCGACGACCCCGCCAAAGGCGTGGTACGGCGTGACGATCATGGTCCTGATCGTGCTCAG
>Ga0123356_10004412_pt1 | contig 14542 bp, 8 predicted proteins | sample TergutEmb28metaG_2_FD_92546 | JGI IMG/M metagenome (GOLD analysis project Ga0123356, IMG submission 92546) | Embiratermes neotenicus P3 segment gut microbial communities from Petit-Saut dam, French Guiana - Emb289 P3 | ecosystem: Host-associated > Arthropoda: Insects > Digestive system > Gut ...
CGTGCCGACCTGGAGCGCTGCCTGCGCGAGTACCTGGGCGTCACGCGAATCATCTGGCTCGGCAAGGGCGTATTCAATGACGAGACCGACGGTCATATCGACAACCTCGCCTGTTTCGCACGACCTGGCGAGGTGTGTCTCACCTGGACCGATCGTCGCCGCGATCCCCAGCACGCGATCTCGCAGGATGCGTGGCAGCGCCTGCACGATGCGCGCGATGCCCGCGGCAGGCGGCTGAAGGTGACGCGGCTGCCGATGCCGGGCCCGTTGAGGCTGCACCAGCGCGAGTCGGCCGGAATCATTCCCCGCGAGGGCACCAGAGCACGCCGCGCCGGCGAGCGCCTCGCCGCGAGTTACGTCAACTTCTATCTTGCCAACGGCGCCGTCGTCATGCCGCTGCTGGATACACGTACCGACCGCGCGGCTGCCGCGCGCCTGAAGCGCCTGTTCCCCGCGCGCCGCGTGGTCGGGGTGCCGGCGCGCGAGATCCTGCTGGGCGGCGGCAACATCCATTGCATCACGCAGCAGATCCCGTGCGGAACGCGAACCCGGTCAAACTCAGCGACCTGAGGCGGCCGGACGGTGCGCCCTTGCGGTATCGTGGCAGCCATGCGCTGCCCGTGCCTGGACCCGCGATGGCTCGCCGGAGTGCTGCTGGTAACGCTCGCCCACGTGCAGGCCGGCGTGCCGCCGCAGGCTGATACCCACGACGCTTCACCCGCCGCGCAGCCGCCCGACGTCCCGGCGGAGCGTTTCCTCGTCAAGCTGCGCGCACCGACTGAGTCCGCCGCACGCCAGGCGGCGCCCGAGCGCATCCGCGCGCTCGCCGCGCGTCACGGCCTGACGCTGCACGAGGCGCGGCATATCGTTTCCGGCATACACCTGATGAGGTTGACGCCGCCAGCCGGCGGGGAGACGGCTGCGCAGACCCTGGCGCGGCTGCGTGCCGACCCGGAAGTCGAGTACGCCGAGGTGGACCAGCGGCGGCGTGCGCTGGCGACGCCCGATGATTCACTGTTCGGTCAACAATGGTACCTGCAGGACACAGAGGCGGCGGCGGTGGATGCGCTCAGTGCGTGGAGCATGACCAGCGGGGTCCCGGGGCTGGTGATCGCCGCTCTCGATACCGGCGTGCGTTTCGATCACCCCGATCTGCGCAGCGCCAGCGCCAACCGCCTGCTGCCGGGATACAACCTGATCTCCGAACCCGCGGTCGCCAACAACGGCTTTGGCCGCGGTCCCGACGCCTCCGACCCCGGCGACTGGGTGTCGGGCACCGACCTCAAGAACCCGGCGTTCGCCGGCTGCACCGTCGGCAACAGCAGTTGGCATGGCACGCGCACCGCCGGAATCATCGGCGCGATCACCAACAACGCGACCGGCGTCGCCGGCATCACCTGGCAAGGCTGGGTCGCGCCGGTGCGTGTGCTCGGCAAGTGCGGCGGCTACGACTCCGACATCATCGCCGGCATGGCGTGGGCTGCGGGGATGCCCGTGCAGGGGGTGCCCGATAATCCTTACCCGGCACGAATCGTCAACATGAGCCTGGGTGCCACGGGAAGCTGTCCCGCATCCTATCAGCAGATGGTGCAGGAGCTGGTGTCCGCCGGAGTGCTGGTGGTGGTGTCCGCCGGCAACGAAGGCGGTCCCGTGGACTCGCCCGGCAACTGCACCGGTGCCACGGCCGTTGCGGGCGTCAGACAGGTCGGCACCAAGGTCGGCTACAGCAGCCTCGGACCCGAGGTCGCGCTCAGCGCTCCGGCCGGCAACTGCGTCAACGTCGGCGCCGGCCAGCCGTGCCTGTTTTCCATCGTGACGACCACCAACACCGGCACCACCGTACCGGCAACCAACACCTACACGGACGAGCACAACTTCAACGTCGGCACGAGTTTCTCTGCCCCGATCGTCGCGGGGATCGCAGGCCTCATGCTGTCGGTCAACGGCAACCTCACTCCCGCTCAGCTCGTTGCGCGGCTGCAGGCGGGCAGCCAGCCGTTTCCGGCGGCGAGCACCGCGGGCGTGCCGGTCTGTCGTATCCCCACCGGCCCCTCGGACCTGCAGACGAGCGAATGCAGCTGCACCACCAGCACCTGCGGGGCCGGCATGGCCAACGCCAACGGCGCGGTGTTGCAGGCGCTGCGGCCGATTGCCGCGGTCGCACTGCCGTCGGTAGTCAGCGCCGGCGGCGCGGTGACGCTCGATGCCAGCGGCAGCGCCGCCGCCTGCAACGCCAGCGTCGTCAGCTATCAGTGGACAGTGGTACAGCCCGCGACCAACCCGCCGGTGATCACCAGCGCCAACAGCGCCCGGGCCAGCATCGTCGCCCCGAGCGGATCGAACACCTATACCCTCATGCTGACCGTGACCGATGACCAGGCGCGCAGCGACAGCGAGCGGGTGGTCGTGACCTCACGCAGCGCCCATACGTCCGCGCCGGCGCAGGCAGGCGACACCGCCTGTCTTGCGACGGTCTCCTACTCGCCCGGCTCGCCGGGCACGGGCGGACAGGGCACGGGCGGCGGTGGTGGCGGTGGTGGCGGTGGTGGCGGCGGTGGCGGCGGTGGCGGCTCCATGGACCTGTTGACGCTCCTGGTGCTCGCTGCCGCCGTCCCGGCGCTCTCTTCCATGAGGCACTACAGCAGGCGCTGCGCTGCCTCGAGCCACGGGCGCTGCGCGCGCCGATAGTGGCCCGGTGCGATGCGCGCCTGCTCGAGCAGCTCGCGTGCCACCTGTTGGGCTTCGGCGCGCTGGCCTTGCGCCTGCAGCAGCTGCGCATAGCGCACCGAGGCCTCCGCTCCGGGGTAGGACGGCGCCAGTACCCGGTATTCCTCGAGCGCCTTCGGCACGTTGCCCTCCGCTTCGAGCGCGCGCGCGTACAGCAGGTGTCCGGCCGGTGAGCGGAAGTCCGGGTTGAGCCGGATCAGCTCATCGAGCGTCGTGCGCGCGCTGCGCGCGTCGCCCTTGCCGAACTGCGCCTGCGCCAGCCCCAGCATGAGGTTGGGATCGTGCTCGTAGAGACCGGTGAGCGCCTCGCGGTATTGGGCGATGGCGTCGTCGTAGCGCGCGTGCCGCACGAGCTCCTCCGCGTAGCGCTGGCGGCTCGCGACATTGCCGGCGACCTGGGCCTCGCTCTCATAGCGGCGCAGATCCGCGCCTGGGTTCAGGGCCTTGCGCAGGCCGCGCGCCGTACGCTGCGCGGTGCGGCTGCGGAACAGCCCCGGCAGGATCTCCACGGCCAGGTAGGCGAGGCCGCCCGCCCATGGCAGGAACAACAGCACCCAGATCCACAGCTGGTTCCGTCCGGTCTTGATCACGTGGACGATGAGCAGCGCTTGGAGGGCGATCGGCACAATCAACAGCAACAACGACATTCTGCAATCTCCGCAACTGTGGCTAGGGTCGTGCCCGGCCGCCGGCCGGCGGCAGCGCAAACGCCATGACGTAGTCGCCGCGCGGCGTGCCGAGCGGGCCGTGGCCCCCGGCGCTGATCACCAGGAACTGTCGCTGGCTGCCTCCCGCACGGTAGGTCATGGGGGTGGCCTGGCCGCCCGCCGGCAGCTTGTACTTCCACAGCTCGCGGCCCGTCTCGATGTCGAAGGCCCGCAGGTAGCCGTCCATGGCCGCACCGATGAACACGAGGTCGCCGGCGGTGGCGATCGGCCCTCCCAGGTTGGGCATGCCGAACTCGAGCGCGGGCAGGAACCAGGGCGTGAATCCTGCGGTCGAGCCGAGCGGCGCCTGCCAGACGATGCGATTGCGGCGCAGGTCGACGCTCACCAGCGTGCCCCAGGGGGGCGCGGTGCACGGCAGCCCCCACGGTGACAGCAGAGGCTCGCGGCGCATCCCGTAAGGCGTGCCGGCCTGGCGGCCAAACTCGGAGTGCGGATAGCGACCCGAGCGCAGCTGCTGCTCGAACTGCTGCGGCGTGAGGAGCGTTACGACCATGGGCAGGATATTGACCGCGGCGATGATGCGTCCGCGGTCCTGATCAAACGCCACTCCGCCCCAGTTCACTCCGCCGAGGTAGCCGGGGTAGAGCAGGGTGCCGCGGGTGTCCGGAGGCGTGAAAATTCCCTCGTTGCGCAGCGATGCGATGAGCGCGCGGCACCTGCTGCGATCCCAGAACGTCAGCCCCCAGGCATCCTCGGCCCGCACCGGCCCCTGCGGCGCGAGTGCCGCCAGCGATGAGAACGGCTGCGTTGGCCAGGCTTGTTCCCCTGGCACACGGCTGGCAGGCACACGCCGCTCGCTGATGGGGAACAGTGGCTCCCCGCGCGCCCGCCCGAAGACATACAACATGCCCGTCTTGGTCGCCTCGATGACGGCAGGCACCGGGACTCCCTGCACGGTAACGTCGCCGAGCACCGGTTGCGCGGCCGGGTCGTAGTCCCACAGGTCGTGATGGACGAGCTGCTGTTGCCACACGAGCCGGCCGCTGCGCGCATCGAGCGCGAGCAGCGAGTCGGCGAAACGATTGCTGCCGACGCGCTCGCCGCCGTAGAAGTCCGGACTCGCCGAGCCGGTGGGAACGAGCACCAGACCCTGCTCCTCGTCCACCGACATCACGCCCCAGGCATTGCCCGCCCCGGTGGAGAGCGCCTGCGCCAGGTTCCATTCGGGCGCTGCCGGATGCGATGCGGAGTCTGGCAGCGGATCGAAGGACCATAGCTGCGCGCCGCTCACGGCGTCATACCCGCGGATCACGCCGCGCTCGACGTCGGTGGCACGGTTGTCGCCGATCGCCGAGCCCACGATGACCACCCTGCCGTAGACCGCAGGCGGCGAGGTGACCAGATAGGCTCCCGCATCGCGGATGCGCAGGCCGCGCGTCAGATCCACCTGGCCGCCGTCGGCGAAGTCGGCGCACGGCCGCCCGGTGTCCGCATCGAGCGCCAGCAGCCGCGCATCCAGGGTGCCGGTGAACACGCGCCGCTGACAGGCGTGCCCCGGCGGCGCGTCGGCATCCTCCCACACGCTCACGCCGCGTGAGGTTGCTTCCGCATAGTGGCGCGCGCGATCGACGTGCGGATCGAATCGCCAGCGCAGCGCGCCGGTCTCCGGGTCGAGTGCGATCACGACGTTGGTGGCGGTCTCGAGGTACAACAGGCCGAACGCCAGCACCGGCGTTGCCTCGAAGGTGAGCTTGCGGGCGCTGGCAAAGCCCGCGCCGAGCTCACCGGTGCGGTAAGTCCAGGCGAGCGACAGTTGCGCGACGTTACTGCGGTTGATCTGATCGAGGCTGGAGAAGCGTTGCCCCAGGATGTCGCCGCCGTAGTAGCCCCAGTCGCTGGCCGTCGGTGCCTGCGCCGGCGTGCCGCGCGCCGCCGTGCACAGCACGGCAGTCACGCACAGCAGGCGCGCCAGGCGCGCGCCGCAGGCGGCATGCCTCATTCGGGGGAGGCGCAAGGGGCGTGTCATCGCGGCATTATCGATGAAGGCAGGCGCCGCCCGCGAGCCTCGGGGCGTGCGCGCGCCGGCAATGCTGGTATCCTTCGCGGCGTGAGTTCAACACGGGCGGTCGCGCCCCGTCGCGGGGCGCTGGGTCTCTTCCTCGCCGCCTGGCTCGCAGCCCCCGTCATCTCCGACGCGCAAGCCACTGCCGCCCCGGGCGGCGCGCCCGAGGCCGCGCACCGGCCGCGCGTCGGCCTGGTGCTCTCGGGCGGCGGGGCGCGTGGCGTGGCGCACATCGGCGTGCTCAAGGTGCTGGAGCAGATGCGCGTGCCGGTCGATGCGATCGCGGGCACCAGCATGGGCGCGGTGGTCGGCGGCCTGTACGCGAGCGGCCTGTCCGCGCGCGACGTCGAGAAGATCATGACATCGATCAACTGGCAGGACGCTTTCCGCGACCGCCCGCCGCGCGAGGATCTCGACCTGCGCCGCAAGCAGGAAGATGCGAGCTTTCTGGTGAGGTTCCCGCTGGGGGTGCGCGACGGCCGCATCGTGCTGCCGAAGGGACTGATCCAGGGTCAGAAGCTCACCGAGACGCTGCGGCGGCTCACGCTGCCGGTGGCGCGCATCAGCCACTTCGACGATCTGCCCACGCCGTTTCGCGCGGTGGCCACCGACCTCGAGACCGGCGACAGCGTGGTCATGGACTCGGGCGACCTGACCAGCGCCATGCGCGCCAGCCTCTCGGCGCCGGGTGTGTTTGCGCCGGTGGAGCGCGAGGGACGGCTGCTGGTCGACGGCGGCATCGCCGACAACGTCCCGATCGACGTGGCGCGCGCCATGGGCGTGGATGTCGTGATCGTGGTGGACGTCGGCGCGCCGCTGCTGCCGCGCGGGGAATTGCGGAGCGCACCGGCCATCTCGAACCAAATGCTGTCCATCCTCATCAAGCGCAACGCCGAGGCGCAACTGGCGACGCTCACTGCCAAGGACGTCGTCATCCGGCCGGCGCTCGGCAACACCTCATCGTTCGACTTCGGCATCGTCGCGCGGATCATCGGTGTGGGCGAGACGGCCGCTCGGGCCAGCGCCGCGGCGCTCGCGCCGCTGGCGGTGAGCGCTGAGGAGATGCAGCGCTACGCGCTGCGGCGCGAGGTGCAGCGCGTGCCGCCGCCGGTCATCGACTTCGTGCGGGTGGATGCCGGCTCCGAGCGCTACGGCCCGTCCGCCACGAGGCTGTTCAGCGACCTGGTCGGCAAACCGCTCGACCCGGACGCGGTGGCGCGGCGCGTGACGGCGCTCTACGGGCGCGGCGGTCTCGACACCCTGGACTATCACGTGATCGGCGATCCCGGCCACTACGGTCTCGCCATCGATGCGCGCCCGAGCTCGCTCGGCACGAATTACCTGCGCTTCGGGCTCAGCCTGCAGGACGATTTCCGCGGCAACAACACCTACACCGCCGCGATGCGCTTCGTGATGTCCGACATCACCCGCAACGCCGGCGAGTGGGTCACCGACCTGTCGATCGGCAGCACCGCCGGGATCTCGACCGAGCTGTTCCTGCCGCTGAAGCCGGTTTCCGGCTGGTTCGTGATGCCGCACGCGTCGGATGTGGTGCGCGACCTGTTCCTGGTGGGTGAGAGCCTGTCAGCGGTGTCGGGCAAGAGCGTGCCACCCGAGCTGAACCAGAGCGTGCTCGCGGAATATCGCGTGCATACCATCGACTACGGCCTGGACCTCGGCTATCAGTTCGGCAACTGGGGTGAGATCCGTACGGGCGTGCAGCGCGAGCAGGGTCACTACGTGCTCGCGGTCGGCGACCCCCAGGATACCAACCTGGCGGTGCAGAGCTTCACGCCCTTCGACCTGAATGAATATTTCCTGCGCTTTACCTACGACCGACTCGACGACATCAATTTCCCCCGCAGCGGCCAGCAGGCGACGCTGCAGTGGAGCGCTTACCGCAACGCCACCGGCATCGCCGCGGCGTCGGACCAGATCACCGGCAGCTACATCGGTGCCTGGTCCTTCGGGCGCGACACGCTGGCGTTCTCGGCCTCCGGCGGGATGACGCTGCAGGCGCACGTCACCGACCTCAACCTGCTCTTTCCGCTCGGGGGCTTTCTCAACCTGTCGGGCCTGCGCGCCGACTCGCTCCTCGGACCCAACTACGGAATCGCGCGGGCACTCTTCTATCGGCAGATCGGCCGCGGTGGCCCGGGATACCTCGACATCCCGACCTATGTCGGCGTGTCGTTCGAGATGGGCAACGTCTGGCAGAGCCGCAGCGCGGCGAGCTTCGGCAACACGCAGAAGGATGCCGCCATCTTTCTCGGTCTGGACACCTTCCTCGGCCCGGTGTACCTCGCGAGCGGTCTGGACACGCACGGCAACACGCAGTTCTACCTGTTCCTCGGGCGGACCTTCTGAGGGGGCGCGCTCGTCAACTCATCAGTCAGTCAAAATCCGTGTTGCTACGATGCCCAGCGGAACGTGATGCCGGCGAGCCACTGCTGCGTCGGCCCGGTACCGTTGAGCCTGCCCCGGAATCCCGCATCGACATCGAGACCGGGGTAAACCGTATAGATGATTCCGAACAGCATCACCGCCGCGAAGCTCTTGCCCGCCCGATCGGGGTTCGAGTCCACGGAGGTATCCAGAACGAGGAACAGATACTGAGCAGTCTCGACCGTCACCGCGGCCGAGAAGTGATAGAGGTCGCCACGCTGGCTCGGATCGTCCGCCGCACGGCCATAACCCACGTTCAGATCCAGCCTGAACCGGGCAAAGTCCCTGCTCGCGACCAGTATGGCATGCGGCACAAAGGTATCGTTGCGCAAACCGAGACCGTTACCCGCGGTGGGTGCGCTCACTCCCGCACGGATCGCGAACGACCAGGGCGCGCGCTCATAGAAGCGCCACTTGACATCGAGATTCGTGTCGCCGAACCCCCGCTCGGTACCGGCGCCCGAATGGTCGATGATCCAGGACGGCTGCACGATCAGGTCGAGGGTCTCCGCGGCTCCCCAAGACAGCTGCGGCTGAAAGAGGAAGTTGCGATCGCCTGCCCGCCGGCTCCAATCGAAGCCCAACTCGAGCTCGAGATTGTTCGTGCCCTGAGTGCCGGTGTCCTCGGTCATCATGGGGTGGCCGGCGAACGCGACCGAACTGCCGAGCCCCAAAATCGCCGGGAACAGCGCAAGGCGCCTGCGTCTTCCGGACAAACCGCATCCTTGCAGCCAAAGAGGGCGCCGGTGTGCTTAGCCTCGATCCCCTTCAGCAGTTGTCCGGCCGGCAGCTCGCACAGGCTTTGCCGGGTTCGGCACGATGGAGTGTCTCCTCAGGCCGCCACTCAAGCCCTGCTCGCTGGCTGCTTGCGGCCGCGCCCGTACCCCAGAATGCCAAGCGCGCCCAGCCCGAGAGCCGTCATCGCCCATGTGGATGGCTCGGGCACGCCCGCGGACGCACCCGTCACGTAGCCGACCCCTCCATAACGCAATCCGACCTTGGGGCTGTCGAACACCGAGAAGTGCTCGCTTCCGGGCAGAGACGTGGCGGCGAGCGAGTCGGTGATAACCACGATTTCGTTGGGATCAGCGCCATTGTCGCCGGAGCCGCTGGTGGTTGAGGTCGTGCCCCACAGCGTGACGGTTCCATCGGCGTTCAGCCGGCCGGCGAGATTGCGCAGTCCCACCGTCGTTTCCTCAAAGTCCCAGCCGGGCACATGGTAGGTTCTGCCAATCAGGTTGGATTGCAGAGTGTAGTCGAGGTGCCACGTGTCGCCCGACAGCGTCCACTTTTCGAGGCCGGAGTGATTGGCCAGATCGACCGAGTCGCCTGAACCTTCGTCCGCGACATAGAGTGTCGTCGGATTGGCGAAGAACAGGCCAAATGGCGTGTAGTCCGGGCTTGTCCTGGCTGGCGTCGTCGGGAAGCCGTTGAGGATGGAGATTTTCGCCGCGTCGGCCGTGGCCGCCGCAGGCAGCTGTCCGCCCGGATTGCTGACCGTATAAACGGTGTTGATGCCGTTGCTGCCGCTTCCTTTGGTGAAATAGAGGTTGCCGTCGAACAACGTGATCCCTCTGAAATTGCTAGCCTTGCCCGGCTTGTCATCGGGGGACGTCGAGAACGTTGGATCGATCATGGTCGAGTTCGGCGTAGCGCCGGGCATCGTGACCGAGAGACCGGTGCTGGTCGTCAGCTCGGTGGGCGTTCCGCTGCCGTTGTTTGAGTTTCCGACCGTGTAATACAGCCCATTGGGTGCCAGGACCGCGCCGCGGCCGTTGTTGCCGCCATAGGCCAGGGTCTGCGTGATGGAGGTTCCATTGCCACTCAGCGCGACCACCGAACGGTTGAACGCATAGCTCGGCCCGTGGAACTGCGTCACTGGATTGGTGGAATCCATGAAGGCGCTATTGTCGGAGTTGGAAACGTTGAGTTTGCCGGAGGCGGTGGGCGGGAAACCGGCGCCGGCCGGAGCGTAGCCCATGAACGTTGCCACGGGCCCCGCCGGCGTGTTCGTGATGTTCAGGCCGAGCTCGGACTTGGAGCTGAAGCTCGTCACGATCTGGTTCGTATCAAGAGTCTTCGACGCGAGAAGCTGCGCGGTCGTTGGGTTCAGATCCTGAAGAGTGATGGGCGAGGTGACTCCGAATGAGCCATCGACCGAAGCATTGTTCCAGACAGTGTTGACGTTGCCATCCGACACCGCGGTTCCGCCGGGAATTGGCGTCTCGTTCGCCACCAGACCGGCAACCGGGCCGACATTCTCGTAATTCGTGGTCGAAATGAGCAACGAGTTGGGTCCGAGAAGATCCGCGGCGCGGACCGGGCTGACGGCGAACGCAAGCGCGCTGCAGCCGGTGACGGCCGCCGCTCTTGCATGGACGAGAGAATTGACCATATGTCCTCCATGGTGCGTGCAACTGCACCTGGCGCCGCTTGGCGCTCTCTACGCTGGTCGGCTGCAAACACTAGCACCCTCGTGTGACAGTCGTAGCGGCGGCGCAGACGGCGCAGATGCGCGGACAAGACAGAGGCTGCGTAGTCAGTGTGTCAGATTTATTTCTGATGAGTTCGAGCTCGCGGACCGGCCGGTGCGTGCATCGCAGCCGTGCGCGAGTGGCACTGCGGTCTGCGCCCGACCACGTGCCACAGCACGGTAATTCGGCGTAGCATCCCGCGCTCTCATCCCGCAGTGCGCCCCCGCGCAAACCTCGCTACCGGAGGTGTGAAGCCCATGAATGTGCAGATTCCCCTGCCGACACAGGATCCGGCATTGACGCGGCGGCTGGAGCGGTTCGGTCTCGCGGCCCACCAGGAGGATTGGACCGAGCGCTACCTGCTGTCGCAGCACCTGGTCGATCCGCTGGCGGCAAGCTCACGCCAGAAGTTCGAGGCCACCAGCCGCTTCATCCGCGACCTGATCTCGCACCGCTGGGTACGCACGCAACGTGCACGCGAGCGTGCGCTTCCCAAACGCGTTCATTACCTGTCGATGGAATTCCTGCTCGGCCGCGCGCTGCGCAACAACATCATGAATCTTGGGGCGGAGCCGCTCGTGCAGCGCGCTCTGCGGCAACAGGGGTGGGATCTGCAGGCGCTGATCGAGGAGGAGCCAGACGCCGGGCTCGGCAACGGCGGGCTCGGACGTCTCGCGGCCTGCTTCATCGATTCGCTGGCAACACTGCAGTATCCGGCCATCGGCTATGGCCTGCGCTATGAGTACGGCATCTTCCGCCAGGCGATCATTGACGGCTCGCAGGTCGAGCGCCCGGACCACTGGCTGCGCAGTGGCGACCCCTGGGAGATCGCCCGGCCGGCCAGGCTCTATGCCGTCCCGCTCCACGCGAAGTTCGAATTGCGCGGCGCGGAGCTTACGTTCACGCCGAAGCGCGTGCGCCTCCTGGGCATGGCCTACGACCGCCCGGTCGTCGGCTACGGCGCCAACTGCGTCAACACCCTGCGGTTATGGGCGGCCGCCGCGCCTCACGCGTTCGATTTCGGCGAGTTCTCGCACGGGGATTTCGCCGGCGCAGTCATGAACAACGTCGCCGCCGAATCCATCACCCGCGTGCTGTACCCGGACGACACAACGGAGGCAGGGCGCACGCTGCGTTTCCTGCAGCAGTACTTCATGGTGAGCTGCTCGCTGCAGGACATCGTCGCCCGCTTCTGCCGAAGCGGTGAGGTGGACTGGTCTTTGCTGCCCGAGCGGGCGGCGGTGCAGATGAACGACACGCATCCGGCGCTGTGCGTTGCGGAGCTCATGCGAATCCTGCTCGATCATGCGCATCTGCCCTGGGAGCAGGCCTGGGACATCACGCTGCGTACACTCGCGTACACTAATCACACGCTGCTGCCCGAGGCATTGGAAAAATGGCCGGTAGCGCTGTTCGAGACGCTCATTCCGCGGCAGCTGGAGATCATCTACGAGATCAACCGTCGCTTCCTCGACGACGTGCGCCGCAGGTTCCCTGGCGACGAATCGCGCGTGCAGCGCGTCAGCCTGATCGAGGAGGGACCGGCTCGCCACGTGCGCATGGCACACCTGGCGGTGGTCGGCTCACACAGTACCAATGGCGTGGCGGCAATCCACTCGCAGCTGCTGCGCGCTCATGTGCTAAGTGATTTCGCCGAACTGTTTCCCGCACGCTTCAACAACAAGACCAACGGCGTCACACACCGGCGCTGGCTGCAGCAGGCCAACCCGGCCCTCGCCCAGCTCATCAACGAGACGATCGGCGACGCATGGGTCACCGACTTCGCCCGCATCCGCGCCCTGCTGCCGCTGGCCGAGGATGGCGATTTCCGCAAGCGCTTTCGGCAGGCAAAGCGTCAGACGAAGGCGGCGTTCGCCGACTGGCTCAAGGTGACTCACCGCAAGGTCGTCGACCCCGATACGATCTTCGACAGTCAGATCAAGCGCATCCACGAGTATAAGCGCCAGCTTCTCAACGTGCTGCATGTCATCGTGCTCTACAACCGGCTGCGCCGGGATCCAGGTTATGAGATGACCCCGCGCACCTTCTTCTTTGCAGGCAAGGCGGCGCCTGCGTACCAATTCGCCAAGCTGGTCATCACGCTGATCAATCGCGTTGCCCAGCTCATCGACGACGACTCGGTCGTCGGCGGACGTTTGCAGCTGTTGTTCCTGCCCGAATACAACGTGAGCCTCGCGGAGCGGCTCATCCCCGCGAGTGACGTGTCCGAGCAGATCTCCACCGCCGGCTATGAGGCGAGCGGCACGGGCAACATGAAGTTCATGATGAACGGTGCGTTGACGATCGGCACGCGCGACGGCGCCACGATTGAGATGGCCGCGGAGACCGGGGAGGAGAACTTCTTCCTGTTCGGCTTGACCGCGCAGCAGGTGGCGGACAGTGCCTCCTGGTATGACCCGCGCTGGCACTATGCCAATGAGGCGGAAACCCGCGAGGCACTCGACCTGCTCGTCTCGGAGCAGCTGACTCGGCATGAGCGCGGCATCTTCGATCCGATACGTTTCGCATTGCTGGAAGGCGGCGATCACTACCGACACCTGGCTGACCTGTCCGACTACGCGCGTGCGCACCGCGAGCTGGACAAGTGCTATGTGGATAGCGAGACCTGGGCGCGAAAGGCCATCATCAACGTCGCGTGCTCCGGCAGGTTCTCCAGCGATCGCACCATCAGGGAGTACGCAGATGAGATCTGGAATATGCGGGTATCGCCGGTGTTCTAGAACCGCAGGAATTGATCGTCGATCGACTGCCATTGCCAGCGGGCAAGCCCCGTGCATCGACCATGACTGCGGTGCGCGGCAAGTAGTGAGTATTTCGACCCGCCCGTCGTGCAGCACGAACTTGACAGCAGATGAACATATTGAGACTTTGAAATAACCAGTAGTCTCTCGACCGAGGCGGCCGCAACGGGGAGGCACAGTTGAGCCAGCTGCAGGTAACACAGGTGCGAATCGACGGTATCGAGGACGTGCACCGTAGTCTCATTGGGCTGCCCGATGCGACCTGCGTCGCACTCGGTTCCACCACCCCGCAGGGCAGCGTCGTGCACGCTTCGATCGGCGAGCTCAGTCTGAGAGCCGGTCAATTGTCCGCCGAAATCCGCACCCGGGCAGGTATCGACGCGGACAACATCTCTTTTTCCATGAAGCTCCCTTCCGCGGCGACGCTGTTCTGCTTTCGCTCGGGTAAAGACATCCTGCCGGGCGACGTATGTCGCTTGGCGCGCGGCGACGACTGCGACTACCGCTTTGCCGGACAGATGCGTAACGCGGTGATCTCTCTCAGCACTGATCTGCTGCTGCGCCACGGCGGCGAAGACGCGCTGCGGGGCGACAGAGCATTGTGGGAACAGGGGCCCTTGTTTCGTGCCCCCCAGCAGACTCGCGACCACATTGCGACCTCCGTGAGTCGAATCATTGCCCACCTGTCACAGCCGGAGTGCCAGGTGAGCGGACAGGCGTTGCCTCAGTTGCAAGCGGATCTGATCGAGCCGTTTCTCTGGGGCATGTTGATGGACGAACCCGGGCCCCGCGAGCGCCACGGCTTGTCGAGCGCGGCGATCGTACGCAAGGTCGAGGACTGGATGGACGGGAGCTCTCCCGAAACGATCCAGATCGGTGACCTGTGTCGGGCCCTGCACGTCTCACGGCGCACGCTGCACCGAGCATTCGCCGTGACTCTGGGGATGGGGCCCTTGCGCTATCTGACGCGCAGAAGACTGACCGCGGTCAGGACTGAGCTGCGACGCTGCGACTCCGTGGCGATCACGGTTACCGACATCGCGACCAAATATGGCTTCTGGCAACTCGGACGATTTGCCCGGCAGTACCGCCAGCTGTTCGGCGAAAAACCGTCCGAGACGCGGGGCAGGGCATCGTAGCCTGCGACGTCGCGCTGGCTTCGGCTGCGGTCGTGCATCGGGTAAGTGTCGTGTTGGATGTCATCGCTGTTCATGGCGGTGAAGAGGTCAACGGATCCCGCAGCAGCTCCCAGGCGCGCCGCTGGTGCTCGTCGGCATCGCGCATGGCGTCGAAGGCGCGGTTCACCTCGCGCGGGTCGTGCGCACGCAGGCCGTGCGCGTACAGCGTAAGCGCGCGTTGCCAGGCGGCGATCACTGCGCGGAGCTCGTCGTCAATGCGTGCACC
>Ga0123356_10004413_pt1 | contig 14542 bp, 13 predicted proteins | sample TergutEmb28metaG_2_FD_92546 | JGI IMG/M metagenome (GOLD analysis project Ga0123356, IMG submission 92546) | Embiratermes neotenicus P3 segment gut microbial communities from Petit-Saut dam, French Guiana - Emb289 P3 | ecosystem: Host-associated > Arthropoda: Insects > Digestive system > Gut ...
ACATTCCTAATTCCTCACTCCTAATTCCTAATTCCCCTCCTCCCACCGGCATAAAATGCGATAAATGCGGCAAGGAAATGGTGCTGCGCAACGGCAAATTAGGCCCGTTCTACGGCTGCAGCGGCTACCCCAAATGCAAAAACCTCAAAAACCTTGAACCTTCCGCCGACATCCCGCCTGGAAATTGTCCGGAGTGCCAAAAGCCGCTTAAAAAAATCACGATGCGCGCCAGCTCGTTTTACGGCTGCACAGGCTATCCGGACTGCCGCTTCACATCAGCGGCTCCGGTTTTAGCCGAAAAATGCCCCGATTGCGGTTCCTTCACCGTTCAAAAGACGTTAGCGGACGGCAATTTTAAGGTGTGCGGGTCTAAGGCGTGCAAGTATAAATGCAAAGCGTAACCGTCATCGGCGCGGGGCTTGCCGGTTGCGAGGCGGCGTACCAAATCGCTAAGCGCGGCATTTCGGTCACGCTTTACGAGGCAAAGCCCGGACAAAAAAGCGCGGCGCACAAGTCAAACGAGTTTGCGGAATTAGTTTGCTCTAATTCGCTAAAGTCCACCGACCCTTTTACCGCGCACGGGCTGCTCAAAGAAGAATTGCGGCTTTTAGACAGCCTTATTTTGCGTTGCGCCGAGCAGTGCCGTATCCCGGCGGGCGGGGCGCTGGCGGTAGATAGGGAAATGTTTGCCAAAACCGTCACGGCGGCGATGCACGACAACCCCCTCATCACCGTCGTGCACGAAACCGTTGATAAAATCCCACAAGGCGGCATAACCATTGTCGCCACGGGCCCCCTCACCCTTGGAAAGCTCGCCGAAGAATTGGCCGAAAAATTCGAGGGCAACCTCTCTTTTTACGATGCCGCCGCCCCGATTGTCAGCTTTGAGAGCATCGATATGGGCAAAGCGTTTTTTGCCAGCCGCTACGGGAAAACAGGGGTCAGGGGTCAGGGGTCAGGGGTCAGGGAGAATGAGGAATTAGGAGTGAGGAGTGAGGAATGTCGGATGGATTTTGTAGGAATAGTAGGGGTCGCCGTCCCCGGCGACCCGCACCTTATGAAAAAGGTTTGTGACGGTGGGTCGCTCGGGAAGCATGCGCCCCCTACGGAACTCTACAATGACGGCGACTATCTTAATTGTCCACTCACGCAAGAAGAGTATTACGCATTCGTTGACGCCCTAATAAAAGCCGAACGCGCCCCGCTCAAGGAGTTTGATACCGGTCATAAAAGCTGTCACGGGGTCAGGCTTACTGACAGCGACGCTAGCAGCCCGCAAAACGAAAATGATAACCCTATGAATCAAGGTTATTCCGCTGTCAGTAAGCCTGACCCCTTGACAGCTCTTTCTTCTGCCTCCCATCCCCCATACGAAGCGTTCCAAACTACTTACGAATCCCGAACTCCGAATCCCGAATCCCGAATTGTCACCTTTGAGGGTTGTATGCCAATCGAGGCCATGGCCGCGCGCGGGCGCGACACTTTGCGCTTCGGTCCCTTAAAACCCGTCGGTTTAATCGACCCCGCCACCGGAAAACGTCCGTTTGCCGTCGTGCAACTGCGCAAGGAAAACGCGGCGGGGGAGATGTTTAACCTGGTCGGATTTCAGACCAACCTAAAATTCCCGGAGCAGCGGCGCGTGTTCGGGATGATTCCCGCCCTCAAAAACGCCGAATTTTTGCGTTACGGCGTGATGCACCGCAACACGTTCCTAAACGCACCCAACATCCTCAACCGCCGCTTCCAGGTAACTTCCACCCCGCACCTCTTTATCGCCGGACAGCTTTCCGGCGTGGAGGGGTACGTTGAGAGTGCGGCCAGCGGGCTTTTGGCGGGGATGTACGCCGCTATTGAATTTATGAATTGTGGATTGTGGATTGTGAAGAGGATGGTAATGTAGGGCGGGGGCTTGCCCCCGCCGCAAACGGCATTGGACATCAAGTCGGCGGGGTCAAGCCCCCGTCCTACAATTCTAGAGAACTAAATCCTTATCCCCATCCCCCATCCCCCATCCCCCATTCCCTTTCTATTCCCGACGAAACCATCCTCGGCTCACTCACGCGCTACTTAACGACGCCAAATCCCAATTTTCAGCCCATGAACTCTAACTTCGGCCTGTTGCCCCCGCTTAATATCCGCGACAAAGCCTTGCGTCACAAAGCTCTCTCGGAGCGGAGCTTAGAGGTGCTTAAAAGATGGATATGTTGCCGGGTTGTCAGGGGGACGGAGGTATTTTGACCACTAACAGTGCTTGTGGTCAAAATACCTCCGTCCCCCTGACAACTTCCCTAGACTCCTTGCGTATCGACAGAATTCTCATTAAATTCTAACCTAAATCGTTTTGACTTTTAAATTTGTTTATTGTATAATAGGGTGGTTGGAAAGGAAAAAAACCAATTATCTATCACTTTTCACTTTTAAGTTTTCATTTTTCACTGAAACCGGAGGTTTCCACCCATGCAAGACATTCACGGCACTACCATCGTTGCGGTCAAAAAGGACGGTAAAACCGTTGTGGCGGGCGATGGACAGGTCACCCAATCACAAAGTATCATCATGAAAGGCAACGCCGTTAAGGTGCGGCGGCTTTATAACGGCAAGGTCGTCACGGGTTTTGCGGGCTCCGTTGCCGACGCGTTTACCTTGTGCGAGCGCTTTGAGGAAATGCTGAATAAGTACTCAGGCTCACTCATGCGCAGTGCGGTGGAGCTCGCCCAGCTTTGGCGCAGCGATAAAGCGCTGCGGCGATTAGAGGCGATGCTGATTGTAGCCGATGCCCAAGATTTACTCATCGTTTCGGGCACCGGCGATGTGATAGAGCCCGAAAACGGCATCTGCGCCATCGGCTCGGGCGGCTTTTACGCACTTGCCGCCGCCAAAGCTTTAAGCGAAAACACCGCGTTCACTGCCCGCGAAATCGCTGAAAAAGCCATGAAAATCGCGGCGGATATTTGTGTGTTTACAAACGGAAATATCGTGATTGAGGAGATTTAAAAACCATGGAGCTTACACCCAAACAAATCGTAGCGGAACTCGACCGCTATATCATCGGCCAGACGCAAGCTAAAAAAGCGGTTGCGGTCGCTTTGCGTAACCGTTACCGCCGCTCGCAGTTGACAGAAACGCTGCGCGACGAGGTCACGCCGAAGAACATCATTATGAAAGGCCCTACGGGCGTAGGCAAGACCGAAATCGCCCGCCGATTGGCAAAAATCGTCAAGGCTCCCTTTATAAAAGTTGAGGCGACTAAATTCACCGAGGTCGGCTATGTGGGGCGCGACGTAGAGTCTATGGTGCGCGATTTGGCCGAAACCGCCGTTAGGCTGGTCAAAGAAGAGAAGATGGCGGAGGTCGAAGAGAAAGCGCGCACGGCGGCGGAGAAAAAAATCGTCGAAGCGCTATACTCCGTTAAAAAGCAAGCCAATGCGGACGTGCCGGAAAAGCTCCTTAAAGAGCAAATTTTATCGGATGTCCGTGCAGGTAAAGAAGACGGGCACCTTTTAGAAATCGACGTGGCAGACGCGCCGAAACCCGTCGAAATGGTTGCAGGCTCCGGCATGGAAATCAACATGAACGAAATTTTGGGCAACTTTATGCCCAAACGCCGCAAAAAACGCAAGATGACGGTAAAAGAGGCTTTAAAGGTGTTGGTAGTGGAGGAAAGCGAGAAATTCCTCGATCCCGATTCCATCAACGCCGAGGGGCTAAAGCGCGCCGAACAGGCCGGTATTATTTTTATCGACGAAATCGATAAAATCGCGGCTAAAAATTCGCGCTCAGCCGGCCCCGACGTCTCGCGCGAGGGCGTCCAGCGCGACATCCTACCCATCGTCGAAGGCAGCACCGTGCAAACCAAGTACGGCGCACTAAAAACCGATTATATGCTTTTTATTGCATCCGGCGCGTTCCACATTGCAGAATTTTCGGATTTGATTCCGGAGCTTCAGGGGCGTTTCCCGGTACTTGCGGAGCTTTCAAGCCTTACAAAGGACGACTTTAAAAAGATTCTCACCACGCCCGAAAACGCCATCGTGCTGCAATACACCGAATTGCTAAAGGTGGACAGCATCGACCTCGTTTTCACCGAGGACGCGATTGATGAGATTGCGCAAATCGCGGCGGACGAGAACGAGGACAAGGAGAACATCGGGGCGCGTCGGCTACACACGATTATGGAGCGCCTTTTAGAGGATTTAAGCTATAACGCGGGCGGCGACCACCCGATGACCGCCGTCACCGTCGACCGCGCTTACGTTTCGGAGCGCCTCGGCAGCGAGAAAAAGAAACACGACCTTAAAAAATATATTTTGTAGTACAAAATATATTTTTAAGAGTTGACAGTTTTCAGTTATATGGATGGATAATGTGTTTCAAGCTGCCATTTCAGTCCGCATAAACTGAAAACTGATAACTGAAAACTGATAACTATCAATATGACAGAACTCGGAGTAGTCCAAAAGGTAAAAAAGTCCCTCGCGTACGTTGAAATCAAGCGTACCTCAAAATGCGAGGGCTGCAAGGCGTGCGCGTTCGGCGACAACATGGCCATCGTGCTGCCGTCTCTTATGGAATGCCCTTGCGCGCCCGGTGATACCGTGGTACTCAAAATGCCGGAGCAATCGTTTGCCGGCGCGTCGCTTGTTCTTTTTCTTTTGCCGCTTGCGCTGTTTTTTGTCGGCTTATTCTCCGGCCTTGCCCTCGGCCCTTATTTCATGTTGTTATTTGCCGTCGTCTTTTTGGCAATCGGCATCGGGTTTTCCGTCTTAATCGACCGTGCCTTGCGCAAAAACCCAAAATACGTGCCGGTGGTAACGGATAGAATTTTTATTGACAACTGACAATTTACAATTAGAGGAATACCTATGATTAACTCACAACTCCTAGAATCCGTCGACCCCGAGCTTGCCGCGATGCTAAAGCGCGAATTAGCTCGCCAGCGCGACAATATCGAGCTGATTGCCAGCGAGAATTTTGTTTCTCCCGCCGTGATGGCGGCGGTCGGCTCTCACCTGACCAACAAATACGCCGAAGGGTATCCCGGCAAGCGGTATTACGGCGGCTGTCAATATGTCGACGAGGTCGAAACCTTGGCCATCGAGCGCGCGAAGAAGCTGTTTGAGTGCAATTTTGCCAATGTCCAGCCTCACAGCGGCGTCAATGCTAATTTAGCCGTGTATTTGGCGCTTTTAGAGATTGGCGATACGGTACTCGGCATGAACCTGGCGCACGGCGGTCATCTTTCGCACGGCAGCCCGGTCAATTTTTCGGGTCGGAATTACAAAATTATCCCGTACGGCGTTTCCGATAAAACCGAAACCATTGATTACGATGCGGTTGCGGAGCTTGCCGGGATTTACAAGCCCAAAATGATTATCGCGGGCGCCAGCGCCTACCCGCGCATCATCGACTTTAAACGCTTTCGCGAGATAGCCGATTCGGTCGGCGCGTATTTAGTGGCCGACACCGCGCACATCGCGGGGCTCATCGTCGGCGGCGTGCACCCTTCGCCGTTTCCGCACGCGCACGTTGTCACCACAACTACGCATAAGACCTTACGCGGCCCGCGCGGCGGCATGATTTTAACCAACGACGAAGCGCTCGCCCTTAAAATCAACAAGGCGATTTTCCCCGGCTGCCAGGGCGGGCCGCTGATGCACGTCATTGCGGGCAAGGCGCTTTCGTTTGCCGAGTGCTCTACGCCGGAATTTAAGGCGTATCAAAAGCAAATTGTCTTAAACGCGGCTATGCTTGCCAAAACCTTAACCGCCGCCGGTATCGAATTGGTTTCCGGCGGGACGGACAACCACCTGATGCTGGTTAAGCTCGTGAAAAACGGCATCACCGGCAAGGAGCTTGAGCACCTGCTTGACGAGTGCCGCATCACCGCCAACAAAAACACCATCCCCAACGACCCGGCATCGCCCTTTGTTACGTCTGGTATCCGTTTAGGCACTCCCTCCGTCACCACACGCGGCATGGGCGAGGGCGAGATGGCTTTGATAGGGGAGTTGATTGCAGACGTGATTTATTATAAAGACGCCGCCATTGCGCGGGTTAAGAGCCGCGTGGACGCGCTGTGCAAAAAATTCCCGTTGTATGAATGATGAATTGAACTTTTTGTGGGATAGCTAATAAATAAAAATGGGTAAAAGGAGGTATTTACCAGTGTATTATCAAGGTTCTATTGTTCCGGATTTTGAGTTTTTTCTTTCTAGATCTCCGGATAGTATATATAGAGATGGGATAAAATCCAAAGACATTAGCGTTGACAAGGATTGGATACAGTACAATTATTATTTTGGCGATAACATAACTTTGTGCAGAAAATGTTATGATATTTATATCGAATTTGTAAAACAAGAATGCCGTAGTTTATTAATAGAAAAGAGTTCTCATTCAAGTGATGAGGATTTGGTCCGTGATGGGTTAGTTTCTTTTCATGTTGTTCTTGGAAAAACAGAAAATGATTGGCAACCGATTGGAAGTATGTCGATGTCTTTTTATGAAGATAAAAAGAAAGGGATAGCTCTAATGTGTGGTATAGGTTTAATGATATTAAAATAATTTTATAATATATTTCGTGATTTAATTCTATTCAACCATAATTAGTTCACTTTTCATCATTACTTATTTCATATTTTTGCATATACTATCCTCATGAAAAAAACCGTTTATCTTGATTACGCCGCCACTACGCCGCTCTCACAAGCGGCGTTTTCGGCGATGCAGCCGTATTTTACGGAATACTTCGGCAACGCGGATTCTCTGCACGGGTTTGGCGCCAAAGCCGCGCTTGCCCTTGACACGGCGAGACGTGAAATTGCCCGGCTTTTAAATGCGTCTCATGAGGAAATCTTTTTCACGTCGGGGGGGACGGAGGCGAATAATTGGGCAGTCAAGGGGATGGTTTGTGATTCGTCCGTAGGGGGTGACCCATTGGGCGCCCCGCGAAATACCGACAGCGTTTGTTCCGGCGGGGCACCCAATGGGTCGCCCCCTACGGATGGGAAAAAACCTCATCAATCGCCCCACATCATCGTCAGCACTATTGAGCATTCCTCTATCCTGCAAAGCGCGGCACAGCTCGAAAAACAAGGCTATCGCGTCACGCGCCTTGCCGTCACCCCGAGCGGCCTAGTCGATCCCGCGCACTTAAAAGCGGCGATTACGGACAACACCGTACTTATCAGTATCGGGCTTGCCAACAACGAAATCGGCGTTATTCAGCCGATTAAGGAGCTTGCCGCGATTGCAAAGCTTTATAACATCCCGTTCCACACCGACGCGGTGCAAGCGGCTGGCACGCTTAAAATCGATGTTAAAGACTTAGGCGTCGACCTGCTCACCGTTTCTGCGCACAAATTTTTCGGTCCGAAAGGAATCGGCGTCCTGTATATCAATAAGGCCTTGCGCCCGCAACCCGAGCGGCTGATTGCGGGCGGCCAGCAGGAACGCTCTTTACGGGGCGGCACGTCGAACGTCCCCGGCGCGGTCGGCATGGCGGCGGCGCTTTCCGAGGCCTGCGCGGATTTAGACAAAAATTACGCGTACGTAAAAGAGTTGCGCGACTACTTTGTAAAAAGAATCGAATCGGAAATCGACGGTGTTCGCTTGAACGGCGACCGCGAAATGCGCCTGCCGCAAAACGCAAATTTTACCTTTGACGGCATCGGGGCGGGGGAGATGATTCATAATCTCGACCTTGCCGGCGTCGCCTGTGCGTCCGGTTCCGCTTGCTCCTCCGGATCGACGGAACCCTCGCACGTGATAACGGCACTCGGATTATCGCAAGAAGACGCCGCCGGAGCGGTACGCTTTTCATTTTCTAAGCTCTCTACCCGCGAGGAAATCGACTATGCGATTGAGCAAATCAAAAAAACCGTTGAAAAATTACGCGGCTGTGTAACGCTGTTCGCCCACATAAATACCAAAACCGTGACGGTATAAATTGAGGCTGTCTCACAGAGTAAAAAACAAGCTGTCCCTTGCAATAGGACATCGTTTTTTATCTGAATTTCCGTAGGGGCGAGGCGTGCCTCGCCCTAAAACGCCTAAACATGAGGCAATACGCTTTTGTTTTTACAGATTTGGGCGAGGCGCGCACTATTCCTACGGCTTGAGCGCACCTTATTTCAATAGCAATGCAAAAAACAAAAAGGGCTGCCTCGCGTTCTTCTTCGTGAGACAGCCCCAATTCCTCACTCCTAATTCCTAATTTGAATACAATGCAGTATGATGCTGCAAATGATTTTGGCCGTACCGCTGCTTTGCGTCGCTTGTGCCGTGGATTGTTTGGTCACGGGACTTGCGTACGGAACGGATAAAATTAAAATTCCGCTTGTCTCGGGCTTAATCGTTAATATTATCTCAACCGCGATGCTGGTGCTGTCACTAGCATTGGGCTCCTACATAGGTAGGTACATACCCAGCCCGTGGACGCTCATTTTTGCGTGCTCGGTTTTATGCGCCATCGGCTTGTATAAAATCGCAAAATCGATTTTAAAAACGGTATTCAAAAATGCGGAGGAACCCGGAAAAGAGCTGAAAATCTCGCTCTTTTCTTTAACCTTTTTTATCCGTGTCTGCAAAAGCCCGACCGAGAGCGATATCGATAAAAACAAAATACTTTCTGCAAAAGAAGCCGCCGTATTGGCGCTGGCGCTCTCATTAGACGGTATGGCTGCGGGGCTTTCTACGGGCTTTGTTTATTTTGGCGCCGTGTTTTTTTTGACCGTCGCAGCCTTCTCATTTGCGCTCGGCATTTTATTTTTATATGCGGGGCGCTTTTTGGGGGGCAAAATCGCCCAAAAGGCGTCCGTTAACCTTTCGTGGCTAAGCGGGGTGCTGCTGATAGGTTTGGCGGCTACGAAACTTTTTCTGTAGGCCTTTTCACAAGCCGCATCATCGCGTTAACGATTTCAAAAAGCACTACGATGCCGACGGCGACGGCAAAGATTTTGAGCCACATCAAAAACGGAAGCGGAACTGTACCGAAAAACGCGCCGGCAAATTGGATGATCAGTATTTGCGCAATCAGGGTTGCGCCGACGGCTATCAGCATCAGCCGGTTTTTTAGCAGGTTTCTAAAAATGCTTTTCCCCCGCAGCTCACGGCAATTAAAAGCGTTAAATAACAGCAGCGTCGCAAACAAGGCAAACAACGCGGTGAGCGTCTGGTCGGAGGACGACGTCCCCAAAAAGTTAAAGGCGTATTGCGTCATGATTACCGCCGAAATCACTGCGGCCGTAGCTACAACGCGGATAAACAGCGGCTTTGAGAGGATATTTTCGTTCCTTTTTACCGGAGGGCGGTTCATTAAATCGTTTCGTATCGGCTCTAGGCCCAGCGTCAGCGCAGTCGGCCCGTCCATGACAATGTTGATCCACAGCAATTGCAGCGCGGTAAAGGGGGCGTTAAATCCGCTCATAAATATGCCCAGCATCACGGAGGTAAGTACGATAATGACCGACGCGATATTCGCGGTAAGCTGAAAGGTGATAAACCGCTTAAAATTTTCGTAAATTCCGCGCCCCCAGCCGACCGCATTGACGATGGTTGAAAAGGAATCGTCCAGTAAAACGATGTCTCCGGCTTCCTTAGATACCTCCGTCCCGGCGATTCCCATGGCAATCCCGACGTCCGCGTGTTTTAAGGCGGGCGCGTCGTTGATGCCGTCGCCCGTCACGGCCACCACGTTGCCCGCATCTTTTAAGAGACAAACGACGCGCATTTTTATTGTGGGTGTGCTGCGGGCGATGACGCCTATCTTTGGAAGCATTTCCGACAACGCTTTGTCGTCGAGCGGTTCGATTTCACGCGCTTCTACGGCGATGCGCCCGCCGCCTAAAATGCCCAGCTCCTCGGCGATGGCCGTCGCGGTTACGAGGTTGTCCCCCGTCAGCATCTTGATGTCGATGCCCGCCTTGCGGCATTGGCTTACCGCCTCCGATACGTCGGCGCGGAGCGGATCCGAAATGGCGGCGTAGCCGTCGAACGTCATGCCGCATTCTATCGCTACTTCGTCAAGCGCCGGCATTTGTGCAAACGTCCGGTGGCAAAACGCGATGATGCGGCACGACTTTTTTTGATGTGCCTCTATTTCCGACTCCAACTTTTTGCGCTCGCGTGCGTCCATTATACATGCGCGTAATATCTTTTCCGGGCTGCCTTTCATATATGCCGTAAAGCCGCCCCCGTCGCGCACGAGAGTCGTCATCGCTTTTTTATCCGAAGAAAACGTAAAAACATGCGCTATTTCCGCATCGCGGCGGCGAACGCGGTAATCCTCTCCCGATTTTTCCGCCGCCGTCAGCAGCGCGCATTCCGTGGGGTTGCCGATAAACGCGCCGTCCGCCCCGATGTCCGCCGTACTGTTGAGACAAATATTGCGTAAAACCGCCTTATGAGTAATTCCGCCCACGACGGTCATTTTATTTTCGGTCAGCGTTCCCGTTTTGTCGGAACAAATCACGTTGATACAGCCTACCGTTTCGGAGGCAATCATTTTTTTAACGAGCGCGTTTTTGCGGGACAATTTTATGATGTTAATAGACAGCGAAACCGCGACGATGGTCGGCAGTCCTTCCGGAACCACGGCAACAATTAAGACGATGCTCGTAATAAAGGCTTCCGTCACCGTTTTTAAATGCAGTCCGTCATGCAGGGCAAATGATATCAGTTGTGCAATAAACACCGCGGCGGCAGCTAAGACGCCGAATACGGTAATCAGCTTGCCGAGCCGCCCAAGCCTTTCTTGCAGGGGAGTCGTGGTTTTTTTGCTATCGCCCAATAGCCGCGCGATTTTCCCAAACTCCGTACGGTCGCCTACGGCGGTCACCAATAGCCTGCAAAACCCGCCCGTAATAAAGGTGCCCGAATACAGCATGTTGCGCCGCTCCGCAACCGGCGTCACTTCGTCCGTAATCAGGCATTCCGCGTCTTTTTTGGCGGGGACGCTTTCGCCCGTTAACGCCGATTCGTCGGCGGCCAGGCCCTCGCTTAAAAGCAGCCTTCCGTCCGCCGGAATTTTATCGCCGGTAGAAAGCAGCAGGATGTCGCCGGCCACAATGTCCTTTTGCGAAAGCAATACGGGTTGGCCGTCGCGCAGCGCCTTAATCGCAATGTCATCGCCTAACTTATTGAGCGCTTCAAACGCCTTTGCGCTCCGTCCCTCCATGACGACGGTAATGGCGACGGACAACGCGATGACCGCAAAGATGCCGGCAACCTCCAAAAATTCCGCCTCGCCGTCTAACACCTCGCGCACGATATTGACCGCCAACGCAATGATGCCCGCGATAATCAGCAGTAAAATCATGCGGTCGGACGCCGCGCTTAAGATCCGCTTAAAAAGATTTTCTTTTTTTGCGGGCTCAAAGGCGTTGCGCCCGTACGTCACGGCGTTCTCTTTTGCCTGTCCGTCCGTAAGCCCAAATTCAGGGTTAGCGCGGAATTCTTTTATTAAGTCGGTTATGTCCTTAGTATGTGCGGGCAAAGTAAACCTCCGTATGCATAAAAAAAACCAAGCAAGGCTTTTGGCTTTACTTGGGCGCAATAACGGAAATTTGCGAGCACTCCATGTAAAGCCTACGGCTATCTTCAAACAGAAGTTAGCATTAAGCCTACATGAGTCTCATTTTTTAAGGCAAGCCAGGCGGTTAGCCGGGATTGTTGGCTTTGCCACGCGGATGAAATCCCGCGCAAACTACTCCCTCACGAATTAAAAATATTATATACGCATTTTTGCAGCTTGTCAACAAAAAAATAAAGACTTATCGTGAACTTGCCTAAAATAATTGCGTTTTTTTGTTTTTTGGTATAGAATGGGGCTATGAGTAAGAAATCTATCCGCATACTGTCTATCATCGCGCTGGTATTTATCGGTATCTTTTCCGTGGCGCTGGTGGCGTTTTTTTCGGTCGTAAGCTTTGGCAACGAATCCGATGTCTCCACGGCGACCGTTGTGATCGGCATTATTTTAGCCGCGTCCGGCATACCGGGCATCGTGCTTTTTTTCGCCGTAAAGTTTTTTAACCGCGAGCCTAAAATTATCGTCGCGCCGCCCGAGGAACCGGAGGGAGGGGGAGAAGGAGAGGCGTCGGAATCGGGCAACTCGGCGGAATTCAAGCCGGAATAGCTTACAAAATTACAAATTCGGGTTTAGCCGCTTGCCGACATTCATTTTTGCCAGCACCGCAAGCGTAATTAAAAACGCAGCCGCTATCAGATAGTATAAGGGCATCGGCATGATAAACGACGTGCCGACCAGCAGCAGCGCCGTAATCAAATAGCGCTTGCAGGCGGCGCCGGAGAGTGCGGCTGAGAGAAACCGCCGATAGCTCCGTTTCTCGCGCTTTAACGCCAAAGTTACTTCCGGCAACCCACCCAAAAACCGCAAAAGCCGACAGGTGCGCTCGCCGCCAAAAACGGTAACGGGAGCCCCGGGCAGCAGCGGCGCGGTTTTTAGGACTTCGTCCGTTGCGCCTGCCATCGTTAAAACCAATACCCGCCGCACCTTGTACATTTCGTAGGGCGGGGGCAAACCCCCGCCGTCGCCGTTCGTCGGATTTTTAGGTTTTTCCGCATTTGCTTCTGCATTCACTTCGGCGTAAATCTGAAAAAGGCGCGCAAGGCTTAGCGGTTCGGGATAAAATTCGACAAATACCGCCGTTTTTCCCGCTAAAATATACCCGTCGCGTTTTTTAGGACGGTTTCTCTCGAGCGCCCGGAGCACGGCCTCAAAACACCCCGCAGCTCCCATTAAGTAAAATTGCATCATAACGTCCGAAAATTCTCCCGCAGTTAAAGAGCGGCTCTTGCGCCGGCTTTTTAACAGCCCCGTCAGCGCCGTAACGCTTACCGCACCGGCAAATCCGGCCGAAAGGATTACGGCGGTATTGCGGGAAAAATACCCGACAATCGCCACCGCAAAAAAGCCGGATACTAAAAATAGCAATACTCTATCGACGGAGTCGGAAATTTTTTGCTTCATGTACGGATGATTGACCATACATAAATAATAATACCAAAAATGACAAACGAAATCCTTCCAACAAAAATCCTACCCCCGACGCCGGAAAACATCGCCCTGTGCGTAAAAACCATCGCACAGGGCGGCGTTGTTGCATTCGGGACCGAAACGGTGTACGGCCTCGGGGCAAACGCGTTAGACGCGGCCGCCGTTCAAAAAATTTTTGACGCCAAGGCCCGGCCGTCGGACAACCCGCTCATCGTGCATATCGCCGAATATTTACAGTTGGACGGGCTGGTTTTAAGCGTTCCCCCAAAGGCCCGCCTCTTAATGCAGCGTTTTATGCCGGGGCCGCTTACGTTGATATTTAAAAAATCTCCGGCGGTGCCGGCCATAGTGACGGCGGGGCTCGACACGGTGGCGGTGCGGATGCCGGCACATCAAGCGGCGCTTGATTTGATTGCCGCGTGCGGCGTGCCCTTGGCGGCGCCCAGCGCGAACCGCTCCGGAACCCCCAGCCCGACCACGGCACAGCACGTTTATGACGACGTAGGCGGCAGGATTCCGTATATTTTGGACGGAGGCATGTGCACGGTCGGCATAGAATCAACCGTTTTAGACCTCACCTCCGATACCCCCGTCATTTTGCGCGTCGGCGCCGTGGCGGCAGAGGAAATCGAAAAGGTGATCGGCCCTCTAGCCGTCGCGGGCTACGGCGACAACGCTGCGGATGCCGGAGTTGTAAGAGCGGACACCGCCGAAACGCCCGCTCCGCGCAGTCCCGGGCAAAAATACCGCCACTACGCCCCGCGCGCCGAAGTGATTGCAGCGGATTACCACGAAGCAATGCATGAGCGCATCGCGCAGTTATACGACGGCGGCGTATCCATTTTTCATAAAAACCCCGTGATTTTGTGCTTAGAAAAGAATCGGCCGTTTTACGGAAACAGGAATACTTTTAGCGTAGGAGCGGATGCGGCCGATTATGCGCGAAATCTTTACGCGCTGCTAAGGCGTGCGGACGATGACGGCTATGATACCGTTTTTGCCGAGTGCGTCCCGGTGAACGGCATCGGTGCTGCGGTTATGAACCGATTGGCTAAAGCGGGAGAGGGGAGCGGGAAGAATACGGAATTACGGAGCGTTAGGCATAAAATACTGCCTTAAGCACATGAATACGATAGACAAATTTTTGTGCATGTGCTAAACTACCTTTATGCGGATTTGTCCGTTTCTTGATAAGACATCCACCATTCCTCATTCCTAATTTCTAATTCCTACTTGTTTTGCAATCACCCCTCGCTAATCCCAAGCATACATAATATATATTTGCCTTTTAAGGAGACTCGCCATACCGTGTGCGGAATCATCGGTTACATAGGTAAAAATAACGCCGTGCCCATTATTGTGGACGGATTAAAAAAGCTGGAATACCGGGGATATGATTCGGCGGGCATCGCGATTTACGACAGCCACGGCTTTAAAGTGGTCAAGCAAAAAGGGCGGCTCGTTAAGCTCGAAGAGGTGCTCGCCGACCACCCTTTGTCAAGCCACATCGGAATCGGCCATACC
>Ga0123356_10004414_pt1 | contig 14539 bp, 16 predicted proteins | sample TergutEmb28metaG_2_FD_92546 | JGI IMG/M metagenome (GOLD analysis project Ga0123356, IMG submission 92546) | Embiratermes neotenicus P3 segment gut microbial communities from Petit-Saut dam, French Guiana - Emb289 P3 | ecosystem: Host-associated > Arthropoda: Insects > Digestive system > Gut ...
AAAGCCTCCGTGGTGTAGTGTTTATTGAGGTCAGTGTGTATCCTTGTTATTGCTCTGCAATCTTGCCTATCGCTACGCGCTATGGTTAATGTGTATCCTTGTTATTGCTCTGCAATCTTGCCATAGCGCGGGCAAGTGCGATTTTAGATTGTTTGTACTCGCTTATGCTTTGTTTCTGGCGCAGATGTTCCTCCGCGCGGCGCCGGGCTTCTTCGGCCCTGCGGGTATCGATCTCATCCGGGTGTTCGCAGGCTTGAACGAATATAAGAACTCCGTCATGACGTACCTCCAGAAACCCTTCGGAGTTTACAGAATCATTCCACTTGCCGTCTTTTTTTATGCGGACAGTTCCTATACTAAGCGGCATTATAAACGGAGCATGATCGGCAAGGATCATAACACTTCCGTCCGGTGCGACAGCAGAGACAGCCTCTACATTGTCGTCAAAGAACTCCCGTTCGGGAGTGAAAATCTTCAGATTAAAGAGTTTTGCCACTTATACTGATCCCTCTCTTTAAAGAGTTTTCGCTTTTGAATGCACTTCATCGATATCGCCGACAAGGAAGAACGCGGCTTCCGGCAGATCATCGACTTCACCGCCAAGTATCGCCGCGAAAGAACGTATTGAGTCTTTAAGAGTGACAAACCGACCCTGCATTCCGGTAAATGTCTCTGCGACCGAGAAAGGCTGAGACAGGAACTGTTGGATTTTACGCGCGCGATATACGGTTTTACGATCTTCGATACTCAACTCATCCATACCGAGGATTGCTATAATATCACGCAGCTCACGATATCTGTTAAGGCATGCTATAACACCTTGTGCAGTATTGTAGTGTTCACTGCCGACAATAGCCGGCTCAAGAATACGGGAGTAAGACTCAAGCGGAGAAACAGCCGGATAAACACCTATTTCCGCGACGCTTCGGGATAAAACAGTCGTGGCGTCGAGGTGTGAAAAAATAGTCGCCGGCGCCGGATCTGTCAAATCGTCCGCAGGAACGTATATCGCCTGTACAGATGTAACTGAACCGTTTTTTGTTGAAACGATACGTTCTTCCAACGCTCCGAGCTCGCCTGCGAGCGTCGGCTGATAACCGACTGCCGACGGCATCCTGCCGAGAAGAGCGGAAACCTCGTTTCCCGCCTGAACATACCTGTAAATATTGTCGATAAACAGAAGCACGTCACGATTCATCTCATCCCGGAAATATTCAGCCATTGTCAAGCCGGTCAAACCGACCCTCATTCTCGAACCGGGCGGTTCGTTCATCTGACCGAAAACCAGTGCTGTTTTATCTATTGCCCCGGACGCTTTCATATCATGGATGAGCTCGGAACCCTCGCGGCTGCGTTCTCCCACCCCGGCAAAAACAGAGTACCCGCCGTGCACTGTTGCGATATTATATATAAGCTCCATAATGAGTGTGGTCTTACCAACGCCCGCGCCGCCGAATAATCCGACCTTACCGCCTTTGGAGTACGGCGTGAGTAAATCAATGACTTTGATACCTGTCTCAAAAAACTCCGCAACAGGCGTCAGGTCGGTGAACTTTGGAGCGCTGCGGTGAATGTCCCATAAAGGAGCGTCTTCGATGGGAGGACCGTTATCGATAGGACGTCCCAGCACATCAACAACACGACCTATGACATTCGGGCCGACCGGTACGCGTATCGCGTGACCAAGCGCACGAACCTCCGTACCGCAGCATAGACCATCGGTTGCGTCAAGCGCGATACAACGAACTACACCGGGCGCGACATTGGCGGAAACCTCCATATGTCTGCCGTCGTCGGTAGCAAGCAGGTCGTGCAGCTTCGGTTCGTTTGCGTTGTGTTCAAACCGAACGTCCAAAACAGGACCGCTTATCTTTACGATCATCCCAATCTCAGTATTCTCCGTCATAATGCTGCTCTCCCTTTAGGACCTCCGCTGCATCGGCAATTTCCGAAAGCTCATTTGTGATCGCGCTTTGCCGTGCAAGGTTGTATTGAGTGTTTAGTTGCTTTATCATATCCTGAGCGTTTATAGTTGCGGAATGCATTGCGGTCATTCGCGCGTAATGTTCACTTGCGTACGCCTGTACCATTACACCGAAAATAAAACCGATAATATACTGCGGTACCATCATATCGAGTACGGTTTGTGCAGACGGATGATACATTACACCATCAAGCTCCGCCGCATCCCTTATATCATCATAATCCGGAAGCAGAACCGGCAGCAACCTGGATTCGACAGGTTTTCTTTTTGTTTCGCCATAAAATGATGTATATATAACACAAATCTCATCCGTGTGTCCGTTTTCGTATAAACTTGTTAACTCACGCGCCACTTCCCGCGCTCTTGTAAGTGTCGGATCCTGAACGATACCCAGCAGACAGATGTCCGGGGTCAAGCCGCGCGAATGAAAAAAAGACTCGGCTGTGTGTCCCAGCGTGATCAAGCCGGAACCGGAGCCGGCGCGGATGCGTTCAAGAGCAAAGTTTAAAACCGCCGAGTTATGGGCGCCGCAAAAGCCTTTATCTCCGGAAATGACCACATATGTACGATGCGGCTGCTCCCGTTCTGTCAAAAACGGATGAGAAACATTCCGCGATGAGGAAAGGATCTCCTTCATTGTCCGGCGTATATAAGCAAAATATCTGCGGTTATGCTCTATGTGACCCATGACCTGCTTCATTCTGTTTGACGAGATCATTTCCATAGCGCCTGTTATTTTTTTTGTTTGCTCAACAGCGGAAATATGCTCGCGAATCTCATTTGCTTTAGGCATCTGTTTGACCAACCATTCCTTCACCGCCGGTGATAAACCGGTCGAATAACTCTTCAAGTCCTGATTTATCGTCGTCTGTCAGTTCGCCTGCAGCATCAATACTGCCGGTTATCGACCCTCCGTTTTTACTAATGAAAAGGAGCAAGCGTACGGCAATATCGTCTATTTTCTCCAGTTCATATTTATCAAACATCCCGCTTTTTGCGGCGTGGAGAAGAACGATCTGCTCCGAGAGTTTATAGTTGCGTTCAGCAGGCTGTATAAGCAGCCTGACAAGACGTTCGCCGCGGCGAAGCAACGCGGAGGTAGCAGAGTCGATGTCCGCGCCAAACTGCGCGAACACAGCCATGTCCCGGTACTGCGCTACGTCAAGCCGCAAGGTGCCTGACACTTCGCGCATAGCCTTGCACTGCGCAGCACGCCCGACCCGCGATACAGACAGTCCGACATTTATCGCAGGACGTTGCCCCGAGTTAAACATCGCGGTTTCCAGATATATCTGCCCGTCAGTGATAGATATGACATTTGTAGGAATATATGCGGAGATATCACCCGCCATTGTTTCGATTATCGGCAGTGCAGTCATCGAACCTCCGCCAAGCTCCCCGGACAGCTTAGCAGCACGTTCAAGCAGACGGCTGTGCAGGTAAAACACATCACCCGGATAAGCCTCGCGGCCTGAAGGTCGGCGTAGCAGCAGTGACATCGTTCTGTACGCAACCGCGTGTTTTGATAAATCGTCGTAAACGATAAGCACATCTTGTCCGTTCATCATAAACTCTTCCGCTACAGCACAGGCAGCGTATGGCGCTATATATTGCATAGCTGCGGTATCGCTGCTGAAAGCGGCTATGACCGCAGTATGCGCAAGAGCGCCGGAGCTCTCAAGCATGTGAACAAGGCTTGACACAGTTGACGTCTTTTGCCCTATTGCGCAGTATACGCAAATGACACCGGTATCACGTTGATTGATGATGGCGGACAGTGCGATCGAAGTCTTGCCCGTCTGCCTGTCTCCTATTATAAGCTCACGCTGACCGCGCCCGATAGGGATCATACTGTCGATAGACAATATACCGGTCTCAAGCGGCGTATCAACGGGGGAACGCTGCATGATCGTTGGAGCGTGCGCCTCTATCGGGCGGAATTTATCGCAGTTTAAGTCCTTCCCGTCAAGCGGTTGACCTAAGGGGTCAACGACACGCCCGAGCAGTTCATCTCCTACACAAATCTCGGCGATCCGACCGGTCGTATGGACAAGGCTGGTAGTTGATACCGAACCTCCGAGAAGCGCTGCGCCTACTCCGCCGAGAACAAGATCCAGGGCAAGACCGGTAGCGCCGCTTTCAAATGATAACAACTCACCGTAATGACAGTTTGACAGCCCGGCGATATGCACAATATCATCGCTGTAGCTCTTGACAACACCGTACTCGTATACAAGCGGATCCGCGCCGGTTGATTGAACCCGCTGCTTTAGAAGCGAACCAACAGAAGAAAATGACGACTCGACTCCATGCTTCTTCTCATCCGGGTTTGTCATCATACGACCGAGCTCGTGCAACCTGGAAGAAAAACTCGCATCGTATACCTTGCCGTCAATAACCGCAATAAATCCGCCTGTTATTTTAAGGCTCTCAATGATCTCGAAATCCAGCTTCATGTCAAGCTTGCTTTCAAAACCCCTGCATATCGAATCGATCAATTTCTCATCCTGACTTGAAGAGACTATAAGAATCGGTTTATCCATAAACATTCATTCCTCTGTAATCATCCCTTTGCAAAGATATCAATCCCCGCGGAAAAAATCGTCGACTGCGTTTGTATTGTCCGAAGGAGATACCTCGCGCTTTAAAATGCGTGCTGCCATATCAGTCGCCAGCTGCGCGACTTCCTGATGCGCTTCCTCGATCGCCTGTTTTTTCTCTTCCTCGATCCGATCCTCTGCCTCCCGAATCATATCCCTTGCTTTTTCACGTGTCTCTTTAAGGATCATGTCAGCTTCTTCCGAGGCTTTTTCCCGGCTTTTTTGCAAAAGCTCACGCCCGTGCGCTTCGATATCTCTGATTTTCCCGTCGTATTCAGAGTGAAGAGCTTCTGCTTCAGCACGCCTTTTTTCTGCTTCTTCCATCTCGCCGCGGACGCGATTGGAACGTTCGGACAAAAAGCGGATCACGTGCTTCCAGAGAATCAGACGCAACAATATAAAAAGTACGGTAATATTTACGAGGCTGATAATTACATCCTCAGGATGAAGGTCCAAGAGAAACACCCCTTAAGAAAGTCCAAAGTGTGGAAAGGATCACTATGTTTTGTTAACGCGTGAAAATCAAGATCAAAGCTGTGACAAAGCCATAAATCGCCGCGGACTCAGTCAACGCCAGACCAAGCAGTAAAGTCGCGTTGATCTTGCCGGACGATTCCGGTTGGCGGGCGATCGCGTCCAGCGCTTTCCCGGTGGCGATACCCATCGCTATCGCTGCCGCAACGCAGGATAACAGGCACAGAGCTATTCCGATATTTTCCATTATAAGGTCCTCCTATCAAGTCTACTCGATTGCTTCGTTAATAAACGTAAGTGTCAGTGTAACAAAAATAAATGTCTGCATTATCGGATGAAACGCGTTGAAGTACAAACCAACGACGCCCGGTATACCAATCGCATTACTTCCGAGCGCCATGTATAACATATCAATAACGATCATTCCTCCAAGCATGTTGCCGAACAAACGGCAAGCCATCGACACAGGGATCGCAAAGTCGGAAATAACACGAAAGAGGAAAACTACCGGGGTCGGAGAAGCCAGTGATTTTATACGCCCGGTCACACCTTTTTTCTTTATTCCGTAAGCATTTATAAAAATAAAGGTCATAAACGCCAGCGCAAATGTCATAGTTATATCGGCAGTCGGAGGACGAAGCCTGAAGAGCTCAAGGAACGCGCTTGTAAGCATCAGCGCTGCTACCGATAAAATGTACGAACATAAAAATTCGCCTGTCCCGTGGGCTTGCGAATTTGTATACTTACAGACTGACTCAACGATGAGTTCAATCACATTCTGCGCTCTTCCCGGGTTTTCCTTAGGGTTGCGAAAAACAGTCAGACGTATTATAAGCGCCGCGACGATAAGAAAAGCCATTGCGATCCATGTTAAAATGACCGTTTTACTTATACTGAAACCAAGGATCGAAACCCGTTCCGGCCACATTGAAAATTCTAGCCCCGGGTTTTCCTGTCTTCCGAATATCAGCTCCAGTAAACGGGTCAGGAAAAGAAAGCCGCCAATAACGATAAAAGATACAGCAAAGAGCTTACAAAGCTTATCTTGTTTACCGGTAACCGATCCGGAATTTATTTTCGCGCCGATGCTCCGCCGCCATAAGTACCCCGTTGTAAAAAACGCGACGGAAACGCAGAGTAATATCCAGTTTAACATTAAGTAATCACCTGCCGGATTTGGAAACAATAAGGAATCTGATGACAGCGCTGACGATCAGCGCCGCGCCCATTCCGACGCCTGTCCATAATAGACTTTCAGCAAGCAGTATCGCGCTGATGAGAAGCACGGCAAAAGGAAAAATGAACTGGGTTATCGCAAATATCACTGTCTTACCGGAGAGTTTACCTTTAGTAACAGAGGCTGTGAACTTTGACAGCAGCCAATATTGGACAGTTCCCGAAATCGCGCCAATAATGAACCCAAGCATGATTTGCTCAACCCCTATCCCGCCGAACTATTCTCCAACTCTGTCAGACTCTTTTAGCTTTCTGTCAACTCTTTGAGGTACTCAACTAAAAGATCTTTGTCAACCGGCTTATCAAATAATTTTGTGGCTCCAAGCGCGGAGGTTTGTTCAATTACGGACTTTTGCCTTGATGTTGAGCTGATAACTATAACAACAGCCTCGGGATTGTGCTTCTTGATTTTTTCCAGTGCTTCGATGCCGCTCCCGTCTTCCATCGCCAGATCCAGCGTTACGATGTCAGGCAAAAGCTCCATATACTTCTCAATGCCTTCGTTTCCGCTTTCTGCTTCTCCGGTGACTTCGATATCAAGTGTGCTGACATACTTTTTTATCACTGTGCGGAAGTAAGCCGAGTCTTCGATGATCAACATTGTCTTCATACGATATAACCACTCCTAATATCATTTTAAAGAATAAATTAATTAGCTTTATTATAGCAAATAGGCAGATCAATTACAATGCCTGCATAAACAAAACGCAGTTGAAACTGCGTTTTGTAAGATTATATCTTATTGCTCCTGTTATTCTGCGACCAGACTGTTGATATCGATTATCAGGCTGATCGAACCGTCACCCAGCACCGCGCAGCCGCCGATACCATGCATCCCTATATTATGCTTTTGAATGTACTCGGGAAGCGGCTTGATGACCGCCTGCTGCTCGCCGATAAGCTCGTCGACAAACAGACAGAAAGTGGTCGTATCGGTTGTTATCATTATAAGGATACCGTTATCCAGGCTTTCGTAATCCGGTTCGATATCGAAAATCCTGTATAACCTGAGCACCGGATAACACTCCCCGCGGATCATGATCATCTCGCTGCCGTCCGGATCGAGGAAAACATCACCGTCGTTAGGTTTGAATGACTCCTGGATAGAGAGCATCGGAACGATGAACACCAGCTTACCGACCCGCAGCTTCATACCGTCGATGATAGCAAGCGTGAGCGGGATGCGGATCTGTATTGTCATACCCTCACCGGGGGTGCTCTCCAGAGATATGTTGCCTCCGACCTTGTCTATATTACGTCTGACAACGTCCATTCCGACACCGCGCCCGGAAAACTCGGTAACTTCCTCGTTTGTAGAGAAACCGGGCAGGAAGATCATATTATAGGCTTCTTTATCGGAAATCTCATGATCCGGCTTTGATGTTAATCCTTTTTCAGCGGCTTTCTTTAATATTGAAGCGCGGTCGAGCCCCTGACCGTCGTCGGTGATAAGGATAATGACGTCGCCCCCGGCGCTGCGTGCTTCAAGAGTGAGCTTTCCTGTAGACGGCTTACCGCTTTTGATACGCACGTCAGGTGTCTCGATACCATGATCGACCGCGTTACGGATAAGATGCATAAGCGGGTCTGAAAGATTGTCGATGATATTTTTGTCAACCTCGGTCTCTTCGCCGATAAGTACGAGTTCGACTTCTTTTCCGACCTTTTTACTGACGTCTCTGACGATACGGTGCATTTTCTGGAAGGAGTTTGAAACAGGCAGCATCCGGATCGACATTACTATATCCTGAAGCTCGTTTATTAACTTTCTGAGCTCCTGACTGCTGCGTTCAAATGAATCGATGTGCAGATTAGCCACTTCCGGATTTTTTGTGACCATGGACTCGGTAGTGACGATCTCGCCCATAAGGTTCATCAGTTTGTCGAGTTTGTTTACATTGACACTGATAAAATTCTGTTTAACAACAACATCCGTGGCTGCCGCCGCTGCCGCCGGCTTGCCTTCTTCTACAACCTTTTCTTCTTCGACCGGCTTGGCGCGCATTGAAGGCGGGAGTTCCTCGCTGGTCGGATCGAGCGGAATAAGGCTCGAACTCTCAAGAAACATGATCTCTTCAACCATTTTTTTAAGCACATCCGGGTTTTCGGAGGATTGTATATACAGGGTAAACCCGTTGGTTGCGATCTCATCACTGGAAGCGGGATCGTTCAGGTCTTCAGGTTTGTGGAGTATGTTCTGGCAGTGCTCGGTCAGTGTAGTTACAACGCCGAATGCACGCAGATTTTCCATCTGGCAGCCTGCTTCGAACTCGATCTTTATCTTATACAAAGGCGTTCCGAAATCGGTGAAACTCGAGTCATCGCCCGCCTGTCCGCCGGATGCCGCTTCATCCCCGCCGCCTCCGCTATCGCTGCCCGGCGCAGGCGCCGAACCCAGGATAGTTTCAAGATAACGGTGGATCTTTGCGCTGAGATCGGTGAAATCACCATCGGATTCTCCACCCGACAGGAGTTTATCGACCTCTGCTTTAAATTTATCCCCTGCGGCTAGACACAACTCAGCGACGCCCTCAACGGCGTCGGCATCTTTGCGCGTCTTGCCTTCGCGGATTTTATCGAACATATCTTCAAGCGCATGCGCAAGCTTTGCGAGATTATCAAACGACATCATGGACGCGGAGCCTTTGATAGTGTGCATTATCCGGAATATCTCGTTGATATGATCCTCGGTCATGTTCTTCTCTTTCTCACTTTGGAGAAGAGTTTCTTCAAGCGACTCAAGAAGCTGCTGTGTTTCAAAAATAAATACGTCAAGCATGGGATCCAATTCACGCATCATAGTCACCTACCTTTTAAATTCAGTTGCACAATACAAGAAACAGACATCAACCTAATTTCTTTATCGCTGCGATGATGCCATCTTCCTTGAACGGCTTAACAATGAAGCCTTTAGCTCCGGATACGATCGCGTCGCGTACCATCGCTTCCTGCCCCATTGCGGAAACCATGACGACTTTAGCCTGAGGATCCAGCTTTGTGATCTCCTTAAGAGCTTCAAGCCCGGTCATTTCAGGCATGGTGATGTCCATTGTGACGATATCGGGATGCAGATCCTTGTACATCTCGACGCCGACCGCGCCGTTCTCAGCTTCGCCAACGACTTCGTAGCCGTTTTTTGTCAGCATATTCTTGATCGAGATTCGCATAAATGCAGCGTCGTCAACGATTAAGACCTTTGCCATTGTTCATCCTCCTAGCAAAAACAAAATTCTATTACGATATGTTCAACATATTATACGCCGGTTAAATAAATTTCTCGCCTGCTCCGACAGTCCGTATCTTCAGCGCACCTGTATCCATGTATATCTCTATAGTGCGTCCGTGAGAACCGCCGGTATCGTTAGCCCGTACAGGTATACCAAGATGCTTGAGGATCGCAAGCCCCGCGGCTGCGTTACGTTCGCCGATCTTCAGCATATCGTTATTCTGTGAGCGTCCGAACATATGCGCTCCGCCCGCGATCTTAGCTTCAAGCGCACCCTGCTGAGCTCCTATGCGCTTGAGCTGGTTAAGCAGTTCGATCACCGCGGAATCCACAAACTTAGCTATATTCTGACCTTCAAAGCCTTTGTATGTGGGCAGCATACAGTGTGCCATACCACCGATCTTTCGCGCCTTGTCAACAAGTGTTATTCCAACGCACGAACCAAGTCCCAAAGTCGTCAGTACGTCGGGGAATTTTGCGACTTTAAGGTCAGCCATGCCAACAACGATTATACCCATATCAGCCTTCCAATCCTAAAGCATTTAATAGCATTTTATACGAATTATAGTCAGGAATCAAGAAGAAATGTCCGGAAACTTCCCCGCCGGGATCATTAAACTGTGTTTTCAGGAACAAAACCGAATCCCCGATCTTGCCATATTCGATCATCGCTATGCTTATTATCGCGCCGAGCATATCGATCGATATCTGCGGAACAGTAGGTGTTGCGCTAAGTCCGGAAAAGGATGTAATAGCCGAGAGAAACGAACCGACAAGTATATTTGCGATTTCCAGCAGTGTGTCGCGCTCAAGCTCGTCGAGCGTAAAATCGGGAGCGGTGGTATCACGTTTTGGTGTCTCGAGCGCATTGGCTACCATGGACATCGCGTCTTCCATACCAAGCAGAAGGAGTATATACCCGTTCAAGTCGCCGGAAAGATCTATCAGCACTCCTGAAACAAGTGTCTCCGGGCCATCCATGACATTTACAATGTCGTTAAAAGGTACAACAGAAGCCTCCGGTACGCTCATTGATATCCTTCGGTTCAGAAGACCTGCCAAAGCTGAAGCGGCATGTCCTGCTCCTATATTACCAATTTCTTTGAAAACGTCAAGATGTTTTAACAAGTTCTCTTCATTTGATGTACTCATTTTGATGTTAACCTCATATTTATTGTAGCCTGTTCCTGTCAAGTCAAGATAAAGTATTACCGCGTTATAGTCGATATACTATTAATGAAGAAAAACGATTCGGGGAAGTTGCGAAAATGCAGAGGTGAGCAATAAATGAGAGTAGATGCATCGCAGGTACTTGGACAAGGCGGCGTGAAGATAAGATCCGGAACAGGCTCGGCCACTGACTCTCTGAAAGAGGGCGATGTGATCAGGGCAAAGGTCTTATCGAGTGATAAGAGCGGCACCCTCACATTAAAGACGGAGAACGGACAGAGTTTTAAAGCCAAGCTGGATACAGACGTCAAACTCCACGCGGGTGATACGATACTGCTCGAGGTTTCGGGGAAAGAAAAGGGACTTATCTCACTTTCCTTCAGCGGGGTGGAAGAGACTTTAGAGGAACCAACGGGAGGACAGGCAAGTCTCGTGCGGGATTTCACTGATAAAAGCCTTGCGCCTTTTGCAAGCAAACTTGCGGAACTGAGTATGCCGGTCACTGAGGAAACTGCTCGCCTTATGCGGGAACTGATCGCTCAAAACCCCGGTATGTCACTTGATGAAGCCGCTTTTCTCGCGTCAAACAAACTGACAGGTGACGAGAGTCTAATGAGAGCTGCTCTTGCGATCATATCAAACGGGGATAAAACAGATGCTATGATCGCACGTCTTACGGCGTTATTGGGAGAACAGGATCATTCAGTCGATCAGGAACCCGGCGTCAGGAATCCGGAGCATGGAGTAAAAGAAGCGGTACAAACTGCTACTTCATCTAATGAAACAGCTTCTGCTCAATTCACCGTAAGCCCTGCAAATTCAGCTCCTTTGACAGATCTGCTCACTTTGATCGTGAGGAGTGCGGCCAGTCTTTCCGGTACTTCCGGGCAAGTCGACTCACCCCCGCAAACCACCGCTCAAACGATTATACCACAAAGTGATAGCATTATGCAAAGCACAAATGTAGAAAATGTTGAAGAAATTTTTTATAATGGTGAAAAAAACACCCAACAGCCCCTTTCTCATGTGCAAAATTCATCAGTTCAAAACCCGGAGCACGGAGAATCCGGAGCGGAAGGGCGGGTCACACAAAGCACCGGACAACCTGAAAATGCACCTTTACAGTCTCCTTCCGCAGATCCTCCGGCCGCACAGACCGCAGGACAACCTGCCGCAGCCGGAGCTTCATCTCCCGCCGATCCCGGATCCTCACCTCCTCAGCCTGTGGGGAGCGTAGTGGCTCAACTTCTTTCCGAGATCCCCGAGTTCAGCGGAACACCCGCATCGGCGTTGGAAAAATTTTCAAATATGTTAATGAGGGTCGCCGGCGATAACAAGGAAACGCTCGATGATAATACCGCAAAGCTGGTATCTCAACTGGATAAACTGTTTACCAGAATTGAAAGGAACGATACAGACGCCGGCGCTCGGCTGAAGGAAGCAAGAGAGGAACTGTATGCCCGTCTGGCGCTGCTCGAAGAAACGATATCAAACGCGACGCAGCCGGCGAGAACAGAAATGCTTGGACAAACACAGAAACTGATGGAGCATGTCAGACTGCTCAACAGCATAGATCAGTTTGTATACATGCAGTTGCCGGTACAGTTGAGTGAAGAACGCAAGTCAGCGGAACTGTATATTTTTAAGAGGAAGGGCAAAAAAAGCGCAGACCCGGAGAATGTAAACATTCTGCTTGCGCTTGATCTTGAATACATGGGTCACTGGGAAGCGCTGCTCAACATCAAAAATAAGGACGTCTATATCCAGATGGAGGTTCCGGGGGCAGCGGAGAAGGAGCATTTTCTGAGAAACACCGTTCTGCTCCACGAGATGCTTGACGAAGCGGGATTCAAACTGGTCAACACCGAAATAAAATACTCCGAAAAGGAAACTACACCTTTGACAGCGCTCTCATCACTGAGCAGATACACCAACGGACGACCCGGGATGATCGATTTTATGATATAAACCGGCGTCCCCGGCGATTAAGGTCAGACAGCATGGATGAAAATAAACGAAGAGTAAACAGAGCGGCAGCGATCAGCTATGATCCGGCCGATAACGATGTACCGGTGCTTGCGGCATTCGGTGAAGGACATCTCGCGGATAAAATAGTTGAAGTGGCAAAAGAATCAGGCGTACCCGTTCTGGCAGACCCGGGACTGTCAAACATGCTTTCGAAGCTAAGCGTCGGTGATGAGATATCCCCGGAAATGTACGAAGCAGTGGCAAAGGTGCTGGCATTCGTCAGTGAAGTTGACCGGAGTTACGGTGAAAAGATAAAGAAGGGTCTTAGTTAAATGTACGATATAGCAACAGGTAGTACATCACATGATCATTATTATGCATAAATCTTGTCCCATGAAATATTATTGTCTGAATGTATTGAAATAACGGCAAGGATGTGAGATACTGGTTGAACTTTGGAGGAACTCAATGAGCACTTTGCTGGACCACTATAAAATCCTCGGCGTCAACGTAGGAGCGGGGATAGCCGATGTCACATCGTCTTACAGACAGCTTTGCCGGTTACATCACCCCGACGTCAGCGACGATCCGGACGCCGAGGAACTGATGAAGCAGATAAATATAGCATACACGGTACTGCGGGATAAGTTCAAACGCGAAACAGCATTCCGTGAGCGTCAGACATATACCCGCCCGACCAGGAGATACGGAAGCCCTGAAGCCCGTCAGCAGGGTGCGGAATCACAACAGCAGGAAACAGAAAAAGAAGCGCGCGAAGCTCTTCTCGGTTATTTTAAAGCTATAAACGCATTTGATTTTACCGGCGCATATAACTACCTGAGCGAACACGATAAAAAGTACATATCACAGGAGAGTTTTATCGACTGGCGGGAATCAGTTGCCCGGTTATACCCGATGCGTGAGTTTAAAATCGCCGGAGGTTCTTCGATTGCCGTCGTGACCTGGGGTGATGATAAGACTTTCCACGCGCGTAAGTTTCGTGTTATAATAACCGAAGACGATTATTCAGATGACGCGACGCAGTCCGGAGACGTTGACAAGCTGGTCATAAACGAGGACGGAAAATGGGGCGTATACCTCGGATACAAAAGTGTTGGAGAACTGACACGCACATTTGACGAACGGCTTCAGTCCAAGCGGAGACGCGATATCGCAAAACGCTGGGAGGAGTATTACACCGGCCTGTATCAGGAATTCGACATGTTGAACATGGACGGGATGCGCAGGTCGGTTTCGCGGGAGCTGTACAGACACAGGCGCTTCGGCGGATCGATCACATTCGCCGCGATATCCATAAAGCACAGCGGCGCAAAACGCGCGGGGGAAGAGGAACTGCTGCGTTCCGCAGCGAGAACGATATGCGGCGAGCTGCGTGAAACCGATATTCCCGCTTATGCCGGCGACGGTGTGTTTGCGATAATGTTCGTCGAGTTACGCAGAAAAGATGCCGAAGAGATAATAAAAAGGCTGGCGGAGTTAATACGCAAAAACGCAGGTCAGCAGCTCGGCAGGGAAGCCGCGATAGAATATGCTTTTGATACATGGTCCGGCAACAGTTATGCCGATTTTGACAATATAAACAACGTTCTAAAGATTTTTTCAAAAAAGATGTAAAGATTTATACCAAAAATTCCGATGATAGATACAGAGGTATCTGTGCCGTTCAGGGACGGACGGCAAAAAATATGTAATCAAAAGGATTTGAGGTGCAAGAATTATGATTAATCCGATGCTAAGGTCGTCGCCGACGAGACTAATGGGTCTGTCTTCCGGAATGGACACAGACACTATAATCCAGCAAACACTGCGTTTGCATCAATTTAAGATCGACAATCAGATGCGCAATAAAAAGCTCATCGA
>Ga0123356_10004415_pt1 | contig 14538 bp, 11 predicted proteins | sample TergutEmb28metaG_2_FD_92546 | JGI IMG/M metagenome (GOLD analysis project Ga0123356, IMG submission 92546) | Embiratermes neotenicus P3 segment gut microbial communities from Petit-Saut dam, French Guiana - Emb289 P3 | ecosystem: Host-associated > Arthropoda: Insects > Digestive system > Gut ...
GCGTTCCGCGGGCGTGCTGTAAAAGCGCTGAGGCAGCATGTCGCGGCCAGCGATATCGACGACGGCACCCTGGACCGCTTCTGCGCCTGCTTGCGCTACGTCCGGCTCGATGCGACGAAACGCGAAGCGGACTGGGATGTTCTGAAACAGGCGTTGCGCCCAGAATGCGTGCGCGTTTTCTACCTCGCCACCTCACCCGACCTCTATGGTCGGGTCTGTGCCAACCTCGGCGCGGTCGGGCTCGTGACCGAGAAATCCCGCGTGGTGCTGGAAAAACCGATTGGCCACGACCTGGCGTCGGCACGTGAGATCAACGACAAAGTCGGGGCGGTGTTCTCCGAAACGAAGATCTTCCGCATCGACCACTACCTTGGCAAGGAAACAGTGCAGAACCTGCTCGCGCTGCGCTTTGCCAACACGATCTTCGAACGCCTGTGGACCACTGACGTGATCGACCACGTGCAGATCACTGTCGCTGAGACGGTGGGCCTGGAAGGCCGCGGCGGCTACTACGACCGCGCCGGCCAGCTTCGCGACATGGTGCAGAACCACATGTTGCAGCTGCTCTGCCTGCTCGCGATGGAGCCACCGGTATCGCTCGACGCCGACCGCGTGCGCGACGAGAAGCTGAAGGTGCTGCGGGCGCTGCGACCGATGGAGCCGCACGAGATAGCGCCGCTGACCGTGCGGGGCCAATACACCGCGGGCGCAATCGACGGCCAGCCGGTGGCGGGCTATCTCGCCGATCTCGGCACGGATGGGCCGAGTGCTACGGAAACCTTCGTCGCGCTGAAGGCGGCAGTGTGCACGTGGCGCTGGGCGAACGTGCCGTTCTATCTGCGTACCGGCAAGCGATTGCCAGAGAAGGTGTCGGAAATCGTCGTACAGTTCCGCGCTCTGCCGTTCTCGATCTTTCCGGCCGACGTCGCAGAGTGGCAGCCGAACCGACTGATCATCCGGCTGCAGCCAGAGGAGGGCATGCGATTAGGCATGATGACGAAGGATCCCGGTCCTGGCGGGATCCGGCTGTCGCCCACGGGTCTCGATATCCACTTCGAAAAGACATTCAACGTGCGGTTCCCCGACGCCTATGAGCGCCTGCTGATGGACACGGTACGCGGCGACCCGACTCTGTTCATGCGTCGCGACGAGGTGGAAGCGGCATGGACCTGGGTCGAACCGATCCTGGAGGCATGGTCGGGACGGCCTGATCACCCGCGGCCGTACGCGGCGGGAAGTTGGGGGCCAACAGCGGCCATCGCTCTGATCGAACGTGATGGTCGGACCTGGCACGAGCAGATCGAGTAACCCGGGCGCTGAGCGACGACGCCGAAGGCTGCGGGTCTTTCGCAAGCGCCTTGGCTGAACTGAGTCCGCCCTGCGGTCAACGCTGAAAGGCGGCCAATCTGCGATCCACCTCATCGCGCAACCGGTACCATCCACCGATTGCCGGCAGGAACCAGGGATTGCCGGTGTAGAGCGGATGATCGGGAAATTCCTCGCCGTCGAAAGCGCTCTGTTGGTTGCTGATGCCGGCGATCTTACGGGCCGTCTGCCAACCGAGATAGGTCATCATCGCCACGCCGCTGCCGTTGCACCCCATGAGGTAGTGCATGCCGTCTCGCTGACGCCCCATATGGGGCAGTGCATCCAGGGTGAATGCCACGTTCCCCGTCCAGCAATGGGTCAGCTTGATGCCGCTTAGTTGCGGGAACCGCTCGGTCATGAACCGGTGCAGGATAGGAGCAATCTGCTGCGGCGTGGCCGGCGTGAAGCGTGCACGGCCGCCGAAGATCATCCGTCTGCCGTCCGGCGACATCCGGTAATAACACAGCACCCGACGCGTATCGGCGAGCGTGCGCTGCTTCGGTATCAACCGAGCCGCGAGATCCGGTGGCAGTTCCTCGGTTGCGATGATGTGGCTCGCGAGCGGCACGACGCGCCGCTTCAGGTCCGGCGTGATGTCGCCGGTATAGCCGTTGGTGGCAATCACCACCTGCTCCGCCTGGAGCGTGCCGCGCGTAGTCCGCAATTCGAAGCCGCCGTTGCGTCCCGTGATGCGCCGCACGCCCGCACGGGCGCAAACCGGAACATGGCGCGCGCGGCACGCATCCAGCAGGCCTTTGTAATATAAGGCTGGGTGAAGGTTGGCGGAGCGTTCCACCACCATACCGCCATAGTAGTAGTCGCTCGCCATCTCTTCGCGCTGGCGTTCGCGCGGCACCATGTAGGCTTCCGATTGTGCCGCATCGTTCAAGAGCGCGACCTTGCGTGCCTGCGCCGCGTAATGCGCAGGCGTCCAGGCACCGACGAAGCGGCCGGTCTTCTTCCAGTCACACTGGATGGCTTCCGTGGCGATCAGCCGCTCGATCAAGCTGAACGCCTCGGCACCATCCGCCAGCAGCGCGCGGGCGCGCTGCGATTGCGGATCGAGCGTCTTGCCGGAGAAGCTTTTACCGATATTCACGCCGCCGCTGACGCCGCCGCCATTGCGCGTACTGGCACCGTATCCGAGTTCCGCGGCCTCCAGCACCACGCAATCGAGACTGTTCCTGGCCGCCTCCAAGGCCGTCGAAAGTCCGGCATAACCGCCACCGATGATGGCCACGCGGGCGCGCGACGGCACGTCGACAGGGTCTTGCGCGGTGGGCTGATAAGCTTCCCACCAGTACGGCATTGCCTTGAAGTCGCGGTGGAAGACCTCGCCTTGTGGCATGGTGCGCTCCTTCAGCGGAACCGCTCGGCGGCATACGGCGCAGGATCGATGGCGGGCCTCTCTCCAACAATCATCCGCGCGACCAGCCGTCCGCTCGGAGGGCCGCCGGTCATGCCGAAATGACCGTGGCCGAACGCGAAATAGAGGCCAGGCAGACCGGACGCCGCGCCGAGGATCGGCAAGCTGTCCGGCGTGGACGGGCGGAAGCCCATCCAATAGCGCACGTCCCTGCCGCTCAGTCCGGGAAACATCTGCCTCGCGTGCCGGACCAGTATCTTTGCCCGCTGCTCATTCGGCGGCGCATCGAGCCCGGCGATCTCCACCGTTCCCGCAACACGCAGACCGTCCTCCATCGGCGTCATGCCGAAAGCCCGCGTCTTGTTGCTGATCGGCAGTGCCGGCACTATCTCCGGATTGAACAGCATCGCGTGATAGCCGCGTTCCGTCTCCAGCGGTAGCTTGATGCCGAGTGGTTGGAGTAATTGCAGCGACCATGCGCCCGCGGCGATCACGACGTGATTGGCCGAACGGTTGGCGGTGTTGGTCATCACCATCCAACCACCGCCCTCGTTGGGGATCAACTTCATGGCCCGCTCGTTGATCAGCGCGCCGCCTTCATGGGCGAAAAGTTCGCCCAACGTGCGCACACTGCGTTGCGGACTGACGGTGAAGCCGTTGCCAGGGACCAGCAGACCATGCGTCACCTCGCGCGCGATGCCAGGAAACATTTGGCGCAAGTCATCAGCGGTGAGCGCTTCAGTGCGGATACCATGGCGCTCGCGGATCTCTCGTTCGAGCCTGGTGTTGCTGGTCTCGGCACCGCCTTCCCATACCTGCACCTGACCGATCGGTCGAAACAGGCCGCGATACAGCTCCGGGCCGAGCAGCTCCTGCCAGCAGTCCAGCGTTTCACCATGCAAGGCGCGCATCGCGTCGGAAATCGCCAGCACGCGAGCATGTCGGCCAGATTCGACCCAACGCATCAGCCAGGGCAGCGCGCGCGGGAAGTAGGATGGACGCACCGATAGCGGACCGAGCGGATCCATCAGCCAGCGGGGTACCTTGCGCAACATGCCGGGTAGGGCGATCGGCACCGCAGTATCCGGACTGATCAACCCCGCATTGCCGAAGGACGCACCTCCGGCCGGCGGCAATGGATCGATGACCGCGACGGCCAGGCCGGCGCGACCGAGATAAAGGGCCGTGGACATGCCCGCCACGCCGGCTCCGATCACGATGGCACCATGCCGTGCGAGCGTCATTGACGTCGTCCTTTATCGTTGCGCTCTCACTGCGCTGGCGCGGCGGCCGCGTAGCAAGCTGTCCAGCAGGAGAACCACACCGGTGACGCCGATCAGGAATGCGCTGACCGCGGCGATGGTCGGCTCGATTTCCATCTGCAAACTGTTCCAGATCCGTACGGGTAGCGTCTGGACGCGGACGCCGGTTAGAAACAATGCGATGATCAGCTCGTCAAATGATGTCAGGAAGGCGAACAGCGCAGCGGAAATGAGGCCGGGTGCGGCCATCGGTATGACCACTTTCATGAACACTCGCACCGTGCTCGCGCCGAGGTTGAGTGCGGCACGTTCCAGGTTGATATCCACGCCTTGCAGCGCAGAGAGCAGGATCAGCAGCACCACCGGCAGCGCGATCACGGCGTGGCAGATGCCGATCCACAGAATGTTGCCGACCAGGTGCAGCCGCGCCGATAGGAAATACATGGCGATGGAGGTGATCACCGTCGGCACGATGATTGGCAGCAACAGCAGCGAGAGCAACAGCTTCTTCGCACCGAAGCTGCCGCGCACGAAGGCGTAGGCAGCGAAGAACCCCACCACCGTCGCCACGGTGCAGGCGATCACCCCGATCACGACACTGGACCAAAGCGATTGCTGCCACTGCGGATCGCCAAGGAAGCGGACGAACCAATAAAGAGAGTACGAACGTGGCGGGAACTGCAGATAGCCTGGGCCACTGAACGCCAGAATGATGACAATGACGATCGGTGCCAGCAACAAGAGGCACAGCAGCGTGACGTAGGCGGGCAGGGCGCGGCGCATCGCTCAGGTCCCCATCAGCCGCTGCAGGTCGGTCACACGATAATAAATGGCATAGAGCACCAGGGTCACAGCAAGGAGGTACAGCGACATCACCGCTGCGGTGCTCCAGTCCAGATTGATCTCCACCGAGCGCTCTATCAGCATCGCCACCATGACGTCCGAAGGACCGCCCATCAGTGCGGGAGTGATGAAAAAGCCGATCGACAGGATGAACACGATCAAGGTGCCCGACACGACACCATGTAGGGTCAGCGGAAAGTAGATGCGCGTAAAGATCATCGGGCCGCTTGCGCCCATGCCGCGGGCCGCGCGCAGCAGATTGTGGTCGATCGTTCGCATCGCCGCAAACAGTGTCAGCACCATGTACGGGAGCAGCACATAGGTCATGCCGATCACCACGGCGGTCTTGTTGTAGAGCAGTGGCAACGGTGCCGCTAGCAGGCCAATATTCTGGAGAAGCTGGTTGATAAGCCCGGTGCGGCCCAACAGCACCATCCAGGAGAACGTCCGTACGATGATACTGGTGAAGTAGGGCACGATGATGCAGAACAACACCAGCGTGAAGCGGGCGCCGCGGCGGTTCGCCAGGTAGTAAGCAATCGGGTAGCCTAGCAGCAGCACGGTGGCCGTGACCAAGAGCGAAATCCAGTTGGTGGTCAAGATCGTCTGCAGCATGACGCGGGAATTGATCACCGACAGGATGTGCGGCCAGAGTGGCGGCGCGTCGTTGTCCACGATCAGTGTCTGCACCAGAAACAAGGCCAGGGGCGCGAAGAATACCACGGCTAGCATGGCGAAGGCGGGTAGCATCAACAGGGTGGCGCGGCGCGACATGTCACTCCGACAGAATGAGGGTGTGTGCGATGGGCCAACTGACCGCGGCCGGCGCTCCAACCTCCGGTCCTCCGCCGTTTGCCAGGTTGGGCTGGTCGATGGTGAGCTCGGTCGTTGGTCCGAGGCGCACCACCGTACGAATCATGCTGCCCAGGAACGAGCGACGGTGCACGACACCTTCCACGCGATTGGCATCCGGCAGATTGCCGAATGACAGCTTTTCCGGTCGCACGAACAGCGACGCCAGACGCTGGGTGCCAAGCGGGCCTTCATAGCGCGCGCGTAGCAGGGTGCCGTCGCGGGTGCGCAGCGCGGCCAGCCCATCGGCTGCCTGCTCGATGGTTCCTTCCAGCAGGTTCGCCTCGCCCAGGAAGCGACCGACGAAGGCATTGCTGGGACGCTCGTAGATTTCGCCGGGCGGGCCAAGTTGCACGATGCGGCCGTGGTTCATGATGGCGATGCGGTCGGACATGTTCATCGCCTCCTCCTGGTCGTGCGTGACGTAAACCACCGTCATACCGAGGCGTTGCTGGATCTCCTTGATCTCCACCTGCATGTCGTAGCGCAAGTTCTTGTCTAGTGCGCCGAGCGGCTCGTCCATCAGCACGATACTGGGATGGAAGACGATCGCGCGGGCGATTGCCACGCGCTGCTGCTGTCCGCCGGACAGCTGGCGCGCATAGCGCTGGGCGAAGCGTTCCAGGCGCACCAGTGCCAGCGCGTTCTCGACTCGCTGGTGCAGTTCGGTTTTTGGGACCCGGCGCGCGCGCAGCGGGAACGCCACGTTCTCGAATACGTTCAGATGCGGGAAGATCGCGTAGTTCTGGAACACCATACCGAGGCCCCGGCGTTGCGGTGGCACATGCGTCAGATCCGCGCCATCGACCCGGATCGCGCCGCTATCGGGCGCGACAAAACCGGCGATCATCAGCAATGTTGTCGTCTTGCCCGATCCGGACGGGCCGAGCAGCGAGAAGAACTCGCCCGGCCGGATCAGGGCATTGACGGCGTCGACCACACGTTCGTCGCCGTACCGCTTGGTCAGGCCGACCAGCTCCATCTCGCCCTTGCCGAATTGCGGCAAGAGTGTTGCTCTCACTCCAGAACCCACTTGTTCCAGTAGTCGCTAACCTTGGCGCGGTTGTCCGCCCACCAGACGATGTCGTTGCGGAAGCCCTGGGACTTGGTCCAGGGGAGTTTGGTGGTCGGGTCGAGCAATTGAGACGCGGTGTGCAGGTAGGCCTTCTGGTTGACCGGGATCGCCTTGTAAGCACCCAGCCAGCGGGCCTGCACCTCACTGCTCAGGCTATAGTCGATGAATTTCACGCCGGCGTCGTGCCGCGGCGTGCCCTTGGTCAGTCCGTAGGCCTGCGCCAGCACCTGGTTCTGGTTCCACTGCGGCGCGACCGTCGCGCCACCGTCTGCGGCGACCTGCACGCGGGTGCTCCAGATGACCGCGAGCACGGCTTCCTTGTCGGCCAGCATCTCGGATGAGAGCGCGCCTGTGTCCCAGAACTTCGGCACCGACGGTTTGATGCGCGACAGCGACTTGAAGGCGCGGGGAACGTCGATCGGGTAGACCTTGTCCATGGGCACGCCGTCGGCGATCAGCGCGATCTCTAAATTCGGTGCGCCGGAAGACATTCCGGCGAGCGTGCGCGGGCCGGGGAACGCCTTGACGTCCCAGAACTGCTCCCAGTTCTTCGGCTCCTTGCCGACCGCAAAGGCGGTGGTGTTGAACCCTTGTACGAAGGCATAGACGAAGGAACCGACCTGGTGCTTGAGGCGCACCGAAGGGTCGATGTCGTCGGGGTTGGTATATTTGAATTCGTTGTAGGGCATCGGCTCCAGCGCGCCGGCGCGTTCCAGGTTCAGCAGCACATCGTCGCCGGTATCGATCACATCGATGTTGACCTGGCCCGCCTTGAACATCGCCAGCAGCTTGGCGGCCGTCGATGGGACGGGGACGATCTCGATACCGGTTGCCTGGCGGAACGGGTCGTACACCGTGCGCTTCTTGACCTCGTCGAATACCCCACCGGGTGTGCGTACCATCAATTGCTGCGCGGCTTCCGCTCGTCGGGGCCAGATGATGGGCGCTGCCAGCGAGGCGGCGGCAGCCGTCGTCAGCAGGCGGCGCCGTGTGGGCGGGACAAGCAAGACCATTCGCGATTCTCCCCTCGTTATCGATCGGAATATTGTAGTGGACGCGGAATGCGGCAGAGTTCCTGCATCGATCAGCGGCTGCGCAGCACCTCGCGTGGAACTCCGGTCAGCCGGTCCGGGCCGGACTCGGTTACCAACACCGTTTCGCTCAGCGAGACGCCACCGGCCGATGCGTACATGTGGAACACCATGTTCGGTTCGATCACCCAGTTGGCTTCCGGATGAAAGATACGCGTGAAATCACTGGTGTGCGGGCCCGCGTAGGCGTAAAGCCCAAGCGTGTAGCCAGTTATATTGTCGTAGCTGCCGCGCAACCCGGCATCCAGCACGCCATCGCGGAGGATGGCATCCACGTCGCTGGCGCGCGCGTTCGGGCGCATTGCCGCAATCTGGCGGTCCTGGATGTCCGCAAGCCGCTTGCCGGCTTCGACTAACCGGGGATCGGCTTGGCCGATCGCCACGCATCGCATGGTGCGCGCGCTGTACCCTGAGACGCGCGGCGTCAGCTCGATGTGCACGATATCGCCGTTGCGCAGCGGTGCGTCGCCGAGATGTCCGTGCAGGAAATCCCAACCACGGCCCGCCGTGATCGGCCCGGGCGGCCCGGGATCGGCGCCCAGTTCCACGAACGCATTGACTGCCTCTCGCGCGGCATCGCGCTGCGAGGCCCCGATAACACAAACATCAGCGGCGCGGCGCAGCGCGTTGTCGGCGATGCGTGCGCATTGACGCAGCAGATTGATTTCGGCGGGTGATTTGATCAACCGAAGCTGCCACACCAGGTTGCCAAGGTTGGTAAATTCCGCCCCCCGAAGAGCCGCCTGGATACGGGCGAAACGTGCCACCGGCATACAGTACGAGTTATAATCAAGACCGATGCGCGCCTGTGCCAGTCCACGCTCCGCGAGAGCATCACGTAGCACCGGCATGGGATCCTCCCAATCGCGGAACGTTCGTACGTCCTCGATCCAGTTGCGTTGTCGGCAGGGCGTTGCGTCCAGTGCGCGGATCAGGAAGAACGGCTCACCTTCGAGCGGAACACACACAGAGCGCCAGCGGTTTTCCGAGTTGCCGTAGCCGGTGAGCCAGGTCATCGCCTCGATTTCATCGAACAGGGCGACGTCGACTTGGGCTGCCTGCATTTGGCGGCGGAGGCGGGTGATACGCGCGGCGAACTCGTCGAGACTGAAGAACGGATGGGTGCCCATGGTCGGCATGGGATCACGTTGCCGGCCCAGGATCAACAATGCCGCTGCGGAAATGTCACGGTGATCAAACGGAATCTGCTCCAAACCTGATTGCGGAGATCCTCGGGCCCGGGTTCCTCACCTGACCACAGACGGCATGGTGTCGGGACCGTCATGTCGCCAACAGCAAGTCGGATCGGCGCGCTGACCGCGCGGTGGCCACGATGGCTGCCGCGACGCTCGCCAATATCGGGCGCGTGCGGTATTGTGGCTGATCGCGTTCAGACTTGACACCTGCCTTCCTGCGAGAACTAGAATCAAAAGCAGAACTACAAATTTAAGATGACATGGGGGGAGTTGCGGAATGAAGCGGTCTCCGGGACTGGAATTACAGGGTCGGATCAGGAGAAGGCGTTCGTTCAAACACTGGGCAAAGGCACGCGTCGCTTTTCTGGTGGTCATGTGCACAGCTTTAGCACTCACCGCGGCGTCGCACATGGTGAAGGCCGACGACGTTAGCGGCCGGATCAGCCCGCCGATCGTCAACACCGACAGCGGTCCGGTGCAGGGTTTTGTAAAAGACGGCGTTGCCGAGTTCCTAGGTATCCCCTACGCGGCGCCGCCCGTTGGGCAACTGCGCTGGATGCCGCCGCGGCCGCCTCAGCCATGGACACAGGTACGAAGGGCAACGGCTTTTGCCCACAATTGCGCTCAGAACCAGGAGCTTGGCTATTTCGCCGGCCCATCCAGCACCTCTGAAGATTGTCTGTATCTGAACGTCTTCACCACTGCGCCGGTGAATGATCACCGCCGCGGGGCCGCACGCCTGGCCAAACATGGTCACGGCTATCCGGTTCTGGTCTGGATCCATGGCGGTGGGAACTTTGACGGTGAGAGCGCCGACTACGATGGAACCGGGCTGGCCAAAAAGGGGCCGACGGTGGTCGCAACATTCGATTACCGCTTGGGCCTGTTGGGTTTTTTCGCGAATCCCGCCATTGACAGGAAAGGTCATCCTTTCGGTAATTACGGGATCATGGACCAGCAGTCCGCGCTCCAGTGGGTGCGGAGGAATATCGCGGAGTTTGGCGGCGATCCCAACAACGTCACCCTCGGTGGCCAATCCGCGGGCGACTTCGACACGGGCGCCAATGTCATTTCGCCTCTAGCGGCAGGTCTCTTCCAACGTGCCATCTTCCAAAGCGTCGCTCTTCTTGATCCGCATGTATCGCCGCTCCCATTAGCGGAGTCGCGCGGCACCTCCTTCTCGGCTGCAGCAGGATGTGGTTCGGCGTCGGACGTTGCCGCCGCCGCGTGTCTGCGCGCACTGCCAGTCTCGAGGATTCTCCAGCTCCAGGGTTCTCCCAACCAGGCTTTTCCCAATTCCGCATATTTCACGACGGGACTTATTGTGGACGGGACCGTCATACCCACGTTGCCGACTGCGGCATGGTCGAGCGGCCGGTTCAACCACATGCCTGTCATGAACGGTACCACGGAGGATGAGGGCGCCTTCGCCACGATGATCAACGAGGTGCTCAAAGGGCCTCTGACGGCGTCGCAGTACACCAACATGGTGACGGGTGCCTACAGCGGTCCGGCCGGACCGGGCGGTGGTCCCCCGAACTATCCTCCGGGAACTGCACAGGCCGTGCTCGACGAATACCCGGTCGGCAATTACGCCAGTCCGAGCCTTGCCTGGGTGGCTGTCAGAACAGATCCGTTGTCGTGCGAGGCACGACACATAAACCACCTGCTCGGGTCGAAGGTGCCGGTCTACGCGTACGAGTTTGCTGATCGCAATGCACCGTCCTACTTCCCGCCCGTCAACTTTCCGACTGGCGCATACCATACCGCTGATATCCCGTACGTGTTCCCCTTCTTCCACGGCGGATCCCGGGGCACTCCCCACCCACTGAACCCGGCCCAGCAGGTGCTTGCCGGTCAGCTGAAGGATTTCTGGACGACCTTCGCACGGACGGGTAATCCCAACGGCCTCGGTCGCAATCATCCGTGGCCTCGTTACAACCCGAACAGCCCTCTCTATCTGTCCGAGAATACGGCCAAGTCAGAGCTTATCTCGGAGTCAGAGTTCGCTGCCGCGCACAAGTGCAACTTCTGGGATCGTACTCTCATGTATTGATCGTAGAACCGGCACTTTTCCGCTGGTTTTCGGCAACACGACACACCCCGAATCAGTCATGGCTTCTCCGCATGTCGCTGGCGACAACACAATCGAGGCTGTCAGCAGTGCCCAGATCAATGGCAGTGGCTGACACCGAGGACGGCGCGTGCCGCGTGGTCATGGCCTGCAACGGTCAGTGCAGCGCCAATGAGCCAGAAGTGCGGACGCAATGTGCTGATGGCAGGACGGGCCCCACGGCGGCCCATCTGGGTGTGCGGAGCATGGCGTCTTTCGGCTATCTGACGATAGCAGAGGGGCCCCGGGCATTTGGCATATCGACCATCGAACACGTTGCATGTCCGCTCGTAGGGGCCGGATGATCATCTCGCGCGCTATCATCACACGGCCATAGAGCCTTTTCCGACAACAGAGCCATCGTCAGACAGCGCCTTTCCCATCGGGGCCGGCCCGGCGTACAAGCAACAGAGTTGCGGAGGAAACCACCATGCCGAACACAGTATCCCGCTGGGACTCACCTTTCCCCATCCGTTATCCGGATCCCGACATAGTTGTGCTGGACAAACGCTTCGAGCACCTGGTGCTGGGCAACGCCGCAATCGAGCGCATCGCCGGCGGCGGTCGCTTCACCGAAGGACCCGTGTGGCTCGGCGACAACCGCCAACTGTTGTTCTCCGACATTCCCAACGATCGGATCATGCGGTGGGACGAAGAGACCGGAGTCGTCGGTGTGTTCCGCCGGCCGTCGTTTTACGCCAACGGCAACACGCGTGACCGGCAGGGACGCCTCATCACCTGCGAGATGGGCAGCCGGCGTCTCACGCGCACAGAATATGACGGCAGCATCACCGTGCTGGCAGAGGCCTTCCAGGGCACGCGACTGACCGGTCCGAACGACGTTGTGGTGAAGTCAGACGGTTCGATCTGGTTCAGCGATAATGGCGCGGGCATTCGTGGTCATTATCTCGGGCACAAGGCGTCACAGGAACTGCCATTCCGCGTTTATCGCATCGATCCGGCGACCGGCGCGATCAGCATTGCAGTGGGCGACATGCAGCGCCCCAATGGCCTGGCATTCTCGCCAGATGAGAAGCGGCTTTACGTCGTGGATACGCCCGGCGGAACGAAGACGGTGCATGTTTACGACCTCGTCGAGGACGGCACGAAGCCGGTGAACGGTCGGTTGTTCTACGACCAGATGCCCGGCTACGCAGACGGCATCCGATGCGACACGGAAGGCAATGTGTGGAGCGGCTTCTCTGGCGGTGAGGGTGAGGACGGCGTTGCCGTGTTCCATCCGGATGGCACGCTGATTGGCCGTATCCTGTTGCCCGAGCGCTGTGCCAATGTCTGCTTCGGTGGCCCCAAGCGCAACCGTCTATTCATGGCAGCGAGCCAGTCCATTTATGCACTGTACGTGGAAGCGCAAGGCGCCGCGGGCGGATAGCGAGAGAAAGGTCTCTTCCGCTTCGGGAAGAGGTCTGCGGGCGCCCGCGGGTGAGGGGCGGAACACTCGGATGACCATTGCCGTCCGCTCTCAGCCTGCCTGCTTTGCAGTCCGACCACGCGCGTATGCGGCGTGTGCGAGGTGTGCAGTTCTACCGCTGAAATCGCGTTACCCTTCCCGCCGTCATGCCGCCGTCAATCACCAACTCCGATCCCGTCACGTGCCGTGACGCGTCGGATGCCAGATACAGTACACCGTCAGCGATATCTTCCGGCTGTCCCGCTTCGCCCATGGGCACCATCGCCGCGGCAATGGCCCGGGGATCGAGCGGCGCATTCGCGCCTGGCGGCAGCTTCGTCCAGATAGGCGTGGCGATGATGCCGGGATGCACCGAATTGACGCGGATCTTATCACCCGCCTGAGCGCACTCCAACGCGATCGACTTGGCGAACAAGCGCACGGCACCCTTCGTCGCGCTATATCCCGCGAGACCCGCCGAGCCGCGCAAGCCCGCGACAGACGACATTATGATGATCGAACCGCCGCCCGAACGCCGCATCAGCGGGATGCAGTATTTCACTGACAGGAACACGCCGTCGACATTCACCGCCATCTGCCGCCGCCAATCGGCAAACGACATATCAATTACCGGACACATGATGCCGATGCCCGCATTTGCGACCACGACATGCAGACCGCCGAACCGGCGTTCTGCTGTCGCGACAACCTCCGGCCAGGATGTCTCGTCCGTCACGTCCTGACGTACGAAGATGCCTCCGGTTTCGCCGCCGACGCGCTGCCCGCCGACGTCGTCGAGATCGGTCAGTAGCAGCTTTGCGCCCTCGCGTGCGAAGGTTCGCGCGCACGCCGCGCCGATGCCGGACGCGGCGCCGGTGATCAGGGCGACTTTGCCATCGAGCTGTGCCATCGGGCTCCCTCCCTTGTGTCCGGCCCGACATGATCATTCTATCGACCGCGGCGGAAGGGAAGGGGACGATCCCGGCCGGCAATCGGCGTTGGTCCGCGGCCCGTTGGGTGGTGTCGCGACAGCACGTGCGTTCCCGGCGTAGGGCTGCACCGTCACGCTGAACGCCATCGCCTAGGCCGTCACGGCGCGGGATCGCTCGTTCCCGCCTGCAGGGATGGAAGGCGGTGGCTCAGTACACGCCTGGTATCAGCCGCGATGTACGCGCGCGATACGCGTCGTACTCCGCACCGAAGTGCGAACGCAGCAATATCTCTTCAGCATGTATCCGCGCTAGCACCGGCACCAGGGTCAGCACCGTCAGGAGCACGCCCGCGCCGGCGCGGAACGTCAAGGACCAGCCGAGCGAACCTATCAGCAATCCACAATAGCTCGGATGACGAACGATGCCGTAGATGCCGGTCGTCACCAGCCGATGTTCTGGTTGGATCGCGACCAGACCGCTGAACCGGTTGCCGAGCACGAAGACCGGCCCCATGCGTAGCGCGGTGCCGAGGATGAACACGATAACGCCAACCCAGCGCACCGTGTCACCACCCAGCGTCCAGAAATCGATTCGGTCCGTGTACGCCGGCAGCCACCCATTCAGAAGTCCGAGGACACCGAATGCCGCGAGCACCCATCGGTTGCCCCGGTCTTCACGATTGCCGGAACTCAGGTTTCCGCGGGTGAACAGCGCAATGATGGCGCTGATGATGGTCACCAGCGCGACGACAATGAACGGCGTGTGGGCGAGATAAGCAGCAAGGCCGCCGGCACCGATCACGCCGAGTGCGAGATACGCAATCGTCCCGGCCATGATGGTCACGGCCATGCGAGGGGAGACCGTCACGGCACGGAAAGCCAGACACCACGATTGATCGCACTGACGTCGCTGCCTGCGGTCATTGCGAGGTGCACACCGGCGAAGCCTTGGTCCACTTGGTGGCTCAAGCTCTCAGGATGTTGCTTCGTCGTTTGGCCCCGCAATGACTTGGGCGACCCAGTCGCGACAGCC
>Ga0123356_10004416_pt1 | contig 14538 bp, 13 predicted proteins | sample TergutEmb28metaG_2_FD_92546 | JGI IMG/M metagenome (GOLD analysis project Ga0123356, IMG submission 92546) | Embiratermes neotenicus P3 segment gut microbial communities from Petit-Saut dam, French Guiana - Emb289 P3 | ecosystem: Host-associated > Arthropoda: Insects > Digestive system > Gut ...
GCTTGGCTATTGCCATTGCCATCGCCCATGTGACAGGCAAGGCAAACAGTGTCGATGATTGGCCTAGCCTTGTTATTATCCAGAGCTTGGTCTTGGGCTTGCAGACTGCTGGAAGTCAGTAGCAACGACAGCAGCAAAGTACGCTTGATCATGATGTCCTCAGAAAACCGTGGAAGATGTCCTCAAGACCGCTATTCTAATACACGAAACGTTTTTTTTATTACGATCCTGCGCGGCTTATGCCGTACCTTATCCATGCCGATCTTCCGTCACGCTCACTTTGAAACATCCATCGCCAAGCCTGGCGCGCTGCCGCCAGCCGACGGCCCGGAAATCGCCTTTGCCGGACGCTCGAACGCGGGCAAGTCCAGCGCGATCAACACCCTGGCCGACCACACGCGGCTGGCCTACGTCTCCAAGACACCTGGCCGTACCCAATTACTCAACTTTTTCCGCCTCCCGTGCGGCGCACGGCTCGTCGACCTGCCGGGTTATGGATACGCCGCCGTACCGGAAAAAATCCGTCGCCAATGGCAAGGGCTGATCGAAGACTACCTGACGACGCGGCCCAACCTGGCAGGGCTGGTGTTGATGATGGATACGCGCCACCCATTGACTCCGCTCGACTGGCAAATGATCGGCTGGTTCGCACCATCCGGGCGACCCATTCACGTACTGCTCACCAAAAGCGACAAACTCTCGCGCGGCGCGGCGTCGGCTACGCTGAACCAAGTGCGTACTGCACTGAAGAACCACAAGGACAACAACGGGCATTTCACCGCGCAACTGTTCTCCAGCCTCACCAAAACGGGCATCGAAGAATGCGAGCAGGTGGTGGGGGGGTGGTTGGGGGAATGACAGGTTGAAATGCTGTGAGAAAGTTGCCCTGTTAGCTATATTAACCGTCATGCCTCAAGTTGTAGCTCCCTCTCTCACCCCGGGAGGCCACTTTGAAATCGTTGTTGACAACTTCCAACCGATATACAAAAGCTTTAATCCACGCGCCCGTGATGGGCGCGACATCGAAGAGAAACTGGCGGAAATGAATCACGGCGAGTTTCAATCCACGCGCCCGTGATGGGCGCGACTTGATTATTTCCGCATATCTGTGGATATTTGCCGACGTTTCAATCCACGCGCCCGTGATGGGCGCGACGCCGCCTCAGTCTCGCAGCCGCCCGACATCGTGGTGTTTCAATCCACGCGCCCGTGATGGGCGCGACTGATGATTCGCTCATAATTGCTCCTTATAATGGTGTTTCAATCCACGCGCCCGTGATGGGCGCGACTTTCATGCCTTTCTAGTCTCCAGCATGGTTCAATGTTTCAATCCACGCGCCCGTGATGGGCGCGACCCAAGGCATCTTCAAGCTTCCGCTTGGTGCTTTTGTTTCAATCCACGCGCCCGTGATGGGCGCGACGATAAACAAAGTGCTTTCCCGTGACCGTTCATGCCAGTTTCAATCCACGCGCCCGTGATGGGCGCGACCCTCTCATCCGGTATGCGTCAAGCTGCTGCCACACAGTTTCAATCCACGCGCCCGTGATGGGCGCGACCATCGTGTCACGCGCATCCGGTGTGAACATAAACGTTTCAATCCACGCGCCCGTGATGGGCGCGACGAGGCTCGCCACATCGGCCAAGCTGATCGCTGCCGTTTCAATCCACGCGCCCGTGATGGGCGCGACATCATTGGGCTGCATGAAACCAGGGCAAACAAATGTTTCAATCCACGCGCCCGTGATGGGCGCGACGAGATAAAAGAAGGGATGATCACGGCAAATGGGTAAGTTTCAATCCACGCGCCCGTGATGGGCGCGACTTTTCGTTACCCTCGTAAATAATTGCAATGGCGCGTTTCAATCCACGCGCCCGTGATGGGCGCGACCGTTGTGCATCACTTGGGGATTTCGTAACCCGCTTGGTTTCAATCCACGCGCCCGTGATGGGCGCGACTGCCGCTGCTGTCGAAGGGGTACGGGATTCCGCCCGGTTTCAATCCACGCGCCCGTGATGGGCGCGACGAGATTTGCTGGATAAAGCCCGTGGGTTCCATCAGGTTTCAATCCACGCGCCCGTGATGGGCGCGACGAGGATTCCACTCACGCACCCTGATCACAGGAGGGTTTCAATCCACGCGCCCGTGATGGGCGCGACGACACGATCGTGTCGATTCTAGAACGCAAAGTACTGTTTCAATCCACGCGCCCGTGATGGGCGCGACCCTTAATCGTCGTCTTATCATCTGCGTTAATATTGTTTCAATCCACGCGCCCGTGATGGGCGCGACCAGTTATAAGTATCCACCAACGCAAACCGGTAATGTTTCAATCCACGCGCCCGTGATGGGCGCGACAAGGCTCCACGCCTGCGCGTGACGTTATCGACATGTTTCAATCCACGCGCCCGTGATGGGCGCGACCATGGCGCTGCTTCCTGCGTTCAAATGGTTGCTGGTTTCAATCCACGCGCCCGTGATGGGCGCGACAAGGTACCCGATGCAATCGATGCCGGTTGGTTGACTGTTTCAATCCACGCGCCCGTGATGGGCGCGACGCATACGTTAATCCAAATTCGTCTTTCAGATTATTGTTTCAATCCACGCGCCCGTGATGGGCGCGACTTTCGGCTGGATCGAGAGTCTGATGCTATTAAAATGTTTCAATCCACGCGCCCGTGATGGGCGCGACCCCAGGGCTGCATTTCCAGGCTGGCAATGCAGGGTTTCAATCCACGCGCCCGTGATGGGCGCGACTCATCACCGAAAGGATGGTCAAGGATGTCGAGCGTGTTTCAATCCACGCGCCCGTGATGGGCGCGACTTGCAGAACGCTCTCATGTTCCACAATTTATGGGGGTTTCAATCCACGCGCCCGTGATGGGCGCGACGAGGGAAAAGGACAGGCATACGCACTCGACAGCAATGTTTCAATCCACGCGCCCGTGATGGGCGCGACCCGAACTCCACAAGGTGATTGAACCCTTGCCCTTTGTTTCAATCCACGCGCCCGTGATGGGCGCGACCCATGTCGCGGAGTGCTTTAACGAGGATGTCGCGGTTTCAATCCACGCGCCCGTGATGGGCGCGACGAAGGCAGTCATCACCGCCCCATCGAACTACAAGGTTTCAATCCACGCGCCCGTGATGGGCGCGACCTCAACTACCTACCGAATTGGCGCATCCTTGGCAGTGTTTCAATCCACGCGCCCGTGATGGGCGCGACCGGCCAGCCGCTCATGCATGTCTGGCGTGATTCGGTTTCAATCCACGCGCCCGTGATGGGCGCGACGAATTAGCGGCTATCTTTGCAAGGCTGCTTCTTTGGTTTCAATCCACGCGCCCGTGATGGGCGCGACGCTTTTTAAGGGACAAACAATGAAGATCACGAAAGTTTCAATCCACGCGCCCGTGATGGGCGCGACTTGACCGGGTAACGCGCGGCGTTTTCTCACGAAAGTTTCAATCCACGCGCCCGTGATGGGCGCGACGGGTAGCCCGTGTCCTGCCCGCTATATAGCAGCGTGTTTCAATCCACGCGCCCGTGATGGGCGCGACATCAGCCCTTGGCATGATCGTGCCGATAACCGGAATGTTTCAATCCACGCGCCCGTGATGGGCGCGACACTGAAAGCCTTCCGCTTCTCACCGCGTCTGCTACCGTTTCAATCCACGCGCCCGTGATGGGCGCGACGTGAGCAGCCTGAACAGCATGAAGAACCGGATAACGTTTCAATCCACGCGCCCGTGATGGGCGCGACAGGTTCCGACTGCGCTTGTCCCTCCGCGCCAACTTGTTTCAATCCACGCGCCCGTGATGGGCGCGACACAGCGCTACCGCGTGGTTCGATGAAATAACAAAAGTTTCAATCCACGCGCCCGTGATGGGCGCGACGAAGCCATGTTTGTGATGGCGGGCGGTCAGATGAGTTTCAATCCACGCGCCCGTGATGGGCGCGACGGGATGCGCTTGATCAGGTTCGCCGTCTCATGCACGGTTTCAATCCACGCGCCCGTGATGGGCGCGACCTTGTGAGCGGGACATTGCCGTAATCCGTGTATGGGTTTCAATCCACGCGCCCGTGATGGGCGCGACAGGCGGACGCCATTGCCGACAACAAGCCTTTCAATGTTTCAATCCACGCGCCCGTGATGGGCGCGACTCGTTGGGGCTGGCCATCGTCCCGTCGGACATCTTGTTTCAATCCACGCGCCCGTGATGGGCGCGACGCTTTTCCTGTGGCCGGCTGGGGATGCCAAGGCCGTTTCAATCCACGCGCCCGTGATGGGCGCGACGTGACAAGCTCATCAACCCTGGCCTGCACGATTCCGTTTCAATCCACGCGCCCGTGATGGGCGCGACAGGTTTGAGGGCTTCACTGGTTCGGACGTATTCGAGTTTCAATCCACGCGCCCGTGATGGGCGCGACGCTTCCGCCGCTTTGCGCGGTTCCATATCCAGCGGTGTTTCAATCCACGCGCCCGTGATGGGCGCGACCCCTGCCAGCTTGCGTATCGTTCGCCAAGGCTTTGTGTTTCAATCCACGCGCCCGTGATGGGCGCGACTCTGCCTGCCTCTCGCTCACCGGCTGGATGCTGTTGTTTCAATCCACGCGCCCGTGATGGGCGCGACCTGCGCCTCCAGCATGGGGTTAAGACGACCACGGATAGTTTCAATCCACGCGCCCGTGATGGGCGCGACCGCGTCAATCTAACATACTGATCCAAAAACAAAAAAACTCTAGTTTTAGCGAACATGGTCAGCGCGCATGCGATTTATCCATTTGTCTTCTATTTCGCGGATTGAAGTCGCAACATATCAATCAGTTACGTATGCGCGATCCTCCTATGGTTTCATCGGATGCTACGGGTTCGCACGAGTCCTGTTAGAAAACCAAGGGGCCGTTGAGATCAAGTGCCGCTTTCGCGCCAACGTGTTCCACTCGGGTTTGCCAATGTTTGCCGAGATAATAAAAACGCAGGCTGTCTTGATCGAGGTCGACCGAATCCAAAAGTCTCTGTTTGAGAGTTGTCCACTGCGCGGGATCGACTTCGATTTCAAAAACCGAGTATTGCACTCGTTGCCCGTAATCCTGACAGGCTCGGGCTACGCGGCGAAGGCGTCGGGCACCGCCTTCTTCGCGAGTACTGACATCATAGCTGACCAAGACCATCATCGCTGCATCTCATTTCCAAAGAAAGGGAGGGTAAGCCTCCAGGTCTCCTCGCAGGTGGCGAGCCAATAGTTGCGCTTGGATTGCCGGAAAAAGCCCCACAGTGAATTTTTCTTCCAGAAATGCGTGGCGCAATTCTTCCCGCTTTCTTTCTTGGTAGGCTGTGAGTACCGTTTTGCGTGAGGCTTCCTTGAGAAGCACTGCACCGTTGTCGAATGTGGTGAAATCCTGTTTGTTGATTTGTCGGCGGTTGATGAGCGATAGCGCTAAGCGATCCGCGAGCAACGGACGAAACTCTTCCAGAAGGTCCAGCGCAAGGCTCGGGCGCCCCGGCCTGTCACGATGCAGAAAACCGACTGCGGGGTCGAGCCCTACGGTTTCAAGCGCTGAACGGCAATCGTGTGTGAGCAACGTGTATAAGAAAGAGAGTAGGGCGTTGACTGCATCCGTGGGAGGCCGCCGACTGCGTCCATTGAAACGTAGCGTCGGTTCATTAACCCGGATGAGTGAGTCGAACACGCCGAAGTAGGTTTGTGCAGCTTCGCCTTCCAGGCCGCGTAGAACGTCTAGCGTGGTTTCCTTGGATAATCGTTCAATGATGCGTTTCAACCGTTCGCGTGCATGTGTCAATACTGCACGCGCCGTTTCATCCAAGTTTTCGCCGTGATCGCGAACCGCTCGGCTGATGACGGCACGTTGATTGTGTACTTTGCCAAGCAACACATTGCGCACAATGAGGGCGCAACGGATGAGATCGTCTGTGCGGCGGTATTGTTCACGCCGTAGCAACACGTTGCCTGAAACCGGGCCTTCTACTCGTGCCAGAAACCTGCCGTTGGGCGAGAGAAAACATACGCTGATCCCCTGTTCGACGCAGTAACCCAGTAGTGGCGGGGAAACCAGTACACGACCCATGCAAACGAGGCTTTCCAGCATGTGCACAGGAAGCCTCGCCCGTTCTTTGCCTTCAACTTCCATGACGATATTGGCACCGTCTTTTTTCAGCCAGGCACCTTCGGTGGTGACGTACAGGGTGTTGAGTTGGCGGCGCATGTGTTAGTCCTGTAATTGCTGCATCAGCCAAGCGTCAACATTGCACCCATGCGCTAGCAATTTTGGTTGGCAGTCGTCAATGAGTGAACAGGGGTCGCAGCGTTTGATGTCGTACGTGGCGGGTGGCGTTTTGCAACCTTTGATCAAAGTGCGTACGTTAGAGATTACTTGTTGGGTCAGTATACGTAGCTCATCGTCAAACACTACTGTTTGTCGTCGTCGCGTTTTACCGTAGTACAACGCTCCTTCTGGGCAAGGCTGTCCTAACATATCTTCTAGACACAACGCCTGTGCACAGAGTTGTACCTCATCGGCGCGATAAGTTTTTGGTTTGCCGCGTTTATATTCAACCGGATACGGTTGCTCACCATTTGCCGTAGCGTGAAACTCGACGACATCAGCAACACCTGAAATGCCCAGTGCCTTATTTGCCAATGGCATCGCGGTGATCATTCGAATGCCCTTGCGTTTCTCCATTGCCGGTCGTTCGACTTTGTCATGTAACAGCCTCCCTTCAGTAGTGAAACGGTTTTCACTCCAGATTTGTTCGATATGAACCAATGCGCAACGACGTGGGCAGTATAGGTAATGTGTTAGTGCTGATAGAGCTACGGTGCTGTCCGAGTTCATAGGATAATCATGCCTTGAACCTTTAGATTTTCCAGTGACAACAAACCAGCCATATAGCCAATAAAACTGTCGTATTTGTATGGCCAGAGATAAAGACCAGGATAACGATCGTTTTCTTCCAATTTGAGATTGTCGATACGGCTAGACCAAATTTGTACACTGCCTCGTTGCAGTTCTGTGTGCTGAACACGATCGTAACGTGTAATACGTTCTTTCAGCGCTTCATCAACAATAACAGTCGAGGTTTCGGCATCAATAACACGGAATTTTTTGGCAACTTCTTGAAAGTTGAGCGCCAGTTCTGCACGGGAAATATTTTCTCGAAATTGACCTGCTTTCAATAACTCTTCTCTGAGTGCGTAAGTGCAACTATTTGGATTGATGTTGTTGCGTTCAAACAATTGTATCAAGACTGCCGAAGAATCGGAAAATGCCGGGTGTGCTTTGAGCAGTCCGGAATGATTGAGACGGATAGTCCAAATATCGGCCTGTTCGCTGTCATTGTGACGGTTCACTCGTCCAGCGGTTTGCAGCAAACTGACCAGCGATGCAGCCTCGCGAATGCCGGTGCGAAACGAGAAGTCTACGCCTGCTTCCACGCATGAAGTAGCAACCAGTGTCCAATCAGTGTCCTCCTTATTTTGAAGTCTTTGGATTACAGTTTGTAATGTCCGGTCACGATCACACGGCATGAGGGCTGTGGAAAGATGCTCGACCTTATTGCGTCCATACTGTTCCGCCATATGTTGGGCAATAACAGCAGCGGATTGCACAGTGTTGACAATCAACAAACGTGGCCCTTGCAATTGGATGATCCATTCACATAATGTATCGCAATCAAGAACACTATCTTTAAAACGGTAGGTGATACGTTGCGCTTCTTGATTGAGTAAGATTTTTCGAAAACTGATATCTAGCAACTCTGGAATGTTGGGCAGGCTAGGATCGAATTCGGCAATTTTCCAAAAACGGTTCAACGAGCCAGATGCCATAACCAAGTGACAGCCCCAGTCTCGGGTGTAGCCGTTTAGCCATTGCCAGGCTTGTGGCCACAATTTGGCGGGTAATGCAGCGTGTGACTCATCGAGAAAAATAGCACTACCCGGCAATGCGTGCAATTTGCGTAAGGCGGCAGGGCGTGCAGCGGCAAGTGTTTCAAAAAACTGCACGGCGGTGGTAACGATGATGGGTGCCTGCCAGAGAGTTGTCAGTTGCCGCATGTATTCGCCGTTTTCGTCATCGCCAAATTCGGCGCGGTGATGATGTTCAACGACGACTTTTCTTGGATCTTCGCCATCGAGCGCTAATGCCTCTCGGTAGGTACTAACCGACTGGGTGATGATATTGCTATATGGCAATACAATAAATATACGTCGTAATTTTTTCGTTATTGCTGCCTGCAGTAGGTGAGCCATTACAGCTGTTGTTTTTCCGGTACCAACAGGGCTGTCGCAACAGTAAATGGCGGCGTCTCCCGCAGCATCTCGGCAGAGTTGAAACATGTCAGCACGGATACAATTACGCTCAAGTTCGTGCTCACTAGATTCTTTATTGTTCGGCCTTTTATTTGGGAGATTTTTCACATAACGCTCAAGCGCTTTCAAACGCCGGGTTGGATGCAACGCATATGGTGTTTCGTCGTGATACTGACCTTCATGTTGGGCAGAATTGCTATGGTCGGCATCAACCAGACATGAAAGAGCAATCCGCAGGAAAAGGCTGATTTGTATCTTGTTGAGTTCAGCGCAGGCATTTGAGTAGTGTGGTGTACCCATGACCCGTTGATGCAAGCCAAGATAGCGATTGAGGTTGCGCTCGGTGTGGTCGACGAGCTCACTCTTGTCACCGCGAAGATAGTGTTGTTGTTTTGTCGTTTCCTCGCTGAGGTTTGGGAGTCCTGCATGATGTGAATACACCAGCAGAGCAGCCAAGGACGCAACCTGTTTTTTTTGCGCTAACAGATGTGCGACCCCAGCATCCCAATGACACCAAGGCAATGCCCGGGAGTTCCTTTCTCCAGACAATACTTTTTGGTTTTCCAGATCAAGCTTGCCTAGATCATGAAACTCGCTGGCCAAATCACAGACGGCGGACAGTAATGCACCAGCGTGATAGTATGGAACAACGCTGTTGGCATGCTCCATAACACGCTCGCGCACACCCCCGATGTGGGCTGCGTAGTATTGAGGAGGAATGCCGCGTTCGTGCTTTGGGCTGCGTGCGAACAGTTCAGCAGGTGCGCTTACAATAGCGCCATCAGGTTGAGACATGACACCTTGTCTTTCAATTCGGCTGGTAAACCCTGAGCCACAATGTAATCACTCCAAGCAGTGGAGGGTTGATCGGCATTTTTCTCACGGCGTGGATTCAACGCCTCAATCAGGGCGAAGTCCGAACACGAACCAAGCGGATTCTGATGCTCGCAATACCACGCTTGGCGCACATCGACGAAAGGCCGAATAGCGGAACGGTTGTGTGGATAGGCGTAGGGAATGAGCGCTTTCAGAAGTTCAATATCGCGTTTTGTGCAACCGGACTTGTGTGCCATGCTGGGATTAATGAAGAACGGCATCCAGTACACGCCGTGCCCAACTACCCGATAGCCTAGCGGTGCCATGCCACTGGATTTTCCGGTTTCGACGCCGGCCTTGTTGGTATTAGTCCGTCGATGAATTTCGATAGGTGAAATGGAAACACCCATGCCGAATTGTACCGTACCGGTTTTAATCGTACCTTTATCCATAGCGTCTTCGAGAAATGTATTGCCGAAAACACGGCCATCCCAATACTTGCTAGTGAAGGAGCCATCCTTGAGTTCTTTTTCGATATTTTTACGGTCGCGACCGCGTGATTCCAGGATGGCAAACTCTTCATCTTTGAGACCAAAACGCTCTTTCATTGCCTGCCAAACATCACCTTGCTTGTCATCTACCAGATCACGCAACTTGCGTTTGAACGATACTGGGGAGATTTCGCCGCGACCATCTGGACGTTGGCGTGGATCACTCTCCCTATCCGGATCGCCGTTGGGATTGGAATTGATGACCTCAATGACTAGCAGGCCAGTGGCACGAAGAATTTTATCGTTGGTGGTCATGGCATTTCTCCTTTGGTTTCATGGTTTGTTAAGTCTTGAGTATCGGACTGATTGCTTTCGCTCGTTTCTTTCGTCACACCAGCCAGATAACCCAGGAGCAGCGTGGCACGCTCACAGTCATTCAGACGTTGTGGCAGAGGCATTTCCTTCAATAACCGGGAAACATCTTGATATTGCCTAAGAAAAAAACGGCTCAATCCAGCATTTTCTGTTTTGTTGGTATTGGCCCAACCAAGGTAGGGAACCAGCCGATGCGCCAGCTGCGCCAATGCCCGATCAGGCGTTTCAAGCGCCGTATTCATCAACGCATTACCAAGGAGCTGTGGTGGCACGCTGCCTTTTCGCATATGCTTGCAGTACAACGCATGCAGTTGATCAGAAAGTGCCAGTATGTTGCCAATCAGGAAGGGAGGAGAAACCATATAGTGCTCCTTGCGTAAGTTGAGCTTGTCGAGTAGTAGTCCAAATATGGCTGGGATACGTTGCTTGTACGGAGTTAATTTCTTGAGGGATAGAACTTCATTACGATGATTTGCTTGTCCAAGCGCTAGCAATAAACCCTGCGTGTTGTTAAGTGCTTGATGCAGCAGAAAAGCTAACATTTCTGAACCGAAGTTTCCGATCAATAAATCAATGCCAATGGTTCGATCCAGCGTGCGTACTTCGGACACTGTGCTGCCATCCCTTTTCCAAATTCGATTCAAGCAGTCAGCAATCTCCAGCGGCGCGGGTGTTTCTGGTGTAAGTCGCAGCAATTCGCCTTTGTTTTTTCCCCAGTCACAGAAACACAGCGGTGGTAGATTGCTACAGCCCCTTTGCCATGCTTCGGCCCGCTCTTTTAATCGTTGCGCGGTTACATTGCGATGGAACACGACTTTGGTACGCGCCTTGTCCATCTTGCGAAGTGCAAAGACTTGCATGGTTACTTGGTTGAGATCATGAGTGATACCCTGCAGACTATCGACAACCTCTTTCGCCAAGTGCTGGAACGACTTATCTTCGGCAGCCTCTGGTTCGCCAACAACAGTAGTGCCAAACATGAGAGCATATGATGCAGGTTTTTCTGGTAACTGTGATGGGTAGGCGAACAGCAACTCATTGCGGTCAACAATACCCCAGGTTTTTCCCTGTTGTTCTGGTTGTGCCAACCACTCCAGTGCGCTTTTAGCTTTACGACGACTGTTGCGACCAATGCGAAACGATTTGGCATCGGCAGCGCGATAGCGGTATTGGCAAGGCGACTCTTTAGTCATAGCGCGCAAAATGACGATGCCAAGCATCGGCAGTTTTACGCTATCGAGCTTTTCTTCACTGCCTGAGGCAAGTTCACGGAAAGCATCTGTTTCTGTTGCAGTATCCAAAGTTGACGCAACAGTATCGGCATCGACTAGGCGCTGATTGATCCATGCATGGGTCTTTTCATGTGCAACAGGGTAGTAGTTATTGGGTAATGTCCGTTGCGTACTGCCTTCCAGAACGACGGCTGTCCCTTGCAACGATTCATCGTCTTTTTTAAGCGGTGTGGGCAACACCAGCAAAGGTGATATTTGCGGCCATGCAGCCGGGTCTTCAGCCAACCGTTGACATATCCAAGCAGCTAATGCCTGCATGAAATCTTCGGCGTCAAGAGAAATCGAGAGCTGAATCAGTGCATGCAACAGAAAAAATTGTTCTGGAATATCCCCAATTTTTTTCAGCAGGCTGTTCGGGATCTCGTTGAGACACTGACGCAGCGTCTCGTTTTTCTTGTCTCGAAATCTCGTATGGATGGTTTTTCGAGCATTTAGAACATATGCCAGTTCTAGTGGTGTTTTCTTCAGCGCGTCTACAAACAGAGTTTCTAGCTTGTCGTTCTTGAGATTAGGTTCAACGGTAATACCGGTTGCTTCACAAAATGAGCGTTCGAAAACCGTTTTACCTTCTGCAATGACCGGGCCAATGTTAAAACATGGAAACGACAGTCCGTTGCTCGGCATATATTTGCGCAACCCATCAATTTGCTCCTGTCGCATGGATTCGACAGAAAGAGTCTGCGGCACACCATTATCAGTATCGCAAGACAATGTGATTTTGAAACAGGGAGTCTGTTTTTTGACTTTGGGCAGCGTTCGGAAATCCTTGTGCCAGTCCTGCGTTGCAATACCTGTTTCCTCCAGCACATTCGATAGCTGATAAAGTTCGTTAAGCATGAACGCTTTCCCTCGCTTTTGGATAGCACAATACCCCGTGTTTAATGCGAACACTCTGGTCATAGGAGAACACCACAGGGCTAGCAAATCCGTTTGAAAACACCTCGCGTAACATGCTAGGTATCGTCAAGTCGATGTCGCTACACACAACAGTTGTTTTCCGGAATGGGCCGACGTAATCGGGTACAAACTCCTTCCAGCCCAAGAAAGGTATTGAATGATTTTGCCCTCGTTTCAGCCGGCGTTCGAACATCGCCTGATACGCATGACCAGGTGAGGTCGTTCGTTTATCCCAGGCGCGGGCGCTTTCGGGCAACCTGTCTCCCAGCAAGCGAGCAGCAGGGTAAACGTCGGCGTATAGTCGGTAGCACACATCCACCAACACCGTTGCCAGCAGTTGGTAACCGCCGCCAGAAGCCATCACTGCCGCTTTGCGTAGCGGTCCGCCATAGTTGGTCTGATAATTATGATAAACAAGCGGTCGGCACACCTCGGTGCGGGTCGGGACAAGACAAATGGCCGGCCCCCACAAAATGGATTCAAAAATACCTTTTGCCGCAGAGAAAGTGGGGGCAGGGTAGCTGACAGGACAGTCGCCGGTATCTGGACGCGTCCACATGGCGTAAGCCCCAGAGACTTCCAAGCATATAGCATACGGTTTCATGAAAATCATTCCTAACTCACCACATGAGGCGACAGTATATTTTAAAATTTTAACTTGTCAAGTTGTCGAATATAAAGATTTCCTATCGGCGACAGTTAGCCAAGATAGTGGATGGTGGTTGCAACTGTCTCATTTCATTCGCGGGATGATTGTGCACAAAAGCCGTAACCTGACGGTTGTTTGCGGGTCAGGAAGAATGTCGCGAGAGGTTCTGCGCTTCATCCCGGCCATTGTTTGAGCGTCGCCATGCTGGCTTTAAAAGAACCCTTTGATTAAACTCACGATCCGCGGCTAGATCACAATAACCAGCAAGAATAGTTTCTTGTACCTGTTCAGTCCATGTTGTTCACGTATTCATTTGGCTTTTGTCAGGTTACTGCTCTGCCTGCCATGCAGTTCACGAATTCGACATAAGGTTTAGATGGAAGGGGATTGATGCGTCTGAACATGAGGGTAACAATAGTTTTTGTATTTATTGAACCCAAATGGCATGTTTGTTATAATTTGCTATAAATGTAGCCATGCCAGTCGGTTTTCCTGCCGAAACTCATTGCGGGGGTGTGGGTTGAAACGATTCTGAATACGATGCAGACTTGCCGACAATATGTCACGCCTCTTGTGGGTGTGTGGATTGAAACAAGTTATCGAAAAAAAATATAGATATATCTGAAGTGTCGCACCCTTCGCGGGCGCGTGGATTGAAACTGGCGCGACTTCGTCCAGCGTGCCGATCTTATCGGGTCGCGCTCATTACAAGCGCATGGATTGAAGCTTCTATACAGTGATCGCTTTTTGCACCCAGCGTTAGTAGCCCCCCCCTCAATCCCGATCCACCGCAAACGCCGACCACGCCTGTCGCGTGGGCATGACTTCGAGCCGGTTGATGTGGTCGGGCAGGGTGGCGACGTAGAAAATCTGCTCGGCGATGTCTTCTGCCGTCAGCGGTTCGGTGCCGCGATAGAGGCGATCTGAGGCGGCCTGATCGCCTTTTGTGCGCACGAGCATGAATTCGGTTTCGGCCATGCCGGGGGCGATGTCGGTGACGCGGACGCCCGAGCCGAGCAGGTCGCAGCGCAGGTTGTGGCTGAACTGTTTGACGAAAGCCTTGGTCGCGCCATAGACGTGGCCGCCGGGGTAGGGCCATTGCCCGGCTACCGAGCCGATGTTGATGATGCTGGCTCCGCGCCCGGTGGCGAGCAGGGCAGGAAGCAGGGCGTGTGTGACGTTGACCAGTCCCGTGACGTTGGTGTCGATCATGGTGTGCCAGTCTTCCAGTGCCACAGCTTGCGCCGGTTGCAGCGCCAGGGCCAGTCCGGCATTGTTGACCAGGACGTGCAGGGTGCGGAACTCTTCGGGCAAGGCTTCCACTACGGCCTTGACCGCACCGGCGTCGCGTACGTCGAGCGTGGCGGTGTGTACCGATGTGAGCGGGGAAAGTTCTTCCCGTAAGGCTTGCAGGCGTTCGGTTCGGCGTCCGGTCAGCGCAAATGCCCAGCCTGCGGCGGCAAAACGGCGGGCGGCGGCGCGTCCGAAGCCGGATGTTGCGCCGGTAATGAAGACGGTCTTGTTCATTGTTGTTTCCCTGTGAGACGTTCCTGCTTTATTTTGGCATGCCCGACCCTCTCCGGTACTGGATGGCCTCGGCCATGTGCTTTGCGCCGGGGCGTTCGTCGCCGCTCAGGTCGGCCAATGTGCGTGCGACACGAAGCACGCGATGATAGGCGCGTGCCGA
>Ga0123356_10004417_pt1 | contig 14534 bp, 12 predicted proteins | sample TergutEmb28metaG_2_FD_92546 | JGI IMG/M metagenome (GOLD analysis project Ga0123356, IMG submission 92546) | Embiratermes neotenicus P3 segment gut microbial communities from Petit-Saut dam, French Guiana - Emb289 P3 | ecosystem: Host-associated > Arthropoda: Insects > Digestive system > Gut ...
GGCGACCCGAATCCCGATTTCACCGGCGGTTTTGGTAATACTTTCTCTTATGGTCCATGGTCATTAACAGTCTTCCTGACCTTTTCTTATGGTAATGAAGCCTATAACGTGTTTCGTAAATCACTGGAAAATCAACAGTTTATATCAAGGAATCAATTGAATACCGTAAATAACTACGCCAGAATCAAGTTGGATGAGAATGGAGAAAAATATGTTGAGAACGCCGGAACAACCATGTTCCGTCCTAACGGTAAAGGTGATCCGATAAATATAGCCCCGTCTTCCGACCATTGGATTGAAGACGCCTCTTATCTTCGTATCCAGAATGTCGCTCTCTCTTATCGTTTCCCAAGACGATGGATGGAGAAACTTAGTATCAGCGACATGAAATTAACGGCAAATGTGCAGAATGTATATACATTTACAAACTACAACAACGGATATAATCCGGAGATAGCCAACTCGGATGTCCTCGAACAGGGATTTGACAGAGGAAGCTACCCATTGCCGCGTATGTTTACTTTTAATTTGAATGTTAGTTTTTAATTTAATAGGAAAGGAGTATTTATGAATTTAAAAATAAAAAGATATAAAGCGATAACTTTAAGTTGGGGTTTATCCTTAGTGTTTTTGTTTTCCGGTTGTAAGGATTTTCTGGAAAGGGATCATGAAGACCAGTATAGTTTGGAAAGCGTTAAAACTATGGATCAATATCTGAGGTTGACCGGCGCTTTGTATGGAGGTAAAATGTGGGTCAGCTATCACAGTTCATTCGCATGGACGGTAAATGAAGCGCTACCCGGAAATCTTTTAAGAGTGAGTAGTGGCGCTGACGGTTCCCTATCCTCCGGTGATATTGCAGCTACAAATGAAATCCTGATGAGGGGTTTCCAGTCTTTGTATAGCGGCGTGATCTCTTCGGCTAACTTCCTTATCAATAAAGATAAGCCTACCTTGACAGAAGAAGAGGCTAACCGGATAGAGGCAGAAGCAAGACTGTTCAGAGGATTTGCTTACTTTATGATTACCGAATATTGGGGAGAAGTACCTCTTATCAGGGATAATGAGAAGATTATTGCCAATCGTCTTGTGGTGCCAAAGGCAAACCGCGCAACACTGTATAAAGCTATCGAAGAGGATTTGCTCTTTGCTGCAAAATATCTGCCGGAAGACCGTAAATGGATGGCAGGTAGAGCATCCTGCTGGAGCGCAAAAGGTCTGTTAGCAAAGTTGTATTTGCAGATGGCTTCCTGCCAGAAGGATGTATCCTCGTATGGATGTCCTTATATCTGCCCTGATCCGGAACTCTATTTCCAAAAAGCGATAGAGTATGCTACGGAAGTAATTGTCAAATCGGGCGCTCAATTGGTGGCATACGCCGACATCTTCAAGATAGATAATGAAATCTACACAGCTTGTGAAGAGGCATTGTTCTCTCTTATATTTTCCGATTTGGGTTACAGCGAAGGCTCACACTGGCAATGCTATAATGCAGTGGGTTATGGTCCCGAAGAAGCCTCTGAATTAGAGAGAACATTCTGGAGTCCAAGTGCATGCTGGGGCGGGTGGAATTCCATGACATATACGCTGTGCGAATCCTACGAAGATTATGATCTCCGTAAAAAAGAGTGTGTGTTATATCCTGGTGGAAACCCTTACTATAACTGGAAAGGGGAAAAGGCGCCCTTTGATTATAAACACGGCATGGGATCGTTGACACACAACAATATTAAAAAGTATATATATGGATATTCCAGTTCGCTTATGATGATGAGTAATCCTCAACGAATGGATTTACTTCGTCTGGCTGATGTTTATCTGCTTCGCGCTGAGGCTAAAATGGCGCTGGCTGCACCCGATGTTACAGCACGTACAAGTGCGGGATTGGAAGACGTGAGGACAGTACTGTCGGCTCATGCCGGATCGGATGCACTGGCAGCCTTCAACGAACAGGCAGATCTGCCATACTATTGTTCGGTACCTTTTAACAGAGAGTTGACATACGAATATGACGGCTGGTGGGAGAGCGAAAGATATACGTTGAGAGATAGCAGCAGAACTCTTTCCGTAAGTATGATGGTTCCGGCAAAAAAGTGGAGACAATATAACGACTTTATACAGGAACGCCGTAAAGAATTAGTCTTTGAAGGTCATGGCTGGGTGGATGTAAAACGTCTTTTCTACCGCGATCCCGAACGTGCGCAAGCATACTTTAAGGAGCAGGACCGCGGATGGTGTTTCACTAGAAGATGGGGCGAAGAAGACGTGAATTTAGAGACTCCGGAGGGGTATACACGTGTAGCTTTACGCAATAAAATGGACATGAAGTACGGTATAGACGTACCCAGAGTCGACTACAACGAACCACCGATAGCTCTTAACCAAGCAGTTAATCCGTATAATAGAGATTACAGCGAAAGAGACTTTTCTACGTTCTTTACCAACTGGTTTTTCCCGATTCCTCTTTCAGTTTCGGAACAAATTCCATCCGCTCCGGGACAGGATTTTATTAAGCAATTAGAAGAGGGAACTTATGAATGGTAACCAATAAAAAAACAGTATTATGTATGAATTTTAAACAGATATAATTTTATGAAGACATTAAAAAAAATATTAGCAGCGTTGTTTTGTCTCTATTGTTTCGGGGTTTTGTTATCTTCCTGTGTAGATAAAGAGTATGAACCGATTCCGAAAATCAAGTGCATCATTCCGGCAGACCGCACCAAACAGGATTCATTGCTTGTGAGCTCAAACTCGGGAACTCATATTATTATCGTAGGCGAAAATTTACAAATAGTAGATCAAGTCCTTTTTGATGATGTGCCCGCTGTATTGAATCCTCTTTATGTTACGGAACATTATATTATTTTGATTATACCCGACGTGCCGGGTTCGACAAGCGAAATTATTTTGGTAACAAAATACGGACAACGGATTGCAAGCCCTTTCGCTATTGATATTCCGGCGCCGAGAATTGATATGTTCCTTTGCGAATTTGTTCCTGTCGGGGAGATATTGAAAATAAAGGGGAAATATTTCATTGATCCGTTAGCATATTTTTACGGCGAAGACGGTCAGTTGATTCCGGCAGAGATAGTGCCGCAGGAGCCAAAATCCAGCGATTATATTGATATAAAGGTGCCTGCAGGTGTGAAACACTCTACGCCGGTTGTCATTGAAAACGGTACCGGAAAATCGGAATCTAAAATCCTTTTCCGCGACAAACGAAACATTATTATTGATTTTGACCAGTATAAGGCTACATGGGGATACAGCGGAACAATTGATCAGGGTGTCCAACCCGACGCAGATGGCAGATGTACATGGAAAGAATCGTACCTGAGTCGTTTGCCGAAGGGAGATAACTCATTGAACCCTAAAGGGTGTGATGGTGTTTATGCACAGTTGAACACTAACGTTTTTAATGGTTGGTATGATATAATTTTCTATGTTCCGGAAGAGGACTATGATAATCCTAAAAAATCATGTGTCGAACGTTTTGCAGATGAATATCCTCTCGAAGCATTGACTTTAAAATTTGAGGTATATGTTCACAAAGAGTATCCTATTAACGGAATGTACGGGCTATTCGCATTTGCACCGGAAGGATCTGAACCGGGATCTGAATGTTTCGGACGCGACCTTTCGGGTAATAACAAAGCGGATAATATTCGCGTACCCGGTGCATGGTGGGTGCCATTTACTCCTGAAATTGACAAGACGGATGCATGGTGGAAATGGGAAATTGGAAAAGGTGCAAAAGAGGTTTTCTATACCGATGAATGGATAACAGTCTCTGTCCCTCTATCAACTTTCAATAAACAAACTGCCGGGACACATCCTTTGGGAGTAGCGAACTATATTGAAGCCGGAACCGGAAATGATCCGTTTTGTCAAACGCCATTATATAAAGATCGTATGTGGAACTTTGCTTTCTTTTGGGAGCCGTGGTCACAATGTAAGCAGGAGGGAGATTTCTTATGCTTCTTAGATAATTTCCGCATAGTGCCTGATGATAAAAACGGAGCGTTGTTTGGAGTAGCGGGTGGAATGACGAGAAAGTTTTAATTAGTGATAAGTGATTTAGTGATAAGTGATTAATTTAATTTTAAATAGATAGACAATGAAAATAGTAAGTAAATCATATAAGGCAATTATGACATTAGTGTTATGCCTTTGTGCGGCTGGGATTGGTTTTCAATCCTGTAATAATGAAGAGTTTTTCTATCTTGATGCTTACGGACCTTCCGAAGTAGAGCGCGGCGGCGAAATCTATTTCGTAGGTACCGCTTTGGATAAGGTAGAAAGAATTATCCTCTTAGACGAAACAATTGCAGATGGCGAACCGGGAAGAGAGATAGTTTTTGAAAGAGCGGATTTTACATCCGCCTCTTCCGAAAAGATTACATTGCATATTCCTGTCGACTATCCGTTAGATAGAAAGGGACCTGCAAAAATAATCTATTCGGGCGGCGTATATATTACGATGAATGCGTTTATGGTCTTGAACGTAGCTATGGTTTCCCCTATCTGGTTTACAGAAGAACCTATGGGTCCGGATAATCCGTTGGAACCCGGCAAGTGGATTGCCGTTACGGGAAAAGTATTGCTGGCTGTCGATTCGGTGATTATTGAAAATGGCGATGGTAATGTCGTAAGTATTTATAAAGACGATTTTCTTGAACATACGGATCAGATTATCAAGTTCAAACTTCCGGCTGAGGTCGGTACCGGAGCTACATTCAAACTGAAAGTACCGGGGCGTTCCAGAGTAGGAGAATCGTATTTGGAGTTGGAAGGGGAGTTATTCCTGCCGGTACCGAGTGCTGTAAACTTTAAGTCGGATGACGATGATGGAATTATTAAGGTCTGTAAAGGCATGAAGTTTTCCGTAGAGCGTTTTGACCGTCTCGAATATGACAAGGAAACCAAAGAAGTAAACTTCCTGATCGGCTCTTTACCGGCGACAGGTACGGTTGATGAGGCAACAAAAACGATCTCTGTTGATATACCGGACAATATATCCGGCGGAGAAAAAGCGATCACTCTTAATACTTTTGGGAAAGTACCGGTTGAATCAAAGGCAACTTTCTCTATTCAGACTTTTGAGCCTAATTTGGAGCAACTTTATCAGGGCGTGCCACTTCCGGCGAAAAATGACTTTGATATCATTTTTATTAATGGAATAAATCTGTGCGCTGTACAAAAAGCGGAATACAGAACTACTTCTGTTAATTCAGCCAATCCTGATGGTGTAATGCAAACGTATACTCTATCAACAACTATTACTCCTAATACTCCTTTTGTTATTGTTGGAGATCAGCTAAGACTTTTTCTTGTAACTTATAAAAGAGGCGGTGAGGTTATTTTACATTTGAAGGATAATAGCACAAAAATTGAATTACCTGTCCCGAAGTATGTTGGTATGCCGGAGGAATAGGTGGACATAAAACTTAGAAGAATTTTTTATATTGTTAATTTTATATTTTTATTAATTTTTTAAATTTTATTTTTATGAAGAAAAGAAGTTTATTTACGATGGTAGCCGCCCTATTGTTTAGTTGGGCTGGCTTTGCGCAAGAGTACGCAGTATTTGATGAAGAAGGCAGTTTCATTGATCAGCCTACGACTCACAATACTGAAGATTATGATCCTGTGAAGCATGAATTTATTCAAAGCGGGACTTATGGTGAAACAACATGGTCGTTTGAAGGTAATTCGGTTAGAGCTGCCGGTTATACGGGAGTACGTTTCCAGTATGCGGCATTTGATCACCCGGGAGAGCCTGTATCAAACCCTAAGTGGGGTGAAGATGGTGAACCCGAATATTTCCCACAAAACACATCCAACTTCAGGGTAATATTGGTATATGGATATGATGAGCCTTACACCAGAATTGATGATTCATATTCACGGAGTGGCACCGTAGATATTCCATTTGTAAGCAATACTGGTCTTCCGTTAATCAACGTAACAATTTCGGGAAGCGGACAAAGTACAAATGCTTTTAAACTGACAATAGCAAAGTTTATCGAATACAGAGGGTCAAAGGCTCCGGATTATTTTACGCCACCGATTGATTTTGAAGTTGAGGACCTTTTAGGTTACAAATTTTCAGGAGTGAAATGGAATGCTCCAACAGCTCCGATAGCGCACATGGTACGAACTTGGGCGTGGGGAGTTAACATTCCCGGTACGGAAGATAATATACCGTATTCCTTTGTATCAGATCCTGATAGTTTGAGTAATACGTGTATTCATATAGTGGGCGATCAAGATTCACCGTGGACTGATGGTACTATAATTATCTTACAGGTAAAATTGCCCGATGGTAAAACATTTGGGGATATTGAAAAAGTCAAATTCAGGGTCAAATGTCAGAACTATGGATGGTGGCAAGATGACGACGAAGAATCAGACACATACGGAGAGTGGTTTCCTGATAGAAACGAAGAACGCTCTAACTGGCAAGTGTTAATGGCTGCTTCCGATAAGGATTATTCATGGTCAGGACGACCGCTTATAGGAGGTATTGCCGGCGGAGGAGATTATGGACCACCGGATGTTAAATATCCTCTTTACTTTCGCTCAAGGAGCGCTTATAACATGCCAATAGGAGAATGGACTGAAATAATTGTTAATACAGAAGATTTTTGGAGTATGGTGACAAATGCCGGAATGTATGAAAAGAATGATGATGGCGATGGACTCTATGAAGATGGCGAGCCTGAACTCATTAACGGTTTGAATGCTTTCCAATTTGCAATTGGAATTAATAAACCAGACATGATGGATCATTATTTTGATGATATAAACTTCAAATATTTCGGTGAAGGTTGGACTGGCGTTGAGAATGTCGTAGCAGAAGAAGCTCCTGCAGCCATCAAAGTCTACAACATCCCCGGCGGTTTAGCTATCGCAGGCGCTGAAAAAGCCGCTATCTATGGTATCGACGGTAGCCTTATAGCAACAGCTAAGGGAGAAATATCGCTTCCTAAGGGCGTTTATATCGTGAAAGCAGGCAATCAGGTTGTGAAGGCGATTGTGAAGTAGATTTAGAATTAATTTGAGAAATAAGAGACAGCGGGGAGAAACTTAAAGGTTTTCTCCCCGCTGTTGTTTTTGATTTTTTGTTGAACGGAGGCGATATTTTCTGGGCTGATATGAGCGAATTGAAAAATCCATTGCAAGGCTATACGCAAATTGTTGGGCATAATTCGGTAGAAAATATTGAGAACTATTCCAACAATGGCGGTCGGGTTATCTTTTGTGATTGTCTGAATAATGGACACTACCTGCAATTTGGTATATTTCTTGGTCTCTCACAACAACAATCCAATAAAGATTTTTTACCGAAAGATGCAACCGAAGGCAATGATTGACAGCTCAAAAGAACGCAGATGATGCGGATAACGCGAATTTACGCAGATAATAATAAACATCAAAAAAAAATTGTTTTTCCCAAAACAATTCCTTACCTTTGCCCCCGTTTTCATGGGTTAAAAGGGTTACTATATTCATATTAGTTAGTTATTAGTGAATATGTGACCCTTTTTTCATTTTTACTTTTTATAAAATGAACAAAAAAAAATAAGCAAACTCTTTCATTTTGGGGAGTTTAGAGAACGAAATATAGAAAAAGCAACTTTTGCTGCAATTTTTCTTGTAAAAGAACTTGTAGATAAATAAAAAAGAGTTACCTTTGCAGCCTGAAAAATAATTAAAGATTTTAGATAGATGTCAAAAGTTTGTCAGATAACCGGTAAAAAGCGAATGGTCGGGAATAATGTTTCTCACTCGAAGAGGAGAACTAAAAGAACATTCGATGTTAATTTGTTCACTAAGAGGTTTTATTGGCCCGAGCAGGATCGTTGGATTGAAATAAAACTTTCAGCGAAGGGACTTCGTACAATTAATAAGAAAGGGCTCAACGCCACGTTAAACGAAACGTTTGGAAGCGGCTTGGTAAAAAAAGAGGTTGAATATATATAAGCATATAAGAACATGGCAAAGAAAACTAAAGAAAGTAGGATTCAGGTGATTCTTGAATGTACCGAACACAAAGAGAGTGGAATGCCGGGTACTTCTCGCTATATTACCACCAAAAACAGGAAGAATACTCCCGACAGGTTGGAAATAAAAAAATACAACCCGATTTTGAGAAGAGTAACAGTTCATAAAGAAACTAAATAATTTTTGAATCATGGCAAAGAAAGCTGTAGCAACCCTGCAAAAAGGAGAAGGTCGTGCGTATGCAAAAGTTATCAAAATGGTTAGATCCCCTAAAACAGGAGCTTACATGTTTGATGAACAAATAATACATAACGACAATGTAAAGGAACACCTGGCAAAATAATCTTTGCCTTGAATATAAAAACGGGAAGATTTCTTGCCATCTTTTGGTGGGGAATCTTTTTTTTTCAATAAAAAATGTAAATATGTTATTGTTATAAACAAAAAATTGTATATTTGCAGCTCAACAGATAAAGTATGTCCTTTAAAAAATTGATATTATGACACAAAAGTTATTATTTACTTTTTTATTTTTTTCAACACTAAGCATCAATAGTGTATGCTCAGCGGCGATGGAGAATATTACAGTCGCCGGTCTTTCAGCCAGTTATACTTACACGGGCGTCCCCATTGAGCCGGCTCCCATGTTGCGTGACAAGCAGAAATCATTGAAAAAAGATGTAGATTACACACTATCGTGTAAGAATAATGTAGTGGTAGGTACTGCCGTTATGACCATAAAGGGAATCGGCAACTACGAAGGAGAAATCACAAGAGAGTTCAAGATAAGCAAAGCTCGTCTTGTTATAACTATTGATGGTGGGCAAACCAAGATTTATGGTAAACCCGACCCTCAGTTCACCTACAAAATAACCTCGGGCGAGCTGAAAGGGAGTGACGTAGTAAAAGGCGCCCCCGAACGGCAGGCAGGAGAGGATGTGGGCGTTTACCCCATCACTCAAGGAACGCTGTCCGCAGGTGACAATTACGAGCTTATGGTAGTTAAAAACAACTTTAAGATAGAAAAAACAGGTATTGTAATTAAAGCCGTTGCAGGGCAAGGTAAAGTATACGGTCAGAAAGATCCCGACTTAAAATATGTCATAGCCGAAGGCGCATTAGTAGGGAAAGACGTTATGACGGGAGCAGTAGGTCGTGCAATGGGCGAAAATGCCGGAACTTATGCTATTACGGCAGGCACATTATCCGCCGGCAGGAATTATGACTTAAAGTTTAACAACGAGCCGCCGGTCACTTTTGAAATTAAAAAAACCGATATAGCGATAAAACCGGATCCGAATCAGGCAAAAACATACGGAGACCCCGATCCTCCGCTTACCTATACCGTTACATCCGGAACTTTGTTGTATGGAGATACCTTTAAAGGCTCATTGTCGCGCCAGACAGGCGAAGACGTCGGGAAATATGCCATCCAGCAAGGAACAATAACTTTGAATAATAATTACAATCTGAAGATTGATTTGGGGGAAAAATTTGAGATTAAACGAAAATCTTTCTAATGGGATTATTTGATTTTTTTTCCAAAGAAAAAAAAGAGGACCTGAATAAAGGACTCGAAAAAACCAAAGATAGCGTATTCTCAAAACTTACGCGCGCCATTGCGGGTAAGTCGAAGGTTGACGACGAGGTGCTTGACAATCTCGAAGAGGTGCTTGTTACTTCCGATGTAGGAGTAGATACAACGCTTCGCATCATTGAACGTATAAATATACGTGTCGCAAGAGATAAATACGTGGGTACGGAAGAACTCAACAATATTCTGAGAGAAGAGATTGCCGCCCTGCTGGAAGAAAATAACACACAGGACGGAGAAAATTTTACTGTTCCCGATACAGATGGTCCTTATGTAATTATGGTAGTCGGCGTCAATGGGGTAGGAAAAACTACCACGATCGGAAAATTAGCCCATCAATTTACTAAAATGGGGAAAAAAGTCTATCTGGGAGCAGCCGATACATTTCGCGCCGCTGCTGTCGAGCAGTTAGTGATTTGGGGCGAGCGTGTAGGCGTACCTGTTATAAAACAGAAGATGGGCGCTGACCCTGCGTCAGTAGCTTATGACACCATCTCTTCGGCAAAAGCAAACGGTGCAGACGTGGTAATTATCGACACTGCCGGACGCTTGCATAATAAGATTAACCTGATGAATGAGCTGACCAAAATCAAGCAGGTAATGCAGAAAATCCTCCCCGGCGCTCCACACGAAGTACTGCTTGTTTTAGACGGCTCTACCGGTCAGAACGCTTTTGAGCAGGCGAAACAATTTACCAAAGCAACAGAAGTAAACGCATTGGCAATCACCAAATTAGACGGCACGGCAAAAGGAGGCGTAGTGATTGGCATTTCAGACCAGTTTAAAATTCCGGTAAAATATATCGGCGTTGGCGAAGGGATCGACCATTTGCAGGTGTTTCGCAAACGTGAGTTTGTGGACTCGCTGTTTAAATGAGGTCGGATACTATTCCCACTCAATAGTTGCAGGAGGTTTAGCGCTTATATCATAAGTAACACGATTTACCCCTTTTACCTTATTAATAATATCGTTCGAGACTTTAGCCAGAAAGTCGTAAGGCAATTGCGCCCAGTCGGCAGTCATGGCGTCGATGGAATTTACGGCGCGGAGCGCTACGGCATTTTCGTAGGTACGCTCGTCGTTTGTTACGCCTACCGACTGCACAGGGAGCAGAATAACGCCTGCCTGCCATACTTTGCCGTACAGGTTCCACTCGCGCAGGGCGGAGATAAAAATATCGTCGGCATCTTGCAGAACACGCACTTTTTCGGGAGTAATATCGCCTAAGATACGCACGCCAAGTCCCGGTCCGGGAAAAGGATGGCGGTTAATAAGATGTTCCTGCATATTCAGTTCGCGACCTACGCGGCGCACCTCATCCTTGAAAAGCAAACGCAACGGTTCGCAAAGTTTCAGATTCATCTTTTCGGGAAGCCCGCCAACATTATGGTGAGATTTTATAACCTTACCTGCAACGGAGAGCGACTCGATAATATCGGGATAAATTGTTCCCTGCGCCAGCCATTTTACCTCTGTCAGTTTTTTAGCTTCGGCATCGAAGACGTCTATGAAACATTTTCCGATAATTTTCCGTTTGCGCTCAGGCTCGGTAACGCCTGCAAGCTCGGAATAAAACCGCTCTTTAGCATCGACACCGGTTACATTCAATCCAAGATGTTTGTAATTGTCCAATACCGTTTCAAACTCATTTTTACGCAATAAACCATGGTCAACGAAAATGCAGATAAGATTCCCGCCTATTGCCTTGTTGAGCAATACTGCAGTTACCGAAGAATCGACGCCTCCCGAAAGCGCAAGTATTACCTTGTCATTGCCTATTTGGGCTTTCAACTCTTTAACCGTATTTTCGATAAACGACGCCGGACTCCAGTTTTTGGCGCAACCGCACGCGGTCAGAAAATCGTCTAACAAAGATATTCCACTTTCACTGCGGCATATTTCGGGATGAGATTGAATATTCAATTCGGGAAATTTACCACGTATGTGCGATAACTCAACTTCGATCATTTTTCCGTCATAAACAGAATCGGGTATTTCGGAGAGAATAACCCCCTTTACGCCGGCAGTGTCGGAAGGAAATTTGTTGTAGGGAACGATTTCACAATAGACATTTAATTCTCTGACTTTCCGACCAATAAGTTGTGTTGTCGAAGCGCCGAAATCAAGGATAATAACTTTTTCCTGCATTTGCTTTATGGTTTTTATTTTGGGTACAAAAATAAAAAAAAATGCGGGTAAAAAAAAATATTATATTTTATATTAAAAACACTGTTACCTACAACGCCCCCCGATTCCTCTCATTTACAATATTTTTCCCAGCAGGCGTATATAAGAACGTTATAAAATCCTTATAGCGTTCTTCTATTTTGCCTCTTACCATTTTCATGGTGCTGTTGAGCAATTGATTTTGTTCCGTAAATGCTTCGGGGAGGACGCCGATAGCTGCCGGAAGCCACCTTTCGGGATATTCTCCGGCATAAACGCCTCCGGTTTTAAAATCGTTTATAATTTCCTGAATTTTATTCAGCATTAATTCTTTTGCTTCATCCGATTGTAAATCAATACCGGGGTTTTGTTCTTTAACATAAGTCCTCAGCAACTCTTTGTTGGGAACGATTAAAGCAATAGTATACGGATCCTGATTATTATGCAACATCATCTGTTCGATATACATTGTTTTATCCGTTACGCCTTCTTCAATGCCTTCGGGGCTGTACTTCTCGCCGTCGCCAGAAATTAAAAGGCTTTTGAAACGACCCAATACATAAAGGAAACCATCGGCGTCCATATAACCCATGTCGCCGGTATAGAGCCAGCCATCTTTGATAGTTTCGGCTGTGGCAACCGGGTTTTTCCAGTAACCCATCATCACATTTTCCCCGCGAATGACTATCTCTCCTTTCTCTCCCAAAGGCAACTCTTTGCCGTCGTTATCGCAAATTTTCAGGTCAATAGGTTTTACCAGAAAACCGGATGAGCCTAATTTGTGTTTGTCAGAAGCATTTGCCGAAATAACGGGAGTGGCTTCGGATAATCCGTAACCCTGAAACATGGGAATTCCAAGTGTGTAGAAGAAGCGCTGTAATTCAATATCCAACAAAGCGCCGCCGCCAATAAAGAAGCGGAGATTCCCGCCAAAATTCTGACGTATTTTACTGAAAATCAATTTGTCGTAAAATTTCAGGAGAATTTTATTCCATATTTGTCCGAATCCGCCTTTATTCCATCCCTCTTTATTGTACTCGTATCCGGTTTTCAGGGCATGATTGAACATTTTTTCTACGTTTTTTCCCTTTTTACTGATTTCGGTTTCGATATTTTTCCTGAATTTTTTTGCCAAAGCCGGAACGCTCAACAGGACGTAAGGCTTAAATTCCTTGATATTTACAGGGATATTTTTAAGCGTTTCCATCGAAGTTTTTCCTGTTTGAACGGTTGCAACATTCGCTCCGTAAGCCATAAAAGTATAAAAACCGGCTACATGAGCGAAACAATGGTCTAAAGGAAGAATTATCAGATTACTCCATTCGGGAGAGATTTTAATCAGCGACATCGACTGTTCCACATTAGCGGTATAATTGCGGTGCGACAACATGATACCTTTAGGGTCGGCGGTTGTTCCCGAAGTATAGCTGATATTAGCCAGATCATTATCCTGAACGGAGAGCGACGCCTCGATCAAAGTTTTTTTATTCTCCGGATTGGAGAGATATTCATCGCCCATAACATAAACGTCATCAACACATATCTCTTTATCCTCATAAGTTATTTGAGGGTCAAGAATAATGATTTTTTCTATTGAAGGAAGCTCCCTGATGATACTCCGGATTTTTTTCAACTGCCCTCCGGAAACCATGATAAAACGAGATTCCGAATGTTGCAACCTGAAAAGCAAATCATTACTCTCTTCCAATTTAATTGAGAGCGGGACATTAACAGCCCCCGTATGAAGAATGGCTAACTCTCCGATAATCCACGCATTACGCCCTTCGGAAAGGAGAGCCATGTTATCATATTTTTTTACTCCCAATACCGTAAGTCCTGCCGCCAGACGAAGCACCTGTTCTTTGGTCGCCGCATAAGTCAGCGGTTCAAACTTATCAGTTTTTTTCTCCCAAAGGAAAGTGTTGGCGGCAAATTTGCTTACACTTTCATTAAACATATTTATTATCGTTCTCATACGGTGTATATTATATTTTTTAAATTTTACAATTATCCCATCACAACCACCACCTCATTCACATCCTTCATCTTACCGAAAGGAATCACCTGCCCGTCGATTTTCTCGCCGTTCAATGTTATTGAAACGACGCCTTTTTCTATTTTTTGAGGGTTTTCGACTTTGATATTTATCGTTTTGCCGCGGAAACGACGGCTTGCCGTGAAGCCTTCCCATTGGGGGATACACGGGTCGATCATCAATCCGTTGTAGTCGGGACGTATGCCGAGAATGTATTGCGCGGCTGCGTAATACGCCCACGACGCTGTTCCGCTCAACCATGGGCAACGGCTCTGTCCGGCGCGCGTGTTGTAGGTCGAGCAGGTGCTTTGTGCATACACGTAAGGTTCGATCTGGCGCACTTCCGCCTTTTCGTTGTAGGCGGCAGGCATAAAATTTTTATAATTTTTGAATGCGCGGTTTCCGTGTCCGAGAATACAGTCAGCCATGATTCCCCATCCTTGCGTATGCTGGAATACAGAGGCGTTCTCCTTCATACCTTTAATAAATAGAGGCGCCTTTGTTACCGACGCTTCCGTTTTTTCATACGGAGGGTCGCAAAGTACTAATCCATAATCGGTGGCGAGGTATTTCTCCACGCTGTTCATAACCGTTTCGGCTTTCTCTCCGGTAGCTTGTCCGCTGATAATCGCCCAAGTCTGAGGATTCAAGCATATTTTTCCTTCGCCGAACGGATCTTTTTTCGTGCCAAATACATAACCGTCTTCCTTGATGGCGCGAACATAC
>Ga0123356_10004418_pt1 | contig 14534 bp, 16 predicted proteins | sample TergutEmb28metaG_2_FD_92546 | JGI IMG/M metagenome (GOLD analysis project Ga0123356, IMG submission 92546) | Embiratermes neotenicus P3 segment gut microbial communities from Petit-Saut dam, French Guiana - Emb289 P3 | ecosystem: Host-associated > Arthropoda: Insects > Digestive system > Gut ...
AATGACCACCTTTTTGCCCGAACGGTTGACGTCGTTGACCTTTTTCATCAACTTTTCGCTGACGGCAGGACCTTTCTTAACTGATCTTGACATAGATCTCTCCTATTTTCCTCTGCGCTTCACAATGAACTTGTCCGAAGCCTTGGGCTTACGGGTCTTGTATCCTAAGGCCGGCTTACCCCAAGGTGTTTTCGGCCCGGGCATACCTACTGGTGAGCGGCCTTCGCCACCACCATGGGGATGGTCGCGCGGGGTCATGGCAGTGCCGCGTACCTGAGGCCGCCAGCCTTGTAGGCGACGACGGCCAGCCTTGCCAAGCTTAATATTCTGATGATCAAGATTGCCTATCTGTCCAACGGTTGCCGTGCATTCGCCACGAATCCGGCGCATTTCCCCGGATGGCAGACGTAAAAGGACGTAATCGCCTTCCTTGGCCATGAGTTGCGCTGAGTTACCAGCGCTACGGGCGATGCGTCCACCGCGGCCTTTCTCCATCTCGATATTATGCACAAGGGTACCAGTTGGCATAAGCTTCATAGGTAAGACATTTCCTACCTTAAGCTCGGCATCCTCGCCTGCCTTGACGACGTCGCCCAAATTAAGGCCAAGGGGGGCCAGAATATAGCGCTTGTCGCCATCGTTATAATTAATGAGAGCAATGTTCGCGGAGCGGTTAGGGTCGTACTCTATGGCCGCAACCCGCCCCGGAACCCCGGGTTTGTCCCGTTTAAAATCCACGATGCGCAGGTTACGTTTGGCACCGCCACCGCGGTGACGAACAGTTAGACGACCCTGCACATTACGCCCGGCCCGCTTCCGCTGGGGGGCGATGAGGGACTTCTCGGGGCGCTGTTTAGTTATCTCCTCGCCCACGAGACTGGTCATCCCGCGCCGTCCGGGTGAAGTGGGACGAAATACCTTAATAGCCATGACTTATCCCTTCCGTAAGCCTTGCCTTTATTTGGCAGGGCTGGTTTTTAGACACCTTCAAATAACTCAATCTTGTCCCCGGATTTCAGGCTAACGAAGGCCTTTTTCCAGGATGGGGCGGTCGTAAAACCGCTCTTGACCCGCTTTGTCTTGCCCTTAACGTTCATGACGTTGACGGCAATTACATCGACCTTAAAAGTCTGCTCAATGGCAGCCTTGATCTGATGCTTAGTTGCGTGCGTGGCGACCTCGAAAATGTACTTTCCGTCTGATTGTAGGACAGTGCTCTTCTCGGTAATAAGGGGCCGACGCAGAACTTCGTAAATACTAAGCGCTTTCATTTGCAATGCCTCCCCACAACGTTTCGATTTCGCGCAACGTCTGCTCGGTCATGAGTAGCTTATCGCATCCTAACATGTCGGCAACGTTAAGCTGTACGGCTGGCATGGTTTTTACTAGGGGTAGGTTACGTGCCGAGAGGGCGGCTATTTCCTGTCCGGCGGTTAATGCCAGAATAACCCGCTTTTCGGCTCCCACAGCCTTTAGTAAAGTTGCCATGTCTTGGGTGCGGGGGGTCTTAAAATCAAGCTCATCAAGTACAACCATGGCCTCATCGGCAACTTTACCCGAGAGAACGCAACGGATAGCCTGACGGCGCATCTTCTTAGGCAGGGACTGGGAATAATCACGCGGGTGCGGCCCAAAGATGGCCCCGCCGCCCCGGCGCACCCCGCTTTTGGCAGAACCGGCACGAGCCCGGCCAGTGTGCTTCTGGCGGTAAAGCTTTTTTGTTGACCCGATGACTTCGGCGCGGGTCTTGGTATCGGCTGTGCCATGACGGGCATTGGCTTGCTGGGCTACTAGTGCTTGGTGCACCAAGGCCTCATTCAGCGGCTGGCCGAAGACCATCTCGCTGATCTCGATTTGTTTTAGGACCTCGCCTAAACGGTTGTAGACTGATATTTTCACTTATTTGCCCCTCGTGGTCTTGCCGATTAGTACTAGACCATTATCGGCACCGGGAACGGCTCCCTTGACCATGATAATACTACGGCTGGCATCCGTTTTAAAAACCTCCAGCCCGCGTACAGTAACTTGCTGATGGCCCATGTGACCGGCCATGCGCCGACCCTTCAGGACGCGACCGGGGGTTGTGGTGGAACCGATGGCGCCCGGGGCACGATTGCGATCGGACTGACCGTGGGTCTTGGGTCCGCCGTGGAAATTATGGCGCTTTACCACCCCAGCGAAACCGCGACCCTTGGAGATACCGGTAACCTTGACCTTATCGCCCGGGGCGAATAGGCTGGCATCAACCTTGTCGCCAACCTGTATCCCATCGGTGCTCTCCAACCGGAACTCGCGGAGATGCTGGAAATTCCCCAGATTTTTCATCTGTCCCTTACGGGCGGCATTAATCTTCTTGGCTTCACCGAAACCAAGCTGGGCGGCATTGTAGCCGTCGGTATCAATTGTCTTAACCTGCAACACTGTGCACGGGCCAACCTCAAGAATAGTGACGGCCTCAGCCTCACCGCTGTCGGTAAAGACCTGGGTCATGCCTTTCTTACGTCCGATAAGTCCTTGTATCATTACTGTCCCAACCTTACTTAATATGAGTCCATCCATTTATTGCGAGCTATGACTTGATATCAATCCCAACGCCAGATGGCAGGTTCAGACTGGTCAGGGCGTCGATTGTCTTGGAGGTAGTCTCCACGATATCAATCAAGCGCTTGTGGGTACGGATCTCAAACTGCTCCTGCGAATCCTTGTCAATGAAAGACGAGCGGATAACACTCAGCTTTCTGATGCGGGTCGGTAGGGGTACCGGTCCGGTCACGACGGCTCCGGTTTTCTCTAGCGCCTCTACGATCTGGCGGGCCGCCTGATCGAGGATGCGATGATCGAACCCCTTGAGTTTGATACGGATTGTCTGTTTAGTAGTTACCATATACTATTTGCCTCCAGCAGCCTCGGTAATTAATTCCTCTGCCAACTCGGTGGGCAGAGGCTGGTACTGATAGAATTCCAGTGAATATGTTGCCCGCCCCTGAGTCATAGAGCGCAGGTCGGTGGCGTAGCCGAAAGTGCGCGACAGGGGTACGACGCCATGGACAGTTGATGTATCACCGTGGGTTTCAATGGCCTCCACCCGTCCCCGCCGTGCGGCGATATCGCCAATGGTGTCACCCAAGTACTGTTCTGGCGAGACTATCTCAATCTTCATCACGGGCTCAAGAATAGTGGATTTGCCGTGAGCCAGGGCGTTTTTCATGGCCAGCGACCCGGCCATCTTAAAGGCCATATCAGAGGAGTCAACCTCATGAAAGGACCCGTCGTAAATGTTAGCTTTGATGTCTACAACAGGATAACCTGCCCGGCCGCCAGTTTCCGCCGCTTCCCGGATGCCCTGCATGGCTGCCTTGACATACTCGCGAGGGATAGCGCCGCCGCGGACAGTATCCACAATCTCTAAGCCCTTACCGGCATCGTTGGGGAAAAACTCCACCATAACATGCCCGTACTGGCCGTGCCCGCCGCTCTGGCGTACAAAACGACCCTCAACCTTGGCAGCCCCGGCAAGGGTCTCCTTATAAGCAACCCTAGGGCGACCAACATTAGCCCCGACTTTATACTCTGACAAAAGGCGGTTGACTAGTACGTCAACATGTAACTCACCCATGCCAGAAATAACTGTTTGGCCAGTCTCCTCATTGAAAGCTATTTTGAAAGTAGGGTCTTCCTCTGATAGCTTGGTTAGGGCGTCAATCATCTTGTCGCGGTCGGCGCGGGTCTTTGGTTCAATGGCGACAGAGAGGACAGGCTCGGGGAAGATAATTGACTCAAGTAGAATGGGTTGTTCTTGGGGACAAAGGGTGTCGCCGGTAAAGGTATCCTTAAGGCCCATGGCGGCCACAATGGCCCCGGCCCCGGCCTCAGTGATCTCCTCGTGGCGATTAGCGTGCATGATGAGCAAACGCCCGATGCGCTCTTTGGCTCCCCGTGTGGAATTAAAGATACTTGCCCCGGAAGTAATAGTACCGGAGTAAATGCGCAGATAAACCAAGCGGCCCACAAAGGGGTCGGCAACGATTTTAAAAGCTATGGCGGCAAAGGGGGCATCACCACTTACAGGGCGAATGACCTGGTCGCCAGTACTGACAACAACGGCGGAGACTGGGGGCATATCCAAGGGGGAAGGGAGGTAGTCAATAACGCCGTCAAGCAGGGGTTGGACGCCCTTGTTTTTGAGGGACGATCCGCAGAAAACCGGAATACCCTTGCCGGAGAGGGTTGCCCGCCTGATAGCGGCCTTGAGCTCTGGCTCGCCGATGGGCGAACCCTCAAGATAGGCACTCATAATTTGGTCATCATCCTCGGACAGCCGCTCGATCATTTTATGGCGTGCTTCCTCGTAGCGAGCCTGTTCCTCGGGGGTGATGTCGGCTTCAATGGGGGATTCTTCAGGTTTACCATTATAGAAGAGGAGCTTGCCTCGTACAATGTCGATTACACCGCGGAAAACATCCTCCTGTCCTAATGGGACCTGGACAACAATGGGGTTGGCTTTCAGGCGGTCAATAATCATCCCCACACAGCGATCAAAACTGGCGCCGGTACGATCCATCTTGTTGATGAAACAGATGCGTGGTACGCCGTAGCGGTCAGCCTGACGCCAGACGGTTTCAGACTGGGCCTCAACCCCAGCAACGCCATCAAAGACGACAACCCCGCCATCCAGAACCCGCAGGCTTCGCTCTACCTCGGCGGTGAAATCCACATGTCCCGGGGTATCAATAATGTTGATACGATGATCGTGCCACTCGGCTGTTGTGGCGGCGGCGGTAATAGTGATACCGCGGGCTCGCTCCTGTTCCATCCAGTCCATGGCAGCCGTGCCTTCGTCGACGGAGCCGAGTTTGTAGGTACGTCCTGTATAGTACAGGATGCGCTCGGTTGTTGTGGTCTTACCGGCGTCAATATGCGCGATAATACCAATATTGCGCATTCTCTCTAATGGAAAGCTTTTGGGCATATTATTCTGCGTATTCCTTGATTCTAAAACCTGAGTAGTGATTGTAAACCTCTTAACGAACATTGCCGACCACGACCCCACAGGGGCTTTGGTCGGCGGATATTAAATTACCATCGATAATGAGCGAAAGCGCGATTGGCTTCGGCCATCTTATGGGTATCGTCGCGCTTCTTGACGGCAGCCCCTTGGCCCTTGGAGGCGTCAATAAGCTCGGATGCCAGCTTCTCGGCCATAGACTTGCCGGAGCGGTCGCGGCTAGATTTTATCAGCCAGCGCATAGACAAGGCCAGATCACGTCCTTTGCGGACTTCTACGGGAACCTGGTAGTTGGCACCTCCCACCCGGCGAGGGCGTACCTCAAGCAGGGGGGTAGTGTTTGTAATTGCCTGTTGAAAAACCAAGAGGGGCTCTTTGCCTTCCCTCTCAGCCATGATATCAAGGGCGTTATAGACTACGCGCATAGAAGTGCTTTTCTTGCCATCCAGCATGATCTTGTTGATAAAGATCGCCAGCACCTCGTTGCCGTATTTAGGGTCAACTGTAACCTTATGTTTGCGTACAACCGCTCGTCTTGACATATTTCCTCCTAGGACTTAGCTTCGGTGCCTTTGGCACGCTTGGCGCCGTATTTGCTGCGGCCCTGTTTGCGTTTGGCAACGCCAGTGGTGTCTAGTGTGCCGCGAATAATGTGGTAGCGCACACCTGGTAGGTCGGGAACGCGACCGCCGCGAACCAGAACTAAGGAGTGCTCTTGGAGTTCGTGCCCTTCGCCGGGGATGTAAGCCGTTACCTCAATTCCATTGGTCAGGCGCACTCTGGCGATCTTGCGGAGAGCCGAATTCGGCTTTTTGGGTGTCATGGTTTTGACTTGTACACATACCCCCCGCTTTTGAGGCGAACCAAGATCACGATGCACGCGCTTATTCTTCAGTGCATTAAAGCTGTAGCGCAGTGCGGGCGTCTTAGTCTTCTTACTAATCGAGTGACGACCCTTTCTGACCAACTGATTGATTGTCGGCAATTTTTGCTCCCTTTCACAACGCAAAGGACGAGCTCCTGGGCTCATCCTTTGTAAACTTTAAGGGCCGGGCGGGAAGACCCCGCGGTCACCCTTACGCTTATCTACAAATACAGTTTCGAATGATAACACAAGCACGAGCCTCTGTCAACAGCGATTACCCACAAAGATCGCTATCTCAGGCAGGGGATACAATTGGTCTGAACCCCCGGGTATTAAAAATATATTCGCGGTTGGCATTCCGCGGGGGCAGATTAGTGCCTCCCCACCATCTTCCGTGCTAGGCGACCTGTTAGACCCCGGGCTTGGGCAAAACGGCTTATTTGATAGCGATGAACCTGCCCCCCGGCTAATGCCAGCAGGAACTCCGACGGGCTGTGGAAATCGGCAATCTCTACATATGTCCGCCCAACCTCAGCTATGGTATGGGAGTCACTGCCAGCCCCATGGGGCTTTTTATGTTTGATGGCGAACTGTTCTGGTCGGGACATATTCTGGAATGGCATAGTACGGGAGTTGGCAACCTCGACGATGTCAAGTAGAGGGGCGATGCGCTCAAGGGCTTTTTCCTGCATAGCTGACGAGCGGAAGCGGTCAAAGGGGTGTGGTACACAGGCTAGGGCGCCTTGGGCGTGGATAAGCCTAATTGTTTCCTCGGGCGAAGACCCCGGCGGTATAGTTTCTTTTAGAAAAAAGCCAATAATCTCACCCTCGGAGGTGAGAATTTCCTCCCCTGTAATGACCTTAAAGGGCGGGTTCATTGATGCCACCTGTAATGATCCCGCCACGGTGTTATGGTCGACTACGGCGAGGCAGTCCAATCCTATCTCACAGGCGCGGGTGACGAGCAATTCAGGGGTTATCTCTGAGTCCCCAGAGTGAGTGGTGTGAATATGAAGGTCGGCTTTAATCAACTCAGTCCTTTCCGTGCGCGTGACAGTATACTGATTTTACCATCTTTCATAACGACGGTATCCTCAATACGCACCCCGCCCCACCCCGGTATATAGATTCCCGGCTCTATGGTGAAAACCATGTTATCTTGTAGCTGGTCAGTGGAGTTTGGGCCCAAGCGCGGCTCTTCGTGGGTTACCAGCCCCAGTCCGTGCCCCAGCCCGTGACCGAAGTTGTCGCCGTAACCAGCCCTAGTAATAATCTCCCGGGCGAAACTGTCCGCCTCGTGCCCTGTTTTTCCCGCCGTGATTTTTTCCTCGGCACTGACTTGGGCTTGGAGGACGATGTCATATATATTTTTCAGCTCCGCTTCTGGTTGACCGGCCGACAGGGTGCGGGTGAGGTCGCTGGCGTATCCGCCGATACGGGCTCCAATATCAATTACAATGGGCTCGCCAGGCCCGATGGGTCGGTCCGATGGTTGGGCGTGGGGTAGGGAGGAGTTGGGTCCGGCTGCCACAATAACCTCAAAAGGCAAGGCCTCGCTGCCATTGGTACGCATAAAGCTTTCAATTTCCCAGCCGAGGGCAAGCTCGGTAAGGCCGGGCTGGATAATACTGGCGGCATAATCCATGGCGGCATCGGCCAAGGCAACGGCACGGGTGATGAGTTCTATTTCCCCAGGCTCCTTGATGGTGCGGAGTTTTTCAACAATGTTCCCGGTTGCAACGAGTTTAATTCCCAAATGTCTGGTGCTATCTTGAAGCTTGTTGTGCCTGCTTACTGTCAAATCCTCGGCCTCGAATGCCAGCTCTTTTATGTTCAGTTCGGCTAGGATTAGTGGCAACCAGGTTGCGACATCACCCGTTATTTGACGCAGATCATAATCCGGGGCTTGGCGCCCGACTTGCTCGACGTAGCGGAAGTCGGTGGCCAAGATAGCGGCGTTGGTGGTGATAATCAGGTAACCGGCCGAGCCCGTAAAGCCCGACAGGTAATAGCGGTTCTCGGCCTGTGTGATTAGTATGGCTTCAAGCCCCTGCTGGGTCATACTGGTGTGGAGGGTGGCGAGGCGCTTAAGGGTGTTCATTATCGGTCTCCGTCCTGGCCATGGGGTGTGATGCAAGGTAAACCTTGCGGGCCTGGGCCTGTGTAACGTGGGTATAGATCTGGGTTGTTGAAAGGTTGGCGTGCCCTAAGAGCTCTTGCACAACCCTAAGGTCGGCTCCGCCGTCTAGAAGATGGGTGGCGAAGGTATGGCGCAAGAGGTGGGGGTGGACCCGTTTGTCCAATCCGGCCGCCGCGGCATATTTTATGACGATCTTTTGTACCCAACGAGGGGATAACCGTCGTCCGCCGCTGTTTAGAAATAGGGCTCGTTCTCCCCCCTCTTTTTTGGGGGCAGTAAGCTTGGGGCGGGCCTGCTGCAGATATAAGCGCAGGGCTTGGGCGGCAGGGAGTCCTATAATTACAACCCGCTCTTTATTACCCTTGCCCATAACGCGCAGGATGCGGTCGTCAAGATCGGCACTCTGTAAGTTCAGGCTCGTTACCTCGCTTACGCGTAGTCCGGCTGCGTAAATGAGCTCCATAATGGCGCGGTCGCGTTGTCCTCGCGGTGTGTCGGTGTCAGGGCAGTTTAAAAGGCGTTCTATTTCGGTTGTGGCCAGAAAGTCCGGCAGGTGCTTATCAAGCTTTGGCGACGAGGCTGCCTCAATTGGATTTCTGGTGATCAGTTTTTCACGCATAAGGTAGCGGTAGAAGGAGCGAACAGCCGAGAGCTTGCGTGCCAGGGAGACCTTGGCGATCCTCTGATCAAGGAGGTGGCTAAGGAACTCGCGCAATAGGTGTTTGTCGATGTCTTCCAGCGAGGTTATCCCCCGTTGCCTGAGGAACTGGAAATATCCCTTTTCGACACCTTGGGCGTTGCCTTGTATATCGTTACGATAATTACGCACGGTATAACGCGAGGAGTGCCTTTCGACCTCCAGATAGTTCAGGTAGCGGCTAAGGTAGTTATCGAAGGTATCGGGCATAGTTTACCGGGCTAGCCTTTCTTACTACGCGAGGTTGAGCTGCGCGTCACAGGCGCTCTCCCGCGGCGCACAACAGAAGTCTTGGTGTGCGAGGGTGATGCCGGGGAGGTCTTTTCGCTACGGTATCTGCATTTCTGGCAGCGAGTATACTTACCTGCGTCCATGAGTAATAAGCCGCACTGGGGGCAGGGCTCAGGGAGGGGGCGGTGATTGATGGCAAACTTATGCTTAGGGAATTTGTCGCATCCGTAAAACAGCTTACCCTTTTTACTATAACGGCCGATTAGCTCACCCTTCTCCGGGCATTCCGGACACATGACGCCGGTATGGATACGGAAAGACTGACGGAAAGCGCAGGCGGGGCAGTCCATATACTTGCCGTAACGCCCTACCTTTATTAGCAGCTTTTCCTTGTGGCATTGCGGACACTCATCGGCGGAGACCTCGGGGGCAAGCTCGATCTTCTCAATGCTTTCGGATGCCTTGGCCAGGTTGCCCTCTAACGGTGCGTAGAAGCCACGCACAACTTTTACCCAATCCTCATCATTATTGGCAATCTTGTCCAGTTCGTCCTCAATACGGGCGGTGTAGTCGATATCCACAATGTCACTGAAATGATTGGCTAAAAGGTCTGTGACTAACACCCCGAGTTCGGTGGGCTTAAAGGCCCCAGACTCTTTTATTACATACTCGCGCTCCTGAATTGTGGACAGGATTGGGGCGTAGGTGGACGGGCGACCAATACCGTTTTGTTCCATTATTTTGATCAGGGTAGCCTCGGTGTAACGTGGTTGTGGTTTGGTGAAGCTTTGCTCCGGGATAAGCTCGAGTAGCCGGAGCCCTTGACCAATAGTAAGACTTGGCAGGGAGGCGGCGGGTTTTGCGTCATCATCATCGTCTTTCTGTTCGGTATAGAGGGCAATAAAGCCGGGAAAGGTGTTTGTTGAGTGGGCTGCACGCAGAAGGTAACGGTTTTTGGCTGTTTTGGCCTTGGCCTCAATGTCGACAGTAGTATTCTCAAAAATTGCCTCTGCCATTTGGCTGGCGATCATACGCTGCCAAATGAGCTGGTAGAGCCGGAATTGGTCATTGGTAAGGGAGGCCTTGATGGATGCGGGTTCACGCCCGATGCGGGTGGGCCGAATTGCCTCGTGGGCCTCTTGGGCACCCTTAACTCGCCTGGCAAATACCCGAGCGCGCTCAGGCAAGTAGCTGGGGCCATATTTGCCGTTAATAAACGCCCGTGTTTCCGCAAGGGCCTCCTTGGCGACATGGGTGGAATCGGTACGCATATAAGTAATAAGACCAACCTCGCCTTCGCCACCGACACTTAGCCCTTCGTAGAGCTGTTGAGCCAGCACCATAGTCTTCTTGGCGGCGAAACGATAACGTCGCCAAGCTTCTTGCTGCAGGGTACTAGTGATAAAGGGGGGTGCTGGTGCTCGTTTGGTGTTTTTCACCGCAACCTTTAAGACGGTGTAGGAGGCATCCTGAAGCTCCTCTTGCAGGGCCTTTGCCATTTTTTTATCGGGAATACTGATCTTACTGCCGGTAACAGAACCTATAAAGGTGGCACGGAAGCTAGGGCCTATCCCGTCGGCTTTCTTTAACTCGGCTTCAATCGTCCAGTACTCCTGCGGTTTAAAGGCCTCAATCTCGCGCTCTCGGTCAACGACGATCTTGACGGCAACGGACTGAACCCTGCCAGCCGAGAGTCCCCGTCGGATCTTACGCCACAGCAGGGGGCTTATCTGATAGCCAACAAGCCTATCCAGAATACGGCGAGCCTGCTGGGCGTTTACCATATGGAGGTCAAGGGGGCGGGGGTGGGCAAAGGCCTCTTCGATGGCTGTTGTGGTAATTTCATGAAAGACAACGCGCTGGAAGTCCTTGCGATCGGCCTCTGTCACCTGAGACAGGTGCCAGGCAATGGCCTCGCCCTCGCGGTCGGGGTCAGTGGCGAGGTAAACCATCTTGGCTTTCCCCACGGCTTCTTTAAGGTCCTTGACGGTTTGGCTCTTGTCGCGCGAAACGACGTATTTTGGCTGGAAATCCAACTCAACATCTACCCCGAGACGGCTTTTGGGCAGGTCACGTACGTGGCCCATAGAGGCCTTGATGACATAACTATTGCCAAGCATTTTGCTTAGGGTGCGGGCTTTTGCTGGTGATTCGACGATTACCAAGTTTTTCTTCATTATGATCTTTCTAGGACTATCTCCAAATATTGGCAAGTTGGACCCAAGGGGTTGTACTTGCCTTCGGTGCTGGGCTTGGGTAATGGACGCTGGCGGATACTTGCCAGAACAGTACTCGTTGCCGGTCGCATCGGATTTCTATTCTAGCACGGGGTTTGCTAGGTGACAATGAAACGCTTAACGATCTTGGTCTGGCTCAGCCTCTCGTATGGGGCGTATGATATAATACGATTGTTCAAACATATGACGACTGCAATACACGACCTCTTAGTTGTCGGCGCCGGACCGGTAGGGTGCCGGGTTGCCGCGGGGGTTGCCCGGGCGGGTCGTGACGTTGTTATTCTGGAGCAAAAATCGACACCAGACCTTCCCGTCTGTTGCACGGCTCTGGTAAGCGATGAGTGTCTGGGGCATTTTGGTTTGGCCCCGGGGTTGATATTACGATCTTTCAAGGCTGCCACTACTTTCCCTCCAGCCGGGGAGGCGATCTCAGTGAACCGCGATCGGGTTCAGGCGCATGTACTAGATCGCCCGGCCCTTGATCAGTGGCTTGGCCGGGCGGCAGAGGAGCAAGGGGCGTCGTGTCTGTTCGGGTGCAGGGTTTCAGCACTTTCCCGCGATGATAAAGGCATTACGGCTGGGTTTATTCGGGATGGCCGCAAGGACAGTATGCGGGCTCGGGCAGTTGTTTTAGCGGCAGGGTTTGGCTCTTCCCTCCTCGGCGAACTTGGTATTAAAAGAGCGAGCGACTGGACAATGGGCGTCCAAGCCGAGGCGGGAGTTGCCGATGAGATCGGGGTTGAGGTCTATGTTGGACGGGCTTATGCCCCGGGCTTTTTCGCGTGGCTTGTACCAACAACAGCTGGTCGGGCTCATGTTGGGCTAATGGCAAATCGTCGTACCAAGACTCACTTCGAGGCTTACCTTGCTCGGCTGCAAAAAGATGGCAAGGTTTCAGATTGCACCCAGCCAACCTTTCGGGGAATTACCCTTGCCCGACCATCCCGGACCTACGGAGATCGATTGCTTGTGGTGGGGGATCTAGCTGGCCAGGTCAAACCTATTACCGGTGGGGGTTTGTACTTTGGTTTGCTCTGTGCCGATATTGCCGCACGCCATCTGGTTTCTGCATTGGACAAGGACAGCTTGTCCGCTCGGATGCTTAAGGCCTATGAGCGGGAGTGGTATACCCTGCTGGGGCGGGAGCTGAGGATGGGGAGGTGGGCTCGGCGGGCTTTCGGGATTCTTGGCGATCGCCAGTTGAGTTATTTATTTGGTTGGGCTCGGCGTCGGGCCTTAGCCGAGCGACTGGCACGGGATGGCGGCATCGGTTTTGATTGGCACAGTGCCGCCATTAGCCGCGCGGGGCGTTTGTTGAATCCATTTAGTCGTAAGGAGAGCGCATGACGGATTCCATTATTACTATCGAGAATGCGGTAAATGAGTATGTGGCCGGCCGGACGGCGATTAAGGCGGCCGAACAGGCTGAGCTCCGGCGCTTCGAGCGCTGGTTGGGTAAAGCCAAGCCCATGGCAAGCCTAAATCCATTGGATATCGAGCATTATGCCGCACGGTTTTCCCCGTCCGATCCGGAGTGTAACCACAAGCTGGATGTTGTGCGCAAGTTCTTAGCCCATGCGCGTGACCAAGGCTGGGTTGCTATTAATCTTAGTATTCATCTCAAGGCCAAGAAAGGCTCGACCAAGACCGGCGGGGTAACACGCGCCGTCCGACCTGAGATGGCCGTCCTCACTAAGCAAGGGTATGACGACATTATTAAGGAACTTGCTGAACTCAATGCCCAGCGCCCAAGGGTGCTGGAGGATATTCGCCGTGCAGCGGCTGACAAAGATTTTCGGGAGAATGCCCCACTTCATGCCGCCCGTGAGCAGCTTGGTTATATTGATGGGCGTATTCAGGAGCTTACGGCAATTGTTAAATCGGCCAGTATTATCGGAGAGGCTAAAGCGGACGGGGGCAGGGTGGCTGTTGGGGATACTGTAAGGCTGATCGATGTTGCCTCCGGGCAGGTTTTGGAGTACACCATTGTAGGTCCAAAGGAGGCTAATCCGACACATGGCAGGATTTCACATATCTCGCCTATAGGCAAGGCAATAATCGGGAAAGTTCCGGGGGATACGTTTGATGTTGTCACACCAGCGGGGAATCACTGCTACAAGGTCGATGGTTTGCAAAAATGCTAGGTTTTAGCCCTCAAATCTATTGACAGTGCTTTATCGCCTGTTATAATCTGGGAAAAATATCTTAGGAGGGTACTATATTGGCTAATAATGATGGCGTTCAGGAGAATATCGCAGGTCTGCTTTGCTATGCGCCTTTCATCGGTTTTATTGCGAGTGTAGTGTTTCTGATTATTGATAAGAGAAAGTTTGTGCGTTTTCATGCCATACAGTCGCTGGCATTTTGGGTTTTCCTGATGGTGCTTTTTGCGGTGTTTTCCATAGTTTTGTGGTTTCTTGCGGGATTTATTTCCCTGGCCGCCCTTGCTGTTTGGATTATCCTCATGGTCAAGGCGTACCAGCATGTATTATTCAAGCTACCGGTGCTGGGAGATTTGGCCGACAAATGGTCTAATTAGTACCATTGCCGTTAATTAGTAAGTCGGCCACCCAAATGGGTGGTCGACTTATATTATGCCACCGCCGACAAAAAGGCGCAGGATGGATATTATGAGTACTGTAAAACAGACCACTGTACCAATAATGCCCGGTATCCGCCCATGACCGATCAGAGCCCCGATTAGGCTTACTACTAGACCGATTAGGGTGAACGGAGCCAAAAACCAATTGAGCCATCCCAAAAAAGGGATTAATGCAACAAGCAAAAAAACAAAGCTTACTGCTGCCATTAGAATACCGAGATAGCCCATGTAGCACCCCTTTAGTTGTTATTCCATGGTAACTAATTAGTATTATACAGGACAAAGTGCCTTCGGTAACACTTTCATTTCTTCGAATAATACAGACTAATGGTAGTCGCATATTCCTAGGCTTTAGCCTTGGAAAGAATAGCCTCAAAGGATAGATGTTTCAGAAACACAAATCCCAATTGCAATGGCACCTAGCTTAACAAACCGAGTGCCCTTTCTCCTGACTGAGAATGCCTAACGCTACCTGAGGTGCAAGTCTCAGTCCAACATCAATATCGGTAGCAATAACGTCCTTGGCATCAATACTTGGTATGGTGGTGAAAGAGACGAGTTCTCAATTTAAGGAAATATTGGAATTGGTGATATAGGCCGAAAAATAGGAATTGAAGTAAGAGACGGCGTAGGTGTTGACGAGGTCAGGAAATTGGTGAGCCCTGGACCTGTAGTAATAATAGCTGATACGGAAGGCAACACAGAAAGCCCTATTAGTTGGTAATTAATGTAATTGACTTCGCAATAAGTTTGGGCT
>Ga0123356_10004419_pt1 | contig 14532 bp, 9 predicted proteins | sample TergutEmb28metaG_2_FD_92546 | JGI IMG/M metagenome (GOLD analysis project Ga0123356, IMG submission 92546) | Embiratermes neotenicus P3 segment gut microbial communities from Petit-Saut dam, French Guiana - Emb289 P3 | ecosystem: Host-associated > Arthropoda: Insects > Digestive system > Gut ...
AAGTTTGGACCGTTTTTACCATAGACTCCTCCTGAGCCGTGAGGAAGATTGAATCCACCTCATCCACCGCGCACTATTAGGGAAAGTTGCTTGTCCGGGAACAGAGAAGCCCCGTGCAATGGACAGCAAGCTGAAACATTCAGTGCAACTAACAATCCAAAACCTTAGACAGTTATTTGCCCGTGTTTTTGTAGAATTGTGCTTCGAACTACCGAATAGTCATTCCAAATTGTGGATTTCCTCGGAGCCTGACTATGAAGTTTGGTAACGCAACCCCCGCAAAAAACAACTATTGATCCTGATGAGAAGCTGCTAACTCTGTGCCGCTATGATCGTCGCGCAGCTGGTTGCCTGCGATCGAACGATTAAGAACCTGGCTCTATGTTCAAACGGCTACCTCTGCCTGGACAGAATGAAGGGACCGGGGGGCGCCACTTTACAGTTTCTTACAGAAAATGGCCATTAACTCGGCGGCGAAGAGGTGTAATTGGCTGCGCCTGACCCGAGATACCCAGACCCATAGATATGCATGAATACTGGATTTAGCCTTGATTTCTCTCCCTTCATGCAGCAATCAATCAACGGCTCGGGGGCAACACTGCCAATACCAAAGCCAAAATCAATGAATCGGATCCTGCCAGAATTGCATCTACGTCGAGCCAGAGCCATTCCGCTTGAGACAATCTGCATGGAAAAACGTCAGGCTGTGAACATCCGCTATATCGGAGGCCCGACTGCGTGGATCGAGTTTTGCGGCCTGAGGTTTCTAACCGACCCAACATTCGATGCACAGGGCACGGAATATACGGCTGGGCCGGTGACGCTGCGCAAGCTGGTCGATCCGGCCGTAGCGCCGGAGGAACTTGGCGCCATCGATTTTGTGCTACTCAGCCACGATCAGCACTCCGACAATCTCGATCATGCTGGACGGCAGATGCTGCCCAAAGCCAGAACCGTGTTAACGACGAAGGATGGAGCGGAAAGGATCGGGAATAATGCCGTGGGCCTGGTGCCCTGGCAGACAATCAGGGTGCGGAGTCCCGCTGGAGAAGCACTGTTGGTGACGGCAACGCCAGCTCGCCACGGACCGACGGGGTGCGAGGACAGAAGTGGGCCGGTGATCGGGTTCGCCGTTCGAAAGGCCGGCGGTGTGGAGGAGGAAACGCTGTATGTTTCAGGCGACACAGTCTGGTACGAGGGAGTGGGGGAGGTGGCGCGATGGTTCCGCGTGAGGACTGCCGTACTGAACATGGGAGCGGCCCGTGTGGAAGCCGCCGGCCCCGCTCCGCTGACTATGACAGCCCAGGATGGCGTGATGGTGGCGCGGGCCATGCCGGATGCCGCCATTGTACCGTTGCACTTTGAGGGATGGGCACATTTCAGCGAATCCCGGCACCTAATTGAAAGGGTTTTTCATGATGCCGGATTGCAAGATCGTCTGCGATGGGCCGAACCTTGGATGCGGCGATTACGGGCGTTCGAATATGGCTCTCCCAGAGTTGGGACGCTGGCGGGTTATTGCTCAAAATATCCTTGCGCCCAGCGTCAAGTCCGATTTCACCCTCGCCAGCAACGTTTGGGCCTGGAACTGTTCCTATTTGACCGCGCCCACAATCAGAACTGAACGCGCGCCGCGAATTGCAGACGGCGCATGGTCGTACCATCCTGTGAAGCCACGATGTCCGTGATCAAACCAGAACTGGTGCCACAATCGACGCACCCGCTAGGCTGACCCAGATTGGGGTGGTTGAAAATGTTAAACGCCTGAACCATGAACTGAAGGGCAAGATTCTCGCGGATGAAAAATTTCTTGCTGAGGGCCAAGTCCGTGTTGATCAAGCCCGGTCCCCATAATGAGTTTCTTCCCAGGGAGCCGAAAGTTCCTGGAAAGGGTCGCATGAACGGACCCTCTATCTGGCCACCGTAGGTGAGTGTCGAAACTGGCGTGAAATAGCTGACAGAGTGCGTGATCGGATTAAAAGGGCCGGTACCAAGGCTCACGTGTGCACCGGGAGCCAGGCTGGGACGGCACATCGTGCCGCCCTGGCCATCGATGTCCTGATCTTGCGTGCAGAGTTGGTAGGACGGAGTGAAGGGCAGGCCGCCTTCCCAGGTTAAATTCCCGTTGAGCGAAAACCCGCTAATGACCTGATTCATCCACCCTGAAACCTTGTTGCCCCAAGGCTGGTTGTGGCCAAAAGGAAGGTCCCAGTTTCCCGATGTCACAAATACCTGGCGACGATTGTAATAGCTGTTGCCGTAGTCAAGGCTCGGACCCATGAAAAAATAGTCGGACTCGTGCGCGAGGGCGTGCGAAAAGGTGTAATGGGAGAGGAGCTGGAATCCGTGGCTGAAGCGCTTCTGCAAAACAACCTGCAGTGCGTTGTAGCTTGTGGATGCCTGATTTGCGTTGTAGCGGAAAGTCTGAGTCCAGCCAAATGGATGTCCAAAAGTAACTCCAAGAAGCTGCTGTGCGGTGCCGTCAAAATAGGGCTGGCGTTCGTTCAACGTGTAAGGCGCTCCAGTATTCGGATCAATTGGCGGCGTGCAGCCAACCGGAGCGGTGCAGTCGAAGCCTGCAATGGTTTGCTGGTTCGGGTTGGCCTGGTTCGACGAATCGAACATGTTGTGAACACCATGGCTTCCGACATAGCCAATCTGGAGCGTGGTTGAGCCTGGCAACTGTTGCTCGACCGTCAGATTCCATGCATCCAGTGTCGGAATCCGCATCGTGAGAGGACGGGTGGGCAGCTGAATGTTGTTGGGCAAGGCAAAGTTTCCATTTGCCGGAATGGAGGGGAAAGGGGCAACCGCGGGTCCGTAAGGACCATTCAGTTGCACGGCCCAATAGTTGATGTTCGGAGGAGTGTTGTCCTGCACAAAAGCGGTGGGATAAGAGAAGGTCAAGACTTCTCCAAAGGTGTCGCCCGACCAACCCATGCCGTAGACCCGGCCGTATCCGGCTCGCAATACCGTGTTTTGCCTTACCTGCCAGGCGACGCCGAGACGCGGGGCGACGTGATTGTATTGCATGGCAACATTCATGTTATTGCCATAAGGCCCATAGCCTGCGATCTGCACATTGCCGGTATTGAGGTTGAGCAGACCGCCCTGTCCTTTTCCAGCAACAGATTCAGGGAAATACAGCTCCCAACGCAGGCCATAGCTCAGGGTGACAGCTTGCGAAGCGCGCCATTGGTCCTGGACGTAATAAAACATTCGCTTTTGCCGTTCGGCAGCATTGGTATTCGCAATCTCTGTGCGGAGGAAACTACCGGAATCGCCTAACAGAAACGTGGCAAACCCCAAACCACCACTGCTCGCTCCGCCTGAGGTCACGCTGGACGGAAAGTTAAACTGGCCGGATAACAGGTTGTTGTTGTTGACTCCGATCAGGTGGTTCAGCGCAAAACGAATATCAGCGCCGAACTTGACGTTGTGATTTCCAATGACGCGCGTCCAGTTGTTCACACCCTGAAATTGGCTCTCCGTCTGCAAGTACGCGTTGGTTGTGGTCCCATAGGTAACCACAGAACTTCCATTGGCGCCATTCGATGGCACAGAAACGTTGAATTGCGGAAGGCCGCCGGTAATGCTGACGGGCGCCTGGTTTACACCCGTAATGCCGATGCCGGTCCCAAGCGGCTGGTTGTACCCTGGTCCTTGGTCATTGAGATGGACGTGAAACCAGCCGAAGCGAAAGTCGGTGAGCCACTTGGAAGACAGCGCATAGTCACCGCCGGCCGCAATGCTCTGATCAAGGCCGGTATCGGTTCCTGCTATGTTACCCAGCCCAAAACCTTCCCCGCCTGCGGCACCAAAAATGGGCGCTCCGGTGAGCGAAGACTTGAAGAGAGTGTATCGGCCGAAAGTATGAAACTTGTCCGAAATTTGGTCATCGACGCGCACATCAAACTGATTCGTGTTGAATCCGCCCGAACCAGCAGCTGTATAGTTGTCGAAAATGTTTCCATTGCCGAAATTCGGCATCGGCATTTCGCTGATCAGCGTGACCGCCGGAGCTGAGAGGTCAGCGGCAGGAATCATGTTATTGGTGAACATGGTCGGGGTGGGGGGAGTAAATACCCCCGATGCCGGAAATGGATTCACGTTCCCTGGATTCCATGCCTGGAGAGCCGGCCCGCCGCCTAATGCCGGGTTCAGATAGTCGCTCAGATCACAGGTTCCTCCGGATGTACAGGTGGTATGTGCCGTTGCTGTGGGCACAGTGGTGAGAATCGTCGTTCCGGTCCTTTCCCGCAAGCCCTGATAGTCGCCAAAGAAGAAGATCTTGTCTTTCTTGATGGGTCCACCGATCGATCCTCCAAACTGGTTATGCAGAAAAGACGGAATCGAATTTGGACCGATTTGCGTAAACGGATCCCGCGCCTGCGTAGCGTCGGACCGGCGATAATCGAAGGCGGAACCGTGGATTGCATTCGCCCCTGATCTGGTTTGTCCGGTCACCAGGCCGCCGACCGCCTTGCCGAACTCTGCATCGTAGTTCTGCGAAGTGACCTTCATCTCCGAAACTGCATCCAGATTGGGATTGATGACCGCGACACCCTGAATCGGCTCCTGATTGTCGGTTCCGTCCAATTCGTAGCCGGTGGCAAAGGGCAACTGGCCATTGACCTCGATCTGCTGGCTTTCCTGCGGATTCGTGGATTGTCCGACGCTCCAGCCGATGTAGGTTGTACCGGGAGTAAGCAATTCAAAGGACGTGAAATTGCGTTGCAGGTTAGGTAGATCTTCGACGGCTCGAGAGTTGAGCACCGTGCTGACATCGGCGCGATCAGTTTCCAGTACCGGCGGCGCTCCCTGGACTTCAACGGTGGTGCTGGCGGTGCCGATCTGGAGTGTCAAATTTACCTTTGGAGCCGTATCGGCATAGACGATGACGTCGCTGACCGTGCTTTTCTGAAAATTTGTCATTTCCGCCGAAACGCGGTAAGTATCCGGGATCAGATGGTCGACCCGATAGTCGCCCGTGGCGTTCGACTGCGTGGTCACTGAGGTCCCTTTGCTGACATCGACGACGGTGACCGTCGCACCGGAAATCACTGCTCCTGTGTTGTCGGTGACCGTGCCGAAAATCGAACCGTACACCGCCTGGGCGCGCGCTTGCGGCAATCCGATCCAGGAGACTGAGAATAGAAAAATCAGAAGTGCGAGGTTTAGGGTTGAAGCAAAACGGTACCGCCACATTTTCAAATGAGAGGACTCTTTGGGGCCGGGCATATTTGCTCCCAAGTACATGTGGTATGGATTGTTAGGAAATTCGGGGACCGAGCCGGAACGAGAGATAGGGGCCTTCATACCCAAAGTGCAGGGGATGCGCGGAACCGGTTCATAGTAAACATTTGGAGCGAGGCTTCCATCGGGTGAATTCTGTAGGTCGGAGTGTTTGTCCGGAGTGTTTGTTTTGTCCGCGCCCGGCTGGTATCCGGGCGACACCATTGCGAGATCTGAACAGCTTCGAAGCCAGTGGACTTCGGATCACTGCGGTGACTCTAATTTCACTTCCCCCGCCGCTTGTATCTTGCCCGCCGTGGTTAACTCGCGTTTCGCGTCTTCTTCCTGGCCGAGGCTGCGATAGGCGTGTCCAAGCAAAGTGTGAGTCATGAAGTTGTTGGGATCCATCTTCTCGGCGTGCTTCAAGTAGAGGAGCGCCGACTGAGGGTCGTGTCTTTTTAGCAACACCTTACCCATCAGGATAAAGGGGCCGGTCCGCGACGTGTCGATAGAAATTGCCTTCATCAAAGCTTGCTGCGCCTCCTGGTATCTCTCGGTGCGGAGATAGGCGTCGCCCAGGCGATCGTAGACCGGGGCATAACCGGGATTCACTTGGCGTTCGGCTTCAAACTCGGCTAATGCTTCCTCGACGGAAGATTTGAAAAGCGCCACTTCCCCGAGGGTGAAATGCGCAAGCGGCAGGGCGGGAGACAACTGCAGTGCCTTACGGACAGCGTCGGCGGCGCGTTCCGGCAGATTCGCGTTCATCAGCATCGTACCGAGCAACAGATAGGCCGGCCCCGACTCCGCTTGAACTCCATATTGCGCGGCAAATGATTTTCTCGCCTCTTCGTAACGTTGGGCGTTCAAATAGCAAAGGCCGAGAACGTAGTTGGCGTCAGCTTCGGAGCTCGGCGTCCAGCGGCGCACACGCTCAAGATAGGGAATGGCTGCCGCCGGCTGTCCCATTCGGTACAGTGTGAGACCGAGCATTTGCACGGATTCCTCGTCCCCGGCATCGTCCTCGAGGGCCCGGGCAAATGCATCCCGGGCCTCCACCAGTCTGCTGTTGCGGTAGCAGGCCAGCCCGAGATCGTGAGCCACGCCTTTCCACCGTGGGCTTGCCTGGTTCAGCTTTTCCAGAATCGGAATCGCTTCTCGAGAGCGGCCATTCTCAAGATCCTGTCGCGCCTCAGTAAGTTCGTCGGCGGCAGATGAAGTTTGCAAATGTGTTTGAGGCGCGGCCAGCGCCGTGAGGAGAAAAACTGCAACCCCGGACAATTTGAGCATAACGAAATCAGAATACTCTCCGAGGGCGCGCCCGTACTTGTATTCTTTGCAGAGTTGGGTTGGAGACGCGGGTTAGTTCGTCCTTCCGCTCTTCTCTGTTGATTTTCTCCGGCCTTAAGCAGCGTGGCAGTTTTCCAGCATGATCGTGACGGGTGTCTCCAGATTTTCATTGTCCGCGTTACGACCTGGATTTCGAATCCCGATAGCGGGAATTCAATAACTCCCAACGGGACCACGAGCAAAACGTAACGATCTTCGTCACGTAAACTTCTCCACGAGGAAGCAAAACCATGAGGTCGCCGCAGGCCATCTTTATTCAATGCCGGTTTCAGCTGTCAAGCGTTGCATCTCACTCTATCTCACTCTCGGTTCTCGAAAACTACTTCTATTTGTTCGTGATGGTATCCATCATCTCCTGAATTGCTCCCTGCCGCGATGGTTAGTTCGTAGGAGCCGTTGGCAAGTTTTTCGAAGCTTGCATTCCTTGCGCTCTTGAGCGTACGGGTAGTCAGTAATTTCAGTGCGTTCCTGCGCGTCGCCGACACGTCGACGCCGAGGGTCAGCACCCCCTTTTCAAAAGCAAGGGAAGTAAGCTTCATTGCGGAACTCGATTCGCCAACCGAGGGTGCCACTGCCGGCATGATCACTTGAACGCCATCGTCGTAGTGCAAGCTGATATCGCTGCCGCCGTGCGGAACTTCAACCTGCAGGTCGGCGTGCTGATCTTCACCATGCGTTTCGATTTTCGGCACGAGCTTACGCCCGTTCATCGTGGTTGTCACGTTTCGCGAACCCAGTGGAATCGCGGGACGGTAATTGAGACGTAGCACGTTCCCCGTGTTCTCGACGTGAACAGCGAGACCGTCAAAAGATTGCTGAAAAGTAAACGTCAAATTTGAGGTGCCCATACGAACGTTGCGAACAGTGACCCGGTCCCATTTCGGCGGAAGATGCGGCGCGAGAGCAAGAATACCCTTCGTTGCGTTGGCCTCTAAACCCAACAATCCATGCACCGCGGCAGAGAGAAAGCCAGCCGAAGACCAAGTTTGTTCAGGAACAGATTCGGACTGCGGAGCGTATACATCTCCCCGCAGAACCTCGTGCATGTGCCCCAGCGAGTCGAGGGAAAACCACGGAATCAGACCGCACCATATCTCAAATCCGATATCGGGGCGATGTTCCATCCAGAAGGCCTGAGCGACCTCTGCCGTTCGCAGCCCGGACACGCTGCCCTGCACATAGCCCGTGGGATTGAAGCCGGGCTCACCGACAGCTACGCTGCGCGTTCCCCAATCCGATTGAAAACGCCACGATGCGATCTTGTCTAGCAGGTCCTGCCTTTTGTCGTTGGTGAACAAACGAGCCCTCAGCGCATGAACGCCGCTGATTCCATGCTCGGTTATCGGAGCGCCATTGCGACGATAGCCACTGATCACAAAATCGTCTGTTGCGCTCCAGTAACGCCGTGAAAACGCCGCGCGCGCTTCAAGCGCCAGTCTTGTTGTCTCCTCCTCCGATCGGACATCGCCCATGAGCTCGGACAGAAACCCATAGTCGTCACAGGCGGCGATCCAGTTTGCCGAGAGCGCGAGTTCCTCGCTGAGTGAATTCTGCTCGTCGGAACCTTCCTTTTCCGCTGGAATTCTTGGCAATCCGTCCTCAGCTATCAGCAATCGGCCGTATGCGAATGCTCTCTGCGTGGAAGGCCATATTTCGCTTAGAAATTCTCGATCATTCGACCGGCGAACATAATCCGCGACGGCCGAGATATATGGATACGAAAGCTCGGCATGGACGAACATATACGGGTATTTGTTCAGCCAATCGATGTACGGGGAGCTCTGCGAAAGTTCGTGCCAGATCATGCCCGTTTTCGGGTCCTGATATTTTGCGATGAAGCGCAACTCATCTCGGGCGCGTTCAAGATCACCGGCAGCCAGAGCCGCCTCGAGCGCAATCATGCCGTCGCCGGCAAAGTACCAGGCATACTGTGGTCGACGAGCGCGCCGCGAAGGCCCATATCCGGCTACGTAGCCACAACCTAACTTTTCATTACAGAACCAGTCCTGATCGAGATCAATTTCCGCCCAGGCAAGCGCACGGTTTACATCTGGATCGGGAGTCTCGATCTGCAATCCCGATGAAAGAATGTCGTCATAATGTTTATTCAGTGCTTCCTGCCACTCTGACGAAGAGGAGCGTTCTTCGGTCGCGCCTGAACTCGGCGCAGACAATGAGTCCGGTGTTCCCGTACCTTGGGCAAAAATAATCCGCGGCGAGTGCGGATCGAGCGAAATGGCAAGTTCGTCGCTGCTCGCCGTGCGCGTGTCGTTGAGCACATCGTCGTGTGCCGTGGCACCCGGGGCAATGACGACCGCCGCGAATTGCCTGGTGGGCTCGGTAATTACATAGCCCGATTGGGCGGCATCCCAGTGAACACTCTGGCCGCCAATCGCCGCCGACCACATGAGGTTCAGAGACGGGCGAAATCGAACGATCACTTGTACCGGTGCGACGCCGTGCACCGTGTATCTCAGTATCAGAGCAGAGTGGTCAGCAGGAATCCAGACGTCTTCCACGGCCGTGAAATCAGGTCCAACATAGACGCGACAAGAATGGGACGGGCTGACCGCGACTCGAGCCAGGAGTTTTGGCCCAGGGACAGGTGTGACGTCGCCCCCACGGAGAAACTCCGGCTGCACGTCGCTCGCGATCTGCAGTGCACCCGTCCAAACCTCAAGTCCAGCGTTCGGATAACCGCCAGCCCACGCAAGTCGGCCGTGCACGCTCACGAAACGCATGATCATTTCAGAGCTCATCGTCACGTCTGACGGAGTTGCAGACGTCGTGAGCAAGGCAAGTGCGGAAAGGACTGCGGCAAAAATCTTCATCATCCTCATTTGGCGCCAGACACGGAGAACATGTGCTGCCAGTTGTTCACCCATGCCGGGCGCGGGTTCGCCCAATCGCGGTTATAAACGAGTAGCCACAGCGAAGTGGCACACGACCGATCTCCGCATAATAATCGGCCAGACCCTCCGTCGGCATTGGACAATGACCGGAATGCCGCCGTGTGCTTGTTCTGCCGTTGCCATCGGAGGTTCGACGATGCCCTGGGACATTTTTTTTCGCAGACCAGGATCTCTGACGGGCACTGCAGGCGGGCGAAGGCAGGACTGGAATCCTTTTGGTTCGTCGCCCGAGTGGACTTCCGCATGCATGCTTGGTAGTCAGCACTCGCTGAGTACAAGGTAAGCCTCGACCCTCGTCTCACTGGCAGCTGTTTGCATTCCGGTTATCATCTCAATATGAACCCGAAAATGGGAGAACCGAAACGGGTCACGCGCATTCTATGGTGGTGGATTGGGGCGATAGTATTGGCCCTGGCCCTCATCGCGGCGATCAGCATCATCGTCGTAATGCGTTATGCTGAGCCGATCCTGCGAGAGCGGGTGATTGAGACATTGTCTGCGCGTTTCCACGGGCCGGTCGAATTATCCGAATTCCACGTTTCCTTGAGAAATGGGTTCCAAGCGTCGGGAACCGGATTGAAGATTTTCGGACCGACAGACCCGAATCCGCAACAGCCCGGGATTCAACCCCTCATTCGAATAGACGAAATTCGTTTTGGTGCAGACATTCTGAACATGTTGCACACGCCCATGAGGATTCGCCGCGTATACCTGAAGGGGTTAGAGCTGAATATCCCGCCCAAGGAGGAAAGGAAAGCCGGTCTGAAAGGCGGTTTCAAGGCTGGAAAGATCAAGATTTACGTGGACGAGTTCCTTTGCGATCAGGCGCGTCTCGTTATCAACACCTTGAGGCCAGGGAAGCTGCCGATCGAGTTTGACATCGGCCATCTGGACATGAAGGAGATCGGTCCAGGACAGCCACTGCAATTCAACGCCGTTCTTGTTAATCCAAAGCCGGTGGGAACAATTCACTCGACAGGTTTCTTTGGTCCCTGGCAAGCGGACGATCCGCGCAGTTCTCCGGTGAAAGGCAAATACTCGTTCACCAATGCTGACCTGAGTTCGATCAACGGGATTCGTGGAACCCTCTCTTCAACTGGCGAATACTCGGGAACTTTGGGGAATATAGTAGTCGACGGCGAGACCGATACACCCGACTTTCAAATTGCGACCAGCGGTCATCCCGTCCCGTTACATACCGATTTCCATGCCGTTGTCGATGGAACCAGCGGAGACACCTACCTCGAGCCTGTGAAGGCCCGGATTCTCGCCTCTTCCCTCGTCGCCAACGGCTCTATACTGCGCGTGAGGGATCCAAATGGGCGCAGAGTCGTTCTGGATGTCGATGTTGGACCAGCTAGAATCGATGACCTGCTGAAGCTGGGAGTGCGAACCGATCCTCCCGTGATGACCGGTGCAGCCAAGCTGAAGACGAAGCTTGATCTCCCGCCAGGGGACAAGCAGGTGAGCGATCGACTTAGGTTGACCGGAACTTTTCAGATTTCCGGAGCACACTTCACCAATGAGAGTGTTCAATCGAAAGTGGATGCTCTGAGCATGCGCAGCCAGGGCATGCCCGGGGAGGCGAAAGACAACGTATCCGAAAACGTCCTATCGGAGATGAACGGTAGCTTCAAATTGTCAGACGGGCTCCTCTCCTTTCCGGAGCTGCACTACGAGGTGCCGGGCACACGCGTGGATTTGACGGGCAAATACAGTCTGGACGGGAATGAATTTGATTTCCGCGGCAAGGTCCGCATGAAAGCAAAACTCTCACAGATGGTAACAGGTTGGAAATCGGTTCTTCTGAAACCCGTCGATCCGTTCTTCAGCAAACATGGCGCAGGGACTGAGATCCCCGTCAGGATCACGGGGACAAAATCAGAGCCACATTTCGGATTGGACTTCGGCCACAAGGATTGAGGTTATAAATCTCCGAACAGTGCGGCATCCATTCAGAAATGTTCGGCCGCCGACAAAGGAAAGCGAGCGTGTTTCGCGATCGAACTTCACAAAGCTAACCGGCGAACCAATAAACGGTGCCCAATCCCTCGGGGCTGAGAGAGTATCAGAATATATTTCATCGCCAAGTCTCCTCTCCGGGGGCTTCTTTTTGCCTTGATCAACTGGCCGGCGGTCTTTCGTGAAGGATCATCCACGAAGAGCCGAACCTGTCCCTGAGCATGGCGAACCGCATGGCAAAAGGGGTCTCTTCCATAGGCATGAAGATCTCACCGCCATCAGACAAGACGCGGTAAACCCGTTCCGCTTCGTCAATACTATCGGGCAGGATGGACAGATACGCGCTTCGGATCGGCTGGGCGCCCGGAATATCCGCTCCCATCAGTACTGTGTCTCCGATGCTGATGCGCGCGTGGAGAACGGCGTCCTTGAATGCTGGGGGGACCTTGCTGAAGTTCGGCGACTGACTGTGCCTTGTCATCGCCAACCGCTCTGCACCGAGATGTTTTTCGTAAAAACCGAACGCTGGTTCGCATTTGCGGGCGTAGTTCACATATGTATACGGTTTCATATCATTCTCCCGGTTATATCGCCGTTGGCTTTGGGCTACTTGTCGAAATGAAACATCCAGCGGACGCCAAACTTATCGTTGAGTGCCCCGTATATGCCGAAAAACTGCTCTTTCAGCGGGTTCGTCACATCTGCGCCTTCTGACAACTTTTGGAAAAGAGCCTTCAACTCCCCAAACGTGCCTGTGCGCAAGAACAGACAGACGGTATTGCCGCGGGCCGCATTTGCGTCAAGCGCAAGCCAATCCGACGCCGATATTTCTAGATTGGCGCTTTTCAGGTGGGCATTGAGGGTTTTCTCGTGCTGAATGGCAGGCATGGAATCCTTCGCGGGAGAATCCTTTACCTTGGTCAGCCTCAATTCACCGCCCAAGCAGGATTTGTAGAACTCCATGGCCTTTTGACAGGTTCCGTCGAATAAAAGATAGGGCGTCAGAGTTGTCATGTCATCTCCTCCAGTTGATTGCATTGCAGCGTCTGCCATCGATGGCAAGGCGGAGCCGCCAGCGCCGCCGTCCGCAACACAGATGCGACGAATCGGCGACGAGATGGCGACCCTCCCTGTCGTTGCTGGCAGGCCCTGGTCTCGCTTTTACTCCGAAGTCGGAGCTGTTCTGCCTTTCTCGACATTCGCCACAAGTTTTTTTCCACTTCAGGTATCAGCCCGGATATGTCGATTTTTTCGACTGCGAGCCGCCCGCCTTCAGGCGTAGGGAGCGTCAATCCCAGGTCCTGAGGTGGAAGAAGTTTGACGAAGTAAAAGAGCTTCCCTTTCCTTCCTGGCAGATTGAGACCGGGGGGGTCGCGGGCGGACTGCTGAAGCACCGCAACAACTCCGCCAGCGCAATGCGGCATGAACGCCTTCGTCTGTTTTCCGGGAGTGTGGAATTTGATGACACGACAATGATCATCGGGCAACTTGGGGGATTGTGGCATTACCGGAATTCGCGATCCCAAAGACTTTGCTGGAAGGGCGATTTCCTCGATGCCGAGGGGAATACATTCCGAATCCCGGGTGGATGTGAACGCGAAATAAGGGGCGAGCACATACCTATATGCGCAGCACGGGATTGTCGACGGTTAGGTACAGCATGACACTCTCGATTTCAGTTTCATGCATGTAACTCTCGGGGGCTTATCATCTCGAATGCTACTTCCATGTTCCCTTATGTCCCCGCGGTTAAGCTTTCGATTTTTCCAGTGCTGCCCCGATCCGCCCCAGTCCTTCCCGCAAGCTCTCCGTGGTACCGCATAACCCAATACGAAAATGTTGTGGCTGCTCGAAAAATTCTCCGGGCACGACGCTGGTTTCATATTGCTCGCGCAACTGTGCGACAAACTCAGCAGCATTCCCCGTCTTAAGCCGCGGAAAAATCGTCGTGCCAAATCGGCTCGGTTCGCAATCCAATTCCGGTTGACTTCGAAGGAACTCATTCACCAGCTCGCGATTTGTCTCGAGCAACGTTCGGGCCCGCTCCCGTACCCGATCCAGACTATCGAGCGCAATCATCCCCAGCAGCTCCGCCGGATGCACGGGGCTCCCATACGTGAAGTCGACAATCTGCCACATCCGCCGCGTTACCTCCGGCTTCGCCAGCACCCACCCGCAGCGGATCCCACTCAGCCCATACGCCTTCGTCAGGCTACTCGTGACAACAAAATTTGGTCCAAGATGAAATGCCGATCGCGATGGCTGATCAAACAATGTTTCCAAGTAAACCTCATCTACCAGCACGCGGGCCCCAACCTTCGCTGCCATCTCGCCCACCTGCCGCAATGTATCCTCATCAGTGAACACGCTGCTCGGATTGTGCAAATTGCAGAGCACCACCAGCCGCGTATTACTCGTAATCCGCCGCTCCAATTCCCCCAGCCCGATGCGAAACCCCTTCTCCGGACGCCTTTCAAATCGCGTGACCTTCGCCCCCAGATGATCGAGAATCGCCAGCAACGGATCGTAGGTCGGCCGTTCGATGAGCACTTCCTCTCCACGATGCACGAGAGCCGACAACGCCAGGAAATTCGCCATCGACGTGCCGAAGGTATATACGACGCAGTCTTCGGGAACGCCCGCCTTGGCCGCCAGGCGCGACATCAGCGGCCGGTAACCGTACGCGTCAGTCCCGCCAATCTCGAGGTTCTCGAGTCGCACCGGCAATTCCGACAACGGACAATCGACCACTCCGCTAAAGGCCAGGTTGAACCGCGCCGCCGAGCGCAACTTCGCCCAAGCCATGTAGCGGGAAACTGCTTCTACTCTTGAAGCACTCATGTCGCTTGACTCAATCCTTTCATACCCAGGGGCGGCCGAAGTCAAAAGGCCAAACCGCCGGCAAGCTCCGAGCTTCAGGCATCAAGGGTCCCTCTCGCAGCTCGCGGCTAGAGGCTCGGAGCCACTTCTTCAATTTGGCCTTTGAGGTTTGCCTTGCTCAGCGGCGCCGCCCTTCGGTGGCGAACCTGCCCTCCTGCTCCACATCCAGTACACCGGCACTCCCGCCAGCAAG
>Ga0123356_10004420_pt1 | contig 14531 bp, 16 predicted proteins | sample TergutEmb28metaG_2_FD_92546 | JGI IMG/M metagenome (GOLD analysis project Ga0123356, IMG submission 92546) | Embiratermes neotenicus P3 segment gut microbial communities from Petit-Saut dam, French Guiana - Emb289 P3 | ecosystem: Host-associated > Arthropoda: Insects > Digestive system > Gut ...
AAATTTAATTGTATTCTTTATCGCTTTTGATAATCCTTCCAGTTCATTTATTGTGTAAGTATAGTTTTTTATAAAACTGGTTTTGATATATCTGCAAAGAATACTTCCGCTTTTTGTTACAACCAGGAAAAAAAACAGGGGAACCAGAATCAATAAAAATGACCATAAATCAAGAATCGTAAAAAGAAATCCTGATATCATTCCAACCAGTAAAATACCCGCGGTTGCATAGAAAAAAATCATAAATAAAATTCCAATTAAAATAAGCATTATTCTCCTCCTAAATGTTTTACGATATTTTCGGTTATATCGTTTAAATAACCAATTAAAACTTCGGCGGTGCCGGGCATCGCTTTATTTAAATTTTTATAATAACTTTCTACTGCCGCTTCGAACGGATTTAAATTTACAATGACGCACATAAACAAAGTTACTATGCACGCGGCAGCCAGTATTATTAATTTTTTGGGATCGAGCCTTTCGTTTTTCGCTCTGTGTAATCCCCTGTTTACGGCTATATCAAGTTTTTCCTGTTCACATTCACAGTTTATTTCGACTTGCCGTAAAAATAAATCTTTATTCATTTAATACCTCCAGCCGCAGTTGATTAAGAGCCCTGTTAAGGCGGCTTTTAACAGTTCCTTCCGGTATGTTTAATATTTCCGATATTTCATTCAAGGAAAAACCGGAATAATATTTTAAACTGATGATTTGACGAAGCGGCGGCTGCAGCGATTTTATCATTTGAGTAAAATCCAATTCATAGTGATTGTCGTAATATATACCTTGCGGTACTGTATCCATTGTTATTTCTTGTTTTTGCTCTCTTAAAATATCATTCGCGGCATTAATTAAAATGCGAACAAACCAGGTTTGCGCGTATTTAGGCTCTCGAAGCTGCTTTATACTTTTAAACGCCCGGTAAACAGCTTCGCTTACCGCGTCAAGAGCCAGGTCATCATCGCCTAGTATTCCTTTTGCCGCGCGAAAAAGTTTTGTTTTTATTAAATCGCATAAATCGGTAAAAGACTGTTCATCACCTTTTGACGCCTGTTTCGCAAGATACTCAATTGAAGTGTTATCATCATTTTTCAAGTACTTGCACTCTCCTGTATATTAGACACGGAATAAGCTGGTTTAGTTCTTGGTTTTGTGTTATTTTTATATAATATTTCAATTAATTATTTAAAACAGATGTTCAAATTATTTCGATAATACCACTGTCGAATATTTCATTTTTTGTGTCCATTACTGCTGTCCCTAAAATTTTTTCTTTTATAAACATCCCAATACAGATCTCCTTCTATAGATATAAACAGATTATTTCCAGATATTTTATAGTCAAGCTTCATTGTTCTATTTTTACCCGTTATCAAAATCTGATTATTTTCAAGTGTATACGGAAAAGTACCATAATCACCCCATTTTACAGTTCCGTTGTCGAAAAATTCAATGTCAATTGTACCTTTATTTTCGTCTATAGCTTCCCAAATACCTGCTAACGATGAATTGCTGGCACTACAAGAAGCAAAACCAAAACAAAATTCAAGTATACAAACCAGAATTACCGAGAAAATAAACTTTTTAATCATAAGAACTCCTTAACTCTTTATTTTTCCCATTCAATTGTCTCAAGAAGAGCAGAAGTGCAACTATCTTTGTTTTTTGTAAATAATAAAAGTTCTCTGTATGATATTATTGGTATCTGAAACGGAACTAAATACATCCATATTTGATGATGCCATGCCAGATTCCTTAAATGTGAACCCGGGTAGAATTCATAATTCATTTCAATTCTGTTTAAAATATTTTGTGATGTTTTAATAACACTTATTTTCTTTTTGCCATTTATTAATTCCGCTACTTCCCAGGGATTATCTGAAAATCTATAAAGGTTGTATGATTCAACGTCAGAATGAGCATCCAGCATCCAAGTTCCATTTCGTTCAGAGCCTCTGGGTGTTCCTGTGAAAACAAGTGTATGTTCCATTTCACCGTCTTTATAGTAAACATAAAAATTATGAACCATTAAAATGGTTTTTCTGGTTACTGTAGAAAATGCTTTTCTGTCATATGCTTTAACAACATATCTATCAGGTGAAGATAAAACGCTTTGCAAATACTCTTGTACCCGGCTAGTATTCAGCGGATCTCCTCTTTGAAGATCATGAGGTGACGTATTTAATTCTTCATTTGCCTGTGCTATGACATCGCTTAATCTATCAATATCCTCAAAAGCCATTTTCATACTTTTATATGTGCTGCATCCGGCAAAAATAAAAGAACTAATAAGAATGATAAAAATATTAAGTAATTGCAAGCTTCTGCAAAAACGATGTTTTGCAGAAGTTGTATCTTTCTTCATAATTAAGATGAAAGCTCCGCACCTAAATAACCAGCTGAATAACCAAGATTGTATGCTGATTCATTTGAAATACATGATACAAAAAACGACATTAATAATGCCAAGACAACCAGTAAAACGATTTTTTTCATTTTTTTCTCCTCTTTCTTTTTTTTCCATATCCAACGGATACGTTTTTCCAGTCAGCAATAATAAAAAAAAATCTGTAGCCAGTGCAATTACAGAAATATTATGCTCTATTATCTACTCTTACCAGTTGCCACTGGATATGCACAACTGATAACTGACCAGCCAGGAAATTTCCAACCACAAGCTTCTAATGCTTCAGCCCGTGCTTCACTTTGAGAAGAAGCCCAGACTGTCTCGGTTACTTCTCTAGTTCTAGTTCCGTATTCTACTCGCAACGTCCAGGTACAACTGGCTGAACGGGTAAAAACATCGGCAAATTATATAGCCCAAATTGAAACAGAAATGAGATTTCCTAAGCCAGAAATGCTGGAACGCATTGCCGCTGCCCTTGAAATTGAGCCAACTGCCCTTTTTACGGCTGAAGTACGTTTCTTAACAAAGGTTGATACGCTGGAACAGGTTAAGAAAGAAATTATAGACGATATTACAAAAGTCGTTTCACACCGATTAAAGCAGATATATCAATAATCTTTTTAAGCAGCATTGAACGGGGAACAAAATATCCAAAAGCAAATATATTAGCGCAAATAGCGAAAGTACTTGAAGTTGAAGTTTTTGAATTATTTAAGGGAGATTTGGTACCCTATGAAAATAAAGAGCTGGTAAATTTTATTTCCAAAAATATTACAAAAAAATTAAACGCTACATTAAAAGACGCTTTTAAACAGTACTTGGGCTGATAAAATAATTACAACCATATTGACAATTCGAATTACATTACACTTCTTCTGCATAAAATATACTTGTTTTTCTTTGATTTTTTTGTTATTATAAAGGTGTGAGAATTTTCAAAAATGGAATGGCAAGGAAAATATAAAAGCGAACTTTTAATGGTCTGTCATATGGACGCAAAAGCAATGCACAAAGTCGGTGCAATAAACGACAAAGAAATGAAAAAATATGATCGAGATTGCCTTATTAACTCAAAAGCGGAAAAAACATCTCTTGTCTATACAGATAATAATCCAATGAATATTAAACAGGTACACGCTATCGTATAATTAAAATTAAATAAAAAAAAATAACCGGTTATTTTCCCAAAATCTTACATTTCCGGGAAGTATTGTAATTTTGGAACCTTTTTTTACCATTCTTTTGGTTTATTATACGGAGATGTAATATAAAAATCTTCTCCGTTAGGTTCAATAAGGAAAAACCCCTGATTTAACGCGTATTCTCTTTCAGCATCATTAACTACAACCCCCGCGACAGCGCCTAAAAAACGGCGTTTATCTCCGCGAGAATCAGCGTATATACGCATTTTTTCAATGCGTATAATATGTTTATTTATGTCACTTATAGTGAGGTCTGTTTTTATTTCAACTAACATAGCGACATCGCCGTTTTGTAAAAAAATATCAATTTCAAATCTTATATCATTTTTTTTATTACGAACTTTTACTTTATTACTGGCTTCTTTAAAATCAAAACCTAACTCTTGGAATTTATCCAACAAATTTGTGTCTGAGCGTTTTCCATATATATAATATAACAGTTTGTAGATACAATCGTCAACAAAAAAAAAGACTGGGAATAACCCAGCCTTTTTTACTCCTTTATAACGGTTTACCGCGTTTTTATGCGCCGTTTCAATGGCGCATAAAAATCAGTTGTAACCCATGTCATTTATTCGTTCCATTGGAGAAACAATTTCTGTTACGCGCACACCGAAGTTTTCATCGATGACTACTACTTCGCCTTTGGCGATAAGTTTATGATTAACAAGGATGTCGACAGGTTCACCGGCAAGTTTATCAAGCTCGATGATTGTGCCTTCGCCCATTCCCAGGATTTCTTTAATAAGTTTGCGGGTACGTCCAAGTTCTACGGTCATTTCCATGGAAACGTCCATGATAAGACCTATGTTACCCGCTTCGTGAGCGCCAAGACGCGGCTGCATCAAGTTAGGGAATTGTACAGGCTGCACATTTGTCGGACCCAGGTTTGGCATTCCCATGCCCATACCCGGCATACCCATGCCTGGCATTGACATGCCTTGCATTCCACCCATACCCATACCTTGCATTCCCATACCCATATTCTGCATTCCACCCATGCCCATTCCCATGTTTTGTTGCATACCCATACCGCTCATATCCATACCACCCATGCCGGCATTTTGCATACCCATATTCGGCATGGATTGACCCATACCCGCGCCCATTCCGGCAGGAGCGGAATTGCCGCCAAGACCGTTGGAAATATCAGCGGCAGGAGCGGCTCCAAGAATTTCCCACATTTGATGAGAAAGACCGTCACCGTCACCCAGATCTATATTATAACTCATTACAGCAAATTCGCCAGCAGGTAACGCGGCTGTCGCTTTGGGAACATTTGCCGCTGTCGGAGAAGATGCCGCTATCGATTTATTTCCTGTTTTATCTGTAAGAGCTGTAATTTGAGTTCCTACCATTTGAGAAACTACTTCGCCGATAACAGACATTGCCATTTCGTCAAGCTGAATGTTATCTTCTTTTGTCATCAAACTGGCGATTGACTTAGCGGATTCTTCAGGAAGTAAAAATAAATGTTCGCCCGGGAAACCTGATGTATAATTTGCCGTGATACATGTTACCATGCCCGGAAGCTGCATTAATAAACTGTCTCGGTTAGACGAAAAAACTTCGGGACCTGCCAATGTAACGGACGCGCCTGTAAGAGCCGCGAGATTTGCAGATAACGCGCCTGTTGTAGAGGAGAAAAAAGCTTCAAGCGTGCCTGTATTAAAACCAGCGCCTGCCATAGGAGGCGGAGCTGTCATTGTCGCCGTAGGAGCGCCTCCACCAAGGCCGCTCATGGACGAAGAATCTACACCAGCTAACAGAGCATCAATTTCATCTTGTGAAAGGGCGCCATCGGACATCATAACTCATCTCCTTCAGATACAAGCTCTTCAAATTCTTCCTGTCCAAGCTCGTCAATTTTTTGCGTTATTTGCACCGCGATTTTTTTCCCGATAATGCCGGGGCGGCACAAAAACTTTCTCCTGGAGCCGATATTTAATGAATAGGGATCACCAATGCGGGTGTTATAAAGCCGTATTACATCCCCAATCTGCAAGGAAAGAACATCACGTACAGGTACATTTATCTTTCCAATTTCGGCCGTTACATTAACATCGACCGTTGAAAGCTTATCCTTTAGAACATTGAGGTTTTCTGTTGTAGCGTTTCTGCGTACCGATGAATACCAGAATTGCGCCGAAAGTTTGCCGATAATCGGCTCTATCGTTAAGTATGGGATACAGAAGTTCATCATTCCTTCTACATCACCTACTTTGGTTTCCAGTGTTACAAGAACAACCATTTCGGTTGGCGGAACAATTTGCGCGAACTGCGGGTTGGTGTCGATCTGTCCAAGACGCGGACGAAGGTCGATAACAGTTGTCCAAGCTTCGCGCATATTTCCTAAAATACGAACGATAATCCCTTCCATTACAGACTGTTCGATGTCAGTCAATTCATGCTGAGATTTTGTGCCTTCACCTGTACCGCCAAAAAGACGGTCAATAATCGAAAATGTAATAGCGGGGTCAATTTCTAAAATAGCGTTCCCTTTTAAAGGATCCATATTGATGATAGCGAGAGTTGTAGGAGTCGGAATTGAACGGATAAATTCTTCGTAAGTAAGCTGATCTACCGAAGCTACATGTACATGAACCATACTGCGAAGCTGAGCGGAAAGCGATGTTGTGGTTAAGCGGGCAAAAGTTTCGTGCATAATCGAAACGGTGCGAATTTGTTCTTTGGAGAATTTATCAGGGCGTTTAAAGTCATAGATTTTTATTTTACGGCTATCCGCGGCGGGCCTGAAATCCTCGGGCTCTGTATCTCCTGCGTTAATAGCGGTTAATAATTGGTCTATCTCATCCTGGGACAGGACTTCTGTCATAATAACTCCATAGTAAACTCATATTTATCTTTTAACAATACCGGTTAATTCTCCATTACATCCAATCTGTCAAACAGAATAAGCCGCGCGCCTCTGGAATCGAGGAAACGCGTATTTAACATTTCCATTATCTCTCTTTTTAAAGCTTCTTCTCTTTCAGGCGCCAGTTCCGCGGCTGTTTTACCTGTAAAATAACGGCGTATAAAATCGCGCAATTCATACCGGCGGCTGTTTAATTCTCCGCCTGCTTTTGAATCATTTATATCGTAGCCAATAATCATTTGAACAGTAACTGAAGAACTGACAGGGAAATCCCTTGTTCTAACAGTAATAGAACCAATATTATCAAAATAATTATATTCAGGTCTTATACTAAGATACGGCGAAGTTGGATCATTTATTACAGTTTGAGAAGCGCCTCTATTATTCATTATATTAAAGGTAATTACAGAGACTGTGATAATAAAAATTAAAGCGCCAAGACCAATGGCTACAAATTTTAAAATGGTAGGTAGTAAATTACCTAAACCTCCGCCTCTTTTCTTGGAAGAACCGCCGGACTCCCCTGCATCACCGCCATCAAGATCAAGATCATCACTATCAGACATTCCAAAAACCTCCCCAATATGTGATTATAACTGAAATTTTAGTAAATTTACAGTTATTCTGTTAAATTATCGGCGTTTTTTAGGTAGTTTTAAAGGTTTTATTTGAATTTACTGAAAGAAGAACTCTCGCAGAGGCGCAGAGCCGCAAAGCAAAAGTACGAAATCTTAAAATATTAATTATATATATATGTGTAATTTCAAAAATTATATTATTAATAAAAAGAATTCGGACAACAACTCTGCGTCTTTGCGTCTTTGCGAGAACTTCTTTTCTATGTAGTACTTCATTTTTTCAAATACAAACGCAGGTGGCGAATCACATCGTTGAAATCAACGGGTTTTCCAACATGTCCGTTCATGCCAGCTTCAAGGCATTTTTCGATGTCATCTTTAAAAACATTGGCGGTCATGGCAATAATGGGAATCTGCTTGCTCATATTTTCATTATTGCCTGTATCGGAAAAATTCTTGTCTGCTAGCACTTTTTCAATTTTTCTAATTTTGCGGGTTGCTTCAAGTCCGTCCATTTCGGGCATCTGTAAGTCCATAAAAATCATATCGTATTTATCAGGAGACGCGGAAAACAACCTAACAGCCGCCGCGCCGTTTTCCGCGCAGTTTATGTTTAAATTTGTAGGTTTTAAAAATTCCAATACAATTTCGCGGTTAATTTCTATGTCCTCCGCGAGTAAAATTGAATACCCCGAAAAATCATCAATAAATTCGCCATTTGCGCCGCCATTATTTTCATTACCGTTTCCTGTTTTCTGATCACTCTCGTTTTTTTCACCTCGTTTTAATCGAACAGTAAATGTAAACTTGCTGCCTTTTCCGGGTTCGGATTCTACCCAAATGTCGCCGCCCATAAGTTCTACTATACGTTTAGAAATAGGCAGCCCTAAACCTGTGCCGCCGTATTTGCGTGACGTGCTAGCGTCCGCCTGTTCAAATGACCAAAACAGCCTTTCTATCTGATCATCATCAATACCTATTCCATTATCTTTAATACTAACTGTTAGGTGACAATGATCATTTTCTACTTTGTTCAATTGCATATCCAGATTAATAGAACCTTCTTCCGGCGTAAATTTAACCGCGTTATATAAAAGATTTATTATCACCTGCGAAAGTCTTTGTTCATCGCCGATCAGTTCATCCGGTATATTTTTGTCGATATTTACCTGCAAGTTTTGCCGGCGTTCGACAATATGGAAATTACTCATATCCATAATCGCCTGCATCATTTTTCCAAATTCAAAACTTACAGGAGAAAGTTCAAGTTTGTCGGCTTCTATCTTGGACATATCAAGAACATCGTTAATTATTCCCAATAAATGTTTCGAAGCGGTTTCGATTTTATCAAACGCGTAATCTTTTTTCTCTGTATCTTTCGCGAGTTTACCGATCGCGGTCATTCCGCTTATCGCGTTTATTGGAGAGCGGATTTCATGGCTCATTGTGCTTAAAAACGCGGTTTTCGCTTTGTTTGCTTTTTTCGCGGCTTCTTCCATCGACTTGAGCATGAAACTTTCCGCCGCCAATCTATTTTGAAAGCTAAAAAATACAACAATAAAAATAATTAAAACAAGAATAATTATTAAAGTTACCTGAATAAAAAGTCGTGATACAGCGTTCATTGCAACATTTCTGTTTTGCAATGTAACAACTGACCATGAATCCGAAAATCCCGGAAGAGTTATCGGTTCATAACTCATGTAATAAATAGTATCGTTATACTCAACAATATCTAAACCGTTCTTTCCGTTCATAACTGTTGTTATTACAGATTTAAAACCATCGGAAATAATAAAATCTTCATCTTCTGTTATAACATTTCCGTCTGAACCTCTTAGCGGATTTCCGGAGGAATCCATTACAGTAGATGTGCGAATTAATGTTTTATAATTTGTAAGCGTTTCAATATATTTATTATCAGGATGGGCGATCACAACACCTTCGCCGTCGATAATAAACGAAAACATCCCTCTTTCCATATTCGCGAATTCATTAACAAGATCCTGCATATAAATAAGACTTATATCAGCGCCGAAAACATGGGTCATAACCTTCGGATCATTTTCATCATTGTACATTGGAATAAAAACAGCGGTACACGGCATACCAGTAGATATCGAAATATATGATCGGCTTACAAACGGACGTTTGGTTTCCATTATTTCCAAAAACCACCAGCGGTTACTGCGATCTCCCAATGTGCCTTCTGATCTTGAAACCTGCCAGCCATTTCCGGCGTTTGTAACATAGATAAGTTCCAAAAAATTATTTCGACGCGCGCTATTCGCGAGTATTGGAGAAATCCCGGTGTTTGGACCGCTTGCCGGCGCGTTCATCGTATATGGGTTTAAAGAAAGTTCGTAACAAAGGTTATACGCGCCGTTTATAAATGAATGGACTGTCTGCTGAATCGATATTGATACATTGTGTGTTTCATTTCTGATTTGGTTATCATACTCCTGGGTGAGTATATAAATGGTTATCAGCGGAATAACGACAAGCAAAGACGCGATTATCAAAATAGATATGATAAAAAATGGAGAAATAAGACGTTTTTTGCGATTATTCTTAATAAACACCATTTAATCATAATCGACAAGACGAAATATTTCAATGATTTAAGGCTTAAAACGAGGATTTTTGGTGTTATTATTTTATGGATTGTACAAAATACTATAAAATAATACAATGTAAAAATAACAGTCACCTACACTTAACAGCTCCAATCTTCTACATTTAGACCTTTTATTCTTGTTAAATGTTTGGTGTTGTGCGACACTAATACTGCTCCCTGCGCCAATGCGGATGCGGCTATGAGCATATCCATGTTATCAAGAGGTGTTCCTGTTTTTTCCAAAACGTTTCTTATTTCTCCGTAAATTATAGAGGAAGTATCATCAAAGGAAATTACTTTAAACATTCCAAGAACTTCTTTAAGCCAAAAATTAAGCTGTTTGGAATAATTTTTTTTTAAACCAAACATTAATTCCGCATAAGTAATTGCGCTTATACAAAATTCGTCATTACTGTGTTTTGCCGTTTTTATGCGTACTTTTTTTGGATTATCTTTCATGAAGAAACTGACAGTATCAGTATCAAACATATAAATCATAAATGTACCTTGCGTGGTTTTCCGCTTATTTCTTTGCGATTTACATCAAAATCTGGAAAAGCAGGCATATCTTTTATAAGCTGTACCCATGTTTTTTGAGGTTTTTCAAAAAGGATTATCTTGCCGTTTTCTTTTGTGATATATACTTCATCACTCGAAACACGAAATTCCTTTGGCAGCCTTATAGCTTGAGAACGTCCGTTCATAAATACTTTTGCTTTGGTCATTAAAATTACCTCCATTTATGGTATATATTAATAATATATACCAAAGTTTAAAAAGTCAAGTTGCGGCTATCATTAATTTCTTCCGTCAATCGCGTTGCAGATTTTAGAAAAATTATCAAAAAGCATGGTTTTTAACTGTTGTTTTTGTTCAAAATTAAGAGTCGCAATTTCATCTGTTCCATTATTATTACCATCATAAAATAAAAGATAAGGTTTTATGTTTAAGGCTGAAGCAATTTTTTCAATAAATTCAAGCGATGGGCATCGTGTTCCGGTTTCAATCTGACCTATATAACGATGATCTGTACCGCATATCTCAGCAAGTTTTTCCTGAGTAAGCCTTGCTTCTTTTCTATATTTTCGCAAATTTCCTGATAAAATCGCTTTTATCTCCATAAATTCTATTCTAATAGCTAGTTTTTTCTATTATACACTTGCAATTAGCTTGAATATTGTTGTATATTACTAGCATTATGCTGGTATTATTATAAATTTTATTATCAATTTATAGAAAAAAGGAGCTTTTTATTGAATTCTAAAACTCGATTCTTCGCGTTATTACTTTTTTCTTTTTCCACGACTTTATTCGCGCAATCGATAGCGCAGGAGATGGAAAACCTCCTAACGGCAAGCGAAGTTTCATACGCGCAGGCGGCTCGTTTTATACTTCGAGCCTCCGATTCTTTTACGACTTCTAATCAGGATGACGCTTTCTGGTTCGCGGCGACAAGAGGCTGGCTTCCTGAAAATACAAACCCGCAAGATTTATCCCGCCTTGACGGTATTTCTTTATTATTAATGAGAGCTTTTAATATCGAAGGCGGACTTATGTATTCCGTTACAAAAAACGCGCATTACGCCTATCGAGAACTTGTATATAAAAATATCATTCAGGGGAACACAGACCCCTTTATGATAATTTCAGGAGAACAGCTTGTCTTTTTTACAGGAAGGGTTTTGGCTTTCCGTGAAAGGGAAGACGAGGCGGCCGCCAGGTACGCGCTGGAAAGAAGGGACGCGCCCGTTGTTAAAAGACCTACACCGCTTTCACTTGATTTTGGTTTTTTAACAACTCAGCAGGCGATAGCGTTTGGCAACTTTAAAGACAGAAACGACCCGTTAGACGAACCGGAACAAAACTTTGAATACAGGTTGGGCGTAACACCGAGGTTTTTATTTATTTTGGGAAACGCCGGAACTTTTTACGCTTCAATGGGATTTACTTTTTGGTACGATGATGAATTTTTTATGATTCCCGAAGTTCTTCGAACAGAATTAAATCTTCGCTTCGGCGGATGGGGATTAAGCTTCGGACGTTTCGCGTACTCCGACCCTTTGGCGTTTATCGCCGACAGTCTTTATGACGGTTTTCAAATAACGAACAGTTCACCCGCCGGCCATTTTGGTCTTGGAGCCTGGTATACGGGAATGTTATATAAAAATAACGCCAATATAATAATGTCAGGAAGCGACAGGAATTTATTTATCCTTCCCATCGATGAGGATGATTACGCCAATACCTACTTCGCTCCGAGGCGTTTTGTCGCCGCCTTTGACTGGGAACATCCATCTGTAGGCGGTTTGGCGCAGCTTAATATGTCATTAATAGGTCAGATTGACATGAATAAAGACGAAGAAGCGAGGGTTGACAGCCAGTATTTAATTTTAAAATTAGGACTGCCTTTAAATAATTTTACTTTTGTTATCGGCAATGCTTTTGGAATGATACGTTCTTCAAACGGTTTAAGCGCCGCTTGGGCGTGTGAGTTAAGATTGCACATTCCCTTTAATGATTTAAATTCGATATTGTCGTTTACGGGACGTTTCGCCAGCGGCGGCGGAGAGGAAAGTATGTTCGAGGGATTGGGACTCGGAGCGTTTGTTCCGATAACAACAAAATATTACGGGCATATTTTTAAAACAAGTATAATTGGAATAACAACGATAGCCGTAGATTATCAGATTCGTTTTTCCGAGATATACGGATCGAACATTAACTTTACATATTTTATGAGAAACGATTTGTCGCCTGTCGATCATAACCTTGTTGTCGATTCTGAAGAGGGAAAAAAATTATTGGGAGCCGAGTTTTATACACAACATAATTTAAGCCCGTTTTCCGATTTACAGTTTGTACTTGGAGCCGGTGTTTTTGTGCCCATGTTCGGAGATAACTGGAAAGACGCTAAATCGATATGGCGTGTAGATTTAACAACGATATTCGCTTTATATTAGGGGGAAAAATGAAAAAGATATTTTTAAGTTTAATGATATTAACAGTTTCATTCGCGGCGTATTCGCAGACCGCTGTAATTCGCGAAATTACAGGTGAAGTAGAGATTAAACCCGCCGGAGCCGCTTCTTTTACGCCCGCGCGAGCCGGCAGTCAGATAGCCCGAGATACGATCATATCGACAGGTTTTAGAAGTAGCGCGGTTATAGAAATTGGAAGCAATTTAATTACCGTACGTCCTTTGACACGGCTTACGTTATCTGAAATTCAAAGTACAGCGGAAACAGAAAACGTTAATGTAAACTTGCAAGCCGGAAGAATCAGGGTTGATGTAAACCCGCCTGCCGGAACCAGGGCAAACACGACGGTACAAACACCGAGCGCTACGGCGTCCGTTCGCGGCACAGGTTTTGAAGTAGACGCTTTAAACATACAGGTTTTTAGCGGCACTGTAGGCTGGTCTGGCTCTAACGGGCTTGTGGTTCCTGTTACAAGCGGAAATTTAAACACAGTAAACGCTAAGGGCAATGTAGAAAACCCTGTAGAAATAATAACAAGCGGATTATTGCCGCGCCCGCCTGCCGGAGTAGGTGATTCGGGAGTAGATATAACGGGAACAAGTTCTAACGGAAGTCTTTCATCAAGAACAAATGTTGATGTTGAAATCGGCGTTAACTGGTAAAAAAAGGCAGCTTCTACTAAATTGGAGTTTTTATGAAAAAGTTTTTTTTAGGTTTAATTATTTTTTCGGTAATTTTTATTCTTTCTTGCGGCGGCGGCTTTGGCGGCAGTGGTGTTTCCAAAAGTGATGTAGGTATAAATGGCGGCGGCGGCAACAACGCTTCTGTAACAATAAATGTAAGCGGCGGTTCAAACGCCAATATAAGCCGCTCGGTGTTGCCGAACAATTTAAATTACACCGCGACTTTTTCAAGAAGCGGAAGGTCTTCCATAACGGCGTCATCAAACGGCGGCTCGTCAATCAAAGCGACAATCCCCGAGGGAACATATAACGTTAAAGTTGAAGCATTTGATAACGGCACTCTTTACGGTTCGGGTTCGGTGAGCGGTTTTCAGGCAAAAGCGGGACAGACAAATTCGGTTACGATACAAATGTCACAGACTACTCCTCCTGGGGGAACCTGTTCGCACACTTGGAGCGCATGGACAGCATCAACTCCTGCCACTTGTAATGCAACAGGCACTGGAACTAGAACATGTACAATTTGTGGAATTACCGATCCCAACACTACAATACCCATGATTGCACATGATTATGGTGCTTATACACAAACAACTGATCCAACCTGTACAACAGCAGGAATTCAAACAAGGACTTGTAATGTTTGTCCGGCAGTATACACTGTAACACAACCTGGAGATCCTGTGCTTGGACACAATTGGAATTGGGCAACGCATGCAATAGGCAGCGGACTTAGACAATGTCAACGCACTGGATGTACTGTTACTGCAGGTAACGGCGACACAGGTCCTGCAGGTGGAATTATTTTTTATCGTTCTGAAACAGGATTTAATCTATATCAAGGAACAGATGAAACTCTTGCCAATGACACATATACAACCGCCTACTACCTTGAAGCTTGGACTGCTAATGAAACCGACTCATGGTGGAGCAGTGCTGGATTTGATATTCCTTTGGTAGGACAATTGCACAATACAAGTAATCCGACACAGTGGATAGGTTACGGCTTAAGAAACACAAGATTAATCGTAGCTGAATTAACTACTAATGGACAAGCAAACAGAGCAGCTCAAGTAGCATCAACTACAAAGAATGGATTTAGCGACTGGTTCCTACCCAGTACTGATGAGCTTTACGCGATGTATAATGCAAAAGCAGCGGGTGTAACAGGGCTTCCACAATCAGGTA
>Ga0123356_10004421_pt1 | contig 14529 bp, 7 predicted proteins | sample TergutEmb28metaG_2_FD_92546 | JGI IMG/M metagenome (GOLD analysis project Ga0123356, IMG submission 92546) | Embiratermes neotenicus P3 segment gut microbial communities from Petit-Saut dam, French Guiana - Emb289 P3 | ecosystem: Host-associated > Arthropoda: Insects > Digestive system > Gut ...
GCTAAGCATGCAAGCATCGAGCCCTTCTTCGGAGGGCTGACCGTTACCTTGTATCAGGGATGGGATGGCACGACCGGTACCGTTGTGGCAACGGCAACGACGGGTGCGACAAGCGGCGCCTATCTGTTCGACAACCTGTATCCGGGCGATTACACGGTGGTCCTCACGCTGCCTGATGGTAGCGGCAACGATTGGTACGTGACGAACACGGGCAAAGACCTTATGGCGAATCCGTCAGAGATCTCTGTGCCCCTGTCGTACAACACGGCATCGACGGACAACATCTTTGGGCTTACGCAGTTGGTGGATATCAGTGGTTTGGTATTCGAAGACAAGAATATCAATGGCGTCATGGATACCGGCGAGTTTGTCATCGATGGCGTTACGATTATCCTTACTCCGGTCAACGTTGGGATTGATGACCTTTTACCCCAGGAATCAAACGGCGATGGGATCTTTGAATTCACCAGACTCGCTCCGGGCACCTATACGCTTGCCTTTGCCGGTGTGCCCGCAGATATGCTTGTAACCATAGCTGACGAAGCAACACTCACGCTCGGGCACAGCACTGCGGTGTTCAACAAAACCACGCAGACATGGACGCTTACGCTGTGTTCGGATAAGGCAGGGGAGGAATCGCTTGTAATAGATACCGGCTATGCGATGAAAAGCAGCATATCCGGTTATGTCTGGCAGGACTATAACAACAATACGACAAAGGACGCTAGCGAGTCGTACCACAACAACCTCACCGTTACGCTGTATCAAGACTGGAACGGGACGACGGGCACGCAGATCGCGACAACAGCAACCGATTCAAATGGCGTGTACACCTTCGATGACCTGTATCCAGGCGATTACACGGTGGTGCTCACAAAACCTGGCGTCAACTGGTATGTGACGAATACGGGCACCAACCTGCTGACCAACCTGCCCGAGATCGACGTAGCTTTGCCATACGACACGCAATCAACCGGGCACAACTTTGGCGTGACACCGCTTACAACACTGGAAGGCATCGTCTTTGAAGACACGAACAACAATGGCGAGAAGGATGGCAGCGAAGCAGCCATCAGCGGTGTTGTCGCAGTCCTGAACAGGATAAGCGGCGGTGTGCCGGGTTTTGTGGAGCTGAGGTCGCCTGCTACCGGTTCATTCAATTTCCCTGAGTTGGCTCCTGGCGTCTATGAGCTGAGTTTCGAGGGCATCCCGGATGGGGAGCTTATCACCACTGCCAACGGTACGACGGTGACGCTGAGTGCAAATGAGGCTGTAACAGCTAAGGCGGTGTTTGACAGCGCTACAGAGACATGGACGGTTACGATAATCTCCTTTACACCGAGCATCGAGGTCGAAACCGGTTATGTGCAAAAGCACCGCATCTCAGGCACCGTCTGGAAGGACTCCAACGCCAGTGGCGCATGGGATACAGGCGAACTGTATTTCGAGGGTCAGACGGTCAGTCTGTTCAAGGATTGGGGCGAGGAGACGGCGACTCTGGTCACAACAACCGCGACCGAATCTGACGGGAGCTATTTCTTCGACAGTTTGTACCCGGGAACCTATACGGTGGTGCTCACGACACCGGACCCGATGCCAACACCAACTGACCCAGCGCCGAAAGCCTGGCTGTACACCAATACCGCTGGAGCGAGCATCCACGTTAAAGTGAACCATATATCGGTGGCGTCGAACACCGATTACGTTGATTTTGGGCTCACTCAGCTCATGAGCATATCCGGACGTGTGTGGCTTGAGGGCAAGACATCCGGGGCTGACGGGACCTATGACCCGGACTACGATACCTTACTGACCACCACGGTCAAGATCAAGGGGCTTGATCCTTGGTGCGACTACCAGACCGAGACGGATATCTCTGTGGTCGATGGCATTTATGTGATCACCGGTCTTATCCCCGGTCGCTACGAGGTGCGTTTTGTGGATGAAGCATACGAGGAACTCGTGCTCTCGAACTCCTTTGTTCCTTATTCGAGCGGAGACGGCAAGGTAAGCTTTGATTCCGATTATGCTGCGCGCAAGTGGAGTATCCAGAGGTATTCGGGCTACGACCAGAAGAACATCGACTTTGCCCTGTCTAATATGTCCGTCCTGCGCGGTTTTGTCTGGCACGACGTTAACGCTGATGGTATACGGTATAACGATCTGCGTCCGGGTCATACCGGCACCGAGCCGGGCCTTGAGAATATCGGGATCACTATCTATAGGAGCACAGACGAGGGTTTGACCTATCTGCCGACACCGGTGACAGAAGCTGGTTTTGCAACCGCAAGCGATGGCAGCTTTATGATCAGCGGCATCGGGATAGGCTATTATAAAGTTGTGGTTACCGTACCCACCACCGGCAACGGTTGGGGTGTTACGAACACCGTCGGGTATGTGACCGAGCTCATTGTCCATGTCGATAAGCTCAGCCAGTCGTATTCCGCGAACTTCGGTCTTGTGGAATACATCACGATCGCCGGCGCTGTGTGGCAGGAAAACGACGCCAGCGGCGTGTATGGCGACAACCCAAGCGACGAGTATATCCCCACCCATCCGGTTGCGGTGTACCGAGACGGCGTGCTGCTGAAAAGCCTGACGACGGATACAGAAGGCACGTATGCGATCACGGCTGCCGACAAGGTGTATCCGGGATCCTTCAAGATCGTCTTTGATGCTTTGGCGGGGCATTTTGTCTCATATGCGGCGGAAGGCTTTGATGCTGATGAACTTGCCTGGACGGCGTTTACGCTCTTTTCCGGTGATTCTGTCGTTGATAAGGATTGCTCATTCACGCCTGCGCGTATTATCTCGGGCACGGTCTGGCATGACCATGATGCGAATGCAGCGCAAGATAGTGGGGATGAGTATCTTGAGGGCATGGTCATCAGGCTGTTGAAAAAGGATTCCAGTGGTGCGTATCAAAGCGTATCCGACGTTGCTGATGTGACAACCGGCGTAGACGGCTATTTCGAGTTTACAGACCTTGTGCCGGGCGATTACCGGACAGTCGTTGTCAATGGGGATGACTACCTGCGGACCAATCCAGCCTCCGGTCAGACATACGAGGACCGTTATATGGACTACGTGTTGGGCGGCAATGTGGATACTATCCCTGCTGACCCCAGCTTTGCTTTGGCGCTGCCCATCACGCTTTCCGGATTATCCTTCATCGACAAGACCTCAAGCGGCGTCTATGAGTCCGGTGTTGATGAGCCGGTGTCTGTGCCTTTTACCGTGCATCGTGATTCTCCTGATGCGACGAGCATCATCGACTCTGCGACGAATGGGAGCGGTGTCCATTCGAACCATGCATATGGCTTGCCCCGCCTGTTGCCGGGAACCTATACCGTGACCTTCTATCCGTTAAGCGGTCATGTGGTCTCAAACAGCCACACGTCTTTTGAGTTGGCGACACTCACGTGGACGGTCACGTTGACCTCCGGGCAGACGGCGGATTATCTTGATGTGGGTTATGCGCGCTCGTCGTATCTCATAACGGGATTTGTCTGGATCGATGAGAACGGCAACGCCGTGATAGATACAGGCGAAGGTCATTTTGCGCTGACGGACGGTGTTGTGGTTACGGCTTCTCATCCAGTGTATGGCACTGTCTATGCGACGGTAGGAGATGACGGAAGGTTCGAGTTCGAACTCGAGTATCCGGGCGCGTACACCATCTCGGCAGCCTTGCCCGGGGATTATGAGGTGACGAACCGCGCCGCGCCGTACGACAGGGATACCGATACCTTTACGGTAACGCTGACCTATGAGGCGCCGGTGCAGCATCTTGACATCGGCGCGGCGCTGCCCGTAACCGTGTCTGGGCAATTGTTCTGGGATATCAATGCCAATGGCATCTGGGAGCCGGCATCAGGTGAAGGCGTGCTTGCCAACTGTGATATCCAATTGATCGGTGCGATGGGTTATGTCGAAGCGCAGGTGCAGACCAACTCCAATGGCGAGTACTTCTTCCCCAAACTCAAACCCGGTGATTACACCGTTCTCTTGCCTGCTCCGCCCTCGCCTGCGACCTTCTTCACAGGCTACAACGGCGCAAACCCGCCGGCAGCAGACATCAGCTCCTTTAACGACCACACCGGCATCTGGGAGCTGCATGTGGCATCAGACGTCATCAACGCCAGCAGCGGCTACCATACGCCGTCGCAGATTGCTGGCACCTTGTTCGACGAGACCAACAAGGTGTTGCTGCCAGACCATGAGGTCGATCTCTACAAGAAGAACACCCTTGGGGATTTCGAGCTTTGGATGAGCGACGTCACAGGCTCCGCTGGTGAGTACTCCTTCTTCCCGCTGACCGTTGGCGAGTATCAGTTGCGTGTGAGCATTCCTGAAGGGTTCAGCAAGACGACCGGCTCCTCCGGTGAGCAGAGCGGTAGCGTGGTTGTCATCGGTGTTGTTATCGACAGCATGGGGCAGGAGCTCATCGAGCAGACCGACGTCGTGCGACCTGCCGATGACACGGGCGGCACAGATCCACGACGCTTCCCGCAGACAGGCGATTTCTTTGGTTTCTGGTTGCCTCTCCTGCTCATGGCTGGCGCTTTATGCATGCTCGGAACGGCAATCTGGCTGAGAAGACCTCCCCGCAAGTCCTCCCGGACAACGAGCCTGTTGAAGTAACATCATGTTGCTCCAGACTTGATCTGGAGCCTATAAGTGTTTGTCACCCCGGGCTCGATCCGGGGTCTATCAGGGTGCTTCTAGGATGATTGCGTGTGTTGTCCGAAAAGCCAATGCATCGGTAATCGTATCTTGCGTGTGTCCGACAGAAAACCGGTGTATCGGTTTCCATGTCGCTCCAGACTTGATCTGGAGCCTAGAGGTGGATTGCCAGGATTCCTGCGTGTGTCCGACAGAAAACCGGTGTATTGGCAACCGTATCAGCGTTTCCGTCGATTACTGCATCTGTGCATACACAAAATTCGTACACATTGTCGTTTCTTTTACGTTGCCAAAGTGTTACTATGGCCTCAGGCGTTTCTGACGGCTTTATTCGCTATGGGAAGATGTGGTTTTCTGGAAGAAAACCTGAAAGCATGTAACCAACACGACAGCGGGAAGACAAGGGACTCAGGAGGAACAACAATGCGTACCAGGGTAAAAAGGATCGTATCCGTACTACTTGCTCTGACATTGGCGATGATGATGCTGGTGGCTATGCCCACCAAGGCGTTCGCGGCATCCCCACCGGATGTGACTGCAGGCGACGTCTGCGCTATCGTAAACGATGGGGGAGATGATGTTGGCTATGCAAGCCTTGCGCTTGCAGGGGCTGCTGTTACAGATGGCTGTGTCGTCTATTTGCTTGCCAATATCGATGAGGACACCCTCCCGATTGACCTTGCAGACTTTCAATTAACCATTAACCTCAACGGCTTCGACTTGAAGGTAGAATGCATCACCGTTGACGAGGAAAGCTCGCTTACCATCACCAACAGCAAACCTGCAATCGGTGGCGACATTACTGCCAGCTATATCGATGTATTAGGCGGCTATCTGGAGATCGACACAGGTGGCAATACTATCTTCTTGGAGCATGAGGTCTATGCTGTGGACGGTGCAAAGGTCTTCATCACCGCGAACATCGAGTCGATCGATGGTTATTGTGTTCGTGCCGAAGATGATGGCACCGAGGTGACAGTCTTCGGCAATCTCACCTCCGTCGATGACGCTTGCATCTACGCAGAAAATGGTGCGCTTGTGACCGTCTTTGGCAACCTTGAAGGCTTGCTTGGGGTTGCTGCCAGAAATGAGGGGACAGTTGTAAAGGTATACGGCAACATCGAGGCTGTAGCCGGAATCTCAGCAGCTGATGGCGCATACGTATATCTTGAAGGCAATATCACTGCAGCTTGGATAGGGGTTGAGGCAACTTTTCTTGCTGTTGTAGAAGTTGTCGGCAATATATCGGTGATAGCCGATGATACAATAGTTGCTGTCGCTGGGTTTTTATCCGGCGTTGCGGTGGCGGAGTTCGGCGAGGTATTCATCAATGGTGATATAACGGTAGAGGGCGATGGCGGAATCGGCGTTTTTTGCATGATTGGAAAAGTGACAGTAGAAGGCAAGATCGTTGCTGAGGGCTACGTCGCGTTCATTGATTTCAGCTTGCTTGATCCATTGAATCCTCCTGCATCTCCACTCGATCTTCTTGTCATCAAGACCGTCGCGGATAACGACGCGACGTCGTTAAAAACCGACTATCTGCAATACAGTATGGAGATCGATCCAGAACTCGCGGATGCGCTTTTTGGTGAATTACCTGAAGGTTTTCCCACTGAATTATTAGATGACCTCACCTCATACGTTTGGGTAAGGGATACCACTCCACCGACCGGTGACAGCATGGGTATGATCGTCATGATGACCGCGCTTTCCTTGTTGGCTCTCGGCGTGCTGTGCCTGCTTGTCTGGAGGAAGCGCCAGCAGGTAACGGCCTACTAATTCTTTAGATTTGGGGAGCCGCCCCGGGCTTGTGCTAAAGGATTCAGCACAAGCCCGGGGCGGCTTTCGTTTTTCCCCAAATGCGCAGACTTGAGGCGGCACTCAGAGTGGCAGAAGGGGGTCGTCCTCTTCTGTCACCCAAAACCCCTGCTATGTCACCGTGGTGCGTTGCACCTTAGAAGCACCTGAAGAATACCAAACCCTTGATTCCGTGCAGAATAACGTAACAAAAACTCTTGAAATCGTGTAGAATGGCATGGTATAAACACTTGAAACCGTGTATAATGCGACGTAAAACGCGAGAAAGGATTGCAGATGATTGAGCGAAAGGCATATACTCTGCTACAGGAGTGGAAAAGCAGAAACGGCACCACAGCATTGCTCATTGAAGGCGCTCGACGAGTCGGTAAAAGCACGTTAGCAGAAGAGTTTGCCAAGAAGGAATACCGTTCCTATTTGTTATTGGATTTCGCCACGGTTCCCGATGATGTCAAAGAACTGTTCTATATCTATAGCGACAACCTTGAGGCATTGTTTCGATATCTCTCTACCTATTACGGCATGATACTCTATCCAAGGGAAAGCCTGATAATCTTTGACGAGATCCAATTGTTCCCGCAAGCAAGAGGACTGATCAAGTATCTGGTAGCAGACGGACGCTATGATTATATTGAAACCGGCTCATTGGTTTCAATCAAGAAGAATACCGAGAACATTCTGATTCCTTCTGAAGAAGAACCGCTACGGCTCAACCCACTTGATTTTGAGGAGTTCCTTGCCGCAAAAGGTGAAGATGGGCTATCTCTGGTTTTACAGCAGAGTGCAGCATCATTAGATCCAGTGCCTCAAGCCATCCACCGCAAGGCGATGAGCCTTTTCAGAGAATACATCTTAGTTGGTGGGATGCCACAGGTTGTAGACACGTTCGTAAAAACAGGCAGCTTTGCTGAGGCAGACCGGATCAAGCGTCTGATTCTCAATCTCTATCGAAATGATATCTCCAGATATGCGAAAGGTTATGAGAGCAAGGTTGTTGCTGTGTTTGATGATATTTCTTCGCAATTGTCAAAACAGGAAAAGCGATTTACCTTAGCTTCTTTGGGTCGGAATGCTCGCAGTCGCAGTTACGAGGATGCCTTTTTTTGGCTACAAGATGCAAGTATTGTCAACTTCTGTTACAACAGCACCGATCCGAACGTCGGGCTGGGATTGCATCGTGAGCGCCTTACCTTCAAGTGCTATATGGCTGATACAGGATTATTGGTCAGCCATGCTTTTTCTGATAAACGGAAGACACTCGAACAAGTGTATCGAAGCATCCTCTTTGACAAACTGGAAATAAACGAGGGGATGTTTATGGAAAATATCGTCGCGCAGTCACTTGTTGCTTCTGGTCACTCGCTCTTTTTCTATTCACGAAGTGATCGTGAAGATGCAGATGAGCGCATGGAGATAGACTTTCTGATAGTCGACGACAGTACTCAAGCCAAAGTATGCCCTATTGAGGTGAAGTCAAAGAAACAATACTCGATCACTTCACTGGAGAAGTTCAAAAAGAAGTTTTCAAGAAAGATCGGGCAGCAATACGTACTGCATACAAAAAACATCTCGATTGAAGGCGACAGAGTCTTCCTTCCACTCTATCTGGTTGGGTATCTATAAAGAATCGATGACCGTATTCTGCATGTGTCCGACAAAAACTTGCGTACTAGTTTCTATGTCGCTCCAGACCTGATCTGGAGCCTAGAGGTGGATTGCTAGAACGCTTGCGTGTGTCCGACAAAAAGCTTGCGTATTGGCAACCATATCAAGCGTGTTTCCGTCGATTATCACATCCATTCATACACCAAATTCTTACATATTGTTGTTTCTTTTACGTTGCCAAAGTGTTACTATGGCCTCAGGCGTTTCTGACGGCTTTATTCGCTATGGGAAGATGTGGTTTTCTGGAAGAAAACCTGAAAGCATGTAACCAGCACGACAGCGGGAAGACAAGGGACTCAGGAGGGGACGACAATGCAAACAAGAACAAAAAGGATCATATCCGTATTACTTGCTCTGACACTTTCGATGATGATGCTGGTGGCTATGCCCACCAAGGCGTTCGCGGCATCCCCACCGGATGTGACTGCAGGCGACGTCTGCGCTATCGTAAACAATGGTGGAGATGACGAAGGTTACGCAAGCCTTGCAGATGCATGGGCTGCCGCTAGTGATGGCGACGCCATCTACCTGTTAGCTAACATTAACGAACCTGCCACTCTTATTGACCTTGACGACTTTTTACTGACTATAGATCTCAATGGCTTCAACCTTGATATAAAATGTATCGACCTTGTTAGTGACAGCTCGCTTACCATCACCAACAGCAAACCTGCAACCGGTGGTGACATCACCCTTTTCGATTATCTTGGTGTCGATGGTAGTTACTTGAAGATTGATGCACGTTCCGTCAGCATTAACCCAGGAAACGGGATTCAAGCCGTCAACAGCGCAGAGGTGCTCATCACTGCGGATATCAATTCAGCTGGAAAAGGCATTCTCGCCAATGGCGAAGATGTCAAGGTAACCATTCATGGCAACATCACTGCCGTTGATGAATGTATCGCAGCGGAAAACGGTGCGACAGTGACTGTCTATGGCAATCTCAAAGGCGATTTTGGGATTGATGCCAGAAGTGAGGGGACGGTTGTAAAGGTATACGGCAACATCGATGCTGATGAAGATGGAATCGATGCGTTTCAAGAAGCATACGTTTATCTCAAAGGCAATATCACTGCAGTCTGGATCGGTGTATCAGTGGTCGCTGAAGCTCTCGTTGAGGTTGAGGGCGATATAAAAGTGACTGGTGACGATACTGCGGATGATAGAGATGAGTTTCCAGCCGGTGTCCTTGCCGCATTGTACGGTGAGGCTTTGATAAAAGGGAACATAACGGTACTTGGCGACGACGGAGTCGGTGTTGCCTGTGCGCTGGGCGGTTTGGTGACACTTGATGGTAAGATTGTTGCTGAGACGTATATTCTATTCATGGATGTTGTTTTTGAAGACGACCTTCAAGAGTGGGTTTTCATCGAAAAGACTGCCGCTGATAACGATGCGACGTCTCAGAAGCCCGACTATCTGCAATACAGCCAGGAATTCGCGGGAGAATATCCTGATTTAGGTATCTTTGCCGGAACCTCATACGTCTGGGTAAAGGATTTCACTCCACCGACCGGCGACAGCATGGGTATGATCGTCATGATGACCGCACTTTCCTTGCTAGCTCTCGGCGCCTTGTGCCTGCTTGTCTGGAGGAAACGCCAGCAGGTAACGGCTTATTAACTAGTTAGTTACAATCAAACGCCGCCCCGAGCCTTGGCTCGGGGCGGCGTATTAATTTATCGAAAAACAATAAAAGTTTATTGACATACAGTCGAAGACTTGCTATCCTTGTATCTGGTTGTCCTTCCAAACGAGGCAACAGAGCATGTAGGTACGTAAAGGAAGCGAGGTCGATCATCTTGTGGAGTCGCGATAGATCAGTCGTTCTCTCGTTGGTAGGCACAAGGATACTCATGGGATTGGGTTTGGTTCTAGCAGTTCTGCTCCCGTTTTTGTGCAACAACGGTTTCTTCGAGCAACGAGCCCTCATCAACCCGTCCGATATTTTATGGCTTATGCCGATCTATTACAGCTTCTGCGTACCGGCATACATCGCGCTTTTCTCCCTTGACCGTCTGCTTGCCGCCGTCAGGAAAGATGAAGTTTTTTCCAGCCGCAACGTCCGCTACCTGCGCATCATCACGTGGTGTTGTTTCGGGGCGGCGATAATCCTGCTTGTGAGCACGTTGGCAAGCATCGTCTTTGCTGTGCTCGCTATACTTGCCGCGTTCTTTGGCATCGTGCTCCGTGTGGTCAAGAATCTCTTTGCTGCTGCTGTCGCGCTCAAAGACGAGAACGACTTTACCATCTAGGGCAGGAGGCAGCTTTGGATACCAAACAGCAAACGAGCTTCAACTTCCGGGAGAAGGGGTAGCTATGGAAATACGACTTCATATCGACTTGATGATGGCCCGCCGAAAGATCGGGGCAGGGGAGTTAGCCGAGCGCATCGGCATCACTCCGGCAAATCTTTCAATACTAAAAAATGACAAAGCTCGTGCGATCCGGTTTTCCACGCTTGCGGCGCTGTGCCGGGAACTAGACTGTCAACCAGGCGACCTATTGGAGTATTACAATGACTGAAGAAAATGAACCAATCACCCAGTTTCCCGCACCGAACACACAACCAATTTATTTTCCACCGCCCGCTTATCAATGGGAGCCAGCACCGCCTGCGCCGCCGGCGCCACCTTTGCCTGCCACGCTCGCAGACGTCATCGTTGCCTTATTGGCTTTTATCATGGGTTTCTGCTTCTGGGAATGGGAGGTCTTGTCGCAGGATTTCTCAGGCATTAGCGCAACTCTATTCTTCATCGTCCTTCTGGCGATATGTTTTGTCTACCTGTGGCAGAAAGGCATCAAGCAGAACAAGGCGAGCCTTGTCATGCTGGCAGTTGCGATACTCGGCGCCTGCCCCTTTGTCCTTAACGGTGCGCGTGATATCAATGCGTTGCTCCTGCTCTTTGAAGGGTGCATGTGCCTACTGTGGGTAGCATACTCCTGCCGGACGGTCATCGCTCCTTATCTTTCGGGCTTTGTCATCGGGGATTTGTTCTCGCAGGTGTTCATTGTGCCCTTCGGCAATTTCGGGCGGGCATTCGCAAGCATCATCAAGGGCGTTCGCAGCTCCAACAAGGAAGGGCGACGCATCTGGAAGACGATTGCCATCGCACTCATCGGCCTCGTCGTCACCATCCCCATCTTTGCCATTGTCATTGTATTGCTCATCAACTCCGACGACGGCTTCTACAACTTTACAAAAAACATCTTCGAGAATATCGACATGGACCGCATTGTATCCTACGGTTTCGAGTTCCTCGGCGGCATCCCTATCGCCTGCTATGTCTTTGGAGCGATGTACGGCAACGCGTATAAGCGGTTTACCGGCGCTTTAAAATACGAGTCGCTGAACAAGGGATTCCAGAAAGCGCATGCCTTGCCGCGTGTGGCCTTGTATGCCCCGCTGGTCTGCTTTGTCGTTGTCTATATCGTATATTTCATAACGATGGGGAGTTATCTGTTCTCTGCGTTAAACGGCGAGCTGCCTGCAAGCTTTACCTATGCCCAATATGCACGCCAGGGTTTCTTTGAGTTATGCGGAGTCGCATTCATCAATCTACTGATCCTTGCCATTACCTATCTGCTCGCCCGTCGCGAGGCATCCAGTTTTCCGGTTGCTTTGCGGATACTGACCGGCTCGATCTCTTTGTTGTCCTGCCTGCTTATCGTCACCGCCATGAGCAAGATGGCGCTGTATATTGGCACCTATGGGCTTTCGCCGCTTAGGGTCTACACCTCCTGGTTCATGGTACTGCTCATGTTCACCTTCCTGATCCTGTGTATCTGGCATATCAGACCCTTTAATGCAGCGCAGCCTATCATTGTGGTTACGATCATACTTACACTGGCGCTCGGCCTGACAAACACCGACGGTATTGTTGCTCGCTACAATGTGGATCGCTATCTTGGAGGACAGACCACGCTGATCGACGTCGACCTGCTTGCACGCTTAAATGACGGCGCTTTACCACCGCTATATGATCTGGCAGAGAGGGCTCCTGATGCTGAGGTCAGGAAAGAAGCACGGGAGGCTATTAGAAACTACCCAGATTATTCTCATATCAGCATGCTTGGCGACCCTGCCTCGCGTGATAGATGGGTTAACTGGAATGTACAGTATCAACTAGCCGAGCAACGAGCGGTTAAGTGACGGCACGTCACTTAACCGAAAAGCCTTTTTGTGGGCAGATTACTGGACAACACGCATAGATTACGGTAGCTAATACATTGGTTTTCTGGACGACAGCTTAACCAATCTTACAACTCTCCCGCTAGACCCTTTGACAGCGCAGCAAGAATACGCTGCTTGCTCAGGGTGACAGGAGAATGAATCAGTGGTTAGGTGAGGTGTTATAGCAGGAAGGCGGTGCCGGGAACCGTGGTCATGTGACACGCCTTCTTGCGGCATACCTTAACGCAGGCGCCACATCCTAGGCATATCAATGGATCAGTCGCTGCCGATGCAACTGCAGCGGCAGTGACTTTTGCGTTCTCGTCAAAGTACCGCGCTTTGATGGCGCAGGCTTTGATACATTCTCCACAGCCGATACAGAGTTTTTTATTAGTCGTGCTGACTGGCAAGTTTACGTATGGAGCGTTGACGGGATTTCGTCCCAACGCCTCGATAAGAATAAAGCGTTTGGGAGGGATGCGAACAGTATCCCGTGATTTTGAAGCATTCGGATGCGAATTGGTGAACATCGACGATGAGGTAGAAGTGCTTTTTGTGCGTTGCCCTAAAAGAGTCTTCTGGTAGGCACAGCGTCGTTCGCGCTTGATCGCTGTTTCCTGGGCGGGGGTGAGTTTAACAAAAGAAGCTTCCTCAGCGGCTATATATGCATTGTCCCATGCTTCTTTCAGACCCTTGAAAGTATCTAAAAATGCTCCGCGTCGGTCATACTCAGCCTCATGGGAGGTTTGGTTAAGAAGGGGATCCAACAACCGGCCTGATTTGAGCCCCATATTGTTGAGGTTGGTGAGAATACCCACCTGAAAACCGGCCCAGTTTTCTGCTTTGCTGATTGCCTGTTCAAAATAGTTTTCGATAGTCCCGTCCGCATTAACAGGGCACTGGCTGCACTGACCTATCGGAAGTAGGATGTCCACGTTTTTTAACGTGGTTACAAAACTCAGTTCATTGAGTATCGAGAACCAGACTTCGGGGCTAATGACGCTCAGACAGGATACTTTAACGATCATTTCCTTCTTCTGGGCATTGCCGATAAGCTCGTAATCTACCGGCTCCACCTCTATGAAGTCTGAGTCGTCTGTTTCATCATCTGTCGCTGCCGCTAAAGCTTCAGCAGCTGCGGCTTTTTTTGCGGCTTTTTTAGCGGCTTTCTGATCTTTGGTCTTCTCAGTCGCAGTTTTGTCTATAAGTTCTTTTGAAGCTGCCGTCGCTGCGGACGCCGTTGTATCCGTCGCCTCTGTAGCTTCCGCTCCAGCTCGCTCCAGCTCTTTTTCCTCGTCCTTCTTATGCTTGGCAGCAAGCGACAAGGCCTCCGTGCGCATGCAGGTAATTATGATACGATGGGTCTTGAAGCTGGCGTTAAGAAGGCTGGTATTCAGCCCCTGAACCGTTTGACGGGTCATCGATATCGCCCCAGCCGGGCACATCGTGACACAGGCGCCACACTTAAGACACGAATCAAGCGTATTAAAATGCTCGAAATCGCCAGCGTTTTTAATAGTAATGGCCTTGGTTGGGCATCCATCGAGGCATAATGTACAATCAGTGGGCAGCTTGGCATTCCTCAGGCAGTACATGCTGGAAACAACAGGTGTACCGGCGTTAAAATCGGTGTATCCCTGCGCAATCGGGGTGGTGCTTTTGCTAGTGTTATCAACCATGACAACAAGTATACTATAGCCGATAAGATCGTTTTAAGACTAATTAGGAAAACGAATGAGCAACGTGCATATCCCACCAACAACCGGCGAGCATTTTGAGCGCTTTGTTGCGACCATCGCTCGCCTGAGGGCGCCCGGGGGTTGTCCGTGGGACGCCGAGCAGACGCATGCAAGTATCGCGCGCAACATGATAGAAGAGGCCCATGAGGCTGTCGAGGCCATAAAAGTCGGAGACCTTGCTGCGTTGCGAGAGGAGCTTGGCGACGTGTTGCTGCAGGTGGTCTTCCAGGCGCAGATGGCTGCCGATGCAGACGAATTTACCATTACCGAGGTCATTGATGGCATCACCGACAAGATAATCCGTCGTCACCCTCATGTGTTTGGAAACGAGGCAGCGTATGAGGCGGCGCACTTCTCTCCAGAACGCATCGAACAGATCAAAGCGGCGCGGACTGCCGGACAGGTGCTTGACTTGTGGGATCAGATCAAACTGATGGAGAAGGA
>Ga0123356_10004422_pt1 | contig 14528 bp, 12 predicted proteins | sample TergutEmb28metaG_2_FD_92546 | JGI IMG/M metagenome (GOLD analysis project Ga0123356, IMG submission 92546) | Embiratermes neotenicus P3 segment gut microbial communities from Petit-Saut dam, French Guiana - Emb289 P3 | ecosystem: Host-associated > Arthropoda: Insects > Digestive system > Gut ...
GATTGGGCAGTAAAGCAAAAAGACATAAAAACCGCCAAAGCGATGTTAGCAGACAATGAACCCATTGAGAAAATCATGAAATATACCGATTTAACAAGAAAAGAAATCGAAAACCTAAAGAACGCTAACTAAAAAGTTGGCGTTCCTTTGTATGAAAAATAAATCTTGTGCAACCCCTTGACAAAAGACATTATAAAATAATCACAGTGTAGCATATTGCTATTGTGTACATAGATGTATTATGTATACAGGTCGGAGGGTGTTGTCGCAACCGTTTCAGCCTAGGCACTTCTTAAATTATTTAATTAATTACATAAAATACCCTTGATAAAACGAACCGTCTCCCTGTGCAGGTTCTCTACTATTAAACCTGTAAACTCATTGCAGTAACATCTGACATCATTGGGATGGAGGTGGCGGCGCCTTTTGAGGAGACGGTGAGGGATGCGGCGAGGCAGCCGGTTCTCAGGCATTCGGGGATTGGTTTGCCTGCAGAGAAACCGGTGAGGAAATAGCCTGTAAAAGTGTCGCCTGCAGCCGTTGTGTCAACTACAGGTACAACATAACTTTTTTGTTGATACCTGTCAGCAGCATCATAATAAACTGCGCCGTTTTCGCCTAATGTGAGTGCAATCTTAGATGCCGGAAACCGCTTTAATAGTTCTGATGCTGCTCTCTCCGAGGCTGTTATGCCTGTCAATGCGGCTGCTTCTATTTCATTAATAATAAATATATCGACCATATCAAGCGGAAAGTCATTTAACAGAAAATCATCGACCGGAGATGGATTAAACGCAATAACCATTCCCTTTTGTTTTGCTGTTTTAACTATGTAGTCACCAAGGTTGATTTCGTTTTGCAGAAGCAAAATTTCGCCGTGCAGAGCAACATCCAAAACATCGTCAATATACTGTTTCGTCAACCTTCTGTTTGCACCGCTGTAAACGATGATATTGTTCTGTCCCGTTTTATCTACCTGAATAACAGTATGCCCCGAGTCGCCGTCAATTTCCAAAAGCATTGAAACATCAACGTTATTTTGCTTAAGCATATCCTTGAGAATTGCTCCGTTTGCACCAATACAACCCGCATGACGCACACTTGCGCCCGAGCGGCTGAGTGCGATCGACTGATTGAGACCCTTTCCGCCACAGTAACGGTTCAAATCAAGGCATGTAATAGTTTCACCGGGAGAAACAAAATTCTCCACCGAATAGACATTATCGATATTTAACGACCCGAAATTTGTAATAACCATTGTACCTGCACCTCTTTTTAACATACGGTATTTACATGTGGTAAATATATCATATCAAAAATACATCCGCAATGCGTGAAATATTCACTTTGCTGTTGCTTTGTTATGTAATTTACTGTTTAATTAACACAAGGGGACAACACAAGGGGGACGGTTCTCTTGTGTTAATCCCCTTACGCTAATTAAACAGAAATAATACGGCCTATTATCAGTGCGTTATTTTGCTGTTTTCGGAAAGGAACAGGCTATTGTTATGCAGGAAATTTCAAAAAAGCAAGCAAGGCGTTTTATGCTGTTAAAGCACGGTTTAATCGGTGATTACCGTTTTGACGGCAAGCCCGGTGCGCTTGAATTTGTAAAGCAAGCGGGGTGCATTCAGTTTGACCCTGTCGATGTTTGCGGAAAAAATGCCGAGCTCGTATTGCAATCGCGCGTAAAAGGCTTTACGAAGGAAATACTTCATTCCTTATTATATAAGGACAGGGAGCTTGTTGATTATTTCGACAAACAGCTTGCAATTATCCCAACATCGGACTGGCCTTATTTTGAAAGATACAGGCAGGCTGCAAGGGAGCATGTAAATAAATATCCCGAACTGCTTGATTTCTATAAAAAAGCAAAAGAGTACATTGATAAAAACGGAGCCGTCAGCTCAAGCGATTTGCCCGATGAGTTCGACGTCAAATCAAACTGGTTCTCGGCAGTAAACTGGAGCGCAGGTAAAAATGCAGCTCGTGCCGTACTGGAACAAATGTATTCAGAGGGTGAGCTAATTGTATATAACAAGAAAGGTACCCGAAAATATTACGACCTTTCGGAAAAACATATACCTGCAGAAATCTTAAAAGCGGCAGACCCGTTACCGCAAAGTCTTGACCATTTGAAGTGGCGTGTTCTCAGACGTATCGGAGCGGTAGGGCTGTTATGGAACCGTCCGTCCGATGCATGGCTCGGGATTTGGGATCTTGATTCGGAAAACCGCAAGGAATGCTTTCGTTTATTACAAGAGGAAAAGAAAATTACCGTTGTAAAAGTACAAGGTGTTAACTTTCCGCTTTTTTATCGCATAGAGGATGAACCGCTGATAAAAACCGCTCTTTCGGAATCAAAGCTAAAACCTCGGTGCGAGGTTATTGCACCGCTTGATTGCTTTATCTGGGACAGAAAACTGATAAAGGAAATTTTTGATTATTACTATGCATGGGAAATATACCATCCGCCAAGCAAACGCCAATACGGGCATTATGTTTTACCAATGCTTTATGGTGAGACCTTCGCAGGACGCCTTGAAGCCTCCGTTGACAGGAAATCAAAAATTATGACAGTAAAAAACATCTGGTACGAAGAAGGCTTCAAACAAACCAAAGCATTCAAAATAGCAGAAAACTCCTGCATAAAAAGACTCGCAAAATTCAATGATTGTATTTCATTTACACGTTGATTTTTAGTGCTAGCACGGTGCACAACAGAACCGTCCCCTGTGCAGTCCCTTGTACAGGGAGACGGTTCTCTTTATAAAGGTTGTTTAATATCTATAAAAACGGAGTCATATATATTGGGAGAAAAATTATTTCTTCTTCTGTTCTTAAATCCCCGGTATGCAGCACATAAGGAGTGTGTAGTTGCGAGCTGTATTTTGTCTTAAATTTTCTTAATGACGAAAGAGTATAGTTTGTACTTGACTTTACCTCAATGGGTGAAATGTTGTGGCGGCTGCTGACTTTGCTTTTAGAAATAAGAAAATCTATTTCCATTCTGGAACTACTGTCGGTACGAGAAGAATTGGAGTAGAAATACAGTTTATGCTCTGATGCAACAAGCATTTGTGCTGCGATATTTTCTATGATCATACCTTTATTAACTTCCAGTTTATCAAACAATAACTTTCTATAAATTTCTTCTGTTACCAAACCTTTTTCATCAAAAGCATGGCTAATTAGTAAACCTGTATCACCCATATAGCATTTAAGAGTAAGCCTATTCATATTTAGTTTAAGTCCAATATTTGGTTCTGTTGAGATGTAGCATATATTTACTATACGTGCATCATCAAGCCAAAATAGTGCATCTTCATAATCTCTGAAACGAGCTTCCTTTTTTATTGATGAAAGATTGAATTTCTTTTCATGTTTTGATAATTGAGCAGGAATTTCGTCAAATATACCAACGACTTTTTTTTCATATCCATTTGCATGCTTTGCAACATCATCCCTATATAGAGCGAGGATATCACGCTTGATTTGGTCTGCTCTGCTAAATTCACGACTTGTTATATACTCAATAACTGCCTGAGGCATACCGCCGACTATTAAATACTGTCTGAAATAATCCATGGCTTTCCTGTGCATTGCTTGCCCAAGCGGCTTCATTTCCGAAAAATGATTCATTATTATTTGCATTAATGTATCGTTTCCGTTTGCCCATAAGAACTCTTCAAAGTCCATCGGATACATTCTTATCCGACGCTCTTCAGAAGGAATGATTATGTTTTTTACATTCTTTTTTATTGAGACAATTGAACCGGTCTCTATATAATCATATCTGCCATCTGCAACAAGGTACTTTATTGCTGCTCTTGCTCTGGGAAAAAGTTGTACTTCATCAAATATTATCAGAGACTCCCGTTGAATCAATTTGACAGAGTAATACTCCGATAGATACATAAAAAAGGTATCAAGGTTATTTAGACTGTTGTCCAATAAATCAAGTACCTCGGAACCGGCTTTATTGAAATCGACGAGAATATAAGAGCTATATTCTTTTTTTGCAAATTCCTCAACAATATAACTCTTGCCTACCCGTCGAGCTCCGTCAATAAGTAATGCAGTCTTTCCTGACTCATTTATTTTCCACTCTAACAATTTATTATATATTTTTCTTTTCATTGTTATTACAACTTTCTTCAAAATAATATCACGAATTCAAGAACTTTCACAAGCCAATATAACACATAATCAAGAATTATGCAAATAAAATATAACACGAATTCAAGAATTATACATCAACCGTCCCTGTGCCATGTGATATTTATTTTCTTACTTTTCTGTCAATAAAATAAAACACATGTCCTACTAAGAGAAAGAATAGTATTAATGCTCCGATATAAATAAATGCGGTAGCGCCTATTCTGTCGAAGTCGTAGAAAAAGTACGGGAAGCGCATTGGGTTGCCGTCTGATGCGGTCATATATACATATCCCAGTAATCCTGCGATTGAGGTGCCTATAAGATAGGCAATCGGGAATATATTGACATAATAGACATCTCTGTATTTCAAATGTTTTGGCTGTGTAAATAGAATATAATCAAGTAAACAGAGGAGCGGAGTGAACAAGTGAACAGACAGGTTATCGAATGTCCACATAGAGAACCCGCCTACCATCGAAAACAGTGTCGGTGCAAGTAAAATCCAAAATACCAGAAGAGTTAACATTATATTAATGGTGCAAATCATTTCAAATCGTGCAAAATACCCGGCATTTCCTTTGTTTCCATCTCTAATACCCATGGCAGTCTTTACAGTCAACATTCCAAAAAGCACTATAACCAGTATGTTGCTCTGCATAGTATAAAAAGTAAGTGCGGCAAAATGCACCTCACCCCTAAAAAACCCCATCATATCCAAAAACCCCGCAACAGCAACAATAAAAGCAGCTATGCGGAAAACAAGAGCAAATCTTCTGTCCTTAATCATTATATAACTCCTGAGTCTAATAATGTATTATAAAATCTGCAAGCGACACTTGTAGATTTCACATTATCTTATGCGTTTCTTAATAATTGCATTTAAGTATGATTTTCTAAGGTCGCGTTCCGACTTGAAAAAAGTTATTTCAGATTTTGACAACTGTTTATTATCCGCTTTTAATAACAATAATTCCATTGTACAAAGCATATCAGCTGCTTGAACTAGTTTATATTCATTAGGAGTAGCTTTTTTATATATAACTGAGTTAATATTGGCGCTAAATAATGTTGCAATAATTAACGATAGTTCTCTTTGACCGTAATCATAGTAAACTTTAATATAGTCATATGATGCTAACCAACCCATTTGCTCTTGAAAGAAAATTTTAAACTGTTTTGTAAGTTTTATGTGTAAATCAAAATCATCAATTAACTCTTTCTTTTCAATAACAAAACTCTTATATTTTATATCAACTGTACGTGTAAAGTTATATTGTACATTAAAAATGCGTTTTCTTTCTAAGAGAGAATAGTTATCATAAATAAACTCTCGACGAATTAATGGTCCGGCATGTAAAGGAAACTCTATAAAACCAATATAACTCAATTTTTGATTAAATGACTCAATATCTTTGCTTATATCTGATGATTGATCATGGAAAGCAAGAGTTACAATAAAATAAGGTGATTGGTAATCATAAGGACCAAAATCTCCGGACTCATCAATAAAAACGCTCAATTCTTTCACATAACACCTCTGAAAATAGTAGTGGCGGGGTATCTCCCCGCCGCGGTAGGACCCGTTTGCAACCGTGCCCCAGCGATAGCCGAAGCTACCACCTACTAGTTGAATAGTACACAATGACAAGTAAAATGTCAACATAAAAGAGGATATTTTATAGAAATTTCATAAACTGACACAATTTTAATCGTGACAACACATGGATAAATGAAAAATATTTTACATTTTCCTTGGGGCTGTTATTTTTAGTATGTCAAGGCAGTTTTTTATTACGGTTCTTGTTGTGTCGGCGAGTTTTAGGCGGGCGGTTAGAAGGGTGGGGGGTTCGTTTTTTATTCTGCAGGAGCTGTAGAATTTGTGGAATCTTGCTGCGAGTTCTACGGCATATTTGTTTATTTTTGAGGGGTCGTAGTCTCTTGCGGCGTTTTTTACTTCCTCGGGGAGTTGTGCGATTTGTTTGATAAGTTCATGCTCGGCCTCCGAGCTTAGAAGCCCGGGGGTTATTTCATTATATAACGGGACATTAAAGCCGTCTTCGGCAAGCATATCAATCAGGCTGCAGATGCGGGCATGTGCGTATTGGACGTAGTATACGGGATTTTCGCTGTCCTGCCTGACTGCAAGCGAAATATCAAACTCAAGGTGGCTGTCCGCTCTTGTGTTAAAGAAAAACCTGCATGCGTCAACGGGTATTTCGTCAAGCAAGTCATTTAGGGTAAGTGCTTTACCTGTGCGCTTTGAAACCTTTACCGTTTCGCCGTCACGCAAAATCCGTACCATTTGCATTAGCAGAAAGTGCAGCTTTGTACTGTCTATACCGAGTGCTTTATTAAGCTCGGGTGACGAAAGTGTTGTCATCAGGCGTCTTGCGTGGCCGTGATGGTCGGCACCCCATATTTCGATTGCTTTGTCGAAGCCCCGCTCAAGCTTGTTTCTGTGGTATGCTATATCCATTGCATAATATGTGTTAAAACCGTTTGACCTTCGGATGACCTCATCCTTTTCCCCGCCAAGAGCGATATTGGAGAGCCACTGCGCTCCGTCTTTTTCGTATAACAGCCCGGCTCTATCAAGCAGTTCCACGGTTTCCGATACATAGCCACTCTCGTGCATACTGCTTTCCTTAAACCACTCGTCAAACTCAATACGGTAACGCTCAAGGTGCTCTTTCATTTGCTTAACGTTATAAGTCAGGCCGAATTCCTTAAATTTCTCTATGCGCTCCTGCTCTGACAGCTCTTTTAAGGATTCGCCTTCCGTATCGTATATCATTTTTGCAAGCTCTTTTATATCGTCGCCGTGATACCCGTCCTCGGGAAATTCTACATTTTCCTCGCCGAGGCAAAGCTGCATATAGCGGGCGTCTATTGATTTTCCAAATAAGTCCACCTGATTCCCCGCATCGTTGAGAAGGAATTCCCGCCACACTGTAAATCCCGCTTTTTCCAAAACGGATGCAAGCGTATCGCCAAGTGCGCCGCCTCTTGCGTTACCTATTGTCATAGGCCCCGTTGGGTTTGCCGAAACATACTCAACCATTACACGCTGCCCTTTGCCGATATCAACCGCTCCGTAATTATCACCTGCTGCTTCAACAGCTTTAAGAACATCACCAAACCATACTTCGGATACGGTAAAGTTAATAAAGCCAGGGCCTGCAATCGAGATTTTTTCAAAGCAGCTCTCACCGAGGTCAATGAACTTTATGATAGTCTCTGCAATATTTCTTGGTGCAAGCTTTAGTTCCTTTGCTGCTGCCATTGCATGAGTTGCGGCATAATCGCCATGTGACGGGTCGCGCGGTATTTCCACCGAACCCGAAAGCGGCGCGCCTTCAGGGAGTTCCCCTGCCGTGCGCGCTTTTTTACATGCTTCGTTTATAAGCTCATCTATTTTATTTTTTGCATCTTCAACAAGATTAAAATGCGGCTCTTGTGACACAACCCAACCCCCTGTCTTATCTGATGTCTCGCTTGCGAAAAATGGACTCTGCTCACCCCTGTCTTATTGGGGGCAGCTGCGGATGTTGATTTTGAATAGGTTTTGGCTGACTGCGATATTGTCAACTTCTATATCGTAGCGGATTTCGAGGTTACCGCCGTCATCGTTCATGTTGTTTGTTATGCTGTGGGTGTCAATGCCGAGCATCACGGAGCCGAATGGTGTATCATACAAGAAATGATGCTTTTGGCTTTCGGAAAAAATCATGTCGCCGCTGAGTCCGTCACCGCGCCTGAGAACAACACGGTCATTTTCAACATCAAATGTGGTCAGCATGCCATCTTGTCCGGTCAGCGAGCTCTCTACGTAGCTGAATGTTGAATAACCGCCTTCTTGCAGGTATTCACCGTCAGTCATAAGCTCAAAGGCATCGTCGTCGCTGTTAGCAAACACCGGCAAACCTTTAATTGATATCATTACTTTTTTTGTGTCTTTCATTTTAATTTTCTCCGTAATTAATATTAAATGATATGTATGAATTTATTCAAGTGTTATCTGCTCAACCAAACCGTTTACATCCGATTCAAGATAAAGCGCCGCAAGATTTGAAAATCCCTGAATGCTGTCGGTGACGTAGTATCTGATGCTGCCGTCTGTTCCTGCGGAGTTAAGTAAATTATTGTTTTTTAAGTCGGCTGCAACCTGCTTTGCCGTTTCAGCTCCGGAGTCTACAAGCAGGACATTTTTACCCATTGTTTCCGATATCACATCATACAGCAGCGGATAGTGAGTGCATCCGAGAATAAGTGTATCAATTTCCGCTTTTTTAAGCTCACTGAGATAACGGGCAGCAATACAATGAGCAGCTTCGTCCGAGCCGGTAACCCAGCCCTCCTCAACCAGAGGGACAAACAATGGACAAGGAACCGAAAATACCGATAAATCCTTGTTTATATTTTTTATCGCTGTCTCATAAGCTCCGCTTCTGACCGTTGCTGCAGTGCCTATTACGCCGATTCTGCCGTTTTTTGATGCTAACGCTGCTGCTTTGGCCGGTGCGCACACAACTTCGAATATTTGCATATCATAGCCGGATTTTAAGTTATCAAGAGCTACCGAACAGACTGTATTGCACGCAATAACCATTGCTTTAATACCAAACCCCGCAAGAAATGCGGCATCCTGCTTAGCGTATTTAATAATTGTTTCACGGGAACGTGAGCCGTACGGAACCCTGCCTGTATCCCCGAGATAAATTATATCCTCGCCCGGTAAATATTCGGCAAGCTTTTTTATCATTGTAAGTCCGCCGAGCCCCGAGTCAAAAACGCCTATCGGCCGATTATTCATAACTTTTCCTTATTCGGTAATTGTCGTATGTACTATATGTTATTTTTGAATATTATTCAAGTAAATAATTTGTAAATTATGCGTTAAATCTGCGCCCGGGAGTGAATATCTCTTGCCTATCAGCCGCTTTTTCTATAGAATGATTAATATACATTAAACTTTTACCGGGAGGAGGAGTAAAATGCCGGAAGAAATTTTTGAAACTGCGGATTATATGCAAAACAGAGAGCTTTCGTGGCTTAAGTTTAATGAACGTGTTTTACTTGAGGCTAACCGCAGCGAAATGCCTTTACTTGAAAGGTTGAAGTTTATATCCATTTTTACAAGCAATCTGGATGAGTTTTTTATGATACGTGTCGGTTCTCTTGCAGACTCGGTGCTTTTAGGAAGCAAGCTGAGCGACAATAAAACAGGTATGTCTGCAAAGGAGCAATTAGACGAGATTTATCGTGTAATTACCCCTTTATATGTCCTTGTCGGACATGCCTTTTCTTCAGTAATGCAGGGGCTTTCCAAGCATGGAATCGAGTTCGTAAAAATGCGCGATTTAACAGGCAGTGAAATGAAAGCCATGAAAAATCATTTTATCCATAATGTTATGCCATTACTATCCCCTTCCATTATTGACTCAAAGCACCCTTTCCCTCATATTCACAATAAACAGCTGCATATCGCAGTTACAATTGAAAAGAAAAAAGGAACAACATTCGGCCTTATTGCTGTCCCCGCAGAGCTTGAAAGGCTTATACCGCTTGATGTTAAAGGTTTTCGTTATGTTTTGCTTGAAGAATTAATCCTTCACTTTTCGGAGCTTGTATTTGGAACATACAGGATTACAGAAAATTGCATTCTTGCTGTTACCAGAAATGCTGATTTCGGCACCGATGAAGAAGCACTTGATGAGGATATCGATTTTCGGGTGCATATGAAATCTCTTTTGAAAAAACGTCAAAGGCTTGCCCCTGTAAGACTTGAACTGGACGACCCTATCAGCCCCGAGATGTTTGAATTTTTATGTTCAAGATTAAATTTAGAGCCTGCACAGGTTTATTATTCATCTGCTCCGCTTGATTTATCGTTTTGCTTCACATTTAGCCGTTATCTTGATAAGGAAACTACCGAACGGCTTGTTTGGCCTGTTCATACTCCCGTTAACCCCTTGCCTTCGTCCGAAAGGCGCAACATGATGAGGCTTGCAACGGAGAATGATATGTTGTTTTCATTTCCGTATGAAAGCATAGCTCCGTTTTTATCAATGATCCGTCATGCTGCCGAAGACGCAACAGTTCTTTCTATCAAGATTACCGTTTACCGTCTTGACGCTCAGTCAAAGCTAGCCGAATCCTTGATTCTCGCAGCTGAAAACGGAAAAGAGGTTATTGTACTTATGGAGCTTCGAGCCCGTTTTGATGAAAATAATAATATCGAATGGGCAAGCAGGCTTGAAGAAGCAGGATGCCGTGTGATTTACGGGCTTGTAGGTTATAAGTGCCATTCAAAGCTTTGCCTTATAACCAGAAAAGTCGCAGGTAAAGTACATTATATAACACAGGTCGGAACAGGGAATTATAACGAACGCACCGCCAAGCTTTATACCGATTTATCGCTTATAACGTCCAATCAAGAGCTGGGACGTGATGCAGCGGCATTTTTCAGTAATATGTTGATTGGAAACCTTGAAGGTGAATATAACCATCTTTGGGTTGCTCCTAACGGTTTTAAGAATAATGTGCTTAAAGCAATTGAAAAGCAGCTTAAAAAGGCTCAAAACGGAGAAAAAGGCAGAATTGTAATTAAGTGCAATTCCTTAACCGATAAAGAAATAATAGAAAAACTCGTCGAAGCAGGCGCCGGCGGTGTCGAGATAGTCATGAATATACGGGGTATTTGCTGTCTTATTCCTCAGTTACCCTCTGTAACCGATAATATAAAGGTTTTCAGTATTGTAGGAAAATTTCTTGAACACACCAGAATTTTCTGCTTCGGTAACGGAATAGACGCAGATATCTATATATCCTCTGCGGATTTAATGACCCGTAATACTCAAAGAAGAGTAGAAATAGCATGTCCGATTCTCGACCCCGACTTAAAAGACAGAGTCTTATGGATGCTCGATGTAATGTCAAGAGACGACACAAATGCCTGGGACCTCTTCTCCGACGGCCGCTACATTCTAAGAGAACCCGCCGACCCCGACAATCCTCTAAACTCACAGGAATACTTCACCCACGAAGCTGTGACCAGAGCTGCCGAGCTCGCAGAAGAAAACAAAGCAATTATCTACAGCACCCGTAAACCCACACTTTTGAATAAATTGAAGAAGGTTTTTAGAAGTTGAGTCTTCTATAAGGCTTGCAGCTTATATAATTATTTCTTTTTCACTCGAAGAAACATCCGTGTTTATACTCGTGCGCTCCGCGTCCGTGCTTCGCTTGTCAGAAATAATTATATAAGCTGCAAGCCTTTCTGTAGATTATCTTAGATACTTTTACAACCTCTAGTTCGCTATAATACATATATTCCTTGCTTTCCTTACTATTCTTACATGTTGCCCAGGTGTACGTATTGCAAATACTTTTCGGCTTTTTCTTTTAGGGAATGCATTAGTTCCGGGGGTGTCGGGTTACCCTCGGAGTATTTGTATCGGGGGAAAAAGCGAGATAGGTGGTATGGGATTTGCGGATTTATGGTGGAAAGCCATTTTGCTATGTCTTCTACCTCGTTTTCGTTTTCACCGGGGATGACGAGTGTGGTTACCTCAACATGGCATGACTTGCTGGCGGTGATAATGGTATTTTCTACAGGCTCTAGTGTTCCGCTGAGCCTATTGTATGTTCTATTGTTATATCCTTTAATATCAATGTTCATCGCATCTATTGATGGTAATAATTCTTTTAATGGCTCATTATTAATATACCCATTTGTTACTAATACGTTCAGCAGACCCTCTTTTTTAATCAATAGTGAGCAATCTTTAACAAATTCATATCCTATCAGAGGTTCATTGTAGGTGTATGCAATGCCTACGTTTCCGTCGTTTACCGCTAAAACCGCAACCTCTGCTGCCAAAGCCGGTGTCATAACCTCCGGTTTAATATTATGATACTCCATTGAAATGTTGTAATTTTGGCAAAATTGGCATTTTAGGTTACATCCGTAGCTTCCAAGTGAAACGATTTTCTTGCCGGGATGGAAGTGGTAAAGCGGCTTTTTCTCAATAGGATCAAGGGCTACAGAGGTTACAAGCCCGTAGCTGCAGGCTCTCAGCTCTCCGTCTATATTGCTTCTAACACCGCACAGACCTGTTTTTCCATCGGCTATAATGCAGTAATGCGGACAAAGTCCGCATTTTGTTGCTTTATTATCAAGCTTTTCATAGAAAAGCGCTGTAATTGCTGCATTATCATTCATGACGGATAACCTCAAACCGTTCAAGCTTAACCGTTTCGGAAGGTAAAATACCTGCTTTACTTTTTGCAATGTTAATTTGCTCCTCTACTGTATCCACACCATCCAGATTCGGAAGCAATAATCCTCTTTTATATCCGCTTGTAACTATAACACCATATCGTTTTACATCCAGTTCGTCGGGTCCGGTTATTTCTTCGGCTTCTGATAAGTCGTCAACCTTATAAACAATGAACGGCAGTTCATCTTTTGTGACCGGGTTAAAGCGTTCATCTGACAATCCGGCGGAAACTGCGTTTTGAATTATCTCATTTGCTATATTTTCAGTGGTCGGAGCTATAGTGCCGATACAACCTCTGAGCTTTCCGCTCTTATGAAGTGAGACAAACACCCCGGCTCTTTTAGATAATAGCTCGCCGCTAACGCTTGCAGGTACTGACATTTTGCTGCCGTTTAATATGACATGTTCTAATGACTGCCTTGCGAGGTTTTGATAATCGTCTTCTGTGTTCCGTTTTTCTTCCAAAACTTTCAACTCATTTTCTAAAAACTGTTCCAGAATATTTTTATCCTCATTTTTTTCTCCCGGTTTAAAAGATGCAACAGCATATCCGACACCAAACGGGCCTTCATACGATAATAAATTCGCCTCTACATTAAATCTGTCAAAGGAACCTGCTAAAATTGTCAGGGAATTGTATCCGCACTCCCCTGCTCTTTCTCTGAGTGTGTCAGGAATCTTAAGAATTGATAAAAAGTCTCCTTCTTTTATAGCTTCAGTTATAATTTTATCAAATTCCGGTCCTTCGGGTGCAAATCCGTATGGTGCATCATTCTGTAGCTTATGGGATAAGTCGGAGGAAGCAACTAAAACAACCCTTTTGCCTGTTGATTCTGCTGCTTTTGCAATGGCTTGCCCTAATATATAGTGCTCACCTGCCGCCATTCCCGACTGGGATATCCGTATCGATTTATAGTCTGTATAATGCTTGTTTATAAACCACATAGGTACTGTAACACCATGGTCCAAGCTTGCCTCTCGCTCACCAAGAGTACCTGCAGGTATGTCATTATACTCAGCTACCCGTGTTATTTCGGAAATAAGCTCTTTATCATATACAGTTTGGAATTTTATTTCAGGTGCACCGAAGCGTCCTAAATCACCATTCGCTTCATCTCCGGGAGATATATGAAAATAATCGGAGTAGAGCACTGAGTGCGGAGTAATAAAAATAATGGTCTCGGGTGCAATATCTGCTATTTCCAATGCCACAGACTCAAGTGCTTGCAATGTGTCTGCGATTCCCTTACTTTCCTTACCGCGACCGACTGCAGGCACCGCAAGCGGCGGATGCGGCAAGGTATATGCTTTAATTATTGACATTTTAATCACCCCTGAACTTATATTACTTGAGCAGGGTAATATAAGCAAGATATTAATGTTATTTTACTTGACATTACCCTCGTGTTTGTTTACTATATTTTGTACGTTAACAGATGAATTTTAACTCCGGCTTTTAGGAGGTACTATAAGTGGAAGTTGCAAAGGTAACAAGTAAAGGGCAGATAACCATCCCGATTTCGATTCGCCGCAAACTGGAAATAAACGAAGGTGATAAGGTCCTGTTTATTTACAAGCCCGAGGGCGTTATGATGGTTAACCCTAATACAATGCAAGGCGGCACAGCAGGTGATGTCGTTGAAGCTGCAGAAACAGAAATGGCCGCAGAAGCAGTTGCAGCCCTTAAAGACAGACAAGCACCCAAAGACAATATAAGATCAACAGCAGCAGCCGCAGCAGTTGCAGCCGTAGAACAGAACAATCAGGAGCCGGAACCGGTTGCTGAGCCTGTAATCCCGCAAGAGCCTGCAGCAGCTTCAAGACCCGCTCCTCCGCCCGTACAAGAGCAGCCTGCAGCAGCTCCCAAGCAAGTAGGCGGATTGGATTTAGGCTCATTACTCGACGATATACGCTCTATTGGCTCGAATATATAGCAATACATTCAAACTACTTCAAAATGGGGATGTAGCAAAACTACATCCTCTTTTTCACGCCCTCGCATAGCCTCGCTTGCGAGGCATTGGCGACACCCGATGCCCACCCGACCAGAAAACAAGGTTTTCTGTGGATAAAACCGGGCAC
>Ga0123356_10004423_pt1 | contig 14527 bp, 6 predicted proteins | sample TergutEmb28metaG_2_FD_92546 | JGI IMG/M metagenome (GOLD analysis project Ga0123356, IMG submission 92546) | Embiratermes neotenicus P3 segment gut microbial communities from Petit-Saut dam, French Guiana - Emb289 P3 | ecosystem: Host-associated > Arthropoda: Insects > Digestive system > Gut ...
CTTTTTGTTGTTCCTCTGTTAGTTTTATGGAGTATTTTTGGTTTTTCATGTTGTAGACTCTCTGATGTAACGATATTACACCAGATATTTAAGTCCAAGTGTTTTGGTTGAGTCGCTGTACTACAGTAACGGTTGCGTGAGCGGTAGTTATGTATAGGTGTGTTTGTTGAGTTCTCAACAATCAACAAGCTCAACATTGGTTTTATTTGCAGAGTCGTCAGTTGTAGAAACTTGTAAATTTCAAGAGATTGACTGGTCAGGTTTGTTTGTCACGTATTGTTGCGAGAGCTTTTTTGAGATACTCTTTGTCAGGTTTTTCCCAGTTAAATGACAATTTTGAAAGTCTTTTTGCGGTTTCTTTGCATGATACGCTGATGTGTGTGCCTGTTTTTGGGCTCTCTACGATGTCCTCTATCATACCGCTTAAAATATGTGCGTTTGTTGTTTTCGCAGTTTTTTTGACTGCTTTTATGAACACTTCGTCCCCGAGTTCTCTAAGGGGCGTCTTTGAGGTGTTTAATATTTCAACGATGTCTCGTCCCGGCGCGTGGTTTGGATTAAACAGATGATATACTGAGCCGTCGTCTTTTTGGGTAAGTAGAACTATTGCCTTAGCGCAGAAATCTACGGGGGTGAATTCGGCTCCGTTTGCGATAACGCTTTTTGGTGCCATGCCCATTAGCTTATATGCCTGGAGGCGGTTCATAAAGGCGTTTTTTGTAGGCTCTAGTTGAAAAACGCCGTCGGTGTGGCGTGGCATAAGGTTGCCGACGCGCATGATTTTTGCTTTAAGTCCAAGGTGCATTTCTTGGTATATCAGAGCCTCAGCCTCGAATTTGCTTTTTATATACAAATTATCTGAGTAATTTTGATTTATATAAAAATCTTTTTCTGAAAAAATCACAGGTTTGTTTGTGGTTTGTGAGAAGGATCGTATGATATTTCCCGATACACTGGTGGTAGATATATGACACAGCGCCGCACCACATTTTTTGCAGAAATCTACAAGATTTTTAACACCAACAACATTTGCAAGAGTAAATACGCTTTCTTTGCCGTAATGCCGAGTCTCAGCAGCACAGTTGATAACTGTATCAGGAGCAAGATTTAGAGAAAGACCCTCGCCGCTACCGATATTTCCACATATTGCAGTTACGGGGCGCAGTATATTTTTTGTTTCCCCAAAGTAAAATCTAAGAATTTTTTCAAGCCTCTCACGAGGTTCTAAATCAGCGCCCCTTGTTAAGCATAAAATTTCAATACCCTCAATTTCTGTGAGTTCTTTTAGAACATGTGCCCCAAGATAGCCAGTCGCTCCGGTAAGCAAAACTTTTTTCATCGGAAACGATCCTTGAATCAAACGCGGAACTTTTGCAGGATATTTTTTCCCAGCCACCCGATCGGCTGGTTTTGGTTTGGTTTGAATGGGGCCTGCTATAAACATATGTAAGGAGCGTACAGTCGGGTTTTCATAAAACGCTTGTGTACCAATATTGATCCCGTGTTTTAGCATCCTGATTTGTGCCTTGATCACAGCCATAGAATCGCCGCCGAGGCTAAAAAAGTCGTCTTCAGGACCTATATCGCTAACACCTAGCACCGTTTGCCAAATCTTTGCTATTTTTATCTCCTCACGCGTCATTGTTGCAGAGGATTTTTTTTCAGTTTGATTGGATAAAACGATATCGGGAAGTAATTTACGCTCGATTTTGCCGTTTGATGTCAGAGGGAATTTTTCTATCCGCATGAAATAATTTGGGATCATATAAATTGGAAGTTTTTTCTTTAAATAATGTCTCAGCATATCTGACGATATATCCTTCTCTGATGTGGAAGTATAATAACCACAAAGACGTAAATCGCCACGTAACTTTCGGACAACCACAACGGCCTTATTTATCCCCCGATAGGTTTCGAGAATTTTTTCTATCTCGCCGGGTTCAATTCTCTGCCCGCTGATCTTTAACTGGTCATCAGCCCGGCCTAGACAAACTATATCCCCGTTTGACAACAAGCACGCCAAATCTCCGCTCCGATATATCACACCCGACCCCAGGGAGAGATCAACAATAAATCGTGATTTGGTTAATTCTTCTCTATTTAAATACCCCGAACTGACCCCGCTGCCACCGATATATAATTCACCCACAACACCCCTAGGAACAAGGTTCATAGAGCTGTCAAGTATATAGAGTTGCGTATTTAGCACAGGTTTACCTATTGTAACTCTATTTGATTTTGTCAGGTCTCGATACGTGGAATACACAGTCGTCTCAGTTGGCCCATAAGCGTTGATGATCCTTGCATGCGTATATTTTTTGACTTTTATTAAAAGTTCATCAGGCAACATTTCGCCTCCAAGGACAATTGTTTTTATGTTACCAAGCGCTTTGCGGAACGATCGATCATTTAGCATCAAAGCCAACCTTGAGGGGGTGAACTGTATAAACGAACAGCCGCTTTGGCACATAAATTCAGCAAGCTGATTAGGCATACGTTGCTGCTCCTCACTACTAACCGCAACCGCCCCACCAAAATAAAGCGCGACAAGACATTCCAATACAAATATATCAAAACAGATTGTTGTGACACTCATTGAAATCTCGCCGGGTCTAAAAAACTCAAATTTGCGGCATGCCTCGCAGAAATTTATCAGATTCGCACGCGTGAGACATACACCCTTGGGAAGACCCGTCGATCCGGAGGTATAGATAATATAAGCCGTTGAATCGAGCGGATTTGAAATCGGACCACATAATAGATCCCCAGACGCCTCTTTTGCAAAAGCCCCATTTATGGATATAACCTCGATTTCCTGGGGCATAGCTTTGTCGCTTACAGCCAACGTCGCGCCACTGTCTTTGATCATATAGGCAATTCGGTCTTTTGGATATTCGGGGTCTATTGGAAGATAAGCACCGCCCGCACGCAGAATTGCTATGATCGCAACAACCAGCTCTATTGAACGCTGCATAGATACAACCACTGTAGTGTTTGATTTGACGCCTTTTGATTTCAATATGACCGCTAACCGTTCGCTCATATCGGAAAGTTCTTTGAAAGTACAGCGTTTATCGCCACATATCAGCGCTGTAGCGTCACTGTTTGCAACGCCATAACCGCATATGGCTTCCTCTATGGACAACCCCGCGTCGAGTGTCATTTCGGGTCCGCGCATATGCTGTATCAGCTGGTCTTTTTCCAAAAATCCAAGCATATCGACTTGACTGATTTTTTTTGTATCAGCAGCAATTATCGAACGGAGAATATTAATATAATGATCAGTCATCTGCTTGATTGTTTGAGCTGAAAAAATTTCTCCGTATTCAACAGTCCAGCGCATTCCACTGGGCAGGTTGCGTATATCAAAGGTTAAATCAAATTTTGAAAAATTCCAAGGTATTTCAATTTCGCTAACTGAGGCCCCTTCAAAAGTTAGGCTTAAATCTGAAGTATTATACGAAAAAAATACGTCAAAGAGGGGATTACGGGATAGATCGCGTTGGATTTTTAAATCGTTAACAAGAAGTTCAAATGGATAATCCTGATTTACCATCCCCTCAATCACGAGTTTTTTTATTTCCGCCATGAAATCCACGCATTTTTTATCGGCGCTGGGACGGGCGCGCAACGCTAGGGTATTGACAAACATACCTACCATAGTTATTAATTCTGCTCGGCTCCTGCCGGAGGTTGGGGTGCCAATGATTATGTCGTCTTGTCCGGAATATCGAGCCATTAAGATATAGAACGCGCCCAGCATCACTGTGTATGTAGTCATACCCTTGGATTTGGCGTATCGGTGTATTTCGTTACAGAGCTCTTTAGGCATCTTAATCGAGGTGCGTTTGCCTTTAAAATTCTGGCGTGATTTTCTTGGATGATCAGCGCGCAGTGAAAGTGTGGGAAGCTCACCGGATAGATGCTCAAGCCAGTACTCTCGCTGGCTCTGGATAACATCTGATAGAAGATATTCTTTCTGCCAAACGGCATAATCTGCGTAGCGAAGTTCACAGGGTGAAACTTTAGCGCCTGAGTATAACAAAGAAAGCTGTTTGAGCATCAATTCATATGATATACCGTCTGAAATTATATGGTGTATATCTATAAAGACTACGTGTTCTGTTCTGCTGAGTTCCACATGTTCAACGCGAATAAGAGGCGGGCAGGCAATCTTAAATGGACGGATAAATCCGCGCAGTGTTTTGCCAAGTTGTTGTTTTTTGCATTTATGGGTACCGATTTTTACAGCGGTATTTGCATATATTTTTTGACGTAATTCTCCGTTTTTTATATAAAAACCGGTTCTTAGCGCGGCGTTATGTTTTATTAATTTATTTAGGGCTTTTTTAAAGCGGGTTATATCGAATTTTCCTGTTATCTTAACGGCGCCAGGCATGTTGTAGACGATCGATGTGTCATCGATGTTGGTGAGCATAAATATTCTTTTTTGGCCCGTTGATGCCGGATAGTCCCTCATATCGGCGCTGCGCTTCATGGGCATAAAAGTTTTTTGCAATGCTTTGTCGATTAGCAGTGCGTGGGCGTTAAGTGTAGGATTTTCATATACTTCTCTTAGAGAGACGCTTGTTTTGAAATAGTTGGAAACATGGTTTGCCACATATACTATACTCATGGAATCACCGCCGATATCGAAGAAATTATCGTATCTGCTAAGTGGACGCATATTCAATACTTCTTCCCATATATCGGCGAGAATTATTTCGGTATTTGTCGATGGAGCGGTTTGTTTGTCGTTTATGATTTCTATATCGGTTTGTTTGTAGGGAGCGGGAAGAGCGTTGCGGTCTAGTTTTCCGTTGATAGTCATAGGCAGGGAGGGTAATTTTACAAAATATGAGGGGATCATGTAGTGTGGAAGAGTGTGTGTTAGCGTTGCGCGGAGTTCGAATTTTGTAGGGATTAAATCTCCGCAGATATATGCGCAAATATATTTTTCTCCTCGCTGGTTTTCTAAGTCAATGACTGCGCAATCGGTAATGTTTGTGATTTCTAGAAGTTTTGACTGTATTTCTTTGAGTTCTATGCGGTATCCTCGAATTTTAACTTGATTATCCAGGCGTCCGGAGTAAATGATTTCGCCGTTGTCTGATAGGCAAGCAAGGTCGCCGGTTTTATATACTATTTGCCCTGTTCGAAATGGATCGGGTATGAATGCTGTGTTGGTTTCTTTTTTATTTCCCATATACCCGCGTGCTAGGGTGTCACCGCCTATCACAAGTTCTCCAACGGCTCCAGGTATTGCAAGCGCGCCATTTTGATCGATTATATAGGCGTTAACGTTTGGCAGGGGGCGTCCGATATTGATTTTACAATCATCTGTTATTTGTTTATATGTTACAGCAATGGTGGTCTCAGTTGGGCCGTAAAAATTATATATTTTTGCGTCGGTGTATGCTCGGAGTTTTTTAATCAGCCCCTCAGTGAGGGCCTCTCCTCCGAGCATTATTTGGTTTATATTGCCAAATGCATTGCCCCCACCTTGATTGAGTAACAGTTGCACTCTAGATGGAGTAAACATAAGACTATTTACATGGTGTTTTGCAATCAATTTAACGATACCATCAGGCAACTTAACTTCGTCATCAGTAGCAAGGATCACCGTTCCACCATGTATAAGAGCGGGAAACGACTCCATAATAAACAAATCAAACGAAATCGAAGCAACACACAACGTAATAGTTCTGTCCGCTAGATCCATAATGCCGCCAAAGTTTTCTGCGAAAAGACAAATCGCCCGGTTTTCTATCATAACACCCTTGGGCTCTCCAGTAGTACCCGAGGTAAATATAACATAGGCAAGCGAAGCAGGGTCATATTTGATCTTGGGTGGATCCACCATTTTTGGTATAGCAGAAAGTTCATCTGTTGCGATATATTGAGTTGCGCCATCGAAAATATCTCTAAATCCCGCCTCCGCCACAGCCACAACCGCACCGCATTTAGATAGTATCAAACCCACACGCTCAGAAGGGGTTGCGGGATCTATGGGCAAAAACGCGGCACCGGCTTTCAATATACCCAGCAGAGCAACAAAGAGCTCCGGCACACGCCGCATCATAACAATAACGATGTCATCCTTGCCGATCCCAAGCTCTTGGAGCCGCCACGCAAACCCATTTGCGCATCTGTCAAGCTCATCAGCACTAAGGCAAGATGTACCCGATATCAACACCGTTGAAAACGGATCCTTTTTTACCCTATACTCATAGAGCTGAGCCAAAGTCAGAGCTTGGGGAACGCTATTCTCTGGACCAGTCAGGAGATTTATAAGCTCCCGTTCCTGTTGAAACGACAATATCGTCATATCAGCTATTTTTTTATCAGGATTTTCCAGCGCATCGGTCAGCAGATTTTCTATATAACTATGCATTTGTATGATATCGTTGTAATTAAAAAGTGATGTCAGATAATTATAGTCCCAAGCAAAAGCATCGTCACCTTCACGGTCGTTGAAGTGTATATCGATGCCGTTTATCTGGGCAAGCGATGAATGCCAGCAGGCCTTATATGAAAAACGGCGGGTGTTTTTTACCAGGCTTGCGTTTTGGAAAGTTAGAGTCATATCAAAGAGTGCATCAGTATTTTTGTTTTGATTATGGAGCTCTTTGATGAAGAGATTGAACGGATATTTTTGATGACGAAGTGACGATGATATTTCGTCTGCGATGGTGCGGTGAAATTCTCTAAAGCTCATTTGAGGAGATATTTTGATAAGGATTGGCATTGTGCTGGCAAACATGCCAAATGTTTCTTTTTCACGCTCACTTATTCTGTTGAGCACTGATGTGCCTATAACAAAGGTGTTTTTAGCTGTCAGTCGGTTGAGATAAATTGAAAATATAGCTATGATCATAGAGAAGATAGAAACTTGGGCATCATAGCAATATTTCATAATCTGCAGGGCTTTGGGTTTAGGTGTTATAAACGAATACTTTTCTGCAGTGGTTTGGAATAGCCCGTCACGCCGGTTTTTTAGATCCAGATGTTCGGGTAGTATTTTGAATTTTTCATGCCAGTATTTTCGGTCGCGCTCAAAACGCGGCGATTCCATATAGCTACGTTCCCGCTCCAAGTATTCCCAGTACAGAGGGATATCTTTGTTAGGTAATTCATCGCCGCGCAACAGGCAATCGTATGTTTCGGTAATACGGTTTGCTAAGGTAATAATCGACCAAGCATCAGATATGAGGTGATGTATTCTGATATATAGACCACCTTGGTCAGGGCCAAATTTTAGCATCGCAAAGTAATACAGGTCGCAGTCGATATAGTCGACAACCAAAGTGGACTGTTCTATGTTCCAACGGTGAAGCGCATCATTTGGTTGATTTGTAAAATCAACTATCCCTATTGGGTTCCAGACATAGGGTGGGATATATTGCAACGGTGTCTCGTTTACCATTTTTATATGGGTTCGTAACGATTGATATTTTTCAAGTGTAAAGTTTATAGCGCGTTCAAGCAAGGTGAAATTAATTTCGCCAGTAATTTTTATTGTGCCGGCATTGTTCCACATGCTTGTTTGGGGGTACAACTGTTCTGAATACCAAATTCGGTTCTGTGGATGAGATAGCGGTTATAATTTATCAGGCAGATTCATTAATTTCTTCACACAATCATCAGGGTTTACGCTTGACAGTTTGACAATTACCTTAAAATTATATGCTTTTAATTAACATTCATTTAGTTTTTTTATTTAAATATAAAACTACGTCATTGACGGTACGAAAAGTAACAATGTCTCTGTCGGGGATCTCTATTTTGAATTCATCCTCAAAGGCGTATGCAAGCTCCGCAAGCTCAAGAGAATTCAATCCCAGCTCATCAAGAAGGGCCGTCTCTGCGGTGATGACGACCCCGTCTTTGTCAAGTGTTTTTTGAATTATTCCCACTACTTTTTCAAACACCATTTCGACCCTCAGCCAATTTCATTGGACCTTAGGTTTATTAGCATTTTGGCGCTAACTCTGAGGGTTCACCATCACATAAACACTACAAGACTCGCGTTATTTGTAACTCAAAGTATTGCAAGAGCCACCAAATTTAACCCGCAAAGAGCGTTTAGAGGTAAACACACATTGACCCCTACGCGCTAACAACACCACCATCAAATCGATGAGGTGACAAACAAAATAGGGATTAAAGCAACACGCCAAACAACAACCCCAACCCTCAACAGAACCTCAAACCAAATATAGAAACTATTTATCATGCCGTTTAATCTTTTTGGACGTCGTTTTTGAAAACTCTGTATCACGGATCACGATTTTCCCAATATTTTTATATAACGGAAGCGTCCGGTTTAGCCCTGCAATATCACCATTTATAGTCGAAACACAAAACGGATAATTCTCAACATCCAAAAACATTTCAGCAACAATCTCATTACCCAAAGCATACACTACAACCTCTTTTACATACGAAATATAATTAAGAACCGCAAATTCTATTTCTTCAGGATATACATTTTTCCCGTTACTCAAAAGAATCAAATTCTTTTTTCTACCCGATATAAACAAAAAACCATCCCGATCCACATACCCAACGTCACCTGTTTTAAACCATTCACCATCAAAAACTTCTTTTGTCGCCTGTTCATTTTTATAATAACCAAGCATAACATTGTCGCCTCTAACACAGATCTCACCATACCCATTTTCATCTGGTTCAGCGATTTTCACCTCACAACAAGAATACACCTGCCCGATACTACCGTCGCGATAATAGTGATTACGGTTCACAGACACAACAGGAGAACACTCAGTAATGCCATACCCATTTAACGTGACAATACCAATATCTTGAAGCCCCCTGACATACTTGGGGTCGATCGGCGCGCCACCGGTAACAATCAATTCTAAATTCCCGCCCAGGTCCCGAAGAACCGATTTAAATAATACCCGTCTGAGATCTATGTTGCCCTTCATCAGCGTGTTGCTTATGCCAACAAGTTTTTTCAGCTGTCCAACCTTACCCTGCTTTTTTGCGCCATCCCATATCTTCTGGTAAAAAGCCTCTACAAATAACGGAACCAAAAACATATTGTACGGTTTGTGTTTTAACAAATCCTGATTGAGTCTTTTTAGACTTTTGTTTATGACAATCTCGCTTCCCGAAAGTAACATATAAAGCACACCGGCAGTTAGCCCAAATGAGTGGTGCATTGGAAGAACAAGTAGATTGCAACCCCTGACTTTAACCCTCTGACAACTAGAAACCGTATCACGCGCAATTGCGTAATGCGAGAGCATAACGCCTTTAGCAACTCCGGTAGTGCCAGACGTATATAATAACGCGGCAAACCCATGGCTGGCAACATCATAATCAACAGATCGTTTGTCACCGCCCTGAATCAGTAAATTGCCTTTTTCAATAAATCCAGCAACATCGTTCATGTTTATACAATGAGCCATATTTGTGTCACTGTCACGCAAATATTCTGCAATATCAGAATAAGAATCAGAATAGACAAACACTTTAGCCTCTGAGTCGTTTAGCAGGTTTTTGACATCTGCTGCTGAAAGGTCACGATCAAGCGGCACAATCACATTCCCACTGTTGACCGTCGCAAAATAAGTCAATAACCACTCATAGCAATTTTCTCCAATTACCGCTATTTTTTCGTTTTGAAAACCTAAATCGAGAAACACCGCACCCAAAGCCTCGACGTCAGATTTTAACTGCCTATAAGTTATATGAATAGTGTCATTGTTTCTCTCAAAGGTAATTGCATTATTTTCACCATACTTTTCGGCAACAACGTTGATCAACTCTTTTAGGTTTTTCACATGTTCAACATCGTAAAGCGGATAATTTTTGTTTTTCATAATAAATTTCCCAACAGAAACATCATACATAATAATTTAAGCGTTCGCATCAATTTTGCACATTATTGATTTATAATAGCCATCACAGAATTATGACAGAATTACACTTTTGTACAAACTCACAGTCCATCACATAATTTTTATTAAATCAAACTACATTGGCGACAATTACGCATTTTATATCCAACCACATACACCCAATGCACCGGGATTGAATCGATTTATGTGTGAAAGAGCCAACCATTAAACGCGACTATACAAAACATTTGAAACTATTCCACATATTTCCGATATATGTTAAGTACCAGGAGAAACGCAAGCAACATTGCAACAATAGTACATTATCCATAAATCTCAACGTACCAAATACACACTATTTCCGCAACCATCATTATCGCAGAAGTGTATCCGAAACTTGACCCAGCCGCCACTATTGCACATACGCGTTGTTGTGGATTGGATGTGAGATGTTGATGAGCAGAAAAAGGCTCAGATTTAATACAAGGAATGACCAATATAAATAAACAAAAACCATGTGAACGGCCATGATGCTTGCACAATCTGAAATCGAGTCGTTTTACAAGTTGTGGTGTACCCTAATTTGGTCTATTAATCAAAAACACAAAATTGTACCTGCATTTAGAAAGCCGGTTTATGGAGAGCGCATTAATGAAAAGCCATTTATGGCCATCCGTCCAAAGTTGTGGGAAAATCCACAGTGGATAGACGAATTTTTGTGCGAAAAAGAATCTGCCGAATTAAGCGAAAGTGAGCGCGAGATATTAAAAGATTGGCGTAAAAATTTCATTAAAAACAAATTTATAGTGATAAAACATTTAGCAAAATATTCCATTTTTATGACATTTGAAGAACCGTCAAATATTTATGGTGTACTCGGTATAAGCAACCCTATCAGTGAAATCGTACCTTACCCCGTTCCAGTCATGGTTAACACTGTATTACTCCCTTTTAAGGACAAAATCATTTATGACAGCTTTATTGAAACTTATTCGATTACTTTCGGCAAGGGTATGAGAGAAAGCATAAAAGAGTCATATGAAAATGCAAAAGAAACCATCGGGATAGTTGAAGTTATAGGAAAAATTCCCACACCGATCAAACGTCAACCCGCTACAAAAAAAGTCAAATTATCCCATCCCACACCACCAATTGTTGACACCAAAGGCGCTAACGTACCAAAACCAATGTCTGCACGCTATATGGACGTTGCAGAGATAATCGAAAAATTCTGCGATGAAAAATTGAACGAAGAATACAAAGAAATATGTCTAAGGGCACTTGCAAAGCTGTGCCGTAAACGTCCGTCACCACTCATGACAGGCAAAGCACAAACATGGGCTTGTGGAATTATTTACGCTATATGTTCTAGCAATTTTATCTTTGATAAATCTCAACCCCTAAATATGACAGCCAACGAAATTGCAGAATGGTTCAACCTGTCAAAAAGTACAGCAGGCAACAAAGCCGCTGAGATAAACAAGCTTTTAGATTTATCATATTTCAACACAGAATTTCAGTTAAAAAAACATGTCGATGAAAATCACATGATATGGTATTTAAAAGTAAACGGACTCATCGTTGATATTCGCACTATGCCACGTGAATTACAAGAGGAAGCCTTCCACAAGGGATTGATCCCATACATCCCAATAGATAGAAAACCTAACAATTGACGGCTATAACAATTAAACCTCAACAGTTTTATCCTTTATAAAAATTTCACGAAAAATATTTTTAACATAAATTATGCATCACAATTCATATAGCATGTTTTTGAGTTTGTTGGGCGAGCTATGGTGCGTCGGCATATTGATATGGTTGGATACCCAACTTGCAGTTATAGGTACACAACATGAACTAGGAGGAGGTTATGAAGCTTTTTCAAGAAACCATTCAACGAACAGGGGGAAACTCTAGGCGCACAAAGCCAGCCCTAAAAGAAGCCATACTGCTGTGGTTTGCACACAAAAACAACTCACCATCATTACCTGCCACGACGGCAAATAAGAACACCTAACAACCATCGAAGAATTTCTAAAAACTCTACACCTCAACCTGCTTAACCGAAAAAAATACCCAATATAGCGCCACAATCACAGGTCAACCAAAAATAGAGATGATTATCGCAGACACCCTAAGAGCACTGCTAAGTGCACTTGGCAACCAAATACTCTTCAAATTAAAGATAAAACAAAGGATAAAACGCTTGAAGAATTCTCCAAAGAATAAAAGTTGGAGGCGGGGTTTTTGTTCGAAAGCTCTTTGAGTGGGAAGACTCTATCGAGGGGCAGGTAGAGTTAACGATTGAGTTGCAAGATGCCAGGCTGTTGTGCATTGTTAATCCGCATGGTCAAATCTATGTGGGCAAGATTGTGCTAAACTGGATCTTCAGACCCGCTATCATAAAACTACTCAAGTATGCACGGTGCAGCAGACATGAACAAGGCGACCCATTTTTCACCCATAACATCGGTATAATTTTGTTTTTTTAGCTCGTTTTGGAAACTCGAGCCATGTTCGAGAGGTTGACAGCACAATATATAGCACATAAATTAGGAAATGTCAACTATTTTACGCGGAAATATTGCGGTTTGTGGAGCAAAATTGGCGCTTTTATGGGGCGATTTAGCAGAGAATGTTTGTGGCGGTGGATTGGTCGGCGGTTGAATCTGAGGCTATTCGTCGGCATATGAATGCAAGTGATTCTTCTGTGTAGCTAAGTGCACTCTGACCGTCAGCGGTTAAACGGTAAATTTTTCTTGGGCGTTCACAGGACATATCCCATTTACTGTCGATAAAGCCTTTTTTTTCAAGCATACCTAATAGTGGGTAGATGGTGCTTGGGCCAAAATAAACACCGTAATTTTTGCGGACTTTTGTTATGATTTGATAACCGTGCATGGATTCTACACTAAGAAACTGTAGAACAATCACATCAAGCAATCCCTTGGTGAGCTTAGTTGAGACCTCTTTTTGAGCGCTAGCTTTAAACATATTCTTCCCCTTTTTGAGCTTTTACTCAACCGCTACACTGTACACGAACTAATATAAATTTTGCTTAACTATAGCAAAATTGCCTCAATACAGCAATGTTATATAATTAAAGCAACAGACCAGCCAAGAAGAGAGCAACAGACCTCAAAAGTGAGGCCCATAAACAGCATTTTGGCCTTAAACGGTTTTTGACAGGGATTATCAGCACATTTTTCGGCTTACTTAGAAATTGTTGTCCGCCATAGTCGGGGTAAGAAGGTTTTAGAGGAGTGTTAGGGTCCAGTTTTAGAGGGTTTATTGGATGTGATGGGCATAAGGCGTAGGGTAGTTGCTCCGATTGTTTGCAGAGGTATTGGGCTCATTTGTTGCGTGAGACGGAGGCTTTATCGAAGGATTATGTGAGACTCAAGCGTTGTGTTTGGGGTTGCAGTCGCTTTTTATGATATTGTTCGTTGTACTGTGGAGGTTGTTTCGGTTTGGACGGGGCTAGTATTGGGGAAGAGGCTAAGAAGCGGTTGTCTTTGTTGCTTTGTGAGTGTAGGGGTTTAGGTGTGAGGTGGCTAGTGTTCCATCCAGAAAGTAATTAGAGTATTGTGGGGTATAGACGTTTTAATTTGATTCTCGCATCCTTAGTAGTAAATCGCCAATTAACTTTAGAACAACTGTTATTTCGCTGTATAGTCCAAGCCTTAACTTTCGCTTTAAAACTCTCCAAATCCCCAAGCGGCACCTCAAGCGCCTGCCGACACATAACCCCAATCTCAATCTCAGCCATATCCAACCAACTCCCATGCACAGGCGTATAATGCCACTCAAACCGATTCGCCAACCGATGGGCCTCCTCCGCACAAAACGCCAAATACAACAAACCCACCTTATGCGTATTTAGATTATCAGTCACCAACACAATCCTATCTGCAGAAGGATACATCACATCCCAAGCATACTTGAGCACATGTGCAAAATCAAGAGCCGCTCGAGTCTGCACAACAAGGGTTTCACGCCGACCCGCCAGGGGCTCAAAAATCATAAAAACATCCGCCACCCCCACACGTTCATACTCATAATCCACCTTTGTTGGCTACCCCGGCGCACAGGGCAGTCGCGTTTGTTTGATAAGCTGTTTATTGGTTTCATCAATGCAGGTCATAGGTTTTTTTGGGTCATAGGGCCGTTGGTAAACATCCAAGATGTCTTCCATTTTGGCTACAAATTCGGCGTTTGCTTTGGGGGTGCACCATTCTTTGACTTGCCAGGGTTTAATTTCGTTTTTTTCATTACCTCGCAAACTGCGCTATCGGTTATGTAGTCGATGACTTCGAGGCGGATGAGTTCGTCGGCTATGGTTTGCAGGGTCCAGCGTGAGCGTCCTTGTGGTGGGTTTGAGCAGGCGATGGCGCATATGTGGGCTTCTATTTCTCCGGTTATTTTGCGGTGATAGTTTAGTTGTTTTTTTCTTCCCAGGGCGGCTTCTAGTGCGCCACTACCTCTAAAACACTGGATATAATCGGTGTAGTTTAATCCGAGCATCCTCCGTCGTAAACTGCCAATTAACCACCCGACGCTTAGAATTATACTCCCCTTCCCAAGCAGCAATCTCACCATTCAACAACCCCAAACCCCCAATACGCCGACCAACACACTGCCTAGACAAAATACTA